>Ga0207716_100354_pt1 | contig 20965 bp, 19 predicted proteins | sample TtaePargueraPR_FD_187739 | JGI IMG/M metagenome (GOLD analysis project Ga0207716, IMG submission 187739) | Aerobic enrichment media microbial communities from Bioluminiscent Bay, La Parguera, Puerto Rico - Tt and P2 (5) (SPAdes) | ecosystem: Environmental > Aquatic > Marine > Unclassified ... | reverse complement strand
GGGCCCGCCGTGACGCACTCGCTGGGCTCGAATTCGATACCCACGGAGGACAGCGCCGCCAGCGCCAGCCATTCAATGATTGCCGAGAGAAGCTGGATCATCCCAAACGTGCACCCTACGATCCCGATTCAACCCCTTGCGAGGATATACAGGCGTTATACCCAATGCCCCTTCATGGAAGATGGGAATTTCATGAACTCTTTGTAAGCAAGATGGTGACGGAAATGCGGCAGGGACACGGGCGTCATGGATGATCGCGAGGGCCACGGGCTTCATGTCCTGCTGGGCGTGACCCTGTTCGGCATATGGCTGGCCAATCTGCCCGGACAGGCCGGCGTATGGCCGGCGGCCGACCTGCCGCGGATCGACGGCCACACGCTGTCCCTGGCCGATGCGCTGGTCTGGTGGACGGGCCAGACCCTGGTCTCCTGGACGTTCAATCTCCTACTGATCGCCGGCTTCGGCGCCTGGCTGGCCTGGCGCCAGGACAGGCTGGAGCGCGCGCCGCTGGGCTGGATGCTGCTGGTCGGGCTGGTGACGGCCTATCTCGTCTGGTTCGGGGAATTGCTGACCGTCATGGCGCTGGCCGGCATGGTGGCGATACCGATGCGCGCCCTGCGCCCGGTCACGCGTCTGGTGACGGCGGGGCTGCTGATCGCGGGAACACTGCTCGTCGTCATCGCCGGGGCGGGGATCACCGCCCTCCTGCCGGCCTCCATGGATGCGGGCCAATTGCTCGGCTTCGATGCCGAGCGGATCGCGGCGGCCGAAGCGGCCCACCGGTCCGGCTTCTTCGCCCGGCTTCCGGGCAATATGGCGACCGCGCTGCAATTCCACCTGATCGAGTTCGTCTTCCTCGGCGGCGGCGTGCTGGGTGTGATGCTGCTGGGCATGTCGGCCCTGGAAAGCGGGTTTCTCGGCGGCCGCTGGCCGGCCATGCGCTACGTGCTGGTCGCGGCCGTCTGCCTGGGGCTGGGCCTGCCGCTGACCGGATGGGCGGCGGCCGGTGCGCTGGCCCGCGATTTCGACCCGTCCGGCCTGGGCGAGCGCGTCAGCGCGCACGCGCTGGGTGCGGTGCTCAATGCGGGCGGGATCGCGGCCCTGGTCGCGCTGGCGATCGGGCAGGACCTGCCCGCGGCCGCCATGCGCCTGCTCGAGCAGGCGGGGCGGGTCTGGCTCAGCCTCTACCTCGTGCAGATCCTGGCGGGCGCGCTGATCTTCTACACCCTGCCCGGTCTGGCCCTGTTCGGCCGTCTGCCCCCGTCGGGTCTGACCGTGCTGGGCCTGATACTGTGCGCCGCACAGGCCGCAGGCGTCTGGCTGTGGAGCCGGCATTTCCGGACGGGCCCGGCGGAGTGGCTGCTCGACGGTCTCGCGCAGCGCCGGTTCGCGCCGCTGCGCCGCTAGCTATTCGCTGGCGTCGGCCTGGATCTCCGGAGCGGCGCCGGCGAAGGCGGGCAGGGCGCGTGCGGCTTCGTCGGCGGCCAGCAGGGTCGGGCATTGCGACACGTCCGCGCCCCAACGCCGGGCATTGTACATCTGCGGCACCAGGTAGATTTCCGCCATGCCCGGCGCGCCGCCGTGCAGGAAGGGGGTGGCGCGCGGATGAGCCGCGACCATCGCCTCGAGCGATTGCAGGCCGGAGCCGATCCAGCGCTGGGCCCAGGCCTTCATGCCCTCCGGCCCCTGTCCGAGATCGCCGGCGATCGCCTTGAGTACGCGCAGGTTCTGTACCGGATGGATGTCGCAGCCGATCACCGAACACCAGGCGCGCACCTGGCAACGCTCGGCCGCGCCGGCGGGCAGGAGGGCCGGATCCGGCCAGGTCTCCTCGATCCATTCCAGGATGGCGGGCGACTGCATCAGGCGCGTGCCGTCATGCTCCAGTACCGGCACCAGGCCCTGGGGCTGGATGGCGCGCCAGGCCTCGCCATTCTGTTCGCCGTCCTTGAGATTGATCGAGACCTGTTCGTAGGCGACGCCCTTGAGGTTGAGGGCAATGCGCAGGCGGTAGGCCGCGCTGGAGCGCCAGTATCCGTAGAGCGTGGTCGTCATTGCCCGGTCTCCGAGAGCGTGAAGGTGAGCGCGGGCAGGCCTTCGATTTCGGCTTTGACAGTATCGCCCGGTGCGATCGGGCCGACGCCGGCCGGCGTGCCGGTGAAAACCAGATCGCCCGGCCCGAGCTTGAAATAACGGCCCAGCTCGGCCAGCAGCGCCTCCGGCTGGAGGATCATCTGGCCAAGATCGCCCGATTGCCGGGTCTCGCCATTGACCGTGAGCGTGACCGCCCCGGCCGAGGGCGGCGGTCCGGCGCGCAGCGCGCCGACGGGGGCGGACTGGTGGAAAGCCTTGGCGATCTCCCAGGGGGCCGATCTGGTCTTGAGTTTCGACTGCAGGTCGCGCCTCGTGAGGTCGACGCCCGTGCCGCTGGCGACGATCGCGCCGCCTTCGCCCAGCGCCAGGACCAGCTCGACCTCGTGATGCAGGTCGGCGGTCTCCGGCGGATAGGCGATCGTGCCGTCCGTGGTCACCGCGTCGGCCGGCTTTATGAAGAAGATCGCCTCGGCCTGCTCGCCCATTTCCTTCGCGTGTTCGGCATAGTTGCGGCCGATGCAGAAGACGCGGGCGACGGGGAATTGGCGGGTCTCGCCGTCGATGGCGAGGCGGGGGCGGGGCGGTGGGGTGACGAGATCGGTCATGACCGCCCAGATAGCGCGCTGCGGGGCCCTGCGTCGAGCCAACATTCGCCTTGCGGCTGCGAACGCCATGCGGCACGACTGGAGCCATGACACGCCCGACCCCGCAACCGACGAAGGCCCATCTGCGCCTGCAGGATTTTCTGCCCTACCGGCTGGCGGTGACCTCCAACCTGGTCAGCCGCCTCGTCGCACGGGCCTATCAGGACCAGTTCGGCGTGACGATCTGGGAATGGCGGGTGATCGCGATCCTGGGCGAGGGCGAGCCGATGACCGCCCAGGCCCTGAGCGACAGCGCGGCGATGGACAAGGTGTCCGTATCCCGGGCCGTGCGCACGCTGGAGGCGCGCGGGCTGGTGGAACGGGAAAGCAATGCCGCCGACCGCCGGTCGCGCCTGCTGCGCCTCACGGCCGACGGACGGCGTGTCTATGACGAGATCGCGCCGGTCGCCCTGGATCAGGAGGCAGCCCTGCTGGCGGAGTTCTCCGACGAGGAGATCGAGGTGCTGGCCGGCCTGCTCGACCGGCTCCGCCGCCGCTCGGCCGGCCTGTCTCGTCCTTGAGGGGCCTGTCTTACCTACGCGTCAGGCAGTCATATTAAATGACCTGTTCTTTCGTGCTCCCAGGTATGCTTGAGGAGTAAGGGCAGAATTGATGAAAACTGTAATATCCTATGATCTGCTGAAATAACTCTGTTAATGACCTCGGCCTAGGTCCGCCCCCTGCGACGCCCTGCGGCGTCCCCGAAACATAACAGGGCAGGGGCCTTTATGCGTTTTCTCGTTCTGCCGGTGCTCGCCGGCGCACTTTTTTCGTCTCCCGTTTTTGCGGAAACCTCCCAGCGCGACCTTGAAGTGATCGGCCGCGCGCTCGGCTTCATGGAAGGTGTCGATGGCGCCGACCGGACCGTCGCCATCGTCTACGACCCGGCCAGCGAGGCCGAGGCCCAGTCCCTGGCGGACGCCATGTCCGGCGGGCTGTCGGCCGGCCGTGTCACGCTGAATGCGCGGCTGGTGCCCATGGCCGAAGCCGGCACGCTGGGCGGCGCGCACGCCGCCGTTCTGCTCGGCGGCGCGTCCGGCGATGCGGGCGTTTTCTCGGCCGCCAGCTCGGCCGGCGTGATGACCGTCTCCACCGACATGGGCTGCGTTGAAAGCGGCCATTGCGTGATGGGCGTGCAGAGCGCGCCGTCGGTCCGGATCGTCGTCAATCGCGGCGCGGCGGACGCTTCCTCGGTCTCCTTCGCGGCGGCCTTCGCGATGATGATCGAAGAAATCTAGACCGGACAGGACCTGAAGAGTTTTCCCATGAAAAAGCAGCTTATCACGACTTCTTTCGCCGCCCTGGCCGCCGGTCTTGTCTGGCAGGCCGGCGCTTCGGCCCAGAGCCTCGACTACACGGCCATGTCCGAACTGTTCGGCGAGCCGGTCACGGCCGGCGCCACGGGCGCGCCGCAGCGCGCCTCGGACGTTCCGGCCACGATGATCATCATCACCCAGGACGATATCCGGCGGATGCCGGAATTCGATATTCCGGGCATTCTGCGCCACTATGCCGGCGTCGACTTCAACCGGTTCAGCGTGTCCGACAGCCAGGTGTCCATCCGTGGTGCGGCCACGGGCTATTCGCCGCGCCTTCTGGTGCTGGTCAACGGCCGCGAAGTCTATCTCGACAGCTATGGCTACACGGCCTGGTCGACCCTGCCGGTCCAGCTGGAGGAGATCCAGCAGATCGAGGTCGTGAAGGGGCCGCAATCGGCGCTCTACGGCTTCAACGCGGTCGCCGGCGTGGTCAACATCATCACCCGCAACCCCGAACACGGCAGCTACGCCAACATGCGGGTGAATACGGGCGATGGCGGCTACAGCGACGCCGCAGTGTCGGGCGGTTTGCGGATCAATGACCGGGCTTCGGTGCGGGCCAGCTACGGCAACGCCGAATCCGACGATTTCGAACCCTTCCCGCAGAACACGTTCGCCTTCGGCCTGGGCTCGGACTTCACCCGCGAAACCGGTGCCGTGCAGGGCCGTTTCGACCTCACCGACGATATCCATCTGAGTGCCGAAGCCACGTTCTCGGACGTGTCCCAGCAGGAATTGGTGGGCATCTACCGGGCGACCCAGTCGGTCTACGAGCTGCGCTCCTACAAGGTCGATCTGGAAGCGGACACCGATTTCGGCTTCGTCTCCGCCTCGGTGTTCCGCAACGAGAGCGACATGCTCTACGATTTCGGCCCGCTGACGACCGAGCTCACCGGCGTGCGCGTGCAGGACCTGTTCAAGCTGGGCGCCAGCGACACGGTCCGCATTTCCGGCGAATACCGGACGGCGGAAGCCAATTCCTTCCCCGTCCCGGGCAATGGCTCGTTCGGCTATGACAGCCTGGCCGTTTCCGCGATGTGGAACCACAAATTCTCCGCCGCTTTCGACCTGACCCTCGCGGGCCGGTTCGATCGCGTGGAATGGGGCCGCGACGGGACGCCGGATCCCGCTCTCTACCCGTTCACCCGGTCCGACTACGACGTGACGTACGAGGAGTTCTCCTACAATGCGGCGCTGGTCTGGCGTCCGGACTTCGGCGGCACCGTGCGTGTTGCGACCGGTCGCGGCATCCAGGCCCCGACCATGTTCGACATCGGCTTCACCGTGACGACCAGCAACGCGCTGGGCGCGGTGGCCATTTCGGGCAATCCGACCATGGATGCCTCGGCCGTCACCGGCTACGAGATCGCCTATGACCGCGTTGTCTCGCCGTCGGTGAGCCTGCGGGCCGCGGTCTTCCACGTCGATACCCAGGACGTGCGCGGCAATTTCGGCAATTTCCCGGACCTGCTGCCGCCGGCCGCCAGCGTGCCGACCTTCCTGTTCGACAACCGGGGCGACACCGCGACCTCGGGTGCGGAATTCGCGCTCTACAGCCGTCCCCAGGGCCCGGTCAGCTGGGATTTCAGCTACACCTATCAGACCGTCGAGGACGATCTGGATGCGTTCGGGACCTATTTCATCGAGAGTTTCGAGAACACCACGCCGGCCCACCTGTTCAATGCCCATGTCGGCTGGACCGGCGAGCGTTTCACGGCGGACGGTTATGTGAACTACGTCTCGGAAATCACGAGCCCGCTGACCCCGATGTTCGGGACGAGCACCATGGTCGACATCGACGCCCACATGGCGCTGTCCGCACGGGCCGGTTATCGCCTCAACGATCATCTCGACGTGTCGCTGACCGCCCAGAACGTGAACTATGGCGACGGCGAAGCCGTCAATGTGAGCCGCCTGGCCGAACGCCGGGTGTGGCTGCAGCTGAGCGCGGGCTTCTAGTCCGACAGTTGATGCCCCGGTTCCGGATGGTGCCGGGGCGTTAACCCTGAAGACAGCGTTTCGGATGGACATTCGTTTCGCTGCAGCCCCGGGTGCCGGGGCCGACCCGCCGGGAGTGATCTAATGGGCAAGAAAAAGTCGCGCTTCAATCTGTCGATCGCACAGTCCTTCGCTGTGGCGCCGGTCGCCGCCATCCTCGCACTGTCTGCCGTGGCCGGGCTGGGGACGTGGTCGCTGATGCACGCGTCTCGCACCCAGGACACGGTGATCGCCGACATGAATGCGGGCCTGCAGATCATGGCGCTGCAGACCGATCTGGAATCGATCAATGCCGACGTGCTGTCCATCGTGACGCGCCAGGCGGCGGGCAACAGTGTCGATGTGATGGGCTCCTTCGAGGCGGTGGCAAACCGGGTCGACGGCCTGTCCGGCGATATCGAGGCGCTGCGTCCCTTCGCCGTCCAGGCGGGCCGGGGCGACACGATCGACGAGCTGGGCGAACAGCTTGCCCTCTACAAGGACGCGCTGGATTTCGTGGGCCAGATGCTGGAGCTGGATTTCGCCAGCTCGGTGGCCTTCCTGCAGCCTTTCGACGAGGTGTTCGACGGCATCGCCGCGGATCTGACGGATCTGGCCGAACATGCCGAGGCGCTGTCCGAAGCCGATGTCGCGACGGCCCGTACGGCCTCGAATACGTCGATCGCGATCTTCGTCGTCCTGACGGTCGGCGTGGGTGCCGGCCTGATCGTCCTGTCGGTCCTCTTCGGCCGCCGCACGGCGCGGTCGGTGCGGTCGATCGCCGGCGCCACGGAAACCCTGGCCAATGGCGACTACTCGCTGGACATCAATGCCCTGCGGCGGTCCGACGAGCTGGGGGCCGTGGTCGATAGCCTCGAGCGGTTCCGGGACAACGGTCTCAAGGCCGAGCAGCTGGAGAAGGATACGCGCGCCCAGGCCGAGGCGAACGAACGCCGCGCGGCTTCGCTCAACCAGCTGGCCCAGGACTTCGACGCCGACGTCCGGGCGATGCTCAACGAGGTGGCCGAGGCCTGCAGCGGCATGGCGGCCATCGCCCAGCAGCTCTCCCAGACCGCCACGGAAGGCTCGCAGCAGAGCGACATGATGGCGTCCTACGCCACGGAAGCCTCGTCCAACGTGGAATCCGTCGCGGCGGCGGCCGAGGAACTCTCCGCCTCCATCGCCGAGGTGACCCAGCAGATCCAGGGCTCGTCCGACATGGCGGCCCGGGCCGACGAGCGCGCCCAGAGCGTGCGCACCGTCGTCAACAATCTGGGCGACGCCGCCCAGGAGATCGGCCAGGTCGTCCAGCTGATCAACGATATCTCCGAACAGACCAATCTTCTGGCCCTGAACGCCACCATCGAAGCGGCGCGCGCCGGCGAGGCGGGCAAGGGGTTTGCCGTCGTGGCCTCGGAGGTGAAATCCCTGGCCGCCCAGACGGCCCAGGCCACCGACGATATCCGCGAGCGGATCCAGGCGATCCAGGAAGCGGCCGCCACCTCCTCGGCCTCGATCGAGGACGTGACGCGGGCGGTGGGCGAGATCAGCGAGAACTCCTCGGCGATCGCCGCGGCCGCGGAAGAGCAGAGCGCGTCGACGCGCGAGATCTCCTCCTCGGTGTCCCAGGCCGCCACGAGCGCCCGTTCCGTGTCCGAGAATGTCGAGGCGGTCTCGCGTTCCGCGCGGCAGACCGGCGAGGCGTCCCAGGACGTGCTCCAGGCGGTCCAGACCGTGTCCGAGCGGGCCGAACGCCTCAACAAGACCGTCGAAAACTTCCTGCTGGAGGTTCGCAAGGCCGGCTGATCTCCCCCCTCCTGATGTCGCCTTGCAACACTGAAGGCCCGGACCTCCCTCTCCCCCTCCAGGTCCGGGCCTTCTTCTATTCCGGGGTCAGCGCTCGCCGAGGGCGCGGGCGGGCAGGTAGATGATCTGGGCGGCCAGGTCGGTCAGAACGCCGATACCCGATGAGCGGACCTGTGTCGGCTCGCCCATCAGGGCATCGCTGAGCACGCCGCTCGACGACAGCCGCATCAGCGTGGGCGAGCTGGCGAATGTGGTGTGATTGCTGAAACCGTTGCCGTCGGCGAGGGGCGACAGGTCGATCACCGCCACGCCGAGCTCGTTGAGTTCCTCCCGGAAGGCCCCCGAGCCGATCCGCGGATGCCCGCCGCCGCGCAGCTTGCCCGACAGGAAGAGTGCCCGGTCGCGCCGCGACGCGAACACGGCGATGTGCTCCGGCGCCGGGTCGATGGTGGCGAGCTGCATGCGGAAGACGTCGTAGTCCAGGTCCGGCGAGGCCAGCATCAGCGGATCGATCATTTCCAGTACGTCGGCGCGGCCGCGCAGGCTGATTTCACGCAACGCCTCCATGGTCACCACGGCGCCCATGGAATGGGCGAGGATATTGATGCCCGTGGCTTCGGTGTCGGCCAGCATGAGCAGCGTGTCGGCCAGCCCGTCGCGGGCGAACTGGGCGCTGTCGCGGTCGTAGAGATAGGCCGCGAACTGCCCCGCCGAGGGCCAGGCATAGTGGACGCCGACGCCGGGAATCCCGAAATCGTTGAGGATCTGGGCGTTCAGGTAGAGCCCGTCCGAAAACGGCGTGTTGAAACCGTGCACGAAGAGGAAGATGCGCCGCTCGTCCAGGGGCAGGCCGACCAGCGCCTCGTCGATCCGGGCCGCGAGCGCGTCGCCGTCCGGCAGGTCCGAGAATCCCGTCAGGCCGAATTCCCGGGCCGGATCCGGCGAGGCGGAGGGCAGGTTGACGCTGCCGGGTTCGCGATTGTGCGGCACCCAGACGCCGGCCTCGGCGAAGGAGAGCGACGCGCTGCGTCCCGGTCCGAAGCGTACGTCCGGATCGTCGACGGCCCGGCGCGATGTCGAGATGAAGACGGTCTCGATCGCGCCCTTGGTGTCGCCCGGATCGACGATCGGCATGTGGGCCGGGTTCGACGCGCAGGCCCCGGCCAGCGACGCGACCGTCAGCAGAAGCCCGGCCAGGCGGAGAATGAAGGCTGTCCGAGGCATGGGGGATCCCGTGACCGCGCCGGGCGCAAGGCGCCGACCGTGTGTTCCGATGCCTGTTCCCTAGGTTACGACCGGGTGTCTGGCAACGGTGTTCGGGGATCGGTATCAGGAGAAAATGGTGCGCCCACTAGGACTCGAACCTAGGACCCGCTGATTAAGAGTCAGCTGCTCTACCAACTGAGCTATAGGCGCGCCGGTTGGGAGCGGCGGAAAATACGCAGGATCGTGACAAAATCAAGTCAAAGCCTGCATGGCCCGCACATGGCAGGCATGCGCGGGTGCAGGGACCGGCCCGGCGCGCGCCCTACCAGCGCCGGTAACGGCCGTGCCGCGGCGCGACGTAATAGACCAGGCGGCGCGAGCCGCGATCGACATACTGGCGCCCGTAGCGGTCGCGGCAGATGCGCACCGAAACCACGGCGGGACGGCCGCGATAGCGGCTGTGCCGCCGTTCGTGCCAGCAGGACGGGCCGCGGCGGTGATAGCCGCGCTGATAGTGGCGGCCGCGATCCCAGCGATTGTGGCGACCATGGCGCTGTCGCCAGCCATGGCGGCGTTCGCGATAATGCCGGCCGCGATAGTCGCGGCGGTCATGGGCGCGGCGATGGCGGCGCTGCAGGCGTTTCTCGCCGGTGCCGGCCTCGACCTTTGGGGCCGGACTGCCGGCGGCGCGTACGGGGTCGGCCGCGGCCAGGCTGCCGGCGCCGAGGCTCACGGCGAGGGCGAAGGCAAGCGATGCGATCGTTCGGGACATGGCGATCCTCCCGGATTTCCAGAGGTCTCCAGCCTGTCAATTCGCGTCTGAAGCGAATGTGAACGCAATATTCACCTTGCTGACGATTTGCCGCCTCTGCGGAGGCATCGCTAAGCCCGTTGTTAAGGAGCAGGCGCTAGGAGGGGGCATGGTTGCTGACATGACATTCCCGGACGCGCCGCTGTTCGACCGCAAGCATCTGGACCGCTATACCGGCGGCGACGAGGCGCTGACGGCGGAATTGCTGGGGCTGATGCGCGAGCAGGCGCGCCGCTGTATCGGCCTGATGGCCGAGGCGCGCGACGTCACGGCCTGGCAGACGGCAACCCACACGCTCAAGGGCGCGGCCCGCGGCGTCGGCGCCTTTGCGCTGGCGGAGGTCTGCGAGGCGGCGGAAAACCAGCCGGAAACGGCCTGGCAGGGCGCGCGCCTGGCCATCGAGCAATGCTTCAACGAGACCGAAGCGGCTTTCTCGGCAGACGGTCGCTAGCGGGTCCGGTCCCAGATCTCCAGCTCGTAGGCGATGGAGCGTTCGACCAGTTCGCGCCAGACCGGCTCGGCGATGTCCAGGCTGAGCCCCACGCGGGCGGCCTCGGTCTTCACCTTGGACACGACATCCTCGATGCGCCACTCGTCGCGCACCACGTCGCGGCTCGGCTTGATGCGGGCGGCGGCTTCCATGTAGCGGGCGCGTTTCGCGATCAGGGAGACGAGTTCGCGGTCGAGCGCATCGACGCCTTCGCGGACCTGCGTCATCGTCGTGCAGTCTTCGGGGGGAGTGGGGGCGGTGGTCACTGAGCTCATCGGGCAACCCTGTGGCGTTTGGCCCCTTATAGGCGCGCTGTCCGCCAGTCCCAAGCCGCCAGCTGTCACCGGCGGGGAAAACCCGATCCGCGGGGCTCGCCATCGCCGCGCGCGGCGCTATTGTGCGAGCAAGCACGAGGGAGTCCCGTCATGTCTCAACCCGTTCGGATCTATGGCGACCGGCGCAGCGGCAATTGTCTCAAGGTGAAGTGGACCGCCGACTATCTCGGCGTCGACTACGACTGGCACGAGATCGATGTGGTGAAGGGGGAGACCCGGTCGGACGATTTCCTGGCCATCAATCCGGCCGGCCAGGTGCCGTGCCTGGAGCGCAGCGACGGGCGGATCCTGGCCCAGTCCAACGCCATCATCTTCCACCTCGCACGCGGCTCGGCACTGATCCCGGACGACGAGTTCGACCAGGCCAAGATGCTCGAATGGATGTTCTGGGAACAGTACAGCCACGAGCCCTACATCGCCGTGCGCCGGTTCCGGAAAGCCTTCCTGCAGGCGTCGGAAGACGAGCTCGACCCCGATCTCATGGCCAAGGGCCGCCGGGCGCTGGGGGTGATGGAGATGCGGCTCCTGTCGCGCGACTTCATGGTGCGCGACACGCTCACCCTCGCCGATATCGCGCTGGTCGCCTATACGCGCCTGGCCGACGAGGGCGGGTTCGACCTGGACGAATTCCTCGGCGTGCGCGCCTGGGTCGCCCGGGTGGAACAGGAGATGGGCATCGATTTCGACGATGGCCGGGTGACGTCCCTGGGCTAGCCGGCCTGCGAGCTGCCAGCAGGTGCGCCGCGGCGTGCCGTCGCGAACTGCCAGGGCCGCGTGCTGGCGATCAGCAGCACGGCGGTGACGGCCAGGCCGGTGCTGACGCCCCAGGCCGCTTCGCCCTGGAAATAGCCGGCATGGGCGGCATGGTGGACAGCCAGTCCGGCCAGTGTCAGCCCGCCGGCGGCCAGGCGCAGCGCGCGCGACCAGACCCGGCCCGAGCCGGTGAAGGCGGCCAGGACGACAAGGCCGGCCAGCGCGATCCAGTGAAAGGGAATCAGCACCGCTTCGCTCATCACGCCGCTGAGCGATCCCAGCATGGTGGCGGCCAGCACGGCCGGCGAGCCCCACACGATCGCGATCCAGGCGCGTTCCAGCCGCGGCGAGGGGCGGCCTTTCTCGCGGCGCTTGATCAGCCAGAGCGTGAAGCCGGAGGCGCACACCACGCTCAGGGCGATGCCCAGGAAGAGATAGGCGAACTTCACCGCCTGGCCACCGAACCAGCCGAAATGCAGGGAGTAGACGGCGGCCGCGATCTTCTGGCCGGTCTCGCCGTCGCTCATGCCGGTCGAGCCCAGCATGTTGCCGGCGGCATCGAACTGGACCTCGTCGAAATAGGCGAGCTGGCCGGGCGCCTGGGTGAGGATCTCGATGCTCTGGGCGTCCGTGCCCGGACCGTTCACATAGATCAGCCAGGGACGAAGGTCGGGCCGCTCGGCAAGCAGGGTGGAATAGGCCGTGGCGACGTCGGCTGTTCCGTCCGGTGCCGGAGCGGTCGCCACCTCCTCGCCGAAAATCGGCGGGAAGACCTGCGTATAGTCGCCGTCATGGAAGACCAGGGCGAGCGCGTAGGCGCCGATCGTCGCCAGGCCCAGCAGGGCGCCGGTCAGCGCGATCGTGATGTGGAAGGGCGCGGCCCAGACCGAGAGGCGGTTGTGCAGGTCGGTCTCGCCCAGCCTTGCGCTCTTGGTCCTGCGGAACTGGAAGGCGTCGCGGAAGATGCGCGGATGGGCCAGGAAGCCCGACAGGACGAGGCCCAGCATCATCACGCCCAGCAGACCCACCAGGGTCAGCCCTGCGATCGAGGGCAGGTGGAGATACATGTGCAGGGTGACGAGGAATTCGGAGAAGGGGTGCGCCACCTCCGCGCCGAGATTGCCGTCGGTATCGGCCAGCCAGTAATCGTGTTCGCCGGCCCCGGCGACGAGGCGCGGCACGTCCTCGGTGGGCAGGACGAGGGTGACTTGTGGCGGCGTTTCCTCAAGCCGGGCCAGCAGGTTGTCGAGCATGGCCTGGACGGTCTGCGGCGTGACGCTCTCTGTTTCGGCGACCACCGGCTGTTCCCAGCGCGAGAACTCGTTGTGGAAGACCACGAGCGTGCCGCTCAGGCAGACGATGTAGAGCAGGGCGGACAGGGCAAGGCCCAAAGTGGTGTGGCCCGCGAGCATGCGGGCAACGAGACGGGCGGGCATTTTCGGCCAGGGCAGGGATGTCATGGCGTTGTCCTAGGCGATCAGGGCCAGCACGCCGCCGCCCAGCAGAAGGGGCAGGGCCAGGCCCAGTGTGCGCAGCCGCAGTCGCAGGTCAATCACGGCGAGCGTTGCCAGCAGGGCCCACAGGACCGGCACGGCGAAGAGGAAGAGCGAGAGCCGGTTGGCCTCGCTCCAGCCGGTCTGCCCGGCCAGGGCGAACAGCAGCAGTGAAAGCACGATGGCGCCGCCCAGGGCGACCGGCCCGGCCAGCAGGGTGACGGCGAAGCCGCGCAGACCGTTGCGCCAGGCCCGGGCCGGGGTGGCGGCCGCCGGCCGTCTGGGTTCCGCCGGTGCGGGGCCGCTCCAGCCGGCGCGCCAGAAGATCACGGCCAGGGCAATGCATTCGATGGCAAGCAGGCCGAGGACGAGGCCGTAGACCGGCAGGTGCGTGGGCAGCCAGGCGAGCGTGGCGGCGACCAGGGCGAGCCAGCCGAGCACGAGCTGCGCCCGGTGCGGCTCCCGCCGGCGCTGCCACGCCTGGCGCAGCAGGAAGGCGCCAAGCAGCCCGGCGCCGGCCGACAGCGTGATCCAGATGAAGGGCGTATTCGCCATGTTCCCGTCCCCGTCTCAAACATGAAACGGGTGCCGGATCGTCACTCGGACACGATCCGGCACCCGATGTCGGAACCGTCTGGGGAGCGGTCCGACTAGAAACGCCGCGCGACGCGCGCCACGACCGTGCGGTCCTCCCCGACGAAACAGTCGCCGCGCGCAAGGCAGGTCGCGAAATACTGTTCGTCGAACAGATTGCTGGCATGCAGTCCGAAATTCCAAGCGTCCATCTCATATCCGATCATCGCGTCGACCAGTGTGTAGGACGGGGTTTCCAGGCTGTCGGTCCCGTTCTGGCTCTCGCCGACATAGCGCACGCCCGCACCGGCGCGGAAACCGGACCACACGCCCGTGGGCTGCCAGCCCAGCCAGGCCGAGGCCTGGTGTTCCGGGATGGAGGCCATCTGATAGCCGTCGACGGTTTCGGTATCGAGCTGGCTGGCATTCACTTCCAGCGAGACCGTGTCCCAGTACCAGGCGGTTTCGATCTCGAAACCGGTGATCTCCACCGTGCCGGTCTGCACCTGGAAGCCCGGATGCGCCGGGTCGGCGGTGAGCAGGTTGGACTGTTCGATGTCGAACCAGGACAGGGTGACCAGCGAGCGGCTGCCCGGCGGCTGGTATTTCACGCCCACCTCGTATTGCCGGCCTTCCTGGGGTTCGTAGGCGGCACCGTCGAACGTGGTGCCGATCACCGGTTCGAAGCTCTCCGCATAGCTGACATAGGGGTTCAGCCCGCTCTCGAAGCGGTACATCACCGCCAGGCTGGCCGACACCTTGTCGTCTTCCTGGGTGGCGCCGGCCGTGTCGCTCTCGATCCAGTCGCCGCGCACGCCGACCGTGGCGAGCCAGTTGCCGTACTCGATCTGGTCGTGGACGTAGAGGCCGGTGCTCTGCGTATTGTTTTCCGGCCCGTCGGCCATGTAGGCGTCGATGATCGCGTCCGACGGATAGGCGCCGTAGGCCGGGTCGTACGGGTTGAACCAGAATGTGTCGCCATAGGTGCTGTCGGGCTGGCCCGTGGTCAGGTCGAGGCCGACCGCGAACAGCGACGCGCTGTCATTGTCGGTGGTCACGTCCTGGTATTGCAGCCCGCCGAGGATCTTGTGGCTGAAGGCGCCGGTGTCGAAGGTCAGGCGCGCGCGCAGGTCGGCGGCGGTCTGTTCCGAACTGGCCTGGGAGGCGTAGAAGGTGCGCGGCATGTAGCCGTCGCGGTAGAGGCTGCCGTCGGGATTGCGGATATGGCGGTCGCCGCCGATGAAGGAGATCCAGGCCTGGCGGTAGTCGGCCTCGCTCTCGGTGCGGCGCAGCGTGGCTTCCAGCTGCAGGTTCTCGTTCACCCGGTGCTCGGCCAGCAGGGTCAGCGAGATCGCCTCGGTATTGTAGCGGTCGAAGTCCGGTTCGCCGGTGAAGACGTCGGGGTCGAAATGACGGCCGCCGGGTCCGGGCAGGAGCGTGCCGTAGATCGGCAGGAATTGCGAGGAGGCCGAGGAGTCGATGTCCTGATAGCTCAGCAGCGCGGTGATGCGGGTGTCCGCGCTCGGCGCGAAGGTGAGCGAGGGGGCCAGGGTGAGGGCTTCCTCGCCGATATGCTCGATCTGCGAGCCGGTGTCGCGATAGACGCCGACGCCGCGATAGAGCCAGGTGCCGGCCTCGTCCAGCGGGCCGGTAAAGTCGGCGGCGAGCTGGTAGCGGTCGAAATTGCCGATCTCGCCGACGATCTCGCCGGAGAATTCCTCCCGCGGCGTCTTGGAGACGACATTGACGATGCCGCCCGGCGATCCCTGGCCGTAGAGAATGGCCGACGGGCCGCGCAGGATCTCGACCTGTTCCAGCGTATAGATGTCGGTGCGGGTGTTGTTGTAGCTGCCGAACAGGGCCTGCAGGCTGTCGCGGTATTCCGGCGCGTTGAGGCCGCGGATCTGCACCGAGTCGACCCGGGTGGAGATGCCGTAGGTGTCGCCGATAACGCCGGCGGAATAGAGATAGGCATCCGACAGGTCGACGGCACCGCGTTCCAGGATCCGGTCCAGTGTCTCGATGGAGACCGAACGGGGGGTCTCCACGACCGGCGTATCCGACTTGGTGGCCGAATAGCGGCCCAGCACGCCTTCGACGACAATGACGTCCTCGGTTTCCGCGCTCTCCTGGGCCCAGGCGGCGGCGGGAAGCAGTGAACTCGTCAGGGCGGTGGAGAGAAGGCACAGGGCCAGGCGCGGCGCGGGGCGTCGCATGGCTTTGAAACGCAACATGAAAGTCCTCAGACCGGAGCAACAGGATGTGCGCCCTGATAATGAGAACAATTTTCACTGTCAAACGATTTTGAGAATCTTTCGCAGAAAGAATCCTCAGGCCGGCGCGAAGACGGTGCAGCTGATTTCGTAGAGCTCGCTTTCGCGCAGCACCGCCTCGGAAGGCAGCATGCCGCCCGTGTCGGCGAGGCCGGTGCGGAACCAGTAGACCGGGCCATCCGGTTCGCCGGCCTCGCGGCAGAAGATATCGCCTTCCCGGCCGGGCACTTCACGGGTGGCGAAACAGTCTTCCGGACGCAGCAGGGTTTCCCCGAACCGGCTGCCGACATGCCAGGCATTGGCGATGCGGCCGGGCTCCCTGACGCGGATGGCGACGATGAAACCGGTCTCCCGGTGCCCGAGGAAGAAGAGGGTGGGTTCGCCTCCGCCCTCCGGCGTGGCCGCGATCATGCGCGAGCCGGGATTGTCCTCGGCGCCTTCGCTCAGGCGAAGCGTATAGCCGGGCAGGTGCGGGGCGATCGCGTCGAGCGAAAAGACCGACCGGTGGTCGAAGGGGCCCAGCGCTCCGGGCGACCACATCCATGCGTCCATGTCTGTCACCGCCTGACGGTCTGCCAGCGGATTTCGTAGACCGAGCCCGACTGGATGACGTCCCGCGGCGGCAGTGTGCCGTCCGGGCCCGCATAGTCGACGGCGATCCAGTAGGACAAGCCCGACACGGACGGGTCGAGGCAGTGTATGTCGCCCGACCGCTCTTCCATGCCGGCATAGCACTGGTCACTGACAATGCCGGCTTCGCCCGCCGCGCCGCCGATGTCGGCGGCTGCTTCGACCAGGCCGGCCGAGCGGACACGGACCGCCAGCAGCCGCTCGCCTTCGCCGTCGAAAAGGATGTCGGCCTCGCCGCCGGTCCCGCGGCGCGCCTCGATCACGGGATAGGCCATGCCTTCCGACCAGGTCTCCGCCTCGACAACCTCGAAGTCCGGCAGCAGTCCGGCGATCGTGTCGCGGTCGAAAGCGGTCTGCGCGGAGACCGGTCCGATCTGGCTGTTCGAGACCGGCCAGGCCTCGGCCGCCTCGCCGGCGGCGCAGGCGCCCGCAGCGATGGCGGCCAGAACGCTGGCCGCCAGAAGGCTGTTGTACTTGACGGTCATGGCGTCTCCCCCCGGTGCCACGCAGATCCTGCGTGTGGATCGCACGGCTACCCGGAGGCATCAAGGAAATTGCTAGCGCGCCAGTTCCTTCATGGCCGCGTCCACGCCTTCCAGGGTCAGCGGGAACATGCGGTCGGCGCCGATAATCTCCTGCACGAGGCGGGTGGAGTAGGAATGCTCCCACCATTTCTGCGGCGTCGGATTGATCCAGATCAGGTGCGGCCAGGTATCGACGATGCGCTGCAGCCAGGTGGCGCCCGCCTCCTCGTTCCAGTGCTCCACCGATCCGCCCTCATGGGTGATCTCGTAGGGCGCCATGGCGGCATCGCCCACCAGGATCACCTTCCAGTCGTGCGGATATTTGTGCATGACGTCCATCGTCGGCACGGTCTCGGTACGCCGGCGCAGGTTCGAGCGCCACACGCCCTCATAGGGGCAGTTGTGGAAGTAGAAGTATTCCAGGTTCTTGAAGGTCGAGCGGGCGGCCGAGAACAGTTCCTCGCACAGCTTGATGTGCGGATCCATCGAACCGCCGACATCGAACAGCGCGAGCACCTTGATGGCGTTGCGCCGTTCCGGACGCATGACGACGTCCAGCCAGCCCTGCCTGGCCGTGGCGCTGATCGTGCTGTCCAGATCGAGTTCCTCGTGGGCGCCGTCGCGGGCGAACTTGCGCAGGCGGCGCAGGGCGACCTTGAGATTGCGCGTGCCCAGCTCGCGCTCGCCGTCCAGATCCTTGTAGCGGCGCTGTTCCCAGACCTTGGTGGCGCGCTTGTGCTGGCTCTTGCCGCCGATGCGCACGCCGGCCGGATTGTAGCCGGAATGGCCGAAGGGCGAGGTGCCGCCCGTACCGATCCACTTGTTGCCGCCCTCGTGGCGCTCTTCCTGCTCCTCGAGCCGCTTCTTCAGCGTCTCCATGAGCTCGTCGAAATCCATGGCCTTCAGCTCGGCCATTTCCTCCTCGGTGAGCAGGCGCTGCATCATGGCTTCCAGCCACTCGTCCGGGATTTCCTTCTCGCCGAACATGTCGGTCAGCGTCTCCACGCCCTGGAAGACGTGGGAAAAAACCATGTCGAACTTGTCGAAATCCTTCTCGTCCTTCACCAGCGCGGCGCGGCTGACCGAATAGAAATGGCCGATCTCCGGTTCGATCACGCCCTTGTCGAGCGCTTCGAGCAAGGTGAGGTATTCCCGGGTCGTCACCGGGATCTTGGCGGAACGCAGTTCGGAAAAGAAGTGATGCAGCATGCCGCCAATCTAACCGGCTTTGGTGCGGGCGAAAGGGGGCAGGCTGGAGAAATGCAAGGCGGCCCCGGCTGGTGGCCGGGGCCGCCCTGGCATGTCCGGTTGGGCGCTAGAAGTCGTAGCCCAGCTCGACACCCCAGACCCGCGGCGCGCTGATCGTCGCGAAGGGCGTGCCCAGCGTGTCCGTGGTCAGGTTGTTGACGCCCTCGACATACTGGTTGTCGAACAGGTTGTTGACGAAGGCGCTGATCGTCAGGTCGTCGCCCGGCGCGGTCCAGCGGACCCGCAGGTCCGTCCGGTTGCGCGCCTCGCCGGTGGCGAAGGCGTCATAGCCGCCGCACGTGCCCTGGAAGACAGACTGGCTGTTGCAGCGGGATTCGCCGCGATAGGCGTGATTGGCCTGCACCACGAGATCGCCGCGATCGGCCAGGTCGAGCGTGTAGGCCGCGCCGAAGGCGACGTTCCAGTAGGGCTCGCCGGTCGGTTCGCCGGACAGGTCCGCGCCATTGCTGTCGACACGGCGCTTGTAGGTGGAGTCGAGCCATTGCGCGTTGGCGTGGACCTGCAGCGCGTCGGTCGGCGCCCAGTCGAGTTCCATGTCGACGCCGATGGCCTCGTCGTCGGAGGTCTGGACCAGGTATTGCGGCACGCCGCCGCCCGTGGGCGCGACCAGGCGGATCGACTGCTTGTCCTCGTAGACGTAGGAGAAGGCGGACATGTTGAGGATCAGGTCGGGGTTCAGGAAGTCGGACTTGAAGCCCACTTCCCAGCTGGTGACCGTCTCGTTCTCGAAGCGCGAGCCCACCTCGACCGAGTTGAAACCGCCGGCCTTGTAGCCTTCGGAGAAGGAGGCGAAGACCATCACATTGTCGGTGAGCTGGTAGTCCACCACGACGCGCGGGCTGAGATTTTCCCAGCTGTCCTCCAGCACGCAGGGCACGCCTTCCGCGACGTTGACGCCATTGTCGCAGACCACGCCGGCGAGCGGCGACAGGTCGAAGACGAAGTCGAACTGGAAGTCCGCCGGCGAGGCCCCGGCCAGCGCCAGCACGCCCGCGGCGTCGAGCGCGGCGAGCGTCTGGTCCAGCCCGGGCGCGACGCGGCCGCCATTGAGCCACTGGAAGGTCTTCTCGTCCTCGGTATAGCGCAGGCCCACCGTCAGGTTCAGCCGGTTGGTGACCGACCAGATGGCATCGCCGTAGATCGCGCGGGCGTTGAATTCGCCCTCATTGTACATGCTCTCCTGCCAGCTGTGGCCGAGCATGGTCGCGGGAACGCCGAAGGGCACGAGCAGGCCGTATTCCAGATCGGTGAAGGGCGTGCCCGCGCCGATATTGCCGAGCACCGTGTTGACGGTGTCCGTGAAGGTGAAGGTGTGGGAGACCTGTTCGGCGGTCTCGTCGTAGTAGCTGGCGCCGATCAGCCAGTCGACGGGACCGGTCGTGCCGGCCAGGCGGAATTCCTGGTAGAAGGACTCGTTGTCCTCGACATTGTTGGTGTCGAAATAGGTCTGGATCCGGTTGGTGCCGTCCTCGTCCTCGCGGTTCATCGTCTCGAACTCGCGGTAGGAGGTCAGCGAGGTGAGGGTCATCTCGCCGATATCCTGGTTGATGGTGAGGGTGGTCTCCGACAGGTCGCGCTGTTCCCGGTTAATCACCACGTCATTGCGGATCGGGGCGCTGAACGGGTCGAGATAGGTAGAGCTGTCGGCCGGAAAGGCCGGCGTGCCCGGCGCCGGCGGCAGGGGAACGATGCCGATCGCCGGACGGGCGTCCTGGTCGATGCTGTCGCGGCTGTGACGCAGCAGGACCTCGGTGGACGGCGTGGCGTCCCAGCGCACGGTGATGCGATCGGCCGCGGAATCCTCGCGCCGGTAGTCTTCGCCCGTTTCGGCATCGGTCAGCCAGCCATCGGCCTCGTTCATCAGCACGTTGGCGCGAATGGCCAGCGTGTCCGTGATCGGAAAGTTGAACATGCCTTCCGTGCGGATGCGGTTGTTGCTGCCCACGCGGACGGCCACCCGTCCTTCCACCTCATTGCTGGGCGAGCGGGTGATGATGGACACGGCGCCGGCGGCCGAGTTGCGGCCGAACAGCGTGCCCTGGGGCCCTTTGAGCACCTCGATGCGCTCCACATCGTTGAAGGCCAGAAGCGACGCGCCCGAGCGCGCGGCATAGATGCCGTCGACATAGATGCCCACGGCCGGATCGGTGCCGACCCCGAAATCGCTGGTGGAGATGCCGCGAATGGAATAGCGCGGCTGGGTCGGGCTGCCATTGGACACTTCCAGGCCGGGGACGAAGGCGTCGAGATCGCCCATGTCGTCGGCGGCCAGGGCGTCGATGAACTCGCTGTCGAGCACCTGGAGGGAAATCGGCACGTCCTGGGACGACTGGACACGCTGTTGCGAGGTCACCACGATGACGTCTTCGGGCGTCTCGGTATCCTGAGCGAAGGCCGGTGCCGCCACGCAGGCCGCGACTGAGCAGGCCAGCAGGGCGCGCAGTCCCCGGCGGCCGCGAATGTTCGAGACTTTCATATTTCCTCCAGTGGGCGGAGCGCCCGCTACCGGACGCGCCCCCTGTGGCGCTTTGTCCGGTTGTCCCCTCGGAGATTCTGTGCCGAATCCCGAATAAACGAAACTGAATTATTTTCCGTTTTACAAGTTGCCTGGCGACGCTGCGGTAAGATAGGTCGTGAGCCGACGCAAAATGGTCACACTTGCCGGGCGGCCGCGGTGTGCCCAGATTGTATCGTGGAATCAACGAGGCAGAGTGTGAACGAACGAGCCCCGGTAGATACGGTGGATCTTGAGCGGCGGGTCGCGCCCC
>Ga0207716_100353_pt1 | contig 21011 bp, 13 predicted proteins | sample TtaePargueraPR_FD_187739 | JGI IMG/M metagenome (GOLD analysis project Ga0207716, IMG submission 187739) | Aerobic enrichment media microbial communities from Bioluminiscent Bay, La Parguera, Puerto Rico - Tt and P2 (5) (SPAdes) | ecosystem: Environmental > Aquatic > Marine > Unclassified ... | reverse complement strand
TACGCGATGCTGGTCGAGGCGCTGGAGACCGATCCGGAACTGCGCCGGGTCTTCTTCTCCAAGCTGCGGCTCATGCTCTACGGCGGCGCCGGCCTGCCCCAGCCCCTGTTCGACCGCCTGCAGGCGCTGGCGGAGGCGGAAACCGGGCACAGGATCTTCATGACGACCGGCTACGGTGCGACGGAGACCACGTCGGGCTGCATGTCCATCTACTTCATGTCGGAAAAGGTCGGCATCGGCCTGCCCATGCCGGGGCTTTCGGTCAAGATGGTCCCCATCGACGGCGAACGCTACGAGCTTCGCATGAAGGGCGAGATGGTGACGCCGGGCTACCTGAACCGGCCCGATCTGGAGAGCGAGATCCGCGACGAGGAGGGCTATTATCGCATCGGCGATACGGCAACCTTCCACGACCCGGAAAACCCGGCCCAGGGCCTCGCCTTCGCCGGCCGCATGGCCGAGGAATTCAAGCTGGATACCGGCACATTCGTGTCCGGCGGCGCCCTGCGTGCGGAACTGGTCAAGGCGACCGCGCCTCTCATCCAGGATCTCGTCCTGTGCGGCGAGAACCGGCCGTATCTCGCCGTGCTGGCCTGGCCCAATGCGCCGGCGCTGGCCGAGGCCGCAGGGATGCCGGGGGCGGATGCGCAGACGCTGGCCCGGTCGCCCGAAGCGCTCGATGTCATCGCGCAGCGACTGGCTGACCACAATGCATCCTGCCGGGGCTCAAGCGAGCGCATCCTGCGCTTTGCGCTTCTGACCACGCCTCCCGATGCGGAGGCGCATGAAGTCTCCGACAAGGGAACCATCAATCAGGACGCCGCGCGGCGAAACCGTGCGGCGGACGTGGAGCGGCTCTATGCCGCGACGCCGGACACGGGCGTTGTCGATCTGGCGGCGCTGGCCCCGACGACCGAGGCCTGAGGGAGAAGACAATGGCAGAAATCGCGATCGTTCTGGGAACCAACCTGGCCGTCCTCATGGGGGCCATGCTGGTGCTCTGGCTGATCAGCATCCCGCTGAAGGATGTCAGCTTCATCGACTCCTTCTGGGCGCTGGGCTTCGTTCTCGCTGCCTTCGTAACATTCGCCATCACGCCGGGCGGAGACCTCGAGCGCAAGGGCCTCATCCTGGCGATCACCACGGTCTGGGGGCTGCGCCTGGGCGGGTATATTTTCTGGCGCTGGCGCAAGGAAGGGCCGGACAAGCGCTATGTCGCGCTCCTCTCCAAGGCGCCGGGCAATGTGCATGTCTTTACCCTGACCAAGGTCTTCCTGCTCCAGGGCGTCCTGCTCTGGGTGGTGTCCCTGCCGGTCCAGCTGGGCCAGATCCCCGCCACGCCGCAGGGCGTCGGCCTTCTGGCCTGGATCGGCGCGGGCCTCGCCATCGTCGGGATCTTCTTCGAGACGATCGGCGACTACCAGATGGCGCGGTTCAAGTCTGACCCGGGCAATGCCGGAAAGGTCATGGACCAGGGGCTGTGGCGCTATACCCGGCATCCCAACTATTTCGGGGATGCCTGCGTTTGGTGGGGCCTGTTCCTGGTCGCCGCGGAAACCGGGCCCGGCCGCCTCAGCTTTGTCGGGCCGGCGCTTCTCACCTTCCTTCTGGTGCAATGGAGCGGGGCTGCTCTTCTGGAACGCCGTCTCAAGCGTTCGCGGCCGGAATACGAGGACTATATCCGCCGCACCTCCTCCTTCATCCCGATGCCGCCCAAGCGTGCCAAGCCGGCCGAGACCGGTTCCGCCTGAAACCCCGGAGACACAGAAAAATGACCGCGATCAAGGTAAATACGCTCCCGCACCTCCCGCCCGATCCGAACCATCCCTACACGTCCGGCGCATGGACCCCGGTCTTCGACGAATACGACGCCGACGGCATGGAGGTGATCGGCGAAATCCCCCGGGACATTGACGGCATCTATGTCCGCAACAGCGAGAATCCGGCCTTCGGCTCGATCGGTCTTTACCATCCCTTCGACGGTGACGGCATGCTCCACGCGATCTCCTTCGCCGACGGCAAGGCGAGCTATCGCAACCGTTTCGTGCGCACCAAGGCGCTGATGGCGGAGCTGGAAGCGGGCCGCCCGCTCTGGGCCGGCATCGCCGAAGACCCGCGCCTGTCCACCCGTCCCGGCTGGGGGGCGCACGGGTCGATCAAGGATGCGTCCTCGACCGATGTGGTCGTGCATGCCGGCCGCATTCTGTCGACCTTCTACCAGTGCGGAGAGGGCTACCGGCTGGACCCCTACACGCTGGAGCAGTTCGGCACGGAGGGCTGGACACCCATCGACGGTATTTCCGCCCATCCCAAGCTGGACGAGGCGACCGGCGAGCTTCTCTTTTTCAACTATTCCACCCACGCACCCTATATGCACTACGGCGTGGTGGGGCCGGACAATCGTCTCAAACACTACATTCCGGTCGAGACGCCCGGGCCGCGCCTGCCGCACGACATGGCTTTCACCAAGAACTACTCCATCATCGCGGACCTGCCGCTGTTCTGGGATGCGGACATACTGGCCAAGGGCCGCCACGCGGCGCGCTTCCATCCGGACATACCGACGCGGTTCGCCATCATTCCGCGCTATGGCCAGCCCGAGGAGATCCGCTGGTTCGAGGCCGCGCCGACCTATGTGCTGCACTGGATGAATGCCTGGGAAGAAGGCGACGAGATCGTTCTGGAAGGCTATTTCCAGGAGGACCCCATGCCGGCGCCGCTGGATACCGACCTTCCCGATCCGCGCATGTCCCAGATGATGGCCTATCTGGACGAGCACTCCTTCAAGCCGAAATTCCACCGCTGGCGCTTCAACCTGGCAACGGGCGAAACACGCGAGGAGCGGCTGGACGACCGGCTCCTGGAATTCGGCTCCTTCAACCAGGCCTGGGCCGGGCAGAAGACGCGCTATGCCTATTCCACCTTCACCGAGCCGGGCCGCTTCCTGTTCGACGGCGTGGTGAAGCACGACATGCAGACCGGTACGTCCCAGACGCTCCGTTTCGGCGAGGGCCGCTATGGTAGCGAGGCGCCCTTCGCGCCGCGCATCGGGGCCACCGAGGAAGACGACGGCTATCTGGTCAGCTTCATCACCGACATGGTCGAGAACCGGTCGGAATGCGTGCTGGTGGACTGCAAGGACTTCGATGCGGGCCCGGTCTGCCGGATCATTCTTCCGCACCGCATCTCCAGCGGAACACATGCCTGCTGGGCCGACGGACCGACCGTGCGTGCGGCAGCCGCTGCATAAGCCGGGGAGAAAGATGATGAAGAATACGCTGGAAACCCTGCTGGCCAAGCAGGACATCCGGGATGTGCTGTCGCGCTATGCGCGCGGTGTGGACCGTGCCGACGGTCCGCTGCTGAAGTCCTGCTACCACCCCGATGCGATCGAGGAACATGGCAATACCTATAACGGTCCTGCGCATGCCTATGTCGACGGCGCCGTGGAGCGGATGGTGAAAATGACCCATCCCATGGCGCACTATGTGTGCAACTCGCATTTCGAGTTCGAGGAGAATGGCGAGGTCGCCTTCGTGGAGACCTATGTCCTCACCTTCGCGCGCTTCGACAGCAAGGCGGGCGAGCCCTTCGACACGCTGACCGGCGGGCGTCTGTTCGACCGGTTCGAGCGGCGCGACGGCGTGTGGAAGATCGCGCACCGCAAGATGACGCTGGACTGGAACCGGGACCGGCCCAAGAGCGAGACCTGGTGTCTCGGTGTGTTCGATCCGGACAGCCCCGATCTGCACATGGGCCAGCGCGGAACGGGCGATCTCACCTATTCCCGCTTCTAGCCCGGCATTCAGACGCGTTCGATCACCATGGCGGAGCCGACACCGGATCCGCCATGGGTGACGATCAGCCCCGTCTCGCCGTCCTGCCGTGCCAGGCCGGCGGTCATCGTGGCCGTGAGGATGGCGCCGGTCGCGCCCATGGGATGCCCCATCGCCAGGTGGCCGCCATCCGGGTTCACCTTTGAAGGGTCGGGGGCGTAGTCGCGTTCGAACTTCACGGGGGTGGCCGCGAAGGCTTCCATGAATTCGATCCGGTCGAAGTCGCCGAGCGTCATGCCCGAACGGTCCAGCACCTTTTCCATCGCGGCGAAACCGGCCGTGAGCTGGAGAACGGGATCGGCGGTCGCCTCCGCCAGCGCGCGGATCCGGGCCTTCGGCTTCAGTCCGGCCCGTTCGCCCGCCGCCCGGCTTCCGATGAGGGCCAGCGCGGCCCCGTCGCTCGTGGGCGGACAGTTGGCGACGGAATGCAGGTGCTCGATGGCGGTCAGCCCAGGCAGGGCGTCCAGCATGATCGCATCGAACCCCTGTTGGCCCATCTTCGCGAAAGCGGGTTCCAGGGCGGCCAGGCTTTCCTCTGTGGTCGAGCCGCGAATGCTCTCGTCGCTCGCCAGAAGGATATTTCCGGAACCGTCCCGCATGGCGACGACCTCGTCGAGATCGCCGCGGGCCCAGGCCGCTGCGGCCCGCTGGTGCGAGCGTGCGGTGACGCGGTCCAGATCGGCCTTCGTGAAACCCTCCCGCGTAGCCATCAGGTCGGCGGACAGGACAACCGGCACATAGCGCAGCGCCCGTGCGGTGTCCGGATCGTCGTAATAGAAGGCCCCGTCGCCCATGAAGGGGACGCGCGACATCATCTCGACGCCGCCGGCCAGGCGCAGCCGGTCGTCGCCGGATGTCGCCGCATCCTGGGCGGCCAGGCCGATCGCGCTGAGGCCCGAGACACAGAAATTATTGACGGTGAGCGCCCGGACGTCGGCCGGCAGGCCGGCATGCAGCCGGCTGACCAGGGCGATATGTCCGCCCTGGGCGCCGATCTGGCCGACACAGCCCAGCGTCAGGCTCTCTGCCGCATCGACCGCCTCGCGGCCCTGGCGTTCCGAGAGCGCGGCGGTCAGCTGGGCGACCAGTTCGTGCGGCGTCAGGCTGGCCAGGCCGCCATCGGCCTTGGACTTGCCGCGGGGCGCGCGAACGGCATCGAAAATGAACACGTCCATGCAGGCCTACACCCCGACGATCAGACAGGCGCTGGCGGTGGTCGATCCGCCGACATTGTAGGTCGCGGCCGTGCTGGCGCCCTCGACCTGGGTGTCGCCGGCCTTGCCCGTCGTCTGACGGGCGGCGTCGAGGGCCATGCGCACGCCGGTCGCGCCGACCGGATGTCCCAGACCGATCAGCCCGCCCGACGGGTTGAAGGGCAGGGCGCCGTCCATGCCGATCACGCCCTCCTCGACCGGTTTCCAGGCCTCGCCCGGCGCGGCCAGGCCGAAATGCTCGATGGCCATGTATTCGGTGATGGAGAAGCAGTCGTGCGTCTCCACGAGGTCCAGGCCACCTCCATTCCCCGGGGTCGGTGCCTCAATGCCGGCGCGGTTGCAGGCATCCGTGATGGCCTTGCGCACCCAGGGGAACATGTAGCCGTCGCTGCCCGCGCTCTCTTCGAGCTTGGCGCTCATGAGAAGCGGAGCCGTCGTATGTCCCCAGCCTTTCAGCCGTGGAATGTCCTCCAGCGACAGGCCGCGTTCATTGGCATAGGCCTGCGCGACTTCAAGGGAAGCGAGAAACAGCACGGCCGCGCCATCGGTCACCTGGCCGCAGTCGGACTTGCGCATCCAGCCTTCGATCACCGGATTGGCCTCGTCGTCCGCGTCGAAACTTTTCTCGCCGAATTCCCAGTTGCGGGTCTGCGCATAGGGATTGCGCTTGCCATTGGCGAAATTGGTGCGTGATATCTCCGCGAGATGCTTGCGGTCGAGCCCGTAGCGGGCATCGTATTCCTGCGCCAGATCGGAGAACATGGCCGGCCAGAGATAGCGCGCCCCGAGGGCTTCACGCCCGGACCAGGCCGCGGCGCCGAGATGCTCGGCCGCCGTCTGGCCCGGCACGTTGCGCATCATTTCCACACCGATCACGGCGGCCAGGCCGTAGCGGCCGGCCTCGATGTCAGCCGCGGCCGCGAGGATCGCCATGGAACCGGACGCGCAGGCCGCTTCGTGGCGGCTGGTCGGCAGGCCGGAGAAGGCCGGATCCGCCATCACGGCCATGCCGCCCAGCAATCCCTGTCCGCAGAACAGCTCGCCGGCGAAATTGCCGATATGGATCACTTCGACATCCGACGCGTCCAGCCGGGCATCCTCGAGCCCGGCGGCGGTCGTTTCGGAAATCAGGTCGAACAGGCCCTTGTTGTCGCGGGTCCAGTTGCGGGCGAAGTCGCTCTGCGCGCCGCCCAGGATGAAGATAGGTTCGCTCATGCCGGTTCTGCCTCTGCCATTTCCTTGAGTTTCCATCTGAGCACCTTGTTCATGGGGTTGCGCGGAAGGCGTCGTAATATGTCTTGCCGCCCCGCCAGCCTGCCTTGCGGCAGGCGGCGGTATTCTTGCTGTCGGCCAGTTTCATCAGCCTTCTTCTCCTCCCCAGGGCGCGCGTCTCCCGTGAAGCGCGCCTGCTTGTACGATGCCGGGCGTTGGCCGCCCGCTTTCCTGGGCTTGGTGCGGCTATGCAAGTTCCCGTCTGTCGGCGGGCAGGGTGCCGCGACGGCCGGTGGCTGCCTCGTATTCCTCGATCAGCCGGCCGATGATCCGGGCCGCCGGTTCGACCGCGCGGACCGATCCGACGCCCTGGCCGGCCGACCAGATATCCTTCCAGCCCTTTTGCGGCGCGCCACCATCGCTGAAATCGACCTTGCCCCCCCGGGGCGGGTTGTCCGGATCCAGACCGGCCCGTTCCAGGCTCTGGCGGAGCCAGCTGGCCGGCACCCCGGTGACCCCGGCGCTGACGACAATGTCGGAGGCCGAGGCCTCGACGACCATGTTCTTGTAGTCCGGCAGGGCGAGGCTTTCCTCGGCCGCGATGAAGGTCGTGCCCAGATTGGCGAGGTCGGCACCCATCGCCTCGACGGCCGCGATTCCGCCGCCCGTCGAGATGCCGCCGCCGACCGCGACCGGGCCGTCAAAAAACTCCCGCACGGCCGTGATGAAGGCCGTATTTCCAAGCGCCCCGGTGTGTCCGCCGGCCCCGGCGCAGACGAGTGTCAGCCCGTCGGCGCCCGCCGCGACGGCCTTGCGGGCGAACTCGATGGAGTTCACATCGGCCAGCACGGTCCCACCATAGGCATGCACGGTGTCGATGACGCGTTGCGGCCCGCCCAGCGCGGTGATCACCAGGGGCGGACGATAGGCTTCCACCAGTGCCAGCTCCTCGTCGAAACGGGGGTAGCTGGAATGGGTCACCATGTTGAACGCCCAGGCCGCATCGTCCGGGCCCAGCGTTCCGGCGATCCCGGACATCCAGCGCTCGAGGTCCTCGATCGTGCGGCAATTGGGGGCCGGAAAGGCGCCGATCATGCCTGCCTTGCAGGCGGCGATGACGAGATCCGGGCCGGAAACGAGGAACATCGGCGCACAGATCGCGGGCAGGCGCAGGTTCCGGGAAAGGGCGGTGGGAAGACGGGGGCTCACCAGGCACAGGCTCCGTGGGTAGATCGGTGTAACTTGTATATCAAAACCGACCTTACAGACCTGTGCCCCTCCTCGCAAGTTCGGTCGGTGGGTTGCGCGCCGTGTCACGATCCGGCCCCACGGGCGATCGCTCCGATGCTCCGCCGGATGGAATCAGTCGACGGTGCGGCCGCGGCCGGGGCCGGGGCCGGGGCCTGCGGCGCGACATGATGGGTGTGTGTTCCTGAGGGTGCTGTCTAGCGAACGCCGGGATCCGTCTCGCGGGCCGCGCGGGCATCGGCGATGACGGCGTCGACCTGCTCCGCGGCGAGGCCGAGATAGGTCGTGGGATCGAGAAGGGCGTCGATTTCCGCTTCGCCCAGGGCCTGCCGGACCGTGTCGTCGGCCATGACCGCTTCGCGCAGGGTCGCGCCGCTGCCGCGTGCCGCGTGGGCCATGTCCCGGATACGCTCTTCCGCTTCCGCCCGGCCGATATGCGGTGCCAGGGCGAACACGAAGCGCTGGGAGAGGATCCAGCCGTTCGAGCGGTCCAGATTGCGCCGCATCGCGTCGGGGTTGACCTCAAGCCGCGAGATGAGACGGCTGGCGGCGGCCAGCATGTCTTCGCTCTCCACCGATATCTCGGCCACCACGCGATTGGGGCGGGAGGTGTTGTCGCGTTCGAACATGTTCATCATGTCGTCGGCCACGACGCCGGCCAGCGCCGGAATGGTGCGCGAATACTGGACCAGCGCTTCCGACTGCGAAGGGTTGTTTTTGTGCGGCATCGTGCTGGAGCCGACGGCCGTGCTGCGGCGCCGTTCGACGACCTCGCCGATATCGGTCGACTGCAACAGGAAAATCTCCTGGCCGACCCGGCCGTAAAAGCGGGCGATCAGTCCGAGCGTGGTGGCATATTCGGCGAACACGTCCCGCGATGCGTGCCAGTCGTCGGCATAGGGCTCGCCCAGGCCCAGTTCCGTCCCGAAGCGGCGCTCGACGGCCTGGGCCCGCTCGCCCAGCCCGACATAGCTGCCCACCGCGCCCTTCATGATGGCCGAGCGCTCGACCCGGTCCAGCAGGTCGGTGAGCCGGTCGATATGGCGGCGGTTTTCGCCGATCCAGCCGGACACTTTCTTGCCGAAGGTGATCGGCAGGGCGTGCTGGCCCAGCGTGCGTCCGATCATCGGCGTGTCGCGGTGGGCTTCGGCGAGGTCTATCAGCTGGAGTTCCAGATCGCGCAGGTCGTCGATCAGAAGGAGGATGGACTGGCGCACCTGCAGCATGCGCGCCGTGTCATAGATATCGACCGTCGTCGCGCCGAAATGGAGATAGTCGGCGGCATCCGGAGGCAGCGACCGGGAAAACACGTGGATGAAGGCAACCATGCGGTGGCGCACGATGTCGTATTCCGCCGCCAGCGCGTCCGCGGGCACGGATTCGGGCACGGCTGCCGCGGAAATCGCGTCGGCGGCCGATTGGGGGATCACGCCTTCAGCGGCCTGGGCCCGGGCGAGCGCGGCCTCGATATCGAGCACATAGGCATTCAGCTGTGCGTCCGTGAAGGTCGCGTCCACCGTATCGGGCGCTTCAGCTGCCGCGGCCGGACCGGCCGCAAGAAGGAAGAGGGCGAAAAGGGCAATCGGGAATCGTCTCAAGTCTCGGCTCCCAGGCCGCGCATCAGGATGTAGACATAGTCGATGGTCGCCGTGAGCGGATCTTCGGAGATCCGCCAGTCGGTGAAGCTGTTCGCCGCGGCGATGGTGTAGCCGCCATTGAGGAAGACCGAATGGGTCAGGATCCGTTCGGCGACCTGGATATCCACCGGGCGGGCCTCGCCCTCGCTGACCGCGTGTTCCAGCGCATCGCCGAAACGCCGGGCGATATTACGCAGCCGGGCCGCATGGCGGCGCTGGCGCGGCTCGGCCAGGGCCGCTGAAAGCGACGGCCGCAGCAGCGGTGTCACGCCGCTGGCCTGCTGGTAGATGAGGTCGCGCACGGTGTGCTCGATCACGGCCAGGCCGGAGCGCCCGCCGGCCTCGGCCCGGTCGAGAGCCTGTTCCACCGTGGTGAAGGAGCGTTCGAGGCATTGCTCGAGCAGCTGCTCCTTGTCCGGGATGTGATAGTAGAAGGCGCCCCGGGTCACGCCGAGCGACGCGGCGATCTCCGACAGGGCGACGCCGCCGAAACCCTTCTTGTTGAAGAAGCGCGTGCCGGCCTTGAGGAAGGCCTCCCGCTTCATCCGGTTTCGCGCCTCGCGATCGAAGACCTGCGGCACGCCGACATCGGGCGTGCCCGCCTGCAGTGGTGCCGGCTCCCAGCCGGCCTCGGTCTTTAGCCCGTCGGTGAGGATCGCGAACAGCGTGTCCGCGGCGGTGTCGATATTCCAGTCCCGCTTGTGCGATGGCCAGGAGCCCATCCAGTCGAGCAGGCCGAAGACGAAGAAGGTTGCGGGTTCCGGCCGGCCCAGCGGCGCCCCGCTTTCCCCGGCCCAGGCGATGATCATCCCGTTCACGTCCGAGATGCAGCCGGACAGGTCCGCGGCAATGCCGGCCTGCAACTCGCTGCCCAGGGCGTCCAGGTCGTTGATCGCCGCCAGGTGGGGGCGCCGGCCCTCGGACACGGCGCGCATCTGGTCGGCGAAGGCCCTAAAGAGGGTGCGGATCCGCTGCGCCGCGCTGCCGGTTTCTTCTCGCGCCTGACGCACGGCGTCGGCCAGGGCCTGTGCCGAGGCGCGGTAAACCTCGCCGGCCAGCTCTTCCTTCGACGAGAAGTAGTAGCTGATCCCCGTCTTGGTCAGGCCGAGATCGGCGGCAATGTCTTCCAGGCGGGTGGCGTGCACGCCCTCCGCATCGAAGCGCCGGGCGGCCGCCGACAGAATCGCGGCCTCCTTGCGCTGACGTTCCTGCTCCCGCGAAAACGGCGAGGAATGATCCGGAAATTCCGGGCGAAGTACGCTCATCGGACGGGCCTGCTCCCTTGGAGACACCATGGCAGCGCGCCTGCTCGCAAGGGACGGAATCCCCCGAAAAGGCGTGTTGTCGCTGGCCATACAATCCCAGCTCGGCGCCGCTGACAAGCCCATAAGAACGTAATTTGAACCGTGTGTATGTTTTTTATTGACATTGTCGACAATTCGTCATCAATGTCCGGGAAACGCTACAAAAGCGGGGAGGAAATGATGAAATTCAAGGCACACTTGAAGTGTGGCCTGGCGGCGGGCGTGTTTGCCTTCGCCGGGACCGTCCACGCCCAGGACATCCAGAACAGCGCACCGCCACAGGACGACACCGAGGACGTGATCGTCGTCACCGGTTCGAACATTGCCGGCGCTTCGGATTCCGGCGCGATCGCCGTGTCGACCCTGTCCAAGGACGATCTCGACGCTCTCGGCCAGGTCTCCACCGGCGAACTGTTCGAAAACCTGCCGCAGGCCGGCTCCTTCGAGATCAATGACAGCGCGGACGGGCCGAACGATGCCCGCGGCGACGTCGCCACGGTGAACCTGCGCGGGCTGGGCTCGGGCAATACACTGGTCCTGCTCAACGGCCGCCGCATCACACCGCATGGCGTCTTCCAGGATGTCGGCACGGTGCCGCGCTCGATCACCAATGTGAACGCCTTCCCGGCGGCCGCCATCCAGCGCGTGGAAGTGCTGCGCGACGGTGCCTCGGCGCTCTACGGCTCCGACGCCACGGCCGGTGTGGTGAACACCATCCTCAGTGCCGATTTCGAGGATACCCGCGTCACCTTCCGCACCTCGGGCATCGAGGGCACGGGTGAGCGCGAGCAGGTGGCCGATTTCGCCACCGGTTTCACCTTCAACGAAGGCGACACGCACCTGCTGCTGGTCGGCTCGCTCTTCCAGCGCGACGGTCTCTATGCGACCGAGCTGGACGACCAGTTCTCACGGGTCGACAAGCGCGGCGTGCTCGGCGACAGCCCCTATGCGGACGCCAATACCGACTTCCGCAACACCTCGACGCGCTCGCCCTTCGGCCAGTTCCGCGTCGGTGCGCTGACGCCGGCCGGCACGTTTGATCCGATCGATGTTGGCGATCTCACGGCCAGCGACGGCGACTTCCACGTCCAGCCCTGCGACTTCTCGGGGACGCGCGCGGAACTCGGCACGCTCTATGCCGGTGCCGGTTGCGTCGGCCTGGACGACGGCAATCTCAACGCCGGCCTGCGGCTCGACTTCAACAACTTCCAGCCGAACAATGCGCTGGGCGAGGGCATCGACCTGCCGCTGACCGGCCGCGACGCGCTGGGGCGCCAGCTCATCTCGGACGCCGTGCGCTACAATGCCTATGCCCTGCTGGAGCACGACTTCGACAATGGTGTGCAAGGTTTTGCCGAGGCACTCTTCTACCAGTCGGAGACCGAGTCCCAGCGTGCCGCCCAACCGATCGATGACGGTCTCGCCTTCGTCGTCGTGCCGGCGGAGAACTACTGGAACCCGGTCGGCCCGGTGGGCAGCCCGAACCGCGTCGCCGGCATCAATGCGCCCGCCGAGGGCCTGGACGTGCTGATTTCGCGCTGGCGCCCGCTGGAAATGGGTCCGCGCATCTATGCCGTCGACTCGCAGATGTATCGCGTGCTGGGTGGCTTCCGCGGCGGTCTGGGCAATTGGGACTGGGAAACGGCCGTGGGCTATTCCCGTAACGAGACCACGGACACGTCCTACAACCGGATCTCCAAACAATCCCTGTTCGAACAGCTCTCGCTGACCACGCCGGATGCGATCAACCCGTTCGGCGGTCCCTATGCCAACAGCCAGGAACAGATGGACCGCGTGCGTATCGACGTGTCGAATGTCGGTACGACCTCGCTGACCACGGCCGATTTCCGCATGTCCAACCCGGAGCTCTTCGACTGGTTTGCCGGTCCGGTGGGCGCGGCCTGGGGTGTCGACTATCGCCGGGAGTTCTACGAGGAGGACCGCGATCCGCGCCTGGACGGCACGATCCAGTTCACCGATGGTGGCGGCAATCTCTCGGATCTGTCGGACGTGGTCGGCGTCAGCCCCACCACCGATTCCGAAGCCAGCCGCAATGTCTTCGCCGCCTATGCCGAAGTCCTGGTGCCGCTCTACCGCTCCAATCATCCGGTCTGGGTGAATGAGTGGAATCTCCAGCTGGCGGCCCGCGGCGAGTATTTCGACGATATCGAGGATGGCGCGGTGAAGCCGAAAGTGGCGCTGTCCTGGTTCCCCATCGACAGCCTCAACCTGCGCGCGGCCTATTCCCAGGGCTTTCGCGCGCCGAACCTGATCCAGCTGAACCGCGGCGATATCAGCCGTCTCAACCGTGGCGACGAGGACTTCTATCGCGCCCCGGTGACCGACGATCCGCAGGATACCGGCGAGACCTACCGGGCCTCCCTGCGCCGCTCCAATCCGGATCTGCGCAATGAGGACACCGAAACCGTCGTCATCGGCGGCACCTGGGACGCCACCGACTTCGTCGATGCCAACTGGCTCAGCGAGCTTCGCTTCAGCCTGGACTACTGGCAGTTCGAGCAGACCGACCTGATCGGCACGCTCGATCCGGAAACCCAGCTCGCGCTGGACTACCAGCTGCTGCTGGAAGGCTCGTCCAATCCGAATGTGATCCGGGCGCCCGTCACGGCAACCGACCAGGCGGCGTTCGACGCGTACAACGCTGCCAACGGCACCAATCTGGCCGCCGTCGGCGAGGTGCAGTACGTCATCGACGACTATATCAATCTGGATAGCCAGACGGCTGCCGGTTACGACTTCGGTGTCTCGCTGGGCATCGATACCGATAGCCTCGGCCGCTTCGACATCAATGTGGAAACCACCCGCATGGTCGAACTGGAACTGGTCCGCAATCCGATCATCCAGCAGCTGATCGACGATCCCGATGTCGGCGGCAATTTCGCCGCCCTGGATCCGGACCGTCTCGAGCTGAACGGCAATCCGCTGTGGCGCACGACCGGGACGCTGACCTGGCGCAATGCCGGCTGGGGTGCCGGCCTGTCGGCCCGCTACGTGTCCGGCTTCTACGATACCAGCGCCGACCCGGATCTGGACGGCGACGGCAATCCGGACTTCTTCCCGGTCGACGAGTATCTGCGCATCAACACCTATGTCGATTACCGCTTCCGCCCGGAACAGTTCGACAGTGTCCGCCTGCGCGTCGGGATCAACAACGCCTTCGACGAGACCCCGCCCATCCTGGACGAGTCCCGCGGCTACGATCCCAGCTATCACTCGGTGCGCGGACGGTCCTTCTACGTCCAGCTGCGCGCCACGCTGTAAGGACAGAGCCGGGGCCGGGCGTTTCCTGCCCGGCCCCGGCGCGACCCTTCATGAAACTCCTGTCCCTCCTCTTGCCGGCCGTCCTCGCGGGGGCGGCCGGCCCTTCTTTCGCCCAGGACGCGGCGCCCGCCTTCCGGCTGCCCGAGGGCGCAGCCTCGCTGCGTTTTGCCGGCTGGGGCGGTCCCGCCCTGACGGTCGAGACCTACCGGCCTGCAGATATCGCGGCGGACGCGCCGATCGTTTTCGTCATGCATGGCGTCAACCGCAATGCGGACGATTATCGCGATGCCTGGATCGGCATCGCCGACGCCTGCGGCCTGGCCATCGTCGCGCCCGCTTTCGACCGCGAGAACTTTCCCCGCGCTGCCGGCTACAATCTCGGCGAGCCGCTGCGCCAGAATGGAGGCATATCCGCCTTCGACGCCATCGAACCGATCTTCGCGGCTGTCCACAATGCGCTCGGTTCCAGCCGCGACGGCTATGCCCTGTTCGGGCATTCGGCCGGCGCGCAATTCGTGCACCGTTTCCTGATGCTCACGCCGCAGACGCGCGCCGAACGCGCCGTCGTGGCCAATCCGGGCTGGTATACCTGGCCCGACCGGGACATCGCCTGGCCCTACGGGCTGGCGGATGCGCCGCGCACGCCGCTGGAGCCCGGCACGATCGCCGCCCTGCCCATCACGCTGCTTCTCGGCGAGGCCGACAACGACCCGCGGGCAGACCATCTCAGACAGACCGTGGAGGCGCGCCGGCAGGGCCGCAGCCGTTTCACCCGCGGCATCCGGACCGCCGCACGCATCGACCGGATGGCGGTCGAGGCCGGGCTGGACAGCGGGTGGTCCGTGTCCACCGTGCCCGGCGTCGGTCACGACAATGCCCGCATGGCACCCGCCGCGGTTCGACACCTGGTACCCGAACACATCTACAATACCCCGGCCTGCCGGCTGGCCACGAACGGAGACTGACATGACAGACGCGACGAGTGACGACGCGCCCGCCCTCTATCAGCGCATCGGACTGGCCGCCGGCCCGCTGGCCGCGATCCTGATCGGTCTGTTCCTGTCGCCCGAAGGCCTGTCGCAGGACGGCGTCTACGTGGCCGCGATCGGTGCCTGGATGGCGATCTGGTGGGCTACCGAAGCGGTGCCCGTGGCGATCACCGCCTTCCTGCCGCTGATCGTCTTTCCCATCCTTGGTGTGTCGCCGATCGGCGAGATCGCATCGCCCTATGCCCATCCCATCATCTATCTCTTCTTCGGCGGCTTCGTGGTCGCCCTCGCCATCGAGCGCTGCGGGCTCCACCGGCGTATCGCGCTGGGGGTGTTCCGGCTTGTGGGCACCAATGCGCGCGCCCTGATCGGCGGTTTCATGCTGGCCGCGGCCATTGTGAGCATGTGGATCTCGAATACCTCCACCACGCTCATGCTGCTGCCGATCGCCGTATCCGTGGTGACCGTGATCGGCGAAACCATGCCCGAGCTGGGTGTGAAGGAGCGCAGCAATTTCGGTCTGGCCCTGCTTCTGGGCCTGGCCTACGGCGCCACGCTGGGCGGGGTCTCCACCCTGGTCGGCACACCGCCGAACGCCTTCATGGTCGGTTTCATGGCCGACAGCTACGGCGTCGAGATCGATTTCGCCCGCTGGATGCTCGTGGGCGTTCCGGTCAGCGCGGTGCTCCTGCCCATCGCCTGGCTGACCCTGACGCGGGTCGTCTTCCCGGTCAGCTTCACGGCGTCCGACGACGCCATGAAACACATCACGCAGATGCGCAACGCACTCGGCACGATGAGCAAGGCCGAGGTGCGTACCGCCATCCTGTTCGCCTTCCTGGTGATCGGCTGGATCGGCCGCGGCGCGCTGTCCGGTATTCCCCTGATCGGATCGGTGTCGGATACCGGCATCGCCATGATCGCTGCGGTGGCTGCCTTCCTGATCCCCTCGGGCAAGGACGGGCAGGCGCTGATGGTGTGGGAGGACATGACGAAGCTGCCCTGGGGCGTGCTGATCCTGTTCGGCGGCGGTCTCGCTCTCGCATCGGCGGTTGCGAGTTCCGGTCTGGCGCTCTGGCTGGGCGAACAGCTTTCGCCGCTGGGCGCGCTGAATCTGGCCCTGCTGATCGTCGTCGCCACGGCACTGGTCATCTTCCTGACCGAACTGACCAGCAATCTCGCCACGACGGCGACCTTCCTGCCCGTCATTGCCGCGATCGCCGTGGAAACCGGCCAGGACCCGCTGGTCTTCGTCATTCCGGTTACCCTGGCGGCGAGCTGTGCCTTCATGCTGCCTGTGGCCACGCCGCCCAACGCCATCGTGTTCAGCTCCGGCCTGGTGTCCATTCCCAAGATGGCGCGGGCCGGGCTCCTCCTGAACGTTGTGGCCGTGGCCGTTCTGGCGGTGATGTCGCTCCTCCTGGCCCCCGTCGTATTCGGCACGGGCTGAGGCCCGGCCGGCGCGGTCGCTCAACAGCGCGGCCCGGTCGACCCCGAACGCCGGCGGAACAGCCGGCTTCCCTGCGCCGCGGCTTCGCGGCGCGGGCCTTTTCCCATTCCAGAGCCGGCGCCCCGGCGCGGGAAGCCCCGTCCGGCGGGGGCGGGAACGCCTGTCTGTGCAGCGCGCCCGCGCCTGCCTGACCGGTCCGCCAGACCCTTCCGAACCAGAATCTCCTCGACGTATTCAATTAATTGATTAAACTAAACGCGAGGCGCCGGAGAGCGCCCGTGACCAATAAATTGGCCAATCATCAAGGGGAGAGACTGATGAAACTGGGAGTTTGTCAGCACTTGCTTGCCGGCGTGAGCGTGATTGCGCTCGCGGCGGGGCCTGCCATTGCGCAGGACCAGGACGAAGGGACGACCTCGCGCGGCTCCGTGCAGCGGGTCATGGATGTTATCCGCGTCACGGCGACGAAGCGGCCGGACGCCGAGGACGTCCAGGATGTCCCTGTCGCCGTGACCGCCTTCAACTCGGACACGCTGGACGCGCTGAATGTGCGCGATCTGGAAAGCCTGAGCTTTTCGGCGCCGAACGTCTCGCTGGACGATATCGGGACCGCGCGGGGCACGGCGAATTTCTCGATCCGGGGCCTGGGCGTGAACTCGTCCATTCCGTCGATCGATCCGACCGTCGGCGTGTTCATCGACGGCGTCTATATCGGCGTGAACAACGGTCTTGTCTTCGACATGTTCGACCTGGACTCGATCGAGATCCTGCGCGGCCCGCAGGGCCTGCTCTTCGGCCGGAACACGACAGGCGGTGCCGTCCTGATCAATACCGGCTCGCCGACCGACGAATTCACGGCGGCCGCCCGGATCGCCACGGACGGACCGATAGACGACGGCCGCGGCGGCTGGAATACGACCGTGCAGGGCTATGTCTCCGGGCCGATCGTCGAGGACGTGCTGAACGGCCGCCTCGCGCTCTACGCCAACAATGACGACGGGTATTTCACCAATCTGGCGACCGGCGAGAACCACGGTGCCGCGGAAATGAACATTCTGCGCGGCTCGCTGGAATGGATGCCCAGCGACCGGGTCACCTTCCTGGGGCGTGTGGAGCTGTCCGAAGGCGATGGCGACGGGCCGGCCGGCCAGAATCGCGGCGTCTACGAGCGGGACACGTTCGATTTCGCGATCGACGAGCCGGGGCATTACGAGTTCGAGGGCGTGCTGGCATCCCTGCGCACCGATATCGACGTCGATTTCGGCAATGGCCAGATCACCAACATCCTGGGCTATCGCAGCTATGAGAGCGAAAACGGCGTCGGCGACATCGATGCCTTGCCGCTTTTCCTCTTCCACTCGATCGCCGAACTGTCGCAGGAGCAGATCTCCAACGAGCTGCGCTATGCCGGCACGTTCGGTGCCATCGACCTGACGACCGGTCTCTACTATTTCAACCAGGACCTGTCCTATACCGAGATCCGGGACCTGCCGCCGGTTTCGCCGCTGACCCTCTACGGGGGTGGCCGGCAGGACCACACGGTCTACGGCGTGTTCGCGCAGGTCGACTACAACTTCACCGAAAACTTCGTCGGCACGTTCGGCCTTCGCTATTCCAGCGAGGAAAAGGACGCGGAAATCACCTATATCCGTCCGCGCCCGGAATGCTCCGTCGTTGACGGGACCTGCCCGTCGACCGGCACCAATCCCTTCGTGCCGGGCGAGAATAACGGGTTCGAGGACGGCGACGAATGGTCGAACGTCACGCCACGCGTCGGTTTTCAGTATTTCTTCGCCGACAATACCAACGTGTTCGGCAACTACACGCGCGGCTTCCGGTCCGGCGGCTATAATTTCCGTGTTACGGCTCCGGCAGCCTTCGAGGACTTCGTGGCGTCCACGGGCTCCTTCTCCTTCGACGAAGAGGCCGTGGACAGCTACGAACTCGGCTTCCGTCACCAGACGGATGACGGGCGCGGGCAGATCAGCCTCGGCGTCTACATGACCCAGGTCGAGGACATGCAGCGCGAGGTGAATGCGTCGAGCGCCACCTCGGGTGTCGTGCAGACCATCCTCAATACCGCCGACGCCACGATCAGGGGTCTGGAGGCCGAAGGCCGCTGGGCGCTCACGGACACGCTGCTCCTGACGGCGAATGTCGGCCTGATGGATGCCGAGTACGACTCGGTGATCTACAACATCTCCTCGGATCCCGGCGGTGTGATCGACGACGAGGATCTGGCCCTGGCCCTGCCGCGGGTTCCGGAAACGACCTACGGCTTCGGTATCCTGCACGATCTCGACCTCGGCGAGGGCGGGCAGGTGACGACCCGGGTGAATTTCCAGCACCGCGACGAGATCGCCTATACCGACAACAATTTCGGCTGGATCCAGGAGGCCGACATGCTGTCGGCGGACATCACCTGGAACACGCCGGTTGAAGGGCTTTCGGTCTCGATCTACGGCCAGAACCTGCTCGACGAGGTCCAGGCGGGCAATGACACCCAGCTGCCCTTCGGTGGCTCGCTGGCGCCGGCAGTGCCCGGCGGTCAGAACCTCTCCACAGGCGTCAATGTGCCCTTTGGCGAGCATCCGGCCGTCGGCTCCTTCGCGCCGCTCAAGAAGGGGCGGACCATCGGGTTCGAGCTGACGATCCGGCGCTAGCTGCGGACAGTTCCCCGCGGGCGCCGGTTACTCCCGTTTCCGGCGCACGCGGGAGCCGGGTTCCTCGTTACTCCGGGAGCCCGTTATGTGAACGCCCGGCCGGATCGTCCGGCCGGGCGCTTTTTTGGCGAACCGCCCCGATCGGGCCGTCAGGTACTGTCTTCGGCAATCATGGCCGCCGCACGTGTGGCGATCATGATGGTGGGGGCGTTGGTGTTTCCGCCGATCAGGCGCGGCATCACCGAGGCGTCGACGACGCGCAGGCCGTCGATCCCCTTTACCCGGCAGCGGCTGTCGGTGACGGCCAGTTCGCCCGATCCCATCGCGCAGGTCGAGGTCGGGTGGTAGAGCGTTTCGGCATAGTCCCGGACATGGTCGGCGAGTTGCGATTGCGTCTGGACGCTTTCGTCGGGAAAGCGCCAACGGCTGCGTTCCTTCGACAGCGGCGGCGTGTCGAGCAGGGTCCGGGCCTTGGCCAGGCCGTCGGCCAGCACGTCGACATCATAAGCGTCGGATCCGTAATTGGGCTGGATGACGGGATGCTCGTAGGGATCGGTGGATTTCAGCGTGATCTCGCCGCGGCTCTTCGGATAGAGCTGGCAGACGTGCAATGTCACGCCGTGTCCCCAGGCCTTCTCCCTGCCGTGCGGGTTGGAAATGGCGGGGATGAAGGCCAGCTGCAGATCCGGCAGGTCTCCGGCATGGGCGGATTTGATGAAGGCGCCGCCCTGGACCGGATTCACGGTGAAGGGCCCGTCGCCGCGCATCAGCCAGCGGCCGAACTGGTAGAGATGGGTGGGCAGGGATTTGAGGGAAAAGCCGATCGCCTTGGTCGACTGGCCCCAGAACTGCGCCGTCACATCGAGATGGTCCTGCAGGTTCTTGCCGACGCCGGGCAGGTCGTGCTCGACCGATATGCCGGCTGCCCGAAGCTCGTCGGCCGGGCCGATGCCTGACAGCAGCAGGGTCTGCGGAGAATTGATCGCGCCGCCGGCCAGGATCACTTCCTTGCGCGCCGTCAGCACGGTCGTCTCGCCGTCGATATCGACTTCCACGCCCGTCGCACGGCCCTTCTCGACGATCACGCGGCGCACCATGGCACCGGTCTGCACCGTGCAGTTCTCGCGCTCCAGCGCCGGATAGAGAAAGGCGTTTGCGGCGGAGCAGCGGTCATGCTGCTTCTGCGTCACCTGGTAGGGGCCGAAGCCTTCCTGGCTGGGCCCGTTGAAATCGGCATTGCGCTTGTACTGCAGCTGATCGGCGGCGCTGAAGAAGTCTTCGGTCAGAGGGTGCAGCGGTTCGATGTCGGATACCCAGAGCGGACCGCCCGTGCCGTGATAGGCGTCTTCGCCCCGGGTCTGGTGTTCCACCTCCCGAAAGGCCGGCAGGGCCGTCTTCCAGTTCCAGTCCTCTGCGCCGTATTCGCGCTCCCATTCGTCGTAATTCTCCGGCGCACCGCGCATGTAGTGCATGGCATTGATCGAGGAGGAGCCGCCCAGCGTCTTGCCGCGCGGCCAGATCAGGCGGCGGTCGTGGAGATGTGCCTGGGGCTCGGTCTCGTAATTCCAGCTGAACTTCGGATTGGTCACCGCGAACTGCAGCAGCATGGGCGTACGGATGACGGCGTGGCGGTCCGACCCTCCGGCCTCGAGCACCAGGATGCGGGCATCCGGATCGCGGGAGAGGCGTTCCGCGACGGTGCAGCCCGCCGAGCCCGCCCCGCAGATGATGTAGTCGTAAGGTGTGGCCGTCATGGCATGTCCTCCCTGGCGGTTCCGCCTGCGTGTTGCGTCCGGCCCGCCTATTCGAACTCGATCATGAGTTCGTCGGCTGCGACGGAGTTTCCGGGCTGGACGTTGACGGCCTTGATGGTTCCGTCGGTTTCCGCGCGCAGGACGTTTTCCATTTTCATGGCTTCCACGACGATGAGGGGTTCGCCGGTCTTCACGGCCTGGCCCTCGGCCACGTCGATGGAGACCACCAGGCCGGGCATGGGCGAGACCACCAGCTTGGCCATGTCCGGCTTTTCCTTCTCCGGCAGGCGCACATGCAGTTCCGCCGAGCGCGGCGTGCACACGATGCCCACCGCCTTGAAGCCGCGATGGCGCAGCAGATAGCCCTCGGTCCGGTCGGCGAACTCCAGCGCGACGGGATTGCCGCCGATCTCCGCCTCGAA
>Ga0207716_100349_pt1 | contig 21171 bp, 17 predicted proteins | sample TtaePargueraPR_FD_187739 | JGI IMG/M metagenome (GOLD analysis project Ga0207716, IMG submission 187739) | Aerobic enrichment media microbial communities from Bioluminiscent Bay, La Parguera, Puerto Rico - Tt and P2 (5) (SPAdes) | ecosystem: Environmental > Aquatic > Marine > Unclassified ... | reverse complement strand
GGGACGGCTCCTGCGCATCGTCCCGGTCAGCCTCGAACGCCATGTGGCTGTCCGTGAAGAGACCCAGAACCGGCTCGCCGGCGGCCGGATCGAGGCTGCGGAAGCCCTCGGCGTCGGTCACGGCGACGCCGCCGCCTTCCTGCCATTCCGCGATCAGGTCGCGGCCGTCGCCACGCTCTCCGCCCGCGCTTTCCGGCAGGAAATTCCGGCGCCCGCCGCCCATGGCGATATCGATGCCGTCGCCGGCGTCGAAGGCGAGGAGCTGGGCGGCAATGTCGACGCAACCGGCCGCCACGCCTTCCGGCGCGATATCGCTGTCGGCTTCCCAGTAGCGAACCAGGCTGTGGGCATACATGGTGGCCGGCGTGGCGTGCGTCAGCCGCGCCGTGGAGACGATGCCGGTCGCCATGCCCGCATCTTCCGCGCGCTCGGCGAGGGTGGCCGGAAGCTCGGCATCGGCAGCACAGGCATCGAGGAACTGGTCGGCCGTCACGCTGATCGCGCCGGAGCGCGTCTTGTGGCCGGTGACAAGCGCCGTCGCCGTGCTCGCCGAGTCGGCGACCTGGGCGTCATTGTTGTAGGTGCGCACCAGCGCCGCGTTCGGGAAGGCCTCGAAAGACAGGGTGTGCGCCTCGCCATCGCCGGCCTGCTCGCCCTCGAAGATCCGGGCGGCGGAGATTGTCGGGATGCTCATCCCGTCGGCGATGAAGAGGATGACGTTGCGGGCCTGCTGGGGCCGCGGCGGCGCCTCGACGCGGCGCGCCAGCTCGGTTTGCGCGCGCTGCCAGCTGGTCTCTTCCGGTCCCGCCTCCTGGGCGAGGCCCGCCGGCGTGGCGGCAGCCAGGACAAATCCGAGGGTGGCGGCCATCCGGGCCGGACGGAAGGAAATGGTACGCACGGTCGAACCTCGTCTCGCTTTCGCGGGCAGGCCTAGCGAAACCGGCGGAAATTGACCAATGAAAGTTTCAAGTCGCTGCAGTCGCCGGACCGGCGGCCCCCATCAGCGGCCGGCCTCGTCGAGCATGATCACGGCCTCCACCACACTGCCCGACCCCATATAGGTGACCGAGGAGAAGGAGAGCGTGCGCGCCAGGGTGATGCCCCGCCCGCGATAGCGTTCGTCCGGCGCAGGCGCGGCGAGGAAGGCTTCGTGGTCGAAGCCCTCGCCCTCGTCCTGGATCGTGAAGACGATCATGCGTGTGCCGCGCTGGAAAGTGACGATGACCCGGCGGTCGCGATAGTCCGGATGCGCCAGGCGGTGCTCCACCTCCTCGCGCCAGCCCCCCGTCATCAGCAGGTCGCGCTTCTCGCGCGCGCTGATCTCCAGGTTGCCGTGCTCGACCGCATTCACCATCAGTTCCTGCAGCCCCACCACCACCGCATCGGAGTTGGGACAGGCCAGCGCCAGCATGGTTGACAGGTTGCGCGCCTCCTCCAGCGTGCGGAAGACGAACTGACCGCTCATGATCGTGCCGATCGCCGATTTGCGGCGCGCCACGTCGGCCTGCAGGCCCAGAACCTGGTCGCGATAGTCGCAGGCCGCGTTGAGCACCGAGCGCAGCGAGGCGAAGTCGGTCTCCGCCGACAGCACGAAATCGGCCTGGACCCGGGTTTCCGCCTTTTCGGTAATGAAGATGGACTGCATGGCCTCGCCGGCCCGGAGCCGGGCCGCCTTGAGCGCGCCGAGATGGGCATCGTCGGCGATCACCACACCGATCTCCCCGGCATCGGGAAGAGCCGTTTCGCCGACAAAGCGGCCACGCTCCTCGCGCTCGATATGCGCGCGCAGGGACTGCGACAGCGGCGTGTCGGACAGCATCATCCAGATCAGGTCGCGGCTTGGGTTCATGAGGGCGTCATTCCGACGAGAAGGAAGGTCAGGTCGTCCCGGAAATCGGTGTCGGCCCGGCCGAACAGGCGGGCGATGAGGCGGTCTGCGAAGGCCTCGCCTCCCCCCGCCTCGGCCTGCACGGCCGCGGCGATCGTTCCGGTGTCCGGCGAGCGGTCGGGGTGCTCGAAATCCTCGCAGAGCGCGTCACTGTAGGCGAAGAGACGGTCGCTTGGCGACAGCTCGATCGCATGTGTCTCGTAGGCCGCGTCCGCCAGGCATCCCAGGATGAGACCGCCGCCCGTGAGCGTCTCCCACTCGCCGCCTCCGCGCAGAACGAGCGGCGGCGGCGCCCCCGCCGCGGCATATTGCAGGCGGCCTGCGCCGGGGTCGATCACGGCGTAGAAGGCCGTGGCGAAATGCTCGACCGGCAGGATGGACACCAGCTTGCGGTTCAGCGCGGCGAGCCACTGGGCCGGATCGCTGCGCTCGGCGGACAGGCCGGCGGTGATCATGTTGACCCGGAAGGCATTGATCGCTGCGGACACGCCGTGGCCCGACAGGTCGACCATGAAGACCCCGAAGCGGCTCTCGTCGACGGGAAAGACCTGCCAGAGATCGCCGCCGAGCATGTGCGAGGCCCGGTAGAAGGCCGTCAGCGACGCGCCGCGCGGGCGCACGATCGCGTCGATATCCTCAGCCCCCGGCAGGAGGTCCAGCTGCATGGACTGGGCTGCGCGCAGCTCGTCCTCCATGCGGTCCTGGTAGCGCTGCAGGCGGTCGATCATGCGGCGGCGCTCCAGATGAAGCCGCACGCGGGAGACCAGCTCGCCGGCATTGATGGGCTTGGAGACGATGTCCGACGCTCCGGCCTGGAAGGCCTCGACACGGCAATCGGCCTCCTGGATGCCGGTCTGCACCAGGATCGGCATGTCCTGTCCCAGCTGCCCGCGCACCGCCCGGCACACCTCGAACCCGTCCATGCGCGGCATGCGGATGTCGAGGATGACCATGTCAGCGGCATTGCCGGCCAGCCAGTCCATCGCCGCCACCCCGTCCTCGGCATAGGCCAGGCGGCCATACCCTTCGGCCTTCAGCAGCGACCCTATCAGCGTGCGCGAGGAGGGCTGGTCGTCGACGATGAGGATGCGGGCATCGCCGTCCGGCGGGACCGGGCCCGTCTGTGATGGCATGTCATCCATCCGCGCCTCAGTCGATCGGGATGAGCTGTTCGATCCGCGAAAGCTCGACGACCTTCGCCACCTGTCCCTTCAGACCGCGCAGGCGCAGTGTCTTGCCGCGCTTGGCCGCCCGGTCATTGGTCATGATCAGCATGCCGATACCGGCGGAATCGATCATCGTCAGGCCGGACAGGTCCAGCACCACCGTGGCGGCCCCGGCGTCGGCGATGGCCGTCGCCAGTTCGCGAAACCGCTCATGGTCGTCGAAGGTCAGGACGCCCTCGATGTCCACGACGAGCGGATCGCCGGCAAATTCGGATCTGTATTCCATTCTCACTCCCCGGCCTCTCATTGGCCGTCCGGCCCGGGACGCGTGCGGATCACACCGCGTCCTTCAGCCGGCCCACGGCGACGTCCAGTTCCGCATTGAGCGCATCGCTGTCCTGGTCGCCATTGCTTTCCAGCTCGGACGCCAGCGCCGAGAGCCGGGTCAGGCCGATATTGGCCGCCGCGCCCTTCAGGGCATGCGCAGTGGCGCGCGCCTCGGCGGGTTCGCCCCGGTCGAGCGCGGCCCAGTAGGTCTCCACCAGCCGTTTCAGATCGGCGATGAACTGGACACGCATGTCCCGGAACACGGTCTCGCCGACAGCGCCGATCAGGGCCTGGACGGCAGCGGTATCGATCTCGGGCTTTTCTCGCCAGTCGGACATTCCAACTCCGCAATGCATATCCTTGAAGCGGCGCGACTTTAGTCACCACATTGCCGTGCGGGCAAGCGATCTGCGCTCATTGCCGGTCCGGCGGGGGTGCCGAGGATTCGCGGACAACGATGTCCGAACCGATTTCCCGCCGCTCCGGCCGGCAGCCGGCCTCGCCGGCGCGCCGGCGGTCGAGACAGTCGGCCAGAAGGTCGACGGCATCGGCGGCCATGCGCGAGATCGGCTGACGCACGGTCGTCAGCTGCGGCCAGACCGCCGTTGCGCTCTGGGTGTCGTCGAACCCGGCCACACTCAGCTGGTCCGGCACGGTGAGGGACAGACGGTGCGCCTGGGCGATGACGGCCACGGCCATGTCGTCGTTCGACGCGAAGATCGCCGTTGGCCGGTCGTCCAGCGCCAGCAGCGTGTCCGCGGCCTGCAGCCCGGAGCGGTAGTTGAAGGCGCCCGCCTCGATCAGCGCCCGATCGGCGGCGATGTCCGCCGCCTGCAGGGCCTCGCAATGGCCCTCCTGGCGCTCGCGGCTGGCGCGGTGTCCCTCCGGCCCGCCGATAAAGCCGATCCGGCGATGGCCCAGCTCCAGCAGGTATTCCGTCATACGCCGCGCCGCCGCGTGATCGTCGGTGACGATGTGCGGGCCGCGTTCGCGATCGCCGTCGGGAGAGATGCGCACATGCGGCAGGTCCGCCGCGTCCACGGCTTTCAGGACGGCCGCATTGTCGCACACCGGCGGCGGAATGATCACGCCGTCGAAATTGGAGGTTTCCAGCATCTCGCCGATCGCGCTCTCCCAGTCCTGGTCGGCCGAACCGCAGCTTTCCACCACCAGATGGTAGCCCGCCTTGCGGCACCGGTTGAGCGCGCCGATGAGGAGTTCGGAAATATAGCCCGCGCTGGGATTGTCGTAGAGAAGACCGATGAAATAGGTGTTCGCCCGCGCCAGGCTGCGCGCCGACATGTTGGGTCTGTAGCGCAGGTCGCGGATCGCCGCCTTGACGCGTTCGCGGGTTTCCGGCCGGACATTCTGCTCGCCATTGAGCACGCGCGACACCGTCATCGCCGACACGCCGGCCGCCCGGGCGACATCCTTGATGGTCGCCCCGAATTGCTTGTTGGCCCGCGTTTTCGCACTCATCGTGACGGCTGCCCGGCTGTGGCGTCTCTGGCTGACCGTATGGTAGCGCAAACGCAGCATAGACGCTTGGGCCCGCGGGACAACTGCACGCGTCCCGCAGATCACACGCATGCGGACCCGCTACATGCCGGTGAAGACCTGAAAGGCCCGCAGCAGCGGGCTGTCGAAGCGCAGCTTGCCCTCCGTCAGCGCAAGACAGACGCACTCGCCGCCTTCATCGATGCGGATATCGTGTTCCACGCCTTCATAGGCTTCCTCGACATCGCCGGGCATGTATTGCTGGTCGCCGTCCCAGAAACTTCCCTTGAGCACGAGGGTCAGCTCGGACCCGCGGTGACCGTGGTGCGGGATCGCGACGCCCGGACGGGCACGCAGCAGCCACAGCTGTTCGCCATGCTCGCCGGTCCACAGGATGGCCTTGCGCAGGCCGGGGCCGAGAAAGCCCCAGCGTACGGGCGTGCCGGTCCGCCCGAGATAGTCGCGCAGCGCTTCGGGCAGGGGCAGGTCGTCGTCAATGCCGATGGAGGCCGGCGCGCCGGATTGCGGCGCAGCGGCAGACTCGGCCGCATCCTTGCGCAGGATGTCGTCGGCATCGAAGGGCAGTACCCCCGGCTCGGCATCCGCCGTTTCCAGGAAGCCGCCACCGAATGCCTCGAGCGCGTCGACGCGCGCGCGCGCCTCTTCGGACAGCTCGACATGCGATGCGATCATCACGTTCTGCGCCTCGGTGCCAAGCGCACCGGTGGCGTAGTCCAGATACCAGGTGTCATCCAAGACATGACCGCGCTGGGTCATTTCCACTCTCCAAGTCCTTGTCTTAACTTGTTCATCGCAAGCCTCACGCGCGACTTCACAGTGCCCAGCGGCACCGAGAGACGGTCGGCGATCTCGCTGTGGGACAGGCCTTCGGTGAAGGCCAGACGCAGCACTTCCTTCTGGTCCTCCGGCAGCTCCGCCATGGCGCCCGCCACACTGTCGCTGGCCTCGGACCGCTCGTAGAGATCGTCGGGCAGCGGGTGTTCGGGCGGCTGGAACTGGGGGTCGTTCTCGTCGACCTTCAGGGCCCGCATCGTCTTGCGATAGTGATCGATGTGCACGTTGCGCGCGATCGTGTAGATCCAGGTCGCCGCCGACGCCTTGCCGGGGTCGTAGCTCGACGCCCGCCGCCAGATGGCCAGCATGACGTCCTGGGTCATGTCGTCCGCCTGCGCCGGCGCGACGCGCCGGTTGATCAGGAAACTCCGCACGCGCGGCGCGAAATGATCGAAAAGGGCGCGAAACGCATCGCCGTCGCGGTTCCGGCCGACCCTGTTCAGCAGGCCTGCCAGCCGTGCCGTGTCGGACGTGGACCGTACACGGTCGGTTCCATGCGTCATGCGTGCCTTCCCGCTCTTCATCGCTTCGCGGTGTGCCCTTGCAGGCTCGGTATGAACGGCAACGTACATGCTTCGCTCTACGATGCCACTGCCCGCACGGATCACCGCGTTTTCAGTGATCCGCCGCCAGACCCGGTGCGTAAGTCCCTGCACACACCGCGGCCGCCTTGTCCGGCCGCTGCGCAAAGGGGATTTGCATGGCCGTTCGAGCAGGACAGAAGATCGCCGTCATCGGCTCCGGCATTGCCGGGCTTTCCGCCGCCTGGCGGCTGTCGCTGCGGCACGACGTGACCCTGTTCGAGGCCGCGGACCGCCCGGGCGGACACGCCCACACGGTGCGCGCCGAAATCGGCGGACAGGCCGTCGATGTCGACACCGGCTTCATCGTCTTCAATCCGCGCAACTATCCCAACTTCACGCCCATGCTCGAGCATTTCGGCGTGGAGACGGCCCGCAGCAACATGTCCTTCGCGGCCTCGCTGGAAGGCGGGCGGTTCGAATACTCCTCCAATCCGGACGGGCTCTTCGCCCAGAAGCGCAACCTGGTGCGGCCGCGCATGTGGCGCATGATCCGCGATATCCTGCGCCTGCACCGGCATGCCCGCCGGAGCGATCACGCCGGCGACATCCGCTCGCTCGACGACTTTCTCGTATCCGAGGGGTATTCCAGCACTTTCCGCGAGGATCACATCCTGCCGATGTGCGCGGCGATCTGGTCCTCGCCCGTCGAGCAGATCCGCGGATATCCGGCGCGGTCCTTCTTCGAATTCTTCACCAATCACGGCCTGCTCCAGCTCGCCGGCCGGCCCCAGTGGCGCACGGTGAAGGGCGGCAGCCATCGCTATGTCGACCGGCTGGCCGAGGCTTTCCGGGGCCGGCTTTGCCTGTCCACACCGGTCCGGTCCATCGACCGCTCCGGCCCGGGCGTCCGCGTGATGACGGATGGAGGCGAGACCCGCTTCGACCAGATCGTCTTCGCCTGTCACAGCGACCAGGCCCTGGCCCTGCTGGACACGCCGGACGCAATGGAAACCAGCCTCCTGGGCGCGATCCGCTACAGGCCCAACACGGCGGTGCTGCACACCGACACGCAGCTGATGCCGTGCCGGCGCAATGCCTGGGCCAGCTGGAACTATCTGGAGTCGCGCCGCGACGCCGGCAGCGCGGCGCGCATCAGCCTGACCTACTGGATGAATGCGCTGCAGCCCCTGCCCACGCAGACACCCGTCCTGGTCACGCTCAACCCGGAGATCGAGCCGGACCCGGAACAGGTGCTCAACACCGACCACTACGACCACCCGGTCTTTGACGGCGCGGCCGTGGCCGCGCAGCCGCGCTTCGGCGATCTGCAGGGCCATCGCGACACCTGGTATTGCGGCGCCTGGCTGGGCTCGGGCTTCCACGAGGACGGGCTGCAGTCCGGTCTCGCCGTGGCCGAGGCGCTGGGCGCGCCGCGGCGGCCCTGGGCCTGTCCCGGCGGCGACCGGCGCATTCCCTGGACGCAGGCCTGCCGGCCCGCCGACCCCGCCCCGCTGGCCATGGCGGCGGAATGACCCCGCTTCCCGCCTCCGTCTTTGTCGGCGATGTCGGGCATGTGCGCCACCGCCCGAAACGCCACAGCCTGCGCTATCGCATGGTCTCGGTCCTGACCGATATCGACGGTCCGCACCGGCGGGACGCGGGCGTGTTCGGCTTTGCCTTCGACCGTTTCGCCCCGGTCAGTCAGCACAATGCCGATCACGGACGCGGCCATGGCGCGCTCCGCGACTGGGTGCGCGACCGGCTCGAGCAGAACGGCATCGATCTGGAGCCTGGCCGGATCCAGATTCTGGCGGCGCCGCGCGTGCTGGGCATCGTCTTCAATCCGGTCTCGCTCTATTTCTGTCACGACCGGGCCGGCCGGCTTGGCGCGGTGCTGTTCGAAGTCGCCAATTTCCACGGCGGGCGTCAGGTCTACGCCTTTCCGGTACCGGACGACGCAGACACGCCGCTGCGCTTTTCCTGCGAGAAGAGCTTCTTCGTCTCGCCCTTCAATCCGGTGGAGGGCGAGTACCGGTTCAAGCTCGACCGCGACGAAGAGACGCTTCGCCTGGGGATCCGGCATTACCGCGACGGGGAGTGCGTCATGGGCGCTATCCTCAATGCCGGCCGCCGGAATCTCACCACGCGCTCGCTCTGGCGCGCCCAGGCCATCCAGCCCCTGAGCACCCTCGTGACCGTTGGCGGAATCCTGTTCGAGGCGTTAAGATTGCGCCTCAAGGGCCTGCCGACTCACGCCCCGCGTCGAGGGAGTACCGACACTCTGCCACGAGGATTGTGATGGATTATTCGACCCAATCTGCGGACGCGATCGACAGCCGCGCCAGCCGTCTGCAACGCTATGCGAAGGCCAAGCTGCGCCGCGCCTTGTCCGATCTCACCCACAGCCGCCTGCGCATCGAACTGCCCGGCGGCCACCGTTTCGAATGCGGCCCCGCCGATGCCGCACACCGGGCAGACTGGTCGATCCGCAAGTGGAACGCGCTTCTGCGCATTGCCAGTTCGGGCGCGCTTGGGTTTTCCGAGGGATATATCCACGGCGAGTGGGAAACCTCGGACCTGCAGGGTCTTCTGCTCGCCCTGGCCGGCGAGCTGGACGATATCGAGGCCGCCCGCGCCGGCCGCGGCCCCAGCCGCATCATCGCCAAGATCCAGCACTGGCTGAACGCCAACACCAAACGCGGCAGCCGCCGCAACATCGCCTTCCACTACGACCTGGGGAACAGTTTCTACGAGCGCTGGCTCGATGAGAGCATGACCTATTCCTCGGGCATCTTCGAGACGGCCGGCGACACGCTGTCCGACGCCCAGACGCGCAAATACCGGCGGATCTGCGAGCAGCTCGAACTGAAGCCCGGCGACCGGGTCCTGGAAATCGGCTGCGGCTGGGGCGGCTTCGCCGAGATCGCCATTCGCGAGTTCGGGTGCCACGTCACCGGGCTGACCCTGTCGCAGGAACAGCACGACTATGCCGAGGCGCGCCTGGAAAGGGCGGGTCTGGCGGACAAGGCCGATATCCGCATGCAGGACTATCGCGACGAGCGCGAGCAGTTCGACGCCATCGCCTCGATCGAGATGTTCGAGGCCGTCGGCGAGGAGAACTGGCCGGTCTATTTCGACCGGATCTCGTCCTGTCTGAAACCGGGTGCGCGGGCCGCCCTGCAGATCATCACGATCCGCGAGGACCTGTTCGAGCACTATCGCAAGTCCGTGGATTTCATCCAGAAATACGTCTTCCCCGGCGGCATCCTGCCGCCGCCCTCCCGGCTGGACGCGGAAGCGGAACGTGTCGGGCTGGAAGCCGCCGACACTGCCATGTTCGGCACCAGCTATGCCCGCACCCTGGCCGCCTGGCACGACGCCTATCGCGACGCCTGGCCGGAAATCCGCACGCTGGGTTTCGACGAGCGCTTCGACCGCATCTGGCGCTTCTATCTGGCCTATTGCGAAGCCGGGTTCACAACCGGCCGTATCGATGTCGGCCAGTTCACCTACCGCAAGCCCGCCGCATAAGAAAACACAGCGCCACCAGGCCGTTTCCACCCCCTGCGGCCATCAAACGCAGCGGCGTCGACCGCGTGTTTACTTCTCCGCGCGACCCTGCCGGTCAAGAACACAACAAACCGGCAGGATGGAATGGGTCGCTCGCTCGACAGCCAATTGGGACGCTATATCAACGTGGCGACGCTGGTCAGTCTGATCGCGTCCGTCCTGGTCATCCTGTTTTTCGTCGGCGCGCTGAACCGCAGCGCCGCCCGCACGGACCGGCAATTGCTGACGGCGGGGATCCAGAGCGCCATCCATCACAACGAGACCTGGGTCGCCGACTATGGCTGGTGGTCGACGGCGCGCGACCGGCTCGAGGCCGGCGATGTCGACGTGCTCAGCGACAGCATGGCCTCGTCCTTTTCCGACCATCTCGGCTTCGACTTCGTGGTGATGTCCCGCGCGAACGACGCGCGGACCTATTCCTGGCACCGCGACACCGGCCAGACACCGCTCGAGAGCCTGCTCTCGGCCAGGGACATATCGGCCCTGCGCCAGGATCTCGCCGACGCCTATGCCCGCGGCGCGTATATCGGCACCCACATGCTCACCATCGACGGGCGGCCCTATCTGGCCTCGGTGACGCTGGTCGGCGAGTATGACGACCGGTCGGCGACCGATCCCCTGACCGGGCCGGTCCTGGTCATCGGTTCCGCCCTGGACGGGCAGTTCGTGCGGGACATGGAGACGCGCTTCCTGGTCGACGACCTCACGCTCATGCCGGCCGATCACGACAGTTCCGACAGCGATATCCCGATCGCCGATGCGAGCGGCCATGCCGTCGTGCAGCTGGAATGGACGCCCTCCCGGCCCGGCGTCGAGACGCTGCGCGTCTTCGCCCTGCCCCTGCTGGCCTACATCCTCCTCTTCATCGGCGGCGCGCAGATCCTCGTCTACCGCGCCCGCATGCTGGGCCGCCGGGCCGAACAGAACGAACAGCGCGCGGTCGAGGCGGCCACGACCGACACGCTCAGCGGCCTGCCCAACCGTCTGGGCTTCACGCGTTTCATCGAGAGCGAGGCCGCCACCACCGCCGCAGCCCGCGGCGAGGCGGCCGTCATCTATATCGACCTCAACGGCTTCAAGGCGGTCAACGACAAGGCCGGCCACCGCGCCGGGGACCAGGTGATCGAGACCGTGGCCCGCAAGTTCAGCGGCGCCCTGCCGGACGGCACCCATGTCGCGCGGATCGGGGGCGACGAATTCGCCTGCGCCCTGATCGGGTCCGGCTATGCCGGCCAGGCCCTGCCCATCGCCCGGGCTCTCTCGGCCAGCCTGGCCGATCCCTTCGAGATCGACGGCCGCTTCTTCGAGATAGGCGCGGCGATCGGCATCGCCTGGTCCCGGCCGGACGCGGTGAAGACGTTCTCACAGCTCGTCCACGACGCCGACCTGGCCATGTATCGCGCGAAATCGGACCAGCTGGAGCAACCGCTCTGCTTCGATGCCAGCCTCGGACTGGAAAACGACCAGCGCTGCTCGCTGGAAAGCGATATCGAGAAGGGGATCGAGCGCAACGAGTTCCGCGTCGTCTACCAGCCGATCGCCGGCGCCGGCGACGGCCGCACCGTGTCCGTCGAGGCCCTGCTGCGCTGGGATCACCCCACACGCGGCGCGGTGCCGCCCGACGTCTTCATCGGCGTGGCGGAACGCTCGCGCCTGATCCGCCGGCTGGGAGATTTCGTGGTCGACAGCGTGTGCCGCGATATCGGGCCGGATGCCGGCTTCACCGTGTCGATCAACCTGTCCCCCGCCCAGCTCAACGATCCGGACCTGTGCCCGCGCTATCTGGAAAAGCTGGGCGCGGCGGGCCTGTCTTCCCGCCAGGTCGAGCTGGAACTCACCGAGACCGTGCTCGTGGACGATTTCGACCGCGCCAAGGAACGCCTGCACGAATTCCACGCCGCCGGCTTCCGGGTCAATCTCGACGATTTCGGCACGGGTTTCGCCTCGGTGGGCTATCTCCACATGCTGCCCTTTTCGAAGATCAAGGTGGACCGGAGCTTCATCGCCGCGATCGGCAAGGGCGAGGGACCGAACAAGATGCTCCAGGCCATCGCCCTGCTCGGCGACGCCCTGGACATCGACATGGTCGCGGAAGGCGTGGAGACCGAAAGCCAGGCCGCCATGCTGCGCATGCTGGGCTTCGAATACCTGCAGGGCTGGCATTTCGGCGCACCGATGACCGCGCGGGCCCTGAAGGCCCGGATGCACGAGGCCGCCTGAGGCCGGCGTACTGACGCGGGCGTGACCGGCCAGGCCGCGCTTTGCGCTTGAACCGGTGCGATGGCTGCGATCAATCTGTCGGGCATGCGCCCCTTCCTGCCGATCCGTCTTGGCCTTCTGGTCCTTGCACTCACGCTCCTGGCGGCCGCCCCCGCCGCAGCGGAGACGGTGCGCGTCGCCGTCGCCGCCAATTTCACCCGGCCCGCCGAAGCGCTGTCGGAGGCCTTCACCGCGGCGAGCGGGCATGAGGCAATTCTGACCACGGGCTCGACCGGCCTGCTCTATGCCCAGATCGTGCACGGCGCGCCGTTCGACGTCTTCCTGGCCGCCGACCAGGTCCGTCCGGCACGTCTCGTTGGGGAGGGACACGCCGTGGCCGGCAGCGCGCGCACCTATGCGATCGGCCGGCTGGCACTGTGGGAACCGCAGGCGGGGGAAGGCGATCCGCTGGAAAGGCTGCGATCGGGCCGCTACCGGCGTCTCGCCCTGGCCAATCCGGAACTGGCGCCCTACGGCGCCGCGGCGCGGCAGGTGCTGGCCCGCCTCGGTCTTGAAGACGCCGCCGCCGGCCGCCTGGTCTTCGGCGAGAACATCGCCCAGGCGCATGCCTTCGCGGCCACGGGCAATGCCGATCTCGGCCTCGTCGCCCTCGCCCAGCTGGCCGGGAACGAGGCCGGCGGACGCTTCACGATCATCCCCGCCGCCTGGCACGACCCGATCCGGCAGGACGCCGTGCTGCTCGCACGCGGCGCCGACAATGCGGCGGCCCGGGCCTGGCTCGATTTCCTCGCCTCGCCCGGCGCGCGCGATATCCTCGAGAGCTTCGGCTACGGGGTACCGGAATGATCGAGAGCGCGCCGGCCATCTGGCTCACCCTGCGCCTCGCGCTGGTGACCACGCTCATCCTCTTCGTCATCGGCACGCCGCTGGCCTGGTGGCTGGCAACGACGCGGTCCCGCGCCAGGCCCGTCATCGAGGCGGTCACCGCCCTGCCGCTCGTCCTGCCGCCGACCGTGATCGGCTTTTACCTGCTGATCCTGTTCAACCCCGGCACGCCGCTGGGCGGGGCGTGGGTCAGCCTGACCGGCGACACGCTAGCCTTCTCCTTCGCCGGCCTTGTGATCGCTTCCGTGATCTACTCCCTGCCCTTCATGGTGCAGCCGCTCCAGACCGCCTTCGAACGCGTCGGCCGCGACCATCTGGAAGCCGCCGCCAGCCTGGGCGCCGGCCCGCTGGACGCCTTCCGCTCCGTGGTCGCCCCCCTCTCGCTGCGCGGCTTCGTGACGGCCGGCGTGCTCAGCTTCATTCACACGGTCGGCGAGTTCGGCGTCGTGCTCATGGTCGGCGGCAATATCCCCGGACGCACGCGGGTCGTCTCGATCGCGCTCTACGATCACGTGGAGACGCTCGACTATGACGCGGCCCATGCGCTGGCCCTCGGCCTGATCGCCGTCTCCCTGGCGGTGCTGACCGCCGTTTTCCTGATCAATCGACGGTATCCCGCCCATGCCGGCTAGCGCGCTCGACATCGCCCTCGACCACCGGCGCGGCCGTTTCCGGCTGACCGGATCGGCGAGCCTGCCGCTGGACGGCATTACCGGTATCTCCGGGCCGAGCGGCGCCGGCAAGACCAGCCTGCTGAGGGTCGTCGCGGGCCTGGACCGGCAGCCGGGCAACCGCATTCACTATGCCGGAACATGCTGGCAGGAGGGACGGGAATTCCTGGCGCCGCATCGCCGCCGGGCCGGCCTGGCCTTCCAGGACACCCGGCTCTTCCCCCACCTCACCGTTGCCGGCAATCTGGACTTCGCCGCGGCCCGCGCGCCGGCGCACGGAAACGGGCCGTCCCGGGCGGACATCGTGGCCATGACCGGGATCGCCCCGCTGCTCGACCGGCGCACGCCGGACCTGTCCGGAGGCGAGCGCCAGCGCGTCGCCCTGGCCCGTGCCCTGCTGTCCCGCCCGCGCCTCCTCCTGCTGGACGAACCGCTCTCTGCCCTCGATGCCGCCGCCAGGCGCGCCCTTCTGCCTGCCCTGCGCGAGACGCTCCGGGACGCGAACATACCCGCGCTGCATGTCAGCCACGCGGCCGAAGACCTTGTCGCCATTGCCGACCGGGTTCTTTCGGTCGAGGCCGGCCGGATCGGCGCGCTGCACGCGCCGGACGACTGGCTGGCCGGTCATGGCGACAGTGCCGACGGACCGGAACCGGGCGCCCTCGTCACCGGACGCATCGCGCGGCAGGATGCCGATCTTTGCCTGACACACCTGACCGTCGGAGACCACGCGCTCGCCCTGCCCGGCCTTGCCGGCCTGCCGGTCGGCGCGGAAATCCGCCTTCACATCCTCGCCCGCGACGTCTCCCTGGCGACGGGCACCACGGACGGCTTGTCGATCCGCAACCGCATGCCCGCGCGTGTCACCAAGCTGGATCCCCGGCCGGGATCGGCCTGGTGCGATGTGGATCTGGATATCGGCAGCCAGACCCTGCGCGCACGCATCACACGCGCCGCAGCGCAGGACCTGGCTCTGGAACCCGGCCTGAGGGTCGCCGCCCTGATCAAGAGCGCCAGCCTGGCGCCCCGCCGGGACTAGCCCCCGGCCGCGACCGGCGCACCCAATGCCCGGTGCAGATCGACAATGGCCAGGGCATGGTCGGCCTCGCTGTCGAGCAGGGATTCCCGGCTGTCGATCAGCGTGCGCTGGGCGTCGAGAATGTCGATGAAGCTGGCCAGGCCTTCCCGGTAGAGGGCGTCGAGCTGGTCGAAAGCCTGTTCGGACGCCGAGACGGCACGCTCCAGCTCGGCTGTGCGCGCTTCGATCGCGCGGATAGCGACCAACGCATCCTCGACCTCGCCCACCGCTTCCAGAAGCGTGCGCTCGTAGGCCAGCAACGCCTGGTCGGCGCGCGCCCTCGCCGCCTCAACACCGGCGCGGCGCCGGCCATTGTCGAACACCGGCACGCTCACCGCGGCCCCGATCCGCGCCACCGTATCGCCGACGATGCGGTCGGCCGAGCCGAGATCGGCGGTGATGCTGCCGGGGATGGAGAAGGCCGGATAGAGTTCGGCCGTGGCCACGCCGATGGCAGCGCTGGCAGCGGCCAGTTCGCGCTCGGCGGCCTGCAGGTCCGCACGCCGGCGCAGAAGATCGGCCGGCACGCCGGAACGGATCGGATCGGCATAGCCCGGGATGACCGTTTCGCCGGCCGGCGCAAGGTCGAGCGTGCCCGGCATCCGGCCGGTCAGAACCGCCAGATCGTGCAAGGCCCCCGCCTCGGCAATATCCAGGCTGCCGCGCTGTGAGCGTGTCCGCGCCAGGTCGGAGGCGGCCCGCTGGACGTCGAGATCGGCGGACAGGCCGGCCTCGGCCCGCTGGCGCACGATATCGAGCGTCTGCTGCTGGAGCTCCAGCGACGTGGTGAGAAGATCGAGCCGCGCCCGGCTGCGGCGCAGCTCGATATAGCTGCGCGCGATGGAGGCGGCAGTCAGGCGGCGCACATCCTCGATATCGAAGCGGCGTGCGGCCTCGGTCGCCTCGGCCTGCTCGATCTGACGCCGACGTCCGCCGAACACGTCGGGCACGAAGGCGAGTGCCGCGCCCAGCCCGGCCCCCGTCGCGGAAACGGCATCGCCGGAGACGTCGCCGCTGGCCTGGGCATCCGCGCTGGCGTCGAGAGAGGGCAGATTGCGCGCACGCTGCGCGTCGGTGAGGGCCTGCGCCTCTGCCAGGCGGGCCGTCGCGATGCGGACGTCCATATTGTCCTGGAGCGCCGTGTCGATCAGGTCTTCCAGGACCGGATCCCGGAAACCGTACCACCAGGTCGTCTCCACGGCTTCGGCGCCGCCGGCACGCCCCCCGGACCATGTGGGCGGCACGCCCGGTTCGGGCGGATTGTAGTCGGGGCCGACCGTGCAAGCGGGCAGGAGCGCAAGCAGCGCCAGAAACGGGATACGACGCATCATCATTCCGCCGGTTGGGTGTCGGGATCGTTCTCGACGCGGGCCAGCTCTTCTTCCAGCTCCGCGAGATTGACCGAACGCGGTTTGCCGAAGCGCGCCACGCCCAGATAGATCACCGGGGTGAGGAAGAGGGTGAACAGGCCGGACAGGCCCAGCCCGCCGAACACGGTCCAGCCGATCGAGGTGCGCGCTTCCGCCCCGGCGCCGGTCGACAGGATGAGCGGCAGCGCACCCAGCACGGTCGAGATCAGCGTCATCGCGATCGGCCGCAGACGGATCGTGGCCGCCTCCTCGATGGCCTCGCGCACGCTCTTGCCCTCGGCGCGCAGCTGGTCGGCGAACTCGACGACGAGAATGCCGTTCTTGGCCATCAGCCCGATCAGCATCACGAGGCCGATCTGGGAGAAGATGTTGAGCGACGTGCCGGTCAACAGCAGTGCATAGACCGCCGCGGCCAGGCCGAAGGGCACGGTCAGGATGACCACGATCGGGCTGGTCAGGCTCTCGAACTGGGCGGCCAGGACGAGGAAGACGATGACGAAGGCGAAGAGATAGGTGATCGCCATATCGCGCGAGGTCTCGTTCAGCGTGCGCGCCTCGCCCTGCATCACCATGTCGATGCCCGGCGGCAGGTTGGCGTCGGCGAGCCGCTCGATTTCCGCGACCGCGTCGGCCAGGGCCACGCCCGCCGCGACATCGGCGTCCAGCTCGATCGAGCGGCGCTGCTCGGTCCGGTTCAGCTCCGCCGCCACGCCTTCCTCGACCAGGGTCGTCAGGGCCGACAGCGGGATGAGATCGCCGGAATTGGAGCGCACATAGAGGTTCTGCAGGTCGGTGGGATCGTCGATCGCGCCTTCCGCGGATTCGATGAAGATCGGGATGGACTGGTCGCCGACATTGAGATCGACCAGCTCGTCGCCGCCCACCATGGCGCGCAGCGTGACCGACAGCTCGCTCAGCGGCACGCCGAGATCGGCGGCCCGGCGGCGGTCGATCCGGATCGACAATTGCGGCTGGGTCGGCTGGTAGGAAATCTCCGGATTGGAGAGGATGCGGCTTTCCGTATCGATCACCCGTTCCAGCGCCAGCGCGCCTTCATAGATCTCGGCATATTCCCGCCCCGTCAGCGCCACCTCGATGCCGCCGCGGCTGGAGCCGCGCATGGACAGGCTGCCACGCCCGAAGACCGAGGCCCGCACACCCGGGATCTGCGAGAGCGGGCCGCGCAGCTCGTTCATGATCTGCTGCTGGCTGCGCTCGCGGTTTTCCCAGTCCGCCAGCGTGGCGGTGATGGAGATGCGGTTCGGATCCCAGCGCCCGATAATGGTGAAGAGCGAGGTCACCTCGCCGCTGTCCAGATAGGGCTGGAGGACGGCTTCCATCTGGTCGGACTGGCGCTCCATGAAGTCCAGTCCCACACCGTCAGGCCCGGTCGCGAAGATGTAGATGCGGCCGCGATCCTCCTGGGGCACGAGCTCCTGTTCCAGCTGGGTGAAGGCCAGGACAGCCCCCAGGGCCGCGGTGATCATGATCCCCGTCGTGATCCACGGCCGGTCGAGCGCGAGGCGAAGCGCCTTTCCGTACTGGCCGGCCACGGCATTGCCCATGCGCGACAGCGGGCCCGGCGTGCTGTTGTCCGAGCGCAGCCAGATCCGCGCGGCCAGTGCCGGCACGATCGACAGCGCCACGAAGGACGAGATCACCACCGCCAGCGCCAGCACGAAGCCGAACTCGCGGAAGAGACGCCCGGCCGTGGACGGCAGGAAGGAGATCGGGATGAAGACCGAAACCAGGACCGCCGTTGTCGCCACCACGGCGAAGAAGACCTGGCGCGTGCCCAGGACGGCGGCGGCCCGGCGGCCGAGCCCTTTCATCTGGAGGCGCTGGATGTTTTCGACGACGACGATGGCATCGTCGACGATCAGGCCGGTTGCCAGCACGAGGGCCAGCAGGGTGAGAAGATTGACCGAAAAGCCCAGCAGCCAGATGCCGGCAAGCGCGCCGATCAGGGCGGCGGGGATGGCGGTGGACGGAATGAGCGAAGCGCGGAAACGCGCGAAGAAGATCCAGATGGTGCCGACCACGATGGCAATGGTGATGGCCAGGCTGGTCAGCACTTCTCGGACCGAACCGCGGATGAAGACCGCGTCGTCCGAGGTGATGCGGATTTCCAGATCGTCGAACCGGTTGTTGAGCCGGTCGACCGTGCTGCGCACGCCGTCGGAGATCGCGATCGTGTTGGACTGGGCCTGGCGCACCACGCCCAGCCCGATGATCGGACGGCCGTCCAGGCGGACGAAATTGGTGGCGTCGGCCGGCGCGAAGAAGGCCTCGGCCACGTCGCCGACCCGCGTATTGCCGTCGATGATGACGTCCTTCACGCGGTCCGGCGTGGCCGCCGTGGCCTCGGCGCGCACCAGCAATTGCTGGTCCTCGGAGCGGAAACTGCCCACCGGCACGTCGAAGGGGGCCTGTCTGAGCGCATCGGCCACATCGCCCACGGTGAGACCGAAACGGCTCAGCCGCAGCGGGTCGATCACCACGCGCAGGAAACGCTGGCGGTCGCCGAACATGTCGACGCTGGCCACGCCCTCGATGGAAAGGAATTCCGGCACGATGTCGTTCTCGACGATCGCCGTCAGCGTCTCCTCGTCGTGCGCATCGGACAGAACGGCCATCTGCACGATCGGGTCCGCATTGTCGTCGGCCTTCACGACGCGGATCTGCTCGACCCGGTCGGGCAGCTGACGCGTGATGCGGGACGTGGCCTCGCGGATGTCGGCGGCCGCGGAGTCCAGGTCGACGCCGGGATTGAACTCGACGCGGATGCGCGACCCGTTCTCCTCGCTCTGCGCGTCGATCTCGCGCACGCCGGACACCCGGGCGACGGCACCTTCCAGGATGCTGGTCACCTCGGCATCGACGGTCTCCGGCGCAGCACCGGGATAGTTGGCGGTCACCGAAACGACAGGCCGGTCGACATCCGGCAGCTCGCGCACCTCAACGCCGAACAGCGCCGCCAGCCCGCCGATGATGATCAGCAGGTTGAGAACCGCGACCAGGACGGGCCGCTTGACCGCGAGGGCGGGCAGATCGTTGCGCCGGAGACTCATCGCGTCTCGTCCGCCACGATGGGCGCCCCGCCGACGGCCATGCCGGTTTCGCGCGCCGACAGGTCGACGATGCGGCTGCCTTCGCGCACCTTCTGGACGCCTTCCGTGATGATGCGCGCGCCGGCCTGCAGGTCGCCGCGCACCAGGACATGGCCCTCATTGCGCGCCACGATATCGACCGGGATGCGGAAAGCCGTATCGCCGTCCACGCCCCAGACATAGGAGCCGGCGCCGCCCCAGATGATCGCCGCCTCCGGCAGGCGCGGATAGGCCGGCCCCTCGATGGTGAAGGACACGCGGAAACTCATGCCCGGACGCAGCACGTCGTCGCTGTTGTCGATGCGCGCGCGGACCGTGAAGGTGCGCCGGGTCGGATCGATGCGGCTGTCCACCGCGATCACTTCGGCCTCGACGGAAAGCTCGGGATCGGCGAAGGGCGTTGCGGTGACGGTGTCGCCCTCGCGCAGCCGGCCGAAGACCTGTTCGGCGGGCGAGAAGTCGACGAAGAGAATGCTGCGGTCGTCAAGCTGGGCGATGGCCGTGGTCTGGGTGATGCGCGAGCCCGGATCGACATCGGTCAGGCCGACATGGCCGGAGAACGGCGCCCGCACGGTACGCTCCTCCAGCGCGATCTGGGCCTGCCGCAGCTCGATCTGCGCCGCGTCCAGCGTGGTACGGGCCTCGTCGATCTGGCTGGCGGAAACGGCGCCGGTGTCCTCGATGCGGCGGTAGCGGGCGAGCAATTGCTCGGCCTCCTGGACCGACACGCGGGCCAGCTCGACCGCCAGCCGCTCCTCGCGGTCTTCCAGCTGCAAAAGCACGGCGCCCTCGTCGACATGGCTGCCGGTAGAGAAGGGAACCCCGGTCACCACGCCGCCGGTGTCCGGATAGATGGTGGCGGTGGCCCGCGCGCGGGCCGTTCCGACCGCCTCGATGCCGGTGCGTTCGCGCTCCATCCGTACGGGCTGCGTCACTACGCGGATCGCCTCGTTGGCGGCTCCGCCGCGCATGGGCGGTCCTGACGGAGCGTCGCCACCGCAGGCCGATACCAAGAGCGCAAGCGCCGTGCACAACACGGCGCCGCGTTTCGCATTTACACCCGTCACACAGGCCTCCCAGCGCGTTGGAAGCGGATCGATAAGCGATCCCTTACTCGCGTTGAACGAAGTAGGACAGCAAATCCGTCTTTCCAGTCTGCGAATTGTTATCAAATCGCAGGGCCGGCGTCAGGGTGCGGGGAATTCGGCCTGGTCTCGGGAGGCCGCGGCAAGGCGCTGCGTGCGCCGTTCCAGGCTCCGGTGGAGCCGGGCATGGCGTTCCGGTGTGAGCGGATAGGACCAGATCAGCGGCGCGGCCAGTGCGTAGAGCGCGATCGGACCGAGACAGTAGACCAGGCGCAGGGAGAGCACGCCGGCCCCGGTCGAGCCCTCGACCCCGGCCGAGGCGTGATAGCCCAGCAGGCCGACAATATTCAGCGCAACACCCGTGAAGATCGCCACGGCGAGCTTTTCCGACAGGCCCAGCACGGCGAAATAGGTGCCGGCGCGGCGGCCGCCGGAGCGCACGCTGTCGATATCGACCACGTCGGCCAGCATGGCCAGGGGCAGGAATTGCAGCCCGCCGAAGGCGAAACCCTTGAGAATGAAGAGGCAGAAGAAGGCGAGGTAATCGCCGCGCCCGAGCAGGAGGTTGGCGGCGCTCACCGTGCTGACGAAGGCCAGCGTGACCATGAAGGCGCGATGCTTGCCCATGCGCCGGCCCAGCCACAGCCAGAACGGGATCGCCGCGATCCCGGCGATGAAATAGAGGAAATAGGCCGCGCCGATCGTGGGAATGCCGATGATGTCGCGGATGAAGAAGAGCGAGACCGCATTGCGCGTGCTCTCGCCGGCGATCACCAGGAAGGCGATGATCAGGATGCGGCGCATCGGGCCGTTACGCCAGAGATGGCGGAAGCCCTCGATCATCGGCACGCGTTCACGCAGGGCCGGCGGCGGCTCGGAGACCGTCATGACCACGAGGCCGGCGAGCAGCGGCGTCATCACCGCG
>Ga0207716_100345_pt1 | contig 21550 bp, 20 predicted proteins | sample TtaePargueraPR_FD_187739 | JGI IMG/M metagenome (GOLD analysis project Ga0207716, IMG submission 187739) | Aerobic enrichment media microbial communities from Bioluminiscent Bay, La Parguera, Puerto Rico - Tt and P2 (5) (SPAdes) | ecosystem: Environmental > Aquatic > Marine > Unclassified ... | reverse complement strand
GAAGCCTCGTAGTCCGACACGGCGGACAGCGCATCGAAGGCCGGCACCACCGCGTCGGCATGGAAGGCCTCCAGCGCCTCCGGCCGGTGGATGGCGATGTCGATCATGTCCGGGATCCGGGCGCGGGCGGCGGGCACGAGGGAATCCAGGATCAGCCCGTCGACGGGTGCGTCGTGCAGCTGCCCGAAGCGCAGCGCCAGCCCGGTGCCGTAGGAGACCGCATAGACCCACCGCTCGCCATCTCCGCCCAGCCGGTCCATCAGCGTGTCCAGATCGCGCGCGGCATGCGTCATGGAGAATTGCGTGGTGCGGTCCGCCTGCGCCCAGACCTCGCCGAAACAGGGGCCGAATTCGGCACCGGCGAGCGCCGTGCCGGCCTCGCTCTGCAGGGTTTCGCCCGCACACAGGCGGCTGGACCGGCCGGTGCCGCGATGATCCGGGATCAGGACGTCATAGCCGGGAAAGCGCGCCCGGAAATCCGCGATCTTCGTGTAGAAGGACGTTCCCGCCTCGCCCGGCCCGCCAGCCAGCATCCAGACCTCGCCGGCACGCTCGGTGCGGGCCGGAAATTTGCGCACGAAAAGATCGATCGTCTCGCCGTCCGGCGCATCCGGATCGAGCGCCACGGTCTGCACGCTACACACGCTGTCGGCCAGCTCGGGATGCCCGGCCTCGACCGGACAGGGCCCGAAGGCGTCCGGAGTGCCAGCGTCCGGCGACGGGGCCGTTGCGCAGGCGGACAGAAGGGTCGTGGCGGCGGCGAGGACGTGTATCGGTTTCAAACTCAACTCCCGGATTTAACGCGCATAATTGCGGTTTTAGTCCGGGATGCGCGTCACGGGGGTTTCGGATGCAGGCATTTGCCGCCCGTCTGCAGTCACGCATCTGCAGTCACACGCCTACAGTCACTGCGGCACGGCGGCCCACACGCCCGCTCCCATCCAGTCCGTGCCATTGCGCCGGGAGTACAGGCGCTCCCAGCCAAAACGGCCATCCCGCGGTTCGTCCCAGATCTCGATCTCGACGACATCGCCAAGGGCCCGTGTGCTGACCGGCCGGTGAAGCTCTATGCCGGGATCGCGATCGTCATGCATGCGGACGGCGTCATCGTCGTCATCCTCGAGCCCGGGCGTATGGCCGACCGGATAGCCACCCGCCGGGCCGGGCCGGAAAACCAGGGCTACCTCCTCGCGCCAGCGTCCGGCGATCCGGGCATTGCGCACCATCACGACACTCTGCCCGTCCGGCGCCGCATGGAGCGACATCTCGAACTGGCTGTCCTCCTGCAGGGCCCATCGTCCCAGATAGGGCTCGAAGGGGGCCAGGTCCGCGACGAGCGGACGGCGCACGCCCGTGCGCGTCCAGACGATCGTCGGCGCCGGCATGCGTCCGTTGCGGCGCACCGATACGCCGCTCTCGACGAACAGCCCGCCCTCGGGACGCGACCAGTCGGCGAGGTCCACAATGCCCATGGCGCGCAGTTCCTCTTCGAAGGCGAGCCCCTGTCCGCGGGCCGATACCGAAATGTCTTCGCGCCACGAGCCGCCATCGCGGTGCCCCTGAATCAGGGCATCCGGCATGACGGCATTGTCCGCAAGGGTGTATCGGACCGGCGTGCCCGGCTCCCTCCTGTCCCCGGCAGAGCCTGAACGGACGATGACGACGCTCTCGCCTTCACGCTGCACGCTCATTTGCAGATTTCCGTCCGCACTGCGCCATTCACCCAGCCACGGCTCGAACAGGGCCAGTCCGGCCGGCGGCTCCGGCTCGTCGGCATCGGCGCGAGGGGCGAAGAGGAGGGCAAGGCCCAGGATCAGGGAGGCAAGATATCGCATGCGCCGAGTATGGGCGCGCGCGGCGTGCGGCGCCCTCCCCGGTTCGGGGGAAGCCGAACTCCGTTTCCCCCGGACCTGTTCCGGGGTCCGGTTGAGCCGGCAGCCAGGGCTCTTTTCAGCAATGGTGGGCCCCGGAACAGGTCCGGGGAAATTGGCGTCGGAGCTCTGCGGCGGCGAGATCCCTGCTTTCGCAGGGATGATCCGGCGAAGCCGGATCACATCAGCATGGTCATCGGGTCTTCGACGAAGGTCTTGAAGGCCTGCAGCCATTTTGCGCCCGTGGCGCCGTCGACCACGCGGTGGTCGCAGGTCAGCGTCACCGTCATCACCGTGGCGATGGCCAGGGCGCCGTCCTTGACGACCGGGCGTTCTTCGCCGGCCCCGACCGACAGGATCATGCCCTGGGGCGGGTTGATGATGGAGGCGAAGCTGTCGATGCCGAACATGCCCAGATTGGACAGGCTGAACGTGCCGCCCTGGTATTCCTCGGGCTTGAGCTTTTTCTCGCGGGCACGGGCGGCCAGGTCCTTCATCTCGCGGGAGATATCGACCAGGCCCTTGAGGTCCGCATCCTTGACGATCGGTGTGATGAGGCCGCCCTCGATCGCCACGGCGACGGAGACGTCGGCATGCTTGTGCCGCGCGATCATTCCGCCTTCGATCCAGGAAGAGTTCGCCGCCGGCACTTTCTTGAGCGCCAGGCCGGACGCCTTGATCAGGATGTCGTTGACCGAGACCTTGTCGCCATCCTTTTCCGCCGCCGCGTTCACGCGCTTGCGGAAGTCCAGCAGCGCGTCGATCCGGCAGTCCACATTGAGCGGGAAGTGCGGGATGTCGCGGAAGCTCTCGGCGAGACGCTTGGCGGAGACCTTGGTGATATTGTCGGCCTTCTCGACCTCGTAGCGGTCGCGGGCGATGCCGTAGGCCTTGAGCGGATCCTCTGCATCCACCGGCGCGGCGGACGGGGCTTCGGCCTCCTTGGAGGCAGCGGCGGACGGCTGGGCGTTCTCGACGTCGCGCTTGACGATCCGGCCGTAAGGTCCCGATCCCTCGATGGATTTGAGGTCCAGACCCTTGTCGGCCGCGATCCGGCGCGCCAGCGGGCTGGCCTTGATGCGTTCGCCATCCTTGGACGGGGCCGGCGGTGCCTTGGTGTCGGAGGGCGTGTCCTCGAGCTTGCGGCCGGCGGAACCGCCGGAGGGTTTCTGCGATTTGGTTTCGGCCTTGTCGCCGGACTTTTCGCTGGCTTCGCCAGCGCCCCCATTCCTCTCTTTGGCGTCTCCGCCTTCGGCGGAGCCACTTCCCCCACCTTCGGCGGGGGCAGAAAGCGCGCTTTCGTCCTCGCCCTCTTCCAGCAGCATGGCGATGACGGCGTTGACCTTCACGCCCTCCGTGCCTTCGGAGACCCGGATCTCGCCGATCATGCCCTCGTCGACGGCTTCCACTTCCATGGTCGCCTTGTCGGTCTCGATCTCGGCAATGACGTCACCGCTCTCGACGGTATCGCCCTTCTTCACATGCCATTTGGCCAGCGTGCCCTCTTCCATCGTGGGCGAGAGGGCCGGCATCAGGATTTCGATCGCCATGGGTCTTGTCCTCGTTCAGGCCTGGTTGGCCGCGGTCATTGGCATTGTGCCGTCTTCGTCCCAGCTCGCCCCGTCGAATTCCTGGAAGCGCAGCTGCAGGTTCGCATCGGGATCCAGGCAGCGCAGATTGACGGACATCCCGTCCGGGCGCGAGCGCATGGTGTGGTGCGTGGTCACATGGCAGGTCCTGCACGAGCGGTGCCTGGCCGTGTGCGTGTGGAAGGAATACTCGTCGATATTCTCTTCGCCCCGGGTGACGCGGAAATCGGCCTCGTCCACCACGAGATGGATGAAGCCCGTCTTGGCGCACAGCGAGCAATTGCACGAGATCACCACGACCTCGTCGGTGACATTCACCTCGAAGCGCACGGCCCCGCAATGGCAGCCGCCGGAACGCCAGGATTTGGTGGTGGTGGTGGTCACTCAAGTTCCTCCGAGCCAAGTCTGAGCAAGCCGTAGCCGATTGGAATTACCGAATGCGTGGCGAGCGTCGAAAAAGTTGGTGCAACATCTGTGACGATCGCGTTGAGATAAACCGCAGCCGGCAATTCTGGTGCTGGCGTCAGGTGGACATTTAGATGTCTTGGGCGAAGTTCAAAAAAATGCGCTTTATAACCCTCGTATTCTCCAAAATAGACTGGCAGAGGAGGTTCAACGGAGACAAGGAGCCGTTCATCATTCTCGTGCGCGGCCAATACTTCTACTGAAGCAGGCAATACACCATAAAACGGCAGGTCCGGTTCCATGGATGAAAGGATGAGTTCCGGAAACATCCACCCTACTCCGCGTAGCAGACAGCCTTCGCCGCCTTCACGATGTCCTCCACGCCCGGCAGGGAGAGTTTCTCCAGATTGTCGGCATAGGGCAGCGGCACGTCGGCCTGGTGGACGCGGGCGGGCGGGGCGTCGAGATAGTCGAAGGCCTCGGCGGTAACAACAGCGGCGATTTCCGCGCCGACGCCCATCCGGCCCCAGCCTTCCTCGGCGCAGACGATGCGGTTGGTCTTCTTCACCGAATTGACCACGGTCTCGGTGTCCAGCGGACGCAGGGTGCGCAGATCGATGACCTCGGCCTCGATCCCCTCTTCCGCCAGCTTCTCAGCGGCTTCAAGGGCAAAGCCGACCATGCGCGAATGGGCGGTGATGGTGACGTCCGAGCCTTCGCGGCGGACCTTCGCCTTGCCGATCGGCAGGACCCAGTCCTCCATGTCCGGCACGTCGAAGGTTTCGCCGTAGATCAGCTCGTGTTCCAGGAAGACGACCGGGTTGGGATCGCGGATCGCGGCCTTCAGCAGGCCCTTGGCGTCGGCCGCGTCATAGGGCGCGATCACCTTGAGACCGGGCACATTGGCGTACCAGGCGGAATAGTCCTGGGAGTGCTGGGCGCCGACGCGGCTGGCCGCGCCGTTGGGGCCGCGGAAGACGATGGGGCAGCCCATCTGGCCGCCGGACATGTAGAGCGTCTTGGCGGCGGAATTGATGATCTGGTCGATCGCCTGCATGGCGAAGTTGAAGGTCATGAATTCCACGACCGGCTTGAGCCCGTTGAAGGCCGCGCCCACGCCCAGGCCGGCAAAGCCGTGTTCGGTGATCGGCGTGTCGACCACGCGCTTGGGACCGAACTCGTCCAGCAGGCCGCGCGTGACCTTGTAGGCGCCCTCGTATTCGGCGACTTCCTCGCCCATCACGAAGACGGTCTCGTCGCGGCGCATTTCCTCGGCCATGGCGTCGCGGATGGCGTCGCGCAGGGCGGTTTCCACCATCTTGGTGCCTTCGGGGATGTCCGGGTCCGAGGCGTCCGGCGCGGCATGGTCGACGAAGACCGGCTCGCCCTCCGGCGTGTCGGACGTGTCGTTTTCATCGGATTCCGGCGTGTCGTCCGTGTCGTCCTCATGTTGCGCTGTGTCGCGTTCGCCGGCCTCGCTGCCGCCGGATTTGGGCGCCTCGACACTGTCGGGATCCTCGCCCTCCTCGGCCAGCAGGGCGATGGCGGCGTTGACCTTCACGCCTTCCGTGCCTTCCTCGACCAGGAGTTTGGCAACAACGCCCTCTTCCACGGCCTCGACTTCCATCGTCGCCTTGTCGGTCTCGATCTCGGCGATGACATCGCCGCTTTCGACGGTATCGCCTTCCTTGACCAGCCATTTGGCGAGCGTGCCCTCTTCCATTGTAGGCGAGAGGGCCGGCATGAGGACTTCAATCGACATGGCTCTTCGTGTCCTGTGTCAAAATTCTCTGTTCCGAAATCAGCTATTGGCCGCTTCGGGCTTGTAGCGCAGCGCGTGCTCGCGCATGCGGGTGGCGAATTCGATCAGCGTGTTCATGGGACGGATCAGAACTTCGATCCGGTCCATATGGCCCTCGTCATTGAGGGATATCTTGTCGATCCCCACGAGGCCCTTGCCGTCCACCGTGCCGGTGAATTCCAGCATGATCTCGTTGCCCTCGACCCATTGCTGGCGATAGTCGAACCCCTCGATCGTGGAGATCACGCCCATCAGGATGTGCAGCAGATAGTGCTTGTCCGCCGTGGGTTTCCAGACGACCGGCGAGTGCAGCTCGCAGCCTTCCGCGATGATCGAGGCCAGCAGCGCCTCGTCGCGGGTCTCCACGGCACGGTGCCAGCTGTCGAGAAAATGCTTCACTTGCGGTGTCATGAGGCCTCCACGAGCACGTCGGTATAGAGCTCGGCCGGATCGGGCTCCGGGCTGTCCTTGGCGAATTCGGCGGCGTCGCTGACGATCTTCTTCACCTTCTTGTCGAGCTCTTTCAGCTCGTCCTCGGTGGCGTGGCCGGCATCGATCAGGCGCTTCTTCACCAGGTCGATCGGATCGTGGTGCGAGCGGATGTCGTCGACCTCCTCGCGCGTGCGGTATTTGGCCGGGTCGGACATGGAGTGACCGCGATAGCGGTAGGTCTTCATTTCCAGGATATAGGGCCCCTTGCCGTCGCGGGCATGCTTGACGGCCTTGGCCGCGGCAGCCTTCACGGCCTCCACGTCCATGCCGTCGACTTCCTCGCCGGGAATGCCGAAACTGGCGCCGCGCTTGTGCAGATGGGTCTCCGAGGAGGCGCGCTTGACCGCCGTGCCCATGGCGTACTGGTTGTTCTCGATGATGTAGACGACCGGCAGGTCCCAGAGCTTGGCCATGTTGAAGCTCTCATAGACCTGGCCCTGATTGGCCGCGCCGTCGCCGAAATAGGTGATGGAGACGGTCTTGTCTTCCTTGTAGCGGTTGGCGAAGGCCAGCCCCGTGCCCAGCGAGACCTGGGCGCCGACAATGCCGTGACCGCCGAAGAATTTCTTCTCCCGCGAGAACATGTGCATCGAACCGCCCTTGCCGCGCGAATAGCCGCCCTCGCGCCCGGTCAGCTCGGCCATCACCCCGTTCGGGTCCATGCCGGTGGCCAGCATGTGGGCGTGATCGCGATAGCCGGTGATCACCTGGTCGCCGTCCTGGAGCGCCGCCTGGATACCGGTCACCACGGCCTCCTGGCCGATATAGAGGTGACAGAAGCCCGCGATCAGGCCCATGCCATAGAGCTGGCCGGCCTTTTCCTCGAACCGCCGCATCAGCAGCATCTCGCGATAGTATTGAAGCAGCTCGTCTTTTCCGGCGCCTTTGGCGGATGACTTGGAGCTGGTGGACTTTGTCGTGCGCTTCGCAGCCATTTATTCGCACGCGAAATAAAACATTCGCGCTCCCATCTGACGGTCTCAGCGGGATATCAGATGGATGCGGTAAACGGCAAGCACAAGGCGGAAAAAGGCGCATGCGGGGTGCCGCACTGCGGCGCAGTGTTTGACCGATTAAACGCCGTCATCCCAGCGAAAGCTGGGACCCAGACGGTCGGACGGACAAGGTGTGAGGGCGAAGATCGCGCGCGATGTGGAGCTTGCGGCGCGAGGTCCCAGCTTTCGCCGGGATGACGTTTTTTAGAGCTTTAACGCTGCGGAGCGGGCTCGATCTCGACGATGAATTCGCGCGGATGGGCGACGTTGAGGATGTCGCGGGCGCGTTCCTCGACATAGTCGAGGTCCAGGCTGTCCGAGCGCAGGCGGGCGGCGGTGTCCTCGAGTTCGCGGCGTTCGGCGACGGCAATGGCCAGCTCGGCCTCGGCCGCCCGGATCTCGTTCTCCACGACGATCCAGTTGAGCACACCCTGCTCGCCGGTCAGCGCATGATAGCCGAAATAGGCAATCGCCACCGCGAGAAAGGCACTCGTTCCGAAACGCTTGATCGCGTCCACTGCTACCATCCGTATCTGGCCGACCTTCCCCGGGCCGGCTTCATGTCCCGAAGCTGATTCAACACGAACAGGCTTTAGGAACGGTGAATCGGGGATTCAGCGGCTGGTAACGGATTGGCCCGGAATCGGGCAACGAAACCAGGCAGCGGCGGCGCTGGTCCGCCGCGGCGAATTCGGCCATGGTCTCGCCATGCAGGGGATGGATCCACAGGACGAGCTGATCTGCCTTCGGGCCACGGACGCACCGCGCGAGGGCGCGGAGCCGGTCCTGCCGCCCATCGTCCAGGCCTCGCTCTTTCGCCATGCACGCACCGCGGACCTGCTGGACGGGCTGGCGCATGAGAGCCGCCGCACGGTTTATTCGCGCGGCACCAATTCGGGCGTGCGTGCCCTGGAAACCAGCCTGGCCGCGCTGGAACGGGCCGAGGACTGCCGCTGTTTCGGCTCCGGCATGGCCGCGATATCGGCCACGCTCTTCGCGCTTCTGGACAGCGGCGACCACATCCTCTTCGCCGGCGACATCTACGGTCCCACCCTGCAGCTGGCCGGCGAGCTGACGCGTTTCGGCGTCACGCATTCGCAGGTCTTCCCGCAGGCCGGCACGGCCGTGCGCGATATCGAATCGGCGCTGACACCGAAGACGCGCATGATTTTCGTGGAGAGCCCCGGCACGATGCTGTTCGGCCTGCTGCCGCTGAGCGAGATCGCCGCCCTGGCGCGCAGCCATGGCGCCTTCGCCGTGATCGACAATACGGTCGCCACGCCGCTCCTGCAGAAGCCGCTCTCCTTCGGCTTCGATATCGCCCTGCATTCCTGCTCGAAATATATTGGCGGGCATTCCGACGTGGTCGGCGGCGCGGTGACGGGCAGCGAAGCCCTGATCCAGCGTATTTTCGAGCGCGGCTACATGCTGCTCGGCGGCATCCAGGCGCCGCTCGACGCCTTCCTTTTGACCCGCGGCCTGATGACCCTGCCCGCCCGGCTGAAACAGCACAGCGCCGACGGCGAGACCGTCGCACGGGCGCTGGCCGGCCATCCGCGCATCCGCCGCGTCTTCCATCCCGCGCTGGACGACAGCGCCGCCAGCCTCTTCGCCGCGCAGATGCGCGGTCATTCCGGCCTCTTCTCCGTGGAAATCGACGTGCCGGACTTCGAGCGCGTCTGCGAGATCCTCGACCGGCTGCGCCTGTTCGGACGGGCGGTCAGCTGGGGCGGCGTGGAGAGCCTGGCCATCCCGGCGGGCCGCCGCGACGGCACCGATCCGCGCCGACCCTTCAATCTCGTGCGCCTCTCGGTCGGGCTGGAAGGCGCCGGAGCGCTGATCGACGATCTCGACCAGGCGCTGGGCCAATGAGCGCCGAACAGCGCCCCGGCCTCCCGCTCGGCCTCGCCGTGCTGCCGCTTGTGGTGCTGCTCGCCGCGATCGCCGGCGGCGTGGCACTCTCCGGTTTCGGCGGCGACATGCTGATCGTCGCCATGGCGCTGGCCGCCCTGGTCGCCGGCATCATCGCGCACGGGCGCGGGGCGGGCTGGTCGGCGATCCAGTCGGCCGCGGGGGCCAAGATCGCCGACGTGCTGCCGGCCATCCTGATCCTGCTCTCCATCGGCGTGCTGCTGGGCGCCTGGATGTTCTCCGGCACGATCCCGCTGATGGTGGTCGCCGGCATCGCCCTCATCGAGCCGGACTATATCGTGCTGACGGCCTTCCTCGGCACGGCGCTGATGTCGATCATGACCGGCACGTCCTGGGGCTCGGCCGGCACGCTGGGCGTCGCCTTCATCGCCACGGCGGAGGCCATGGGCCTGCCGCTGGCGCCAGTCGCCGGCGCGGTGGTCTCCGGCGCTTATTTCGGCGACAAGCTCTCGCCGCTTTCCGACACCACGAATGTCGCGGCCATCGCGGCCCATGTCCCGGTCTTCGGCCATATCCGCCACATGCTGTGGACGGCCCTGCCCTCCTTCGCGCTTGCCACCCTCGTCTATGCCCTGATCGGCCTGTTCGGCAGCGGCGGGGATGCGGCCACGCCGGCCACGGCCCAGGCAACCTCGGCGGCCCTGTCAGAGCTCTTCCGGCTCGACGCGCTCGCCCTCCTGCCCATCGCGCTCGCCGTGGGCGGGATCGCGCTGCGCCAGCCGCCGGCCCTGGTGATTCTGGCCAGTTCCGCCCTGGCGCTGGGGCTCGGCGTGATCGTGCAGGGCTGGAGTGCGGGTGACGCGGTCGGCGTGGTGATGGGGGGCTTCGATCTCGCCATGACGGGCAGCGGGCCCGATGGCCTGCCCGAAGCCCTGCCGGGCCTTCTCAATCGCGGCGGACTGGCCTCGATGGGCCAGACGCTGATCTTCATCATCACCGCCTTCATCCTGGCCGGTGCGATGGAGGCTTCCGGCGCGCTGGACCGCCTGCTTTCGGCGCTTCTGGGCGCCGTGCGCTCCACATTCAGCCTGATTGCAGCGACCATGGCGGCCGGCACGACCTTCGTCGCCCTGACCTCCCATGCCGGCGTGACCGCGCTGATCGTCGGCGAGCTCTTCCGCCCCGCCTATCGCGAGCGCGGTCTGGCAGGCGAGAACCTCTCCCGCTCGATCGAGGATTCGGTGACGCTGGTCGAACCCCTCCTGCCCTGGACGGTTTCGGCCCTCTTCATGGCGACCACGCTGGGCGTGCCCACGCTCAGCTACGCCCCCTGGGCGATGTTCTGCCTGGGCGGGCCGGTCTTTTCGCTGCTGATCGCGGCGCTGGGGCGGACGGGGATCAGATCGCTGCCGGCCGCACCGCGCGCCTGAGACCGGGCTGCCGGCGTCGGGTCAGACCCTGATGTCGATGCCGCGATACCGGATGCCGCCCTCCGCGGCGTCGGACACCCGGGCGAATTCCAGGCTGCCCGGACCGGACACCTTGCCGGCCAGGTTGAAGACCCGCCCGCCGAACTCGACGGAGAAGGTGTCCAGGTTTTCGCCGGCATTGAGCCGTTCGGTGGAGATCTCTTCCTTCAGGGACAGGCTTCCCATCAGATAGTCATGATTGGACATGTTGACCTGCTGGCGCTTGAGCGCGTCCAGCCTGTCCATCAGGGCCTTGAGCCTGTCCGGTCCGCCGGCACCGGAAGAGGCGTCCGCCTGCTCCGGCCGGGGGGCAGTCTCGGCTGCCGGATTGTCCCGCTCCGGGGGCCTGGCGTACTGGAAAGCGGGAAGCTGGCTCGTCGCGCCGATCGTCGTCATGGTTACGCTCCACTCGATATACGCAATCATGCCGAGCAAAGCGTGTGCCACGCCGCATCCTGGTTGCCAGGCCTGGCAATCTCGTAGAACGCCGCCGTGAAGACACTCTCCGGACCGGAACAAACTGCCGGCCCGGTGGAAAAATCGACCCGGTGTCCGCGGGCAGGGCCTGGCGGGCGAGAATCTCTCCTGCTCGATCGAGGTTTCGGTGACGCTGGCCGAACCGCTCCTGCCCCGAACGGACTCGGCCTCTTCATGGCAACGACGCTGGGCGGGTCGGTCTTCTCGCTGCTCGCTGCGGGTGCCGGAGAGTCATAGGTTCAAATCCCACTCCCGCACCCAAAAACGCTGTCATCCCGGCCGAATGCCCCGCGCAGGCGGGGCGCAGAGCCGGGACCCATAGGCTCGTTATCGGCCGGAAGCAGGCTCATTGTCGGCGACAGCTGGATGAGCACCGGGATTATGGGTCCCGGATCTCCGCCCTCCCGGCCTTGAGCCGGGATCAAGGCCGGGCATCCGTCCGGGATGACAATGAAATAAGACGCGGCCTAAGCCGGCCCGCTGTCGCCGGCGTAGATCGCCGTTTCGCCGAGCAGGCTCTCGATGCGCAGGAGCTGGTTGTACTTGGCGGTGCGATCGGAGCGGGCCAGCGAGCCGGTCTTGATCTGACCGCAATTCGTGGCGACGGCGAGGTCGGCGATGGTGGCGTCCTCGGTCTCGCCGGAGCGGTGGGACATCACGGCGCCGTAGCCGGAGCGCAGCGCCATGTCGACGGCGTCCAGCGTCTCGGTGAGCGTGCCGATCTGGTTGACCTTCACCAGGATGGCATTGGCCGCGCCGGTTTCGATGCCGTGGGCCAGGCGCTCCGGATTGGTCACGAAGAGATCGTCGCCGACCAGCTGGCAGGTATCGCCGATCTTCTCGGTCAGCAGCTTCCAGCCTTCCCAGTCGTCCTCGGCCATGCCGTCCTCGATGGAGACGATGGGATATTTGTCGACCAGCTCGGCCAGATAGGACGCGAAACCGGCCGAATCATGGGTCACGCCGGCGCCTTCCATGACGTATTGGCCATCCTTGAAGAATTCCGTGGAGGCCACGTCCAGCGCCAGGGCGACATCCTCGCCCGGCGTGTAGCCGGCGGCCTCGATGGCCGCCATGATCACGTCGAGCGCCTGTTCGGCGGAGTTGAGATTGGGCGCGAAACCGCCCTCGTCTCCGACATTCGTGTTGAGACCGTCCGCCTTGAGCCGCGCCTTGAGGGCGTGGAAGACCTCCGCGCCGCAGCGCAGGGCTTCGGAGAAGCTCGGCAGGCCGACCGGCATGATCATGAATTCCTGGAAGTCGATCGGATTGTCCGCATGGGCGCCGCCATTGATGATGTTCATCATCGGCGTGGGCAGGACGCGGGCATTCATGCCGCCGACATAACGGTAAAGCGGCAGGCCCTGGACCTCGGCGGCGGCCTTGGCGACGGCGAGCGAGACGCCCAGCATCGCATTGGCGCCCAGCCGGCCCTTGTTGGCTGTGCCGTCCAGCTCGATCATGGCTTCGTCGATGCGGCGCTGGTCCTCGGCATCCATGCCGGCGATGGCCTCGAAGATCTCGCCCTCGACGGCCTCGACCGCCTTCTGGACGCCCTTGCCGCCATAGCGTTCACCGCCATCGCGCATCTCCACCGCCTCGTGGGCGCCCGTGGAGGCGCCGGAGGGCACGGCGGCCCGGCCGAAGGAGCCGTCCTCCAGCAGCACATCGACCTCGACGGTCGGATTGCCGCGGCTGTCGAGGATTTCACGGGCGACGATGTCGATGATGGCGGTCATGGGACTCTCTTCGGCAAAAAGCGTGGTGGCCGCTTCATAACCGAGGCATCGTCTGACGCAAGCCCGTGCGGCCGCAATGCAGGCTAGAAGAGCCCTTCGATCCGGCCGTCGGCGTCCAGATCGATGCCCAGGGCGGCCGGTTTGCGCGGCAGGCCGGGCATGGTCATGATCGTGCCGCAGATCGCGACGACGAAGCCGGCTCCGGCGGACAGGCGCACCTCGCGCACGGGCAGGACATGGCCTTCCGCCGCACCCAGCCGCGCCGGATCGGCGGAGAAGGAATACGGCGTCTTGGCCATGCAGACCGGCAGATCGCCATAGCCGGCCTCCTGCCAGCGTTTCAGCTGCTCGCGCGCCGCCTTGTCGATCGACACGTCGGCGGCGCGGTAGATGCGGCGGGCGACGGTCTCGATCTTCTCTTCCAGGCTCAGATCGTCTTCGTAGAGCGGCTTGAACTGCGCCTTGCCGCCCTCGACCTGCGCCACGACGGCTTCGGCGAGCGCTTGCGTGCCCGCCCCGCCCTCGGCCCAGTGGGTCGCGAGGACCGCCTCCACACCATGCTCGGCGCAATAGGCTTTCACCGTGTCGATCTCGGCCTCGGTGTCGGCGCTGAAATGATTGATCGCCACGACGACCGGCACGCCGAACTGTTTCAGGTTCTCGATATGCCGGCCGAGATTGGCGCATCCGGCACCGACGGCAGCGGTATTCTCCGTGGTCAGTTCATCCTTGGCCACGCCGCCATTCATCTTCAGCGCGCGCACGGTGGCGACCAGCACGGCCGCATCGGGTGAAAGCCCGCCCTTGCGGCACTTGATGTCGAAGAATTTCTCCGCGCCCAGATCGGCGCCGAAACCGGCCTCGGTGACGACATAGTCGGCCAGGCGCAGCGCCGTGTCGGTGGCGACCAGAGAGTTGCAGCCATGGGCGATGTTCGCGAAGGGGCCGCCATGAATGAAGGTCGGCGTGTGCTCCAGCGTCTGCACGAGGTTGGGCTGGAAGGCCGTCTTCAACAGGACGGTCATCGCCCCGTCCGCGCCCAGATCGCGCGCCGTGACCGGGCTGCGGTCGGCGCGTTCGGCCACGACGATATCGCCGAGGCGGCGCTTGAGATCGTCCAGATCGGTCGCCAGGCACAGGATCGCCATCACTTCGGAGGCGACGGTGATGTCGAAACCGCTTTCGCGCGGAATGCCGTTGGCCGGGCCGCCCAGCCCGATGACGATGTCGCGCAGGGCGCGGTCATTCATGTCGACCACCCGGCGCAGGGCGATGCGGCGCGTATCGATCTCCAGCGCATTGCCCCAGTGGATATGGTTGTCCAGCATGGCGGCGAGCAGGTTGTGCGCCGAGGTGATGGCGTGGAAATCGCCGGTGAAGTGGAGATTGATGTCTTCCATCGGCACGGCCTGGGCCCGGCCGCCGCCGGCCGCCCCGCCCTTCATGCCGAAACACGGGCCCAGCGAGGGCTCGCGCAGGCAGATCGCCGCCGTCTTGCCGATCCGCGACAGGCCGTCGCCCAGACCGACCGTCGTGGTCGTCTTGCCCTCGCCCGCCGGGGTCGGGGAGATCGCCGTGACCAGCACCAGCTTGCCGCGGGGGCGCTGCTTGAGGCCGGCGATGAAGTCGCCGGTCAGCTTCGCCTTGGTGCGGCCATAGGGTTCGATGGCGTCATCGGGAATATCCAGGCCCGCGGCAATCTCGGTGACAGGTTTGAGCGTCGCCGCCCGCGCAATCTCGATATCGCTGGCCATTGTTTTCCCCGTTCCGGCAGCCCCAACGAAAACGCGCCCGATTTTCAACCGGGCGCGTTTTGAATGTCATGTCGTCGACAGGACGGATCAGTCGTCCTTCGGCTCCAGGATCTGGCGGCCGCGATACATGCCGGACTTCAGGTCGACATGGTGCGGGCGGCGCAGTTCGCCGCTATCCTTGTCCTCGACGTAGACCGGGCTGGACAGCTTGTCGTGGGCCCGGCGCATGCCGCGCTTGCTCGGCGTGGTTTTTCTCTTAGGGACGGCCATCGGGCTCTCCGCAATTCTTGAATCATGCTCCGGACGGCCCACGCCATCCGTTCGAGCCGCGCCGTATACAGGTTGATCGGGCGCGGCGCAAGCACCGGCTTCGGTTGCATGCAGGCCCGGCGGCCTGCCGGTGACGGGCTTCAGTCGGCGAAAGAGATGTCGCCGCCCATCGATGCGCTCAGATCCCGGTCGTCCGGCGAGCCATAGACCCGGATATCCGCGCCCATGGAGGCCCGTGCCTGGATGCGCGACGTCGCATGCACGCTGGCCTCGGCACCGGTCGACGCCTCCAGCTCGACCGCCTCGCAGACCAGGTCCCGCGCGTTGAGCGACACGCCGGTGGACATGCCGATCGCCAGGGTTTCGCAACGGCCGGACAGGCGCGCCGCGGCACCGGTATTGATATCGACTTCCAGATGCCCGGCCTCGATCCCGGTCACCCGCGCGGAAATCCCGCGGCTGAAATCCAGCGATTCGAATTCGCTCATCGTGACATGCACGACCACGTCGAGCTGGCGCCGGGCGGAAAACCAGCCGCTATGCTGTTCGATGCTCAGCCGGTCGCCCTGCACCGCGACCTCGACATCGTCGAAGTCGCCGGCATCGCCTTCCAGGCGGACGCCGGGCGTGTCGCCATGGACGATTTCCAGGCGCAGTCCGCCGCGGGCCTCGATCCGGTCGAAATCGCCGATCTCGACATCGCGGCTGTCCTGGGCCCAGCCGGTGCCGGCCAGGATTGCCGTGCCGCACAGGGCCGCCAATATCGTTTTCGTCATATCCATCTACTCCACTATCGCCCCCCGGCGGCATGAAGCGCTTCATGATACCGGGTTGAGCGCAAGATGCACCCGAAAGCGCAAACGGATGCGCTCCGGCTGTCGAACAATGCTAGGGCAATGAGGCACAAAGGGGGACGGCATGAAACCGGAAGACTTCGCCCTGTGGTCCAGACGCATCGCCGACTGGTCGGCGAACTATCTCGCCGGCCTGCGCGACCGGCCGGTGCGGCCGCGCACCCGTCCCGGCGAGGTGATCGCCGCCCTGCCCGTCTCGCCGCCCGACGAGGCCGAGCCGATGGAGCGCATCTTCGCGGACTTCGAGGCCATCGTGCCCGACGCCATGACCCACTGGCAGCATCCGCGCTTCTTCGCCTATTTCCCGGCCAATGCGGCGCCGGCCTCCATGCTGGCCGAACAGCTCGCCAACACGATGGCGGCGCAATGCATGCTCTGGCAGACTTCGCCGGCGGCGACCGAGATGGAAACCCGCATGGTCGACTGGATGCGCCAGGCCGTCGGCCTGCCGGAGGGCTGGCGCGGCGTGATCCAGGACAGCGCCTCCTCGGCCACGCTGTCCGCCGTGATGACGATGCGCGAGCGGGCGCTGGACTGGCGCGGCATCCGCTCGGGTCTCGCCGGCGAGGCCGCGCCGCGCATCTATGCCTCCGCCCAGGCGCACTCCTCGGTCGACAAGGCCTGCTGGGTGGCCGGCATCGGCCAGGACAATCTGGTGAAAATCCCCACCCGGGAGGATTACGGCATGGACCCGGACGCCCTCAGCGCGGCCATCGCCGCCGACCGGGACGCCGGATACGTGCCCGCGGGCATCGTCATCTGCGTCGGCGGGACCGGAATCGGCGCCTGCGACCCCGTGGCGGAAATCGTTGCCGTGGCAGAAAAAGAGGGGCTATACACACATGTGGATGCGGCCTGGGCCGGATCTGCCATGGTTTGCAAAGAGTTACGCCAGCACTGGGCCGGCGCCGAGCGCGCCGACAGCCTCGTCTTCAATCCGCACAAATGGCTGGGCGCCCAGTTCGACTGTTCGATCCAGTTTCTGAAGGATCCCGCCGACCAGCTCAAATCCCTCACCCTGAGACCGGACTATCTGGAGACGCCGGGCTTCGACGAGGTGGTGAACTACTCCGAATGGACGATCCCGCTGGGCCGGCGCTTCCGGGCGCTCAAGCTGTGGTTCCTGATCCGCGCCTACGGGCTGGAGGGCCTGCGCGAACGCATCCGGAACCACATTGAATGGTCGCGCGAGGCCGAAGCGAAGATCGGCGCCTTGCCGGGGTTTCGCATCGCAACGCACGGCCGGTTCAGCCTCTTCACCTTCCGCTACGAACCGGAGGGCGAAGACGGCGATACCGCCACGGCCGCCCTGCTGGACCGCATCAATGCGGACGGCCGCACCTATCTGACGCAGACGCGCCACGAGGGCGACTACGTCATCCGCTTCCAGGTGGGACAATTCGACTGCACGCGGGAGGATGTGATGACGGCCGTGAACGCGATCGGAGAGCTGGCGAAGGACGTAACCTGATACCCCTCATCGTTTTCCCCGGCCTTGTGCCGGGGCCTGCTCTGGGGGCGGCGTGCCACTCGCAATCGGACAAGCCTGTCCGCTCCTCTAGGCCCCGGCACAAGGCCGGGGGAAGTCGCGTGGGAGCGAAGTGGCGCTCACTCAATCCGCCTCGGCCAGGGACGTCTCCGCATCTGCTTCGGAGACGTTGTGTCATCCTTCCCCTTGATGGGGAAGCTCGCTCCAGCCCATCGTAGGATGGCGGTGTCATCCCGGATGCATGCCCCGCGCAGGCGGGGCGAAAGTCCGGGACCCATAAACTCGCCGGTGGTCCTGATATTGCCGCGTTGCTACCGCGCCTGCTTGCGGCAGAACTCCGTGTGTATAGGTCCCGGCCCTGCAACCCGCCTGCGCGGGTTTCCGGCCGGGATGACACGCCCGAAGGACTACACCATCCGGCTCTGGTGCAGCGCTGCGGCGATGAAGCTGGCGAACAGCGGGTGCGGTTCGAAGGGACGCGATTTCAGCTCCGGGTGGAACTGCACGCCGACGAACCAGGGATGGTCCTCGATCTCGACGATCTCGGGCAGCACGCCGTCGGGCGAGAGGCCGGAGAATTTCAGCCCGCAGGCCTCCAGCTTCTCCCGGTAGGCCACGTTGACCTCGTAGCGGTGACGGTGGCGTTCCTCGATATGGGCCGCGCCGTAGATCTCGCGCACCTTGGAGCCTTCCACCAGCACGGCCGGATAGGCGCCCAGGCGCATCGTGCCGCCCATATCGCCCTCGGCCGAACGGGTTTCCACCTCGTTGCCGCGGGTCCATTCGGTCAGCAGGCCGACCACGAGTTCGCCGTCTTCGGAAAACTCGGAGGAGACCGCATTGGGCACACCGGCCAGATTGCGGGCGGCTTCCAGCACGGCCATCTGCATGCCGTAGCAGATGCCGAAGAAGGGAACCTTGCGCTCGCGGGCGAACTTGGCCGCGGCGATCTTGCCTTCCACGCCGCGCTCGCCGAACCCGCCGGGTACCAGCACGCCGTGCACGTCCTCGAGCGGTTCGAACGGATCGTCCTTCTCGAACTGCTCGCTGTCGAGCCATTTCAGCTTGACCTTCACCCCATTGGCGATGCCGCCATGGTTGAGTGCCTCGATGAGGGATTTGTAGGCGTCCAGCAGGCCGACATACTTGCCCACCACGCCGATCGTCACCTCGCCGTCCGGATTGGCGATCGTGTCGGAGATCTGCTCCCAGCGCGACAGGTCCGGGTCCGGCGCGTCGTCAATGCCGAAACAGTGCAGGATTTCCGTATCCAGGCCCTGGCGGTGGTATTCCATCGGCACGTCGTAGAGCGAGGCGGCATCGCGCCCCTCGATCACGGCGCTCTCGCGCACATTACAGAACAGGCCGATCTTGCGCTTGTCTCCCGGCGGGATCGGGATCTCGCAGCGGCACAGAAGGATATCCGGCTGGATACCGATCGAGCGCAGCTCCTTCACCGAGTGCTGGGTCGGCTTGGTCTTCATCTCCCCGGCGACCTTGATGAAAGGCAGCAGCGTGACGTGCAGAAAGACCGCATTGCCCTCGCCCAGTTCCTGGCCGAGCTGGCGGATCGCCTCGAAGAAGGGCAGCCCCTCGATATCGCCGACCGTGCCGCCGATCTCGCACAGTACGAAATCCACATCGCCGGCATCGGACAGGACGAATTGCTTGATCTGGTCGGTGACGTGCGGGATCACCTGCACCGTGGCGCCGAGATAGTCGCCGCGGCGCTCGCGCTCGATGATGCGCGAATAGATCCGGCCCGTTGTGATATTGTCGGCCTGGCTCGCCGGAACGCCGGTGAAGCGCTCGTAATGGCCCAGATCCAGATCGGTCTCCGCCCCGTCATCGGTGACGTAGCATTCGCCGTGCTGGTAGGGCGACATCGTGCCCGGATCGACGTTGAGATAGGGGTCGAGCTTGCGCAGGCGGACCTTGTATCCGCGCGCTTGCAGCAACGCTCCGATGGCGGCTGAAGCGAGGCCTTTTCCAAGCGAGGAGACCACGCCGCCGGTGATGAAAATATATCGCGGCATGGGCGATCTGATTATCCGAGATTCGGACGCGCCGGAAGACGCGACTGCAAGATTTGATGAGAAAAGCGCTAGGGACGCCGTCTAGCCGTCGGTGGGAACCGGCGTGCCCTGCTCTTCGATCTCTTCGACGATACCGGTCGCGGGGTTGTCGACCGTGCGGTCGAAGACGCTGCGGCCTTCCGCGTCGACGCTGGCGACAATGGCCAGCAGGATCGAGTTCCCGATGAAGAGCGCGCCCAGCAGCATGGTGGTGCGCGTGAGCACGTTGGCGGCGCCGCGGCTGGACATCATGCCGCCACCGCCGCCTCCGCCGATACCCAGAGCCCCGCCCTCGGAACGCTGCAGCAGGATGACGGCCACAAGGCCGGCTGCGACCAGGAGCTGGATGATCAGGAGGACTGTCGTCATGGGTACCGCCGTCGCTTCGGAAACTTCCGGCCGGGAAGACTGGATTGGCCTGCGGGCCAACCCGATCCCGGCTACATGGCGGCGCGTTTTATACCAGCGCTTTCGTCTTGGCCAGCATCGTCTGCGGTACCTGTTTCACCGGCGTCACCGGCCCTGGCGGCCTCCTCGGCCTCGATCTCGGCCCGGCGCTGGGCGATATCGGCCTTGGCCTGCAGGCGCTTGCGCAGATTGGTGACGGTCCGGCCGATCTCGTCCTTGGAGCGTTCCAGCGTGTCGCCATTGGCGAAGGCGGCATAGGCCCCCATCGCCAGTTCCTTGATCAGGCGCAGGGCGCTGGCCGGTGCATTGCCGCCATCGCCGAGGGCGCGGATCTGGTCGATCAGCGCTTCGGCGACCTCGGACGCCTCGCGCCGGTTGGCCTTGATCAGCTGCGCCTTGAGTTCCCGGGCGGAGCGCGACAGGTCGTTGACGTCCAGACGCACGGGCGGCCCGTCACTCTGGCTGCTCTTGGACATCTGCAGTTCGACCGAAATGACGATGCGCATGGCCAGCCGGCGCAGGCGCTCGGCCGTCACGGCCTCGCGGGCCTCGCGGATCCAGTTATTGGCGTCGTTGAGCGCCTCGTAGTCGTTCTCGACCGTGGCCTGCAGGAAGTTGGGCACTTTCAGCGGCGGCGCATCGGAACTCCGGTCGGCATCCTTGCGGCGATCGGGGCCGATATAGTCGCTGGTGACAATGAAATCCTTGCGATTCTTGATCAGCGTCTTCACGCGCTCTTCCGCGAACATCGTCGAGAAAGGCCGCACGATCACGTCGTCGGCGCCGCACTCGATCGCCTTGCGGATATGACCGGTATCGCGGCTCCACGTCGTCAGCAGCATGACGGAAAACGGGTTCACACCCACCTCGCCGCGCCGCACGGACCGTACGAGATTGAAGATGTCGGCATCGGTCGCACTGGATTCGGCGACCACCAGGGTCGGCGCCGTTTCCGCCAGCGTCGTCTTGAATTCACGCAGGGAGGAGACGCATTCGATCTGGCGGAATCCGATCTCGAACAGGGCATAGCGCGTCGTCCGCTGGTTCACGTGAACCGGGTCGAAGAGAAGAACCGAGGCTCGGGAATAATCGATTTCGGCCATTGGCGGAGGAACTCCCGGAACTGCTTGCGCCTTGCACTCGAGCCACAAGCCTTCACACAAAGAAGTTTCAATCCGCTTACCGGGATTGTTGTCAGACGCTACCAGCGCTGCCGATGATGCGGGAAAAATCCTCTGCTTTCAAAGAGGCACCACCGACCAGCGCGCCATCGACGTCGGGCAGGTGCAGCAAGGTGGCCGCATTGTCCGGTTTCACAGAGCCACCATAGAGAATACGCGTCTCGCCGGGGCGCGGCAGACGGCTGCGGATGAAGCCGTGCATCGCCTCCACATCCTCCGGCTTCGCGGTCAGCCCCGTACCGATCGCCCAGACCGGCTCATAAGCTATGACCACATCCAGCCCGTCCGTGTCGGCGGGGAGCGATCCGGCGAGCTGGCGCCCGATCACGGTCTCGGCCTGACCGGCCTCGCGCTCCTCGCGCGTCTCGCCGACACAGACGATGGGGACCAGGCCTGCGGCCAGGGCGGCGGCAGCCTTGTCGCGCACCATGGCGTCGCTCTCGCCGTGATCGGCGCGGCGTTCCGAGTGCCCGACGATCACATGGCTCGCCCCGGCATCGCGCAGCATCGCGGCGGACAGATCGCCCGTATGCGCTCCGGAAACGGCGGCATGGCAATCCTGCCCCCCTGTGAGGATGCCGAGCGGGCGCGCCCGCCCGCTTGCCGCCACCAGCAGGGTGGACGGCGGACACAGCAGAATGTCGGCCACGGATTCGGACGCGGCCGGCGCGATCGCGTCGAGAAAGTCCAGATCGGCCGCCAGCCCGTTCATTTTCCAGTTCCCGGCGACCAGTTTCGTGCGTGGCATAACCCCTCCCATGCCGTTGGCGCGCTCCCCCGGCGCCCGTCGAGGATTAGTCGGCCCGGCG
>Ga0207716_100343_pt1 | contig 21661 bp, 14 predicted proteins | sample TtaePargueraPR_FD_187739 | JGI IMG/M metagenome (GOLD analysis project Ga0207716, IMG submission 187739) | Aerobic enrichment media microbial communities from Bioluminiscent Bay, La Parguera, Puerto Rico - Tt and P2 (5) (SPAdes) | ecosystem: Environmental > Aquatic > Marine > Unclassified ... | reverse complement strand
CTCGGACAAGCGGCGCTCCTGGCGCCAGGTCCAGCTTGACGAGGAAACGGCGCGCGAAACGCTGCCGGCAGCGGTCGACCAGGACAATGTCCTTGCGCTCGACGATGTGCGCCGGGCCCTGGACGAGCTTTCGGCCGAACACCGTGAAGCGCTGCTTCTCGTCGGTGCCGGCGGTTATGCCTACCAGGAAGCGGCCGAGATCTGCGGCTGTGCCGTGGGTACGATGAAAAGCCGGGTCAACCGCGCCCGCGCGCGGCTGCTGGAAGTGCTCGAGACCGGGCCGGCCCTGGCGGGCGGCGAGGACGGTATCAGCGCATCCGATGCGCTCGACACGATCCTCGGCGAGCTCGAGCAGATATCCGAATGCCAGTCGACCGGCTGAGCGGGACGCTTAAATCCAGGTCGGGACGTGAACACAGCTGGGGGCTTCGCCTCCAGCTGCTCGCGATCCTGACGCTCAGTCTCAGCCCGCTGCTCGTCCTGTCGGTGGCCCAGGGTGTGATCGAGTTCCGCGAGGAGCGGGCCAAGCAGCGCGACAGTGCCTATTCGGTTCTCGTGCAGACATCCGCGGATCTGGCGGCCGAGATCGACCGCGCGTCCGGCGTGGCGACGGCGCTCGCCAACTATCCCGACATGGCGACCCTGCGCGGGCGGCGTTGCGTGGAGACCCTGCGGGCCGTGCGCGCCGCACAGCCGATCTATTCCAACATCAAGCTCGTCGATGCCGACGGCGTGATCGCCTGTGCGGCTGTCGAGACGGTCAATGAGAGCCAGGCGGAGCTGGCCGGCCTGGACTGGTTCATCCGGCTCGGCGAAGGCGAGCAGGAAGTCTACAGCGACATCTATCTGGACTGGTGGACCGTGCAACGGCCGGTGATGACCGTGGCGCGCCGCCTGGGACGTGACGGCGAGTTCGCCGGAGCCATCGCCGTCGATATCGACCCGCGGTCGCTCGAGGCCCTGCTGAGAACCCAGGACCTGCCGCCGGACACCAGCATCACGCTGAGCGATGCGGAAGGCAATCTGACCGGCCAGCACGACGACCGGATGGGGCGGCTGCCGGAGGACGCCATCGAGGCCGTGCGCGAGACCGGTGAGCCTGTCCTGGTGGAGTCGGTGGAAGGTGCGCCCGGGCGCTCGCTCCTGGTTGCGCCGCTGGTCGGCCAGGAAGTGCTGATGGTGCTGACCTCGCCCTCTTTGATGCTGGGGAGCTGGGCCGGTTTCGATATTGTCGGCACCGTACTCCTGCCGTCTTTGATGTGGCTTCTGGCCCTGCTGTGCGTGTCCCTGGCGGTCGACTTCTTCGTGCTGCGCTGGCTCTCCTATCTGGGCCGCATGGCGCGTCTTTACGGGGCGGGCCGGCTGGGCCTGCAGCCGGTGCGTGCGACGCGGGCGCCGGCCGAGATCCGCAATCTGGCCGAGACCATGGCCTCGATGGCGAACGATCTGGAGGCACGCACCGAGGAGCTGGAAACCGAGGCGGAGCAACGCGGCGCCCTGCTGCGCGAGATCCACCACCGGGTGAAGAACAATCTCCAGGTCACGATGAGTTTCCTGAACATCCAGTCGCGCCGTACCAGCGATGTGGAGGCGCGGCGTGTCCTCTCCGAGGCGGGCGGGCGCATCAATGCGCTCGCGCTCGTGCACCGCACCCTCTACGAGAATGACGATCTGCGTGTCGTCGAGATGCGCCCCTTCCTCGAACAACTGCTCTACCATCTGCGCCAGGCGAGCACCGTCTATGGCTGCGATGTCGATACGCGTGTCGAGGCCGGCGATGTGGAGCTGGATCCGGATATCGCCATTCCGGCCGCCCTGTTCATCACCGAGGCGGTGACCAATGCCTACAAGCACGCTTTCGATCCCGGCACGTCCGAGCCCGGCCTCGTGACGGTCAGCCTCGAGCGGATCAATGACGAGGAGGCCACGGTCTCCGTCAGCGACAATGGCAAGGGCTATGCCGAGGAGATCAGTTCCGGCATGGGCTCATCGCTGATGGAAGCGCTGGCGCAGCGTCTGGGCGGCAAGCTGGAACGCTCGCCCTCGCCGGAAGGCGGCGCCTGCGTCACCATCCGCTTCCCGACCTGAACCCGCCGCAAGGCCGCTCAAAAAGAAACGGCCGGCGGAGTGATCCGCCGGCCGTTCCGGTTTGCGTGCGGGCTTGCAGGCCCGGTCAGCTCTTACCGGGCAGTTCGCCCTTCTTCAGGATGTCCTTCATCGCATCGTAGTAGTCGGTGACATGGCTCTCGGGATCCTTGGAGAGCATGCTCACCACGATGATGGTGACCGTGGCGACGATGAAGCCCGGGACGATTTCGTAGAGCACGCCCGACAGGTTGAAGACATAGATCCAGAGCAGCACCGTGGCCGCGCCGGCCACCATGCCGGCGATCGCGCCCTGCTTGGTCATGCCGCGCCAGAACAGGCTGATCAGCACGATCGGGCCGAAGGCGGCGCCGAAGCCGGCCCAGGCGTTGGAGACCAGGCTGAGGATGTTCGAGTCCGGGTCGAAGGCCAGCGCGATGGCGACCAGCGACACGGCGAGCACCGAGATGCGGCCGACCAGGACCAGCTCCTTCTGGCTGGCCCCTCGTCGCAGGAAGATCTTGTAGAAGTCCTCCGTCAGCGAACTCGACGACACCAGCAGCTGTGACGAGATCGTACTCATGATCGCGGCCAGGATGGCGGCGAGCAGGAAGCCGGCGATATAGGGGTGGAAGATCACCTGGGAGAGCAGGATGAAGATCGTCTCCTGGTCGCCCAGAACCACCTGGCCGTCATCGAAGGCACCCGTGGTGTCGATGTTCTCCAGATCGTTGAAGGTCGTCGTCTCGGCCGGTGCTTCAATCACGCGGGCGACCGGCACGTCCTCGGCCACCTGGATGTTCTGGCTCTTCACATAGGCGAGACCAGCGGCACCGGTCAGAACGGCGCCGATCACGGTGATCAGCATCCAGGTCATGCCGATGCGGCGCATCGTGGCGACATCCTTGAGCGAGCGCACGGCCATGAAGCGCACGATGATGTGCGGCTGGCCGAAATAGCCCAGACCCCAGGACATGGTGGAGATGATGCCGACGGCCGCGAGGCCCAGGCTCTCCTGCGGGATCATCGAGAGGTAGGATTTGTCCCAGCCGCCCATGTCGACGCTCAGCGTATCGAGCGCGGACACCGTGGGCCCGAAACCGCCCAGCTGCATGATGGTGACGACCGGCACGAGGATCAGCGCCACGAACATGATGCAGCCCTGTACGAAGTCCGTCAGGGACACCGCCAGGAAGCCGCCGAACAGGGTATAGGCGACGACGACCCCCGCCGTCAGGAAGAGGCCGAGGCGGTAGTCCAGGCCGAAGGAGGCCTCGAACAGCTTGCCGCCCGAGACCACGCCGGCCGAGGTGTAGAGCGTGAAGAAGATGATGATCACCACCGCCGAGAGCACGCGCAGCGTCCGGGAATGGTCGGCGAAGCGCTTCTCGAAGAAGTCCGGAATGGTGATCGCATCGTCCGCGATCTCCGTGTAGACGCGCAGGCGCGGCGCCACCAGGCGGTAGTTGAAATACGCCCCGATCATCAAACCGATGGCGATCCAGGCTTCCGACATGCCGGTGGCGAAGATCGCGCCGGGCAGGCCCATGAGCATCCAGCCGCTCATGTCCGACGCGCCGGCGGACAGCGAGGCGACGGCCGGGTTCAGCTGGCGCCCGCCGAGCATGTAGCCCGACACATCGTCCGTCGAGGTGCGATAGGCGTAGAGGCCGATCGCCATCATCAGGACGAAGTAGAGCGCAAGGGAGATCAGAGCTTCAATATCCATGAGCTTGCCTTGGGTTTATGAAACAGGAGGGGCGAAGGCCGTCGGGCGCGTCAGGCGCGCGTCTGGCCGGTGCCGTGAACGAGGTATTTGAAGGAGGTGAGCTGCTCCAGGCCGACCGGCCCGCGCGCATGCATCTTGCCGGTCGCGATGCCGATCTCGGCGCCCATGCCGAATTCGCCGCCGTCGGAGAACTGGGTCGAGGCGTTGTGCATCACCACCGCGCTGTCGATCGTGTTCAGGAAGGCCGTCGCGACATTGGCGTCCTCCGCCACGATGGCGTCGGTGTGGTGGGAGGAATGGTCGGTCACCCAGTTGAGTGCCTCTTCCAGGCCGTCGACGATCTTCACGGACATGACCGTGTCGAGATATTCGGTGTCCCAGTCATCTTCCGTGGCCGGCTTGATGCGGCCGTCGATGGCCACCGCGTCGGCATCGCCGCGCAGTTCGCAATCGCCCATCGTGTCGACCAGCCCCGGCAGGAAGTCGGCGGCGACGGCCCGGTCGACGACCAGGCTCTCGGTCGCCCCGCAGATGCCGGTGCGGCGCAGCTTGGCGTTCTTCACGATGGCGGCGGCCTTGGTCAGGTCGGCGCTTTCGTGGACATAGGTGTGGCAATTGCCGTCCAGGTGAAGGAGCGTCGGCACCTTCGCCTGGTCGCGCACCAGCGAAACCAGGCCCTTGCCGCCGCGCGGGATGACCAGGTCGACATACTCGGTGCATTGCAGCAGGTGCTGGACGGCCGCCCGGTTGGTCGTGTCGACCATCTGGATGGCGTTTTCCGGCAGGTCGGCCTCGCTGAGGCCTTCCTTCATGCATTCCACGATGATGCGCGTGGAGTTCAGGCTCTCCGAGCCGCCCCGCAGGATCACGGCATTGCCCGATTTCAGGCAGAGCGAACCGGCGTCGGCGCCGACATTCGGGCGCGACTCGTAGATCATGCCGATCACGCCGAGCGGCACGGCAACGCGTTCGATGCGCAGCCCGTTGGGGCGTTCGGTGACGGCAAGCTGGCGGCCCACCGGGTCGGGCAGTTCGGCGATGGCCTCGATGGCGCTCGCCATGCCCTCGATCCGTTCGCCGTCCAGCATCAGCCGGTCGATGAAGGATTCCGGCTTGCCCGCCTCGCGGACGCTTTCCACATCCTTCCGGTTGGCCTCGACCAGGTCGTTGGCGCGCATTCTCAGCGCGGCGGCGGCTGCCACGAGCGCGGCATTCTTGCGCTCCGTGGAGGCTGTCGCGAGCTGGCGCGCCGCCTCCTTGGCCTGGCGTCCGAGTTGTTCGATATAGGCTTGCATACGATCTGACATGTCTTGCTTGCTCGTCTTGATTGTCGGGGAGTTTGCCGTGTGCGGCAACTAGCGCAATTCGCGGGCGCGGGCGTAGGCCGCCTCGGTCGTTTCCGCGAGCAATTGCTCGAGCAGGCCGTCACGGCGCAGCGCATTGATGCCGGCCTCGGTCGTGCCCTTCTTGCTCATCACGGAATTGCGTAACTCCTCCAGGGTTTTGTCGGACTGGCTCGCCATTTCCACGGCGCCCGCCAGGGTTTCCAGAACCAGGGTTCGGGCCGTCTCGGGACTGAAGCCCATGCGCTCGGCCGCGGCGACATAGGCCCGCGCGATCTCGAAGACGTAGCCGGTCCCCGAACCGGCGACCGCGGTGATGCGGTCAATCTCGTCCTCGGTGTCCAGCCAGATGGCCGAGCCGGTCGCCTTGGCGAGCCGGTCGGCCAGGTCGCGGTGTGTGCCGGTACACAGCGGATCGGCATACAGCCCGTTCACGCCGCGCCCGATCTGGGCCGGCAGGTTGGGCATGATGCGAATCATGGGGCGGTCGCCCAGCGCTGCCTTCATCGAGGCCACCGAGAAGCCGGCGGCGATTGAGATGAAGCAGCCGTCTTCCTTGAGGAAGGGGGCGTAGTCGGGGATGATATCCGCGATCTGTTGCGGTTTCACGGCGATGACGAGGGCGTCGAATTGCCGGCCCTCGAGCGCATCCGGCGAGCCGGCATGGCTGGCACCGGCGGGGATGGCGGACGGTGTCCGGTTGACGGCGGTATAGCTGGCCGGAACCGCGTCCAGCCAGCGGCGCAGCATGGCGCCGCCCATATTTCCACAACCGACCATCAGAATGTCCATCGCGCACCTTTCCGCACTGCCACATAATCGCCGACACACTACGTCATTGTGCCGGGCTCACAACAAATGCGCCCGACGCGCCGGAAAGCGCATCGAGCCGCTGATGGACGGGTACATAGCAAAATATATTTTGAATTCAAATTATATTTCCGGTTGCGGGGAAAATCCGTTTGGCAAGCAATCGTTTAGGTTTGCGCCATAATTTATGAAGCGGTTACGGCGATTTTGCATTGCCGCGTACCGAATTCGGGGTTGAAAAAATTTGAATGCAAAATATTTTGCGCGCATCAATTTTTGCGGAGCAACATAAGCCCGCGCCATTCAGGAGCCTCTTGTGAGTGTTCGAAACCGCATCGTCGTGAAAATCGGGTCCAGCCTGCTGGCCAATGACGGCCGCCTGACCCTGAGATACGCCTTCATGCACGGCCTCCTGGCCGACATCGCGCAGCTGCGCGAGGAGGGATACGATGTTGTGCTCGCCTCCTCGGGGTCGGTCGCGCTCGGCCTGAACGCCATCAACACCTCGCCGGAAGAAGCCGGCGTGCTGGACAAGCAGGCCGCCGCGGCCTGTGGCCAGCCGCTGCTGCTCAACGCCTACAAGCAGGTGGCGCACGAACACGGTTTCGACATCGCCCAGATCCTGGTGACCCTGGAAGATCTCGAGGAGCGCCGCCGTTTCCTGAATACCAAGAACACGATCCAGCGCCTGTTCGAGCGCGGCATCATGCCGATCGTGAACGAGAACGACACGATCACGACCGAGGAAATCCGGGTCGGCGACAATGACCGTCTGGCCGCCAAGGTGGCGCAGATGATCCAGGCCGATCACCTGATCCTGCTGACCAATATCGACGGTCTCTACGACCGCAATCCGGAAGATCCGGAGGCCGAGTTCATCGAGACGGTCGAGGACGTCAGCGAATATCTCGAAGTGACCGGCGGCACGAGCTCGCTCGGCTCCGGCGGGATGCTCACCAAGATGCGCGCCGCCAACATGGCGCAGAATGCCGGTGTCACCACGCTGATCGGCGAAGGCCTGATCGAGCGCCCCGTCTCCGGCATTCTCAAGGGCGAGCGCCGTCATACGCGCTGCATCGCCAAGGGTACGCCGGCTTCGTCCTGGGCTGTCTGGCTGACCAACCGCCTGCATCGCGCCGGCGGCCTGGTGATCCGTCAGGATGCCGCTTCGGCCCTGCGCGAGAGCAAGTCCGGCGTTTCCCACGAGGACATCGTCAAGATTCACGGCGATTTCCAGAAGGGCGACGTGCTGCACGTCTATGACGAGGACGGCGAGGAGCTCGCTCGCGGCCTGACCAATTTCTCGTCGGACGAGACCATGGTGCTGGCCCGCCATGCGGACCAGGATGTGCAGGAACTGCTCGGCTATCACGCACGCCCGGAAATCATCAACCGGGACAACATGGTGATGCTCGAGGACAACCACCTGCCCTGGGACGCGCCGACGCAGTCGCTCAAGCTCGTCGCCTCCTGATCGACCCTTTTTCCGGACCTGTTGCAGTCGGACCGTACCGAAAGCTGGAATTTTCGGCCGGGCCGGTCCAGACTTGACGCAGTGCAACAGGATCCGGAAAGAGAGGGCATCATGGACGGGGCCGAAAACCCGGACAAGCAGCCGAAGAAACGCCGCCGCCCGACGCCGCAGGAGCTGGCCGACGGGCTGGTGACCCTGCTCGATGTCGAGGAGCTCGACGTCGATCTTTACCGCGGGCCGCAGAATCCCGGCGGCAAGGGGCGCGTCTTCGGCGGTCAGGTCATCGCCCAGGCGCTGATGTCGGCCGTCGCCTCGGTCGAGCCGGAACGCGTCGCCCACTCCCTGCATGCCTACTTCATGCGTCCGGGCGACGAGGATTTCCCGATCATCTATCGCGTCGAGCGCGACTATGACGGCGGCAGCTTTTCCAATCGCCGCGTCATCGCCATGCAGCGCGGCAAGCCGATCCTCAACATGACCGCCTCCTTCCAGCGCAAGGAAGAGGGGCTGGAGCACCAGGCCGAGATGCCCGACGTGCCGGCGCCGGAAACGCTGCAGACCGAGGCCGAGCATATCCGCAAGTTCGAGGACAAGCTCGATCCGCGCCTGTTCAAGTTCCTCACGCGGGACCGGCCGATCGAGATCCGGCCGGTCGAGCCCTGGTCTCATATCGATCCGGAGGCGCGCAAACCGGCCCGAAATGTCTGGTTCAGGGTGTCGGGGGATATCGGCGAGGATCCGCTCATGCACCGCGCTGTCCTGGCCTTCGCCTCGGACATGGCGCTGCTCTCGACCTGCATGCAGCCGCACGGGGTGAGCTGGCTGACCCGCAAGATGCAGTCCGCCAGCCTCGATCATGCGGTGTGGTTCCACGACGATGTGCGCATGGACGACTGGCTGCTCTACGCCACGGACAGCCCGTGGTCCGGCGCCGCGCGGGGCTTCAACCGCGGGCAGCTCTTCACCCGCGAAGGCAAGCTGGTCGCCTCGACGGCCCAGGAGGGGCTGATCCGCCTGCGCGACTAGGCGTCCTTGTTTTCCTGCCGCACCTCGTGTCCTGCTTCCCCCGGCCTTGTGCCGGGGTCAGGTTGAGTTTGCTTGTGACACGCTGCTAGGCCCCGGAACAAGTCCGGGGAAAGTGGTGTGTGCGGTTTCTCTCTCCTCACCATTTCTCCCGGACGAAAGCCTGCGAAAGCAGGCTGCAGATCCGGATCTACCGTGCCAGGGCCGCGCTCGCGCGACGCTTCGTTGGTCCCGGATAGCGCTACGCGCTTCCGGGAAAAATGCGCGTGTGTTTGAGGCACCGAGAAGCCTTCCACGGGCTCATAATGTCCTCCCCATCCTCCAAACACCGTCATCCCCCGGCTTGTCCGGGGGACCTCAGCTCGCCGGGTGGCGATTGGGCTGTGACGACAGGTGGATGGGGCCGCCAACAGGATGGACGAGGTCCCCCGGACAAGCCGGGGGATGACGACGGGGTGGGAGGGAGTGAATATGGCGCGGATATCCGCTACCGCACGCCGCGATCTGGGTCCCAGCTTTCGCTGGGATGACGGGCTTTTGTGCGTCTCGTCGGGAAAGCCGGGCATACAGCCGGCACAACAGCGTCGCGCCACACACCAAAAAGCCGCGCGGAACGTGTCCGCGCGGCTCTTCTGTTTTCGGGAGCGAAGTCTCTAGAGGACTTCGAACAGGCCGGCGGCGCCCATGCCGCCGCCCACGCACATCGTGACGACGACGTATTTGGCGCCCTGGCGCTTGCCCTCGATGAGGGCGTGGCCGACCATGCGGGCGCCGGACATGCCGTAGGGGTGGCCGATCGAGATCGCGCCGCCATTGACGTTCAGCTTGTCGCCGGGAATGCCCAGCTTGTCCTGGCAGTAGAGGACCTGGACGGCGAAGGCTTCGTTGAGCTCCCACAGGCCGATATCGTCGGCCTTGAGGCCGAAGCGCTCGAGCAGTTTCGGAACCGCGAAGACCGGCCCGATGCCCATTTCGTCCGGCTCGGTGCCGGCGACGGCCATGCCCATATAGCGGCCGAGCGGCGCCAGGCCGCGCTTGGCGGCGAGCTCGGCTTCCATCACCACGCAGGCCGAGGCGCCGTCGGACAGCTGCGAGGCATTGCCTGCGGTGATGACGCCGCCCTCGACGACCGTCTTCAGGCCCTGCAGGCCTTCCAGATTGGTCTCGGGCCGGTTGCCTTCATCCTTCTCCAGCTTGACGTCCTGCTTGGACGTTTCGCCGGTTTCCTTGTCGACCACGATCTTGGTCGAGGCCATCGGCACGATCTCGTCGTCGAACTTGCCGGCGGCCTGGGCCGCGGCGGTGCGCTGCTGCGACTGCAGGCCGTATTCGTCCTGGCGCTCGCGGGAAATGCCGTAGCGCTGGGCGACGATTTCCGCCGTCTGCAGCATGGGCATGTAGATGTCCTTGTGCATGGCGACGAGTTCCGGGTCGGGCTCGACGCGCATCTCCTTGGTCTGCACCATGGAGATCGACTCGACGCCGCCGGCGACGACGACGTCCATGCGGTCGACGATGACCTGCTTGGCGGCGGTGGCGATCGTCATCAGGCCGGAGGAGCACTGGCGGTCCATCGACATGCCGGCGACCGTCACGGGCAGGCCGGCGCGCAGCGCGGCCGTGCGGCCGATCGTGTGCTGGACGCCCTGCTGCAGGGCGGCGCCGACGATGACGTCCTGGATCTCGGCCGGATCGACCTTGGAGCGTTCCACGGCGGCCTTGATGGTGTGGCCGGCCAGGGTCGGCGAGGGCGTGGCATTGAAGGCGCCGCGATAGGCCTTGCCGATCGGCGTGCGGGCGGTGGAAACGATGACGGCATCACGCATGGAGGTTCTCTCGTTTTTCGTGTGATCGGATCGGGGTTCAGATGTCCGGCGTCGACCGGCGCCGGACGGATCGCCCGAAGTGCGCGTTCGAAGAACTGGCTTGCTGATCGCTGTTTATGAATCGGTGCGAAATCAAAACCGGTTCCGGTGCGTTTTCCCTGTGAGCGACAGGCAAGGTTCTGTCATCCGAACCGGCTCCAGGCAAGTAAAAACCGGACCGTCCCTTCAAAATTGAACAGGTGCGCCGACCATTCCGTATCCGGCCCATTCGAAAACCTTGTAGACAGGCGCTCTTGTCGGTTTTCAAAAAACAGGTATGCTCATACCCGAGATACGAAAACGGCAAGCCAAGGTGTCATCATGGCGTGGGACTTCGAAACCGACCCCGACTTCCAGGAGAAGCTCGACTGGATCGACGGATTCGTGAAGCACAAGGTGGAGCCGCTGGCCCATCTCGGCTTTCATCCGGCCGACGTGAAGAACCCCCGGCACCGGGCGATCGTCAAACCCCTGCAGGAAGAAGTGAAGGCCAAGGGCCTGTGGGCCTGCCATCTCGGACCGGAGCTCGGCGGCAAGGGTTACGGCCAGGTCAAGCTGGGCCTGATGAACGAGATTCTCGGCCGGTCCGCCTTCGCGCCGACCGTGTTCGGCTGCCAGGCGCCGGATACCGGGAATGCCGAGATCATCGCCCACTACGGGACCGAGGAACAGAAGGAGAAGTATCTCCAGCCTCTGCTCGACAACGAGATCGTCTCGGCCTTCTCGATGACCGAGCCGCAGGGCGGCTCCGATCCGCTTCTGTTCACCTGTTCCGCTGTCGAGGATGGCGACGAATGGGTGATCAATGGCGAGAAATGGTTCTCCACCAATGCCAAATGGTCCGAATTCCTGATCGTCATGGCGGTAACGGACCCGGACGGCGAGCCTTATCGGCGCATGTCCATGTTCATCGTGCCGACGAAGACGCCCGGCGTGGAGATCGTGCGCGACGTGGCCGTCTACGGCCAGCAGGAGGGTTCGGAAGGCTATGTGCGCTATACCGATGTGCGCGTGCCCAAGGACCATCTTCTCGGGGAGCGCGGCGGCGCCTTCGTGATCTCCCAGACGCGTCTGGGCGGCGGGCGCATCCACCATGCCATGCGCACGGTCGGATCGTGCAAGCGGGCGCTCGACCTGATGTGCCGCCGGGCGGCCAGCCGGCGCACGCGCGACGGCGTGATCGCCGACAAACAGGCGGTGCAGATGCAGATCGCGGACAGCTACATGGAGCTGGAACAGTTCCGCCTCTACGTCCTCAAGACAGCGTGGATGATCGACAAGTACAAGGACTACAAGAAGGTCCGAAAGGACATCGCCGCCATCAAGGCGCTGATGCCGAAGGTCTATCGCGACATTGCCGGGCGGGCGCTGCACATCCACGGATCGCTCGGCGTATCCCCGGAAATGCCCTTCGCCGGCCAGGTGATCGGCTCTTATGTGATGGGCATCGCCGACGGTCCGACCGAGGTTCACAAGGTCACCGTGGCGCGTCAGCACATGCGCGAATACCGCAATATTTCCGATCCCATCTTCCCGGAATACTCCAACCCGCAGCTCAAGGAAGCGGCGCTGGAGAAGTACGGGGATCTCGCCGACACGGTCCGCGATCTCGCGGAAACGGCCGGCGCCGACTGAATTTCCGGCCGGCGCTGGGCCGGCCGCCTGCAAGACGCCGAAAACGGCGCTTGATCGCACGGGGAGGAGGGCGACACCGATGACGGGGCCGTCAGTGTCTGTCCTTCCGCACAGGTCTGTGGAGGACAAATGACAGACACAGCTTCACCCACCGAAGCGCCGCCGCTGAAATTCCGTACCAAGTTTCTCTACGGGCTCGGGTCCATGGCGTATGGAATCAAGGACTTGGCCTTCCGGGTCTTCCTTCTCTACTACTATAACTTCGTGGTTGGAGCCCCGGCGGCCCTGGTCTCGGCGGCGATCATGGTCGCCCTGGTGATCGATGCCTTTTCCGATCCGATCGTGGGCCAGATTTCCGACAATCTGCGGACCCGGTGGGGGCGGCGTCACCCGCTGATGTATCTCTCGGCGATCCCAGCGGCACTGTCCTTCTTCTTCCTCTGGCTGCCGCCGGAAGGCCTGGAGGGCACGGGGCTCTTCCTCTACCTCGTCGTTCTGGCCTCGGCCGTGCGCACCTTCATCACGCTCTACGAAATCCCCAGCTCCGCGCTCGCGCCGGAACTGGCGACCGATTATGACGAGCGCACCACGATCGCCGGCTATCGCTTCTTCTTCGGCTATATCGGCGGGATCGGGCTCTACGTCCTGTCGCTGGCCCTGCTCTTCCCGCCGACGCCGGAACACCCGATGGGCATCACCAATCCTGCGGGCTACCTGCCTTTCGGCATTCTGGGCTCCGGGATCATGATCTCGACCGTACTCCTGTCGACCATGGGGACGCATCACCGGATCAAATACATGCGCAAGCTCGCGCCGCCGCAGCGGCGCAACCCGCTTCAGACGCTCAACATGATGCGGCAGACGTTCTCGCATCGCGGCTTCCTCGCGATCCTGGGCTTCGGCGTGCTCAAATACACCGGGCTGGGCATCAGCTCGGCGCTGGCGCTCTATTTCGGCTCGCTCTTCTGGGCGCTGTCCCCCGGCCAGCTGGCCATCCTGGCCGCGGATGCGGCCCTGGGGGCGACCCTGGCCCTGATGCTCGCGCCGCGCCTGTCGAAGGCCCTGGGCAAGAAGGGGGCGGCCTTCCTGCTCGCGTTGACGGCCATCCTCTTCACCTGCGCGCCCTATGTGCTGCGCCTTCTCGGCCTTTTCTTCGAGAATGGCAGCCCGATGCTCCTGCCCACGCTTTTCGTCCTGTCGGCCATCTACACGATGTGCGGCATTTCCTCGGCGATCCTGGTGCATGCCATGATCGGCGACGTGATCGACGACAGCTCCCTGCGAACCGGGCGGCGTGCCGAGGGCCTTTTCTACGCGGCGAATTCCTTCATGCAGAAATGCTCCTCCGGTCTGGGCGTCTTTGTGGCCGGCCTGATGCTGTCGGTCGTCGGAATGCCGGACGGAGCCCGACATACGGGCGTCGAGCCGCAGGTGATCCTGCACCTCGTCCAGCTCTACATTCCCGTGATCGCCGTGCTCTATCTGACGGGCGCCTTCTTCCTGCGCTTCTACAAGATCGACCGGGCCAGCCATGAGGCCAATCTGGCCTCGATCCGGGCCCGGGAGGCGGCCCAGCTTACCGAGAACAATTCCCTATGACCCTCACGCCGAATTTCGGGAGACAGCATGTCACTGCGTAACCGCGCCTATATCGCCGGCGCGTTCGAACACCCCACAAGGCTGGCGCCGGACAAGTCGACGCCGCAACTGCACGCCGAATGCGCCGCGGGGGCGCTGGCCGATGCCGGGCTGAGCCTGGAGGATGTCGACGGCTATTTCTGCGCCACCGATGCGCCGGGCTTCGGGCCGATCTCGATGATCGACTATCTCGGGCTCAAGGTCCGCCATGCGGATTCCACCGAGATGGGCGGGTGTACCTATATCCAGCACGTCGCCCACGCTGCCGAGGCGATCGCCATGGGCAAGTGCAAGGTGGCGCTGATCACCCTGGCGGGCCGGCCGCGTTCGGAGAATGTCGTGCGTTTCCGGCCGGGCGCACCGGAGGGCCAGTTCGAGCAGTTCGTCGGGCTGACCAACCACACCTCCTACGGCATGTGCGCGGTGCGCCACATGCACGAATTCGGCACCACGTCCGAGCAGCTGGCCTGGGTGAAGGTCGCGGCCTCGCACCACGCCCAGCACAATGAAAACGCCATGCTGCCCAAGGTGGTCACGGTGGATGACGTGCTGGAAAGTCCGATGATCGCCGATCCGCTGCACCGGCTCGACTGCTGCGTGACGACGGATGGCGGCGGGGCGCTGGTCGTGGTGGCGCCGGAGATCGCCCGGTCGCTGAAGCGGCCGCTGGTTGCCATTCGCGGCGCCGGCGAGGCCACCAAGGGACCGTCCGGGGGGCTGGGGCTCGACCTGACGGCGTCCGCCGCGGCGCGGTCGGGGCCGGCGGCCTTTGCCGAGGCGGGGGTGAAGCCCGCCGACATCAAATACGCCTCCGTCTATGACAGCTTCACCATCACCGTGATCGTCCAGCTGGAGGATCTGGGCTTCTGCGCCAAGGGCGAGGGCGGCAAGTTCGTCGCCGACGGAAACCTGATCTCCGGCACCGGCAAGCTGCCCTTCAACACCGATGGCGGCGGGCTGTGTTCCAACCATCCCATGTTCCGCGGCGGCATCACCAAGGTGATCGAGGCCGTGCGGCAACTGCGCGGCGAGGCCCATCCGAAGGTCCAGGTGCCCAACTGCGATCTTGCGGTCGCCACCGGTATCGGCGGATCGCTGGGCGCCCGTCACGGCGCGGCCACCGTCATCCTGGAGCGTCAATGATGAGCGAGCGTAGCTATCCCGCCCCGCAGCCCAATCCGGAAACCCAGAGTTTCTGGGATGCGGCCGCCGGGGGTGTGCTGAAAATCAAGAACTGCCGCAGCTGTTTCAGGGCGCACTACTATCCGCGGGCGCTGTGTCCGCATTGCGGATCGGACAAGACCGAGTGGGTGACCAGCGAGGGCGTCGGCGAGATCTATTCGGTCTCCGTCATGCGCCGCGGCGAGGGGGCTCCTTTCGCGGTGGCCTACGTCACGCTCGACGAGGGTCCGGCCGTTCTCACCAATATCGTCGATTGCGATCCCGATGCGCTGGCGATCGGCCAGCGGGTGCGCATTGCCTTCAAACCGACCGAGGAGGGGGCGCCGCCCGTTCCGACGTTCACGCCGAGTGGAGACTAGACATGGCCACTGCAGAACTCACCAATCCGGCCGAGGCCCTGGAGGCCTTCCGCAAGGAGGCCGCCGGCTGGCTCAAGGATAACTTCCCGACATCGCTCGTCGGCAAGGAAAACGTGCTCGCCACGGTCGAGGGTGGTTCCGATCCCGACCCCGAGGCTGTCGCCTGGAAAAAGGCGATGGGCGAGAAGGGCTGGGGCACGCCGACCTGGCCGACCGAATATGGCGGCGGCGGGCTCTCCTACCCCGAAGCGCGGGTGCTGCAGGAGGAGATGGGCAAGATCGGCGCCTGGAACCCGATCGGCGGCATGGGCGTGATGATGCTCGGGCCGACCCTGCTGGAGTTTGCCTCCGAAGAGCAGAAAAAGCGCCACATCCCGCCGATCTGCCGCGGCGAGATCCGCTGGTGCCAGGGCTATTCCGAGCCGGGCGCCGGTTCCGACCTCGCCAGCCTGCAGACCAAATGCGAGGACAAGGGCGACCACTGGCTGGTCAATGGTCAGAAGACGTGGACCTCGGGCGGACAATGGGCCGACTGGTGCTTTGCCCTGGTGCGCACCGACACGACCAAGAAGCATGAAGGCATCTCCTTCCTCTTGCTGGACATGAAGTCGCCGGGCGTCGAGGTGAAGCCGATCCGCATGATCTCGGGCACTTCGCCCTTCTGCGAGACCTTCTTCACCGATGTGAAGGTGCCCAAGGAAAACCTGGTCGGCGAGCTCGGGAACGGCTGGACGATCGGCAAGCGCCTGCTCCAGCACGAGCGGACCAATCTCTCCGGCGGCGGCAGTCTGAGTCGCGGGCAGGGGCCGTCCCTCTCCGACATGGCCAAACACTATGTCGGCACCGACGCTGAGGGCCGCATCGCCGATGCCGATCTGCGCATGCGGATCGTGCGTCACGAGATGGAGGCGAAAGCCTTCCAGGCCACGGCACGCCGCGTGATGCTGGAATCCAAGAGCGGGAATATCTCGCTGGGCTCCTCCATCCTGAAGAATGTCGGCGCCCGGATCACCCAGGAACGCGCCGAGCTGACCCTGGAGATCATGGGCATGAACGGGCTGGGCTGGTCCGGCGAGGGCTTCAGCCAGGCCGAGCTGGGCGCGACCCGCGGCTGGCTGTGGGGCAAGGCGGTGTCGATCTATGGCGGCACCACGGAAATCCAGAACAATGTGATCGCCAAGCGCATCCTCGGGATGCTGGATCACCAGTAGGAAGAGCCGGGGAGATAACGACATGGCCGTCCTGAACGAAGAACAGACCATGCTGCGCGACATGGCGCGCGACTGGGCCCGCGAGAAATCGCCGGTCACCGCCTTCCGCAAGGTGCGCGATACCGGCGAGGCGATCGGGTTCGACCCGGCGGCCTTCGCCGCGCAGGCCGAGATGGGCTGGACCGGGGTGATCATCCCGGAAGCCTATGGCGGATCCGATTTCGGCTATCTCAGCCTGGGGCTCGTGCTGGAGGAAACCGGCCGTACCCTGACCGCCAGCCCGCTGGGGACGTCCTCGCTGGCCGCCACCTCGGCGCTCCTTCTGGCCGGCAGCGAGGCGCAGAAAGAGGCCTGGCTGCCGAAGATCGCCTCGGGTGACGCGATCGCTGCGCTCGCGGTGGACGAGGGACCGCGCCACGATCCCGCGAAGATCGCCGCGAAGGCGGAAAAATCCGGCGACGGATGGACGCTCAGCGGTACCAAGGCCTTCGTGGCCGAGGGCGACAGCGCCCACCTCTTCATCGTTGCGGCGCAGACCGGATCGGGCATCGGCCTCTTCCTGGTGCCGGCCGATGCCAAGGGCGTCAGCCGGGCCGCGCGTAACATGGTGGATGCGCGCAGCCATGCCGAGGTGCGCTTCGACAAGGTGGCGCTGGACGCGGACGCGCTGATCGGCGCGGAAGACAGTGCGGACCTGCTCGACCAGGTGCTCGACCGTGCCCGGGCCGGGGCGGCGGCGGAAATGCTCGGGCTTGCCGTGCAGGCTTTCGAGGATACGCTGGAATATCTGAAGACCCGCGAACAGTTCGGCGAGATTCTCTCGCGCTTCCAGGCCTTGCAGCACCGCATGTCCAACCAGTTTACCCAGATCGAACTGATGCGCTCCGTCGTCGAAGGCGCGCTGGAGGCCATCGATGCCGGGCGTGACGATATCGCCGAGAAGGTTTCCCTGGCCAAGGCGACGGCGTGCGACACGCTGCACCTGGTCTCGCGGGAAATGATCCAGCTGCATGGCGGGATCGGCATGACCGACGAGCATCACGCCGGCTTCTACATCAAGCGGGCCCGCATCCTGGAAAACGCCTGGGGCAATGCGGCCTTCCACCGGGAGCGCTATGCGCGCCTGGCGGGGTATTGAGCGGCGACGCCGACCATCCCGCTCCCGCCGCCAATCGCGTTCGCGCGGATGGCGGTGCGGGGCGGGAGCGTGCCTATGACCGTTTCGTCGAAGGCAATCTGAAGCGGAACTACGTCGCGCATTTCACCCACGGCATGCTGGGCATGACCGGGTTCCGGCTGATTTTCGCGCCGACCTTCGTGCCCGCCTATCTGCACATGCTGACCGGCTCGCCCTTCATGGTCGGCATGGGCCAGGCGCTGATCCAGGCCGGCGCCATCGCCTCGCCGATCATGGGCGCGGCGCAGATCGAGCATCGCCCGCACGTCATGCCGGCCGCGATGACGATCGGCGTGCTGATGCGGCTGCAGCTGCTCGGCCTCGCCCTGGCGGGCTGGTTCCTGACCGGCCATGCCCTCCTGCTGGCGACCTTCCTTTTCCTGCTTCTGTTCGGCTTCTTCCTGGGGTCCCAGCGTGTCGCCTTCCAGGTCGTGCTGGCCAAGGTGATCCCGATCCGGCTGCGCGGGCGGTTGCAGGCCTGGCGAAACCTCGCCGGCGGGGCGATTGCGGCGGGGCTGTCCTGGTGGGCGGGGGTCTATCTGATCGATCCCAACGTGTTCGGGAACGGCTATGCCACGACCTTCATGATGGCCTTCCTGCTGACCAGTGCCGGGCTGGCCGCGCTTTGGATCTTCATGCGCGAGCCGAGCAGCCCGACCGTGAAGACCCAGATGTCGGTCTTCCAGCGCATTCGCGAATTCCCGGTTCTGCTGGCGGATCGCGACTACCGAAATTTCCTTGTCGCCCTGGTCTTCGCGACCATGGGCCGGATCGCCATTCCCTTCTGTATCATCCACGCCGGCCGCCAGATGGAGGTGGACGGGTCGGCGATCGGACTGTTCTCGCTCGCTTTCCTGGGCGCGGATACGGCGACGAACCTGATCTGGGGCACGATGGGAGACCGCTGGGGATTCCGCGTCACCTTCATCGGCACGGTGATCGTCTGGCTGCTCTCGCTGGCCGGCATGATCCTGGCGGTCGCGCCCTGGCAGTTCCTGCTCGCCTTCTTCGGGCTGGGCGCCGCCATGTCGGGCAACATGATGAGCGTGACGACCCTCGTTCTGGAATTCGGCCATCGCGACGACATCCCCATGCGCCTGGCGCTCTCGACCACGGCGGAGACCTCCATCGCGACGGCCGGTCCCCTGATCGGCGGTGTGATCGCGGCTACGGCCGGTCTGGTCCCGGTCTTCCTTCTGGCCATTGTCTGCCTGGCAATTGCGCTGGGCATTCTCGTTTTCGGGGTACGCGAACCGCGTCACTTAAAATAGGTTGACGTTTACGGAAACGACAACCTGATTATCCAGCAATAACTAGTGATGTCGCCTTATCTTTCTTGACTAGATCAAGTCTCATTGCTCTAATCGAATGTGCGGTATGTAAAAAACACAACAGCCGCGCAGTCTGGGAGGAGATTATGACTGTTAAGGGAATCATGCGCGCATCCAGCGCGCTGACAGCCCTTGCGCTGTCCGCAGGATTGGGATCCGCGGCGCTCGCGCAAGACGACGACGTTATCATCGTGACAGGTTCCGTGATTCAGGGGACGCCGGAGGACGCAGCGCTTCCGGTCGACGTATTGTCGGCGGACGAGCTGGCCCGTCTGGGCAATCCGTCGCCGGTCGAACTGATCAAGGCACTGCCGGTATCCAGCGGCGTGATCGGGGACACGAACCAGTTCGACAGCCGGTCGCAGGCCACCGAAGGCATGGCTTCGGTTAATCTGCGCGGCCTGAGCCCGCAGCGCACCCTGGTGCTTCTCAACAATCGCCGTCTCGTGTCCGCGGGCACGGGCGTGCCCTTCGTCGACGTGAACCTGCTGCCGCAGGCCGCGATCGGGCGAATCGAGATTCTCAAGGACGGTGCGGCCGCCATCTACGGCTCCGACGCCGTCGGCGGCGTCGTGAACTTCATCACGCGTTCCGATCAGGAGGGTTTCCGCGTCGGCGGCGACTACACCTTCATCGACGGCAGTTCGGGCGACTATACGGTGCACGGCAGCTGGGGCAGCCAGGGGGACAATTACAGCTTCCTCGTCGCCGCGGGCTATCAGCATCGCGACGAGCTTCTCGCGGTCGATCGCGATTTCGCCGTCCAGCCCTACGAGGCGAATCCGGAAGGCGGCTGGACCGGCGGGGGCAATCCCGCGACCTTCCTGCCGCTGGGCTTCATTCCCGGCGTGGGCGTGACGCCCATCGGCGGCCTGCGGGCCGATCCGCAATGTGCCGACCAGGGCGGCTATGTCACCGCAGCCGGCTGGTGCCGGACCCAGTACACCGGGTTCGACGCGCTGGTCGAGGAAGAGGATCGCTACCAGATCTACAGCCAGCTCGACGTCGATATTTCCGACACCGTGTCCTGGGATATCAGCGTGCTCTATGGCAATGACGAGATCCCGCACTACCGGACCTCGCCGACCTATCTGCTGACGCAGTCGCCGTCCGCGGTCGTGGGCGGGTCGCCCAGCGGCTTCATCGTGCCGGGCAACAATCCCGGCTTCATCGAGATGGCGACCAACAATCCGGGCATCGTTCCGGCCGGTACGGTCGCGGCCCTCTTCCCGACCCTGCTCTTCCGGCCGATGCTGGCCGGCGGCAATCCGGCCTTTGTGGGCGATCCCGACAGTCTGGGCGCGTCGAACGGCCGCCGGGAGAACGAATCCTTCCGCATCTCGTCGGGCTTCAACTTCCAGATCAGCGATACGACGCAGGCCCAGTTCGCGGTCACCTATCACAAGTTCGAGCGCTATTTCGACGGCTATGATTCCTTCGGGGATCGCGTCCAGCTCGCGCTCAACGGCTATGGCGGCCCGGACTGTAATTCGGCCGTCTCGGCACCGGGCACGGGCAGCTGTATGTGGCTCAACCCGTTCGGCAACCAGGTCAACGGCGCCAATCCGAACAGCGCCGAACTGGTGGACTGGTTCTTCGTCCAGTCCACCAGTTTCCTGGAGACCGAGCTCTTCGTGTTCGACTTCACCGTCTCCGGCGAGACCGGCTGGGAAATGGCCGGCGGTCCGGTGATGTACGGTGTCGGCGCGCAGTACCGGCAGAACGAGTTCGCGGCGACCTATGGCGACAACAACAATATCGCCGTCAATCCGTGCCGCGACACGCCGGTGACCGGCAACACGTCCTGCGATCCGCAGACGGGGGCGCTGGCCTTCCTGGGCTCGAACGCCAACTCGGTGGCGGACAATGACGTCTACGCCGTCTTCGGCGAGCTTCAGCTGCCGGTCACGGACGATTTCAACGTCCAGCTGGCGGCCCGTTTCGAGGATTATGGCGGCGGCACCGGATCGACCTTCGACCCGAAGATCACGGCCCGCTGGCAGATCAACGATACCTTCGCCCTGCGCGGTTCGGCGGGCACCACGTTCCGCGGTCCGCCGGCCCAGCAGCTCTCGGACCGCAATGTGACCTCGCTCCAGGTTATCGCCAACAGCTTCCGCCCTGTGGATGTCTACGGCAATCCGAACCTGGCGCCGGAAACCGCGACCAACTACTCCGTCGGTCTGCTGATCGACACCGGCCCGTTCACGGCCAGCGTCGACTATTTCCGCTACGAGATCGAGGACACGATCACGGCCGAACCGCTTTCGGGCATGGTTGCGACCATGTTCGCGGATCCGGCCAATTGCTCCGATCCGACCTTCGACGCCCTGCGCCAGCGCTTCCAGTTCAATGATGGCGGTGGCGTGCCCGGTGCCGGGACCTGTGCGGTCGACAACATCTCGCGGGTCCGGACCGGCTGGGTGAATGGCGGCGACCTGACGAGTTCCGGTGTCGACTTCATCCTCAACTACGACTTCGGCGACGTGCTCGGCGGCATGCTGAACGCCGGGGTCACCGCCACCTACATGCTCGGCAACGAGCTCGGCGAGGAAACCGTCGAGGGTGTGGTCGTGCAGGAAGGCTTCGACGGCGTGGGGTATCTGAACTTCCAGACCACCGCCTATCCGGTGCCGGAATGGAAGGCGCGCGGCTTCCTGGAGTATACGATCGGGGATCTCGATGCCCGTCTGACCGTCAACTATATCGACAGCTACCGCGACCAGCGGGCCGATGCCGGGACCGGGCCTTTCGCGCCCAACACCAATATCCCGGGTGCGCCGACGCTGATGCAGGGGG
>Ga0207716_100342_pt1 | contig 21667 bp, 18 predicted proteins | sample TtaePargueraPR_FD_187739 | JGI IMG/M metagenome (GOLD analysis project Ga0207716, IMG submission 187739) | Aerobic enrichment media microbial communities from Bioluminiscent Bay, La Parguera, Puerto Rico - Tt and P2 (5) (SPAdes) | ecosystem: Environmental > Aquatic > Marine > Unclassified ... | reverse complement strand
TGCTTCAAGCTATCGCGTTGAATTTAGAATTGCCAGAAGATTATTTTGAAGACAAAGTCGCCTACGGAAATTCCATTTTGAGACAGATCCATTACTTTCCTATCACCAATCCAGATGAAGTCCCTGAAGATGCAGTACGTGCCGCGGAGCATGGAGACATTAACTTAATTACCCTATTGATGGGAGCAAGTGCAGATGGCTTGCAGGTATTGAGAAAAGACGGAAAATGGATTCCAATCACTGCACTTCCTGACCAATTGGTAGTGAATGTAGGTGATATGTTGGAGAGATTAACGAATAAAAAATTGAAATCTACTATTCACAGAGTGGTAAATCCACCACGAGAATTGATGAATACAAGTCGCTATTCAATTCCATTCTTTATGCATCCCAGATCCGAAATGGATTTGACTTGTCTGGAAAGCTGCATTGATGCTGAGCATCCAAAACAATTTGATGATGCCACTGCTGGTGAGTTTTTGGAAGAAAGACTTCGTGAACTAGGCCTTCGCAAATAAGATGTCAGTTAAAAGGGTCAGATACTACCTATTCCTGAGGGACATTCTGACCCTTTCTTTGACTGCATTTGGTGGGCCGCAGGCTTTTTTGGCCATGCTTTTGGACCGAATGGTCAAGGCCAGAAATTATATCACTGAAGAAGAACTTTGGGAACTCAATGCACTCTGCAATATGCTTCCCGGCCCCTCCTCAACCCAGTTGGTATCGGCAATTGGCTTTAGAGTTGGCGGTCCAAATTTAGCTTATTTAGCTTTATTGGTTTGGATCATACCGGCCACATTGATCATGACAGCGGCGGCAGCAGTCATTTACTTTTTGGAAGAAAACACCCCAGGAGCCCTGAATTTCGCCAAGTTTATCCAACCTATGGCAATCGGCTTTATCATCTATGCTGCTCAAAAGACTATTTCAAAAATGATCCAAACCACCGAAGCAATGGTTTTGGTACTGATTTCAACTTTTGTATCCTTCTTTTACAGCTCTCCTTATGTATTTCCAATTCTGCTAATTATTGGTGGGCTTAGTACCTCAATCAAATATAAAAAGCAACCCAAACTGGAAAAAGACCAGCCACTGGTAATACAATGGTCCAACTTTTATCTATGGGGAGGAGTATTAGCTTTTGCCGCGATTCTCGGTGCTTCCACCAAATACCAGCCAGTCATCCTTTTTGAGAATTTCTATAGAAATGGGAGTTTGATTTTTGGGGGAGGTCAAGTCTTAGTCCCTTATTTATATACTGAATTTGTAGATTTTAAGCATTTTCTAAACTCTGAAGAGTTCTTAACAGGGTACGCCATTTCCCAAGGAGTTCCCGGACCTACCTTTTCATTTTCTTCCTATGTTGGAGCTTTTTCAATGAAGGAGTTTGGATTGATGGGATTCTTAACTGGCGGATTGATCGCCGCCGCTGGGATTTTTCTCCCTGGCATTTTCATGATCTTCTTTGTGATTCGATTCTGGGATCAGCTGAAAAAATACCGACCAGTTAGGGCTGCACTAGAAGGAATAAATGCTGTTTCTTGCGGTATGTTGATTGCTGCTGCGTATCTATTATTTGAACCATTGGAAGCAAATCTGCTCAATATTTTTATGATTTTGGGAACCTACAGTCTTCTTCAGTTTACAAAAATTGCCTCCCCTTGGATTATAATTGGGGGGATATTCTCTGGGATTTTATTCAACTATTTCTTCTAAAAGACCTCCAAAATCAGAGTCCTAAACAAGAATAGGAACAAGAAAGAGCTGTTTGACGTTTTAAAAATATAAATCATTCCCTATCTTTCTTCAATGCAGGCCTTCGAATTTATCAATAACCTAATTCCACCTCTAAAACTGACGGACAAAACCAAAATGGCATTGGCCTGGATGGAAGAAATCCGAACAGATAGATTACCTGTGGTGGATCAAGGAAAATTTTTGGGACTGCTAAGTGAGGAAATGATCTACGAGATCAACAATTCAGAGAAATCAATTGGTGAAATCGAGCCTGATCAGACAGATTGCTGGGTTTTTAGTGATAAGCATATATATGATGTCTTAAAGGCTAGCTCCGAGTTTGATTCTAATATTGTAGCCGTTGTCGATAGAGAATTGACTTATCTGGGGGTGGTGACGATGGAGGATGCAATCGCCGCTTTTGCAGATAGCCTTTCAATTCAGTCTCAGGGGTCAGTCATGATTTTATCCTTGAATATGACTGATTATTCTTTGGCAGAAATCGCCCGGATAGTAGAATCTGAAAACACTAAAATCCTGAGTTCTTTCATGACAAGTGATCCTTTGGATGATGCCAAAATCAAATTGACCTTAAAATTAGACCAGCCAGAACCTCGACATATCAAGGCTACTTTTGAGCGCTTTGGATATAAAATATTAGACCACTACCAAGAAGAAACTGGAATCAGCAGTGAAGAGGACCGAATCGGTAACTTGCTGAGATTTTTAGATATTTAAGGAATGAAAGTCGCTTTGCATGGCTTGACTCTGAAAATAGAATTTCTAGAAGACGTCAGGACACTATTTACCGCCCTACATAATCACAATTTCGATGTATTTGTCACCGAGCAGTTTGACAGGCAGCTCAGAATGCATGGAAATATCGGACTTAACTATTGGCTTCTTGACGGAAGTGATGACATGAGTCAAATGGATTTTCTGATTTCCATAGGTGGAGACGGAACGCTATTGGATGCTGTTTGTCAGGTAGGAGAATTAGAAACCCCAATTTTGGGCTTGAATACCGGCAGATTAGGCTTTTTAGCAACAGTAGCCACCGACATGATTCACGAGGCTGTAGCACATTTGAGTGAAAACAACTATCAGATAGAGAAAAGAACCTTGGTTTCATTGAATTGCAATAGAAGGCTTTTCAATGGAATCAACTTTGGATTGAATGAGTTTACGATCCACAAAAGAGACACCTCATCCATGATTACGGTTCATACTTATATCGATGGAAAATACCTCAATAGCTATTGGGCTGATGGATTGATTGTGGCCACACCAACCGGGTCAACAGGATATTCTTTGAGTTGCGGAGGCCCATTGATCTCTCCTGAGGCAAAAAATTTGGTAATAACTCCAGTAAGTCCACATAATCTAAACGTAAGACCTATCATTGTTTCTGATGAAAGCGAGATTACGTTTGAAATTGAGGGAAGAGCTGAAAAATTCCTGATTTCATTGGACTCTAGGTCAACTTCAATCTCGTCTGACTTGAAATTGATGGTCAAAAAAGAGCGATTTCACGCAAGACTAGTTAAACTACCCACCTACAATTTTTTTGATACTCTCAGGTATAAACTAAATTGGGGCTTCGATATGAGAAATTAAGGCTTATATGGCTAAAAATAGGCATTTTGAGCTTAACAAATATTAACCGCGTAAATACTAGTCTACGTTTTTTAAACGTTAGACACTTCATAACTTGCAACGTCTTGAAAAAGGTCAATTTTCAGCATACCAAAACCCTGATTGGAATTTTTGCTTTTCTGCTTTTCTTCATTGCAGAATCAAAGGCTCAGATTTATGAAATCGGCGGAGGATTAGGAACTACTGCATATACAGGAGATATCCTTAGGAAAATAGATCTGGACCATTTAGGTCTTCACGGCACGTTATTTGGCAAGAGAAATTTTGATAATGTATGGACGCTTCGGGTCGGTATAACAGCCGGAACATTGAGAGCAACAGACAGTGTAAAACCCTATGATTTAGCAGCTCAAAGAAGAGATGCCAGATTTAGAGGTGGAATAATTGAAGGATCAGCTGTAATGGAATTCAATTTCTTGGATTTTCTCAGAAATGATTCTGAATTCTTCTGGTCTCCCTATGCATTTTTCGGAATTGGATACACTCATTTCTTTCTCAAAGGAAACACTTATGCGTATCAAGTTTCTGAAAGATACAATCTAGGATCAGTTGTTATTCCATTTGGAGGAGGTATAAAATATAGACTAAATGACCGTTGGACTTTGGCATTAGAAGCTGGAATAAGGGCTACATTTACAGACTATATTGATAAAATCGACAGCAATACTCCTCCTATCCCTAGGTTTTCAGACTCTAGTAATCCTAATCAGGCCTGGGGTATAAACTACGGCAATCCCTACGATAAAGACTGGTATTACTTTTTGGGTGTGACGATTAGCTACACATTTGCGACTACGAAATGCTACGCCTATTAATTAATTGAGCCATAGGCTTAATTATTGGAAAAGAAATAGCATTTTTGTACCTCCAAAAATGTAAGGTATTCGGAAACCCTAAGTAATGAAGGAAGTACTCAACCCAGATCGGATCCCCAGACATATAGCAATAATCATGGACGGCAATGGTCGGTGGGCCAAGAAAAAGGGCGCCATGAGGATATTCGGTCATAGACATGCCATTCAGGCTGTCAAAGATTCAATCGAAGGAGCTGAAAATTTAGGTGTAGATTACCTCACGCTGTTCTCATTCTCCACTGAAAACTGGTCTAGACCTCAAGAAGAAGTCAATGGACTCATGGAATTGTTGGTAAAAACCATTACCGATGAAGTTCCAATGATGATGAAAAACAACATTCAGTTGGAAAGTATCGGAGATGTAGACAGTCTTCCTAGTTCTGCATACAACAAGCTGATGGAGGCAAAAAAAACCACCTCTGTCAATACCGGACTTACCGTGATTTTAGCTCTTAGCTATAGTGGTAAGTGGGAAATCACCCAAGCAACCAAGCGCATTGCTCAAAAAGTCTCTGAAGGGAAATTGAAATTGGAAGACATCACCCAAGATGTGATTGCCGACCATTTAGAAACCGCTGGAATCCCAGACCCTGAACTGATGATCAGGACGAGTGGAGAATATCGGATCAGCAATTTCCTGCTATGGCAATCGGCCTATACTGAGTTGTATTTTACACCAGTTCTATGGCCGGATTTTAGAAGAGAGCACCTAGTCGCAGCCATTTTGGATTTCCAGAAAAGGGAAAGAAGATTTGGTAAAACCGGTGAGCAAGTTAAATCTTAAGTAATTGATGAAAAGAAGTTTACTGATTCTGTTTTGTCTGGTGTGGGCAAGTTCAGCAATGGCTCAGATACGTCTGGGGCAAAGTCGCTATACGTCCAAGCCCGTGGATATCATGGAATTGAATTATTCCAAACCGCAGACCTATAGAATCGCTGAAATCAAAGCGGTGGGACTGACCACCTTGGATGAAACTGCCATCCTTTCACTTTCTGGACTAAAAGTAGACGATCGCATTGAAGTGCCAGGTGATGCTATTTCTGGAGCATTGAAAAAGCTTTGGAACCAAGGTATCATCGGTGATGTGAAAATTTTGGTCACAAAAGTTGAAGGTGAAGACATTTCCCTTCTTTTGGATTTGACTGAGCGTCCTAGATTTTCCAGAGTTGAGTTTACTGGCGTAAACAAAACTCAGGAAGGTGAATTGAAAGACAAAGTAAATATTCGAGGACGCGTAGTGAGAGAAGATGTATTGAATTCTTCTCAACGAAATATCCAAAAGTATTTCATCGATAAAGGCTTTTTGAATACAGAGGTCAAAGTAGCACAGGAAAGAGACACAACCCTTCCAAATTCTGTGAAATTGAGATTTGACGTGGATACTAAATCCAAGGTGAAAATCAATGAAATCAGGATCTTAGGAAATGAAGAAATTGCAGATTCAAGAGTTAAAAAGAAACTTAAAAAGACCAAAGAACATGCTCGGGTCAGCGTGTTTAAGGATGTTTATTCAAGATTGACGGATGCATCTGCATCGGACATTGCAAATACCCTTACCCATACCGATTCTGCTTCCAAAGAGGATGTTCAGAAATACATCAATAAGAATTTCAAATTAAACTTCTTTGCCGGATCTAAATACATTCCAAAAGAGTATAGAAACGATAAAGACAATGTCATCAATTTCTATCAAAGTAAAGGATTTAGAGATGCTAAAATTTTAGCTGACTCTGTTTACAGCTACGATGATGATGAAATCAATATTGACATTGACATTGAGGAGGGGAAGAAATATTATTATAGAAATATTGAATTTTCTGGAAATTTCATTCACCCAGATGAAGTCCTTGCTGCCAAGCTAGGTATTCAAAAAGGAGATGTTTATGATAAAGAAAAACTGGATAAGCGTCTCAATTATGACCCGACGAAAGGGGATGACGTTTCTTCTCTTTATCAGGATAATGGATATCTATTCTTCAATATCGACCCAGTAGAAGTCAATGTCGTTGGAGACTCCATAGATATGGAAATGAGGATTTTTGAAGGGCCTCAAGTAACTGTAAACTCTGTAAGTATCACAGGTAATGAGAGAACTTCCGACCACGTTGTAATGAGAGAAATTCGAATTCTTCCAGGTCAAAAGTTCAACAGAGCCTTGTTGGTAAGAACGATTCGAGAACTTTCCCAGTTGGGTTATTTTGATCCAGAAACTATCAATCCTGACTTAAGACCAAACTTCGAAGCAGCGACAGTTGATATTACATTCGAATTGGAAGAAAGGCCAAATGACCAGATTGAATTGTCCGGTGGTTGGGGAGGCTTTTATGGCTTTGTAGGTACAGTAGGTTTGGTATTCAACAACTTCTCAATTAAAAACATTGGAAACTTTGACAAGTGGGACCCACTTCCGGTTGGAGATGGGCAAAAGCTTTCATTGAGAGTTCAGGCCAATGGTAGATCCTTCCAAAACTACTCAGTATCATTAACTGAGCCATGGTTTGGAGGAAAGAAACCAAACGCATTGAGCTTTAGCTTTAATCACTCTGTACAGCGTCAAGTGGACTTCTACAATGCCAACAACTTTGGAAATGAACTTGGTTTCTTCAAAATCACCGGTGCAACTGTTGGTTTATCCAGAAGGGTAACTTGGCCTGATGATTACTTCTATGTCTCTAATTCCTTGCAATTCCAGATATATGAATTCGATCAGTTCGGTACATCATTTGGATTGAGCTATCCTACGGGTAGATCTAATAGTATCACTATCAATAATACCATTTCAAGAAGTAACGTCGACAATCCTACATTCCCAAGATTCGGATCGAACATTATATTATCCACTTCATTCACTCCTCCTTATGCTTCTTTGAACAAGAATTTGAATTCAGAATCTTCTGATGAGGAAAAATTCAAATGGTTAGAATATCATAAGTGGATGTTTGATGCTTCCATTTATACTCCACTATTTGGTTCCAATAAATTCGTTGCGAGTGCAAGAGCTCACATGGGCTTCTTGGGATCTTATGGTAGCAAAATCGGAATGATTCCATTGGAGCGATTTGTAATGGGGGGGGATGGTATGACCTTCAACAACTTTGCCTTGGGTCAGGAAATCATTGGCTTGAGAGGATATGAAAACCAATCAATCACTCCTGGTAGAGATACTAGAGGCACAGCAGATCCAGATCCTTATGGTGGTATTGTTTACAACAAGTATGTGATGGAATTGAGATTCTTGGTATCTCCTAACCCATCTGCTACTATCTTCTTGCTAACATTTGCTGAGGCGGGTAATAACTGGGGGTCTTACAAAGACTTCAACCCTTATGATTTGAAAAAATCTGCCGGTGTAGGTGCTAGGATCTTTATGCCGGCTTTCGGTTTGCTTGGTGTTGACTGGGGATATGGATTCGACGCAATTCCTGGAAGTACTCAAAGAAGTGGTGCTCAATTCCACTTCACAATTGGTCAGCAGTTGAGATAAACTTGAAATTGGCAGGGGAATGGTTAATTTATGTCAAAATTTTAATAGAGGCTTTCTCGTTTAAGAGGCAACCATCAATTTGATAAAGACATGAATAACTCGCCAAAAATTGTACTTTTGTTCCTCTTTATGCTGATTTCAGGTACGCTGACAGCACAAAAATTCGGATATATCGATTCTGAGTATATTTTGAATAAACATCCTGATTACAAAATTGTGCAGCAGGAACTCGCAAATCTAAGCGAAGCCTGGAAGAAAGAGGCACAAAGTTTGGATAAAGAGATCAAAGATATGTACACACAGCTCAAAGCGGAAGAAGTCCTTTTGACTGAGGAAATGTATCAAAGCAGGCTGCAGGACATTAATAAAAAGGAACAGGCTTCCAGAGAATTCAATAGCCGGATCTTTGGAATAGAAGGTCAATATTTCCAGAAGCAAGCAGAACTATTACAGCCTCTGCAGTCGAAAATTTATGATGCCATTGAGCGGGTTTCCCGTAAAAACAACTTGGCCATGTTATTTGACAAGGCCTCGGTCCCTTCGGGAATTATTTATACTGATCCAAGACACGATTATTCTGAATTTGTCCTGGATGAATTAGGAATAGAAGACAACAATTAAAATACAAACTCAATAATGATGAAAGTTAAAGTTATCCTTTCCGCAATCGCGTTGTTTTGCGTAGGATTTGTCGCCCAAGCGCAAGAGCTAAAAATTGGTTATACCAATGTAGAATTTATCATGGACTTGATGCCTGAGATGGAGCAAATCGGTGCTGATTTGCAAGACTATCAGACACAGCTTCAAACGAACATCCAAACTAAAGGAACTGATTTCCAAAGACAAGTTCAATCTTATCAGCAAGCTATGCAGACGATGACTGAAGAAGCTAGAGCTGCTAAAGAGCAAGAATTAACAAAACTTCAAAGCGACCTTCAAAAATATGAGCAAGATGCTCAAATCTCATATCAGCGAAAATTGGGCGAATTGCTAGAGCCAGTACAAAACAAAGTAATCAATGCGATCAATGCTGTAGCTGCTGAAAACAACTACACGCATGTATTTGCTGAGACTGCTGGACAAGCTCCAATCTTGCTTTACACTAAAGAAGAAGACAAATTCACTGAATTGGTATTGGCTAAACTAGGCCTTCAAATGCCAACTGCTCCAACAGGAGGACAGTAATTTTAAAATAAACAAATTGAAAACCGGTTCGAAAGACCGGTTTTTTTATTTTTAGCCTATGGCAAAGAAATCAATCAAAGAAGTAATTAGCAAAAGCCAAGAGGCAATATTCGTTGATTTTTACGCAGACTGGTGCGGACCTTGCCATAGCATGGATCCTGTCATTTCAGAAGTAATGAATGAATTGGATGGAAAAGTCAAATTACTCAAGGTGAACGTGGACAAGCACCCTCAATTGGCTCAGCAATTTGGCATTCGATCCATTCCGCATTACATGCTTTTTAAAAGAGGAAAAATACTCTGGCGCAAAGGAGGAATCATCACCAAAAGAGACCTTGCTAAATCCCTGAAAGGCTTTATTTGATTTTTCTCTGAAAGGTAGCATTCCAAAAAATTGATTCCCTATTTTGTTGGGACTCAAATGTCCAAACTATGAGAAACCGATGTGCTACGCTCTTGCTAATCTTTATTTCTTTTTCCTGCTCATCTCCGGAAACTGCACAAGAACCACTTTATCTTTCAAACCAAGCTCCATTAATCCAGGAATCCTATTTAGAACTCCCACTAGGAGCTATCAAACCAGAGGGTTGGTTGAAAGATCAATTGCTGCGAATGGCCAATGGGATGACAGGACATTTAGATGAAACCTATCCGGAAGTAGTTGGAGAAAGAAATGGTTGGCTAGGTGGTGATGGTGATGGTTGGGAAAGAGGCCCCTATTGGATAGATGGCCTTTTGCCATTGGCGTATATCTTGGAAGATGAAAAACTGAAAGAAAAATCGCTCAAATGGGTGAATTGGACTTTGGACAACCAGGCAGAATCAGGATATATTGGACCAATCCCATTTGAAAATGACCCCGAGCCAGAAGCTGGAATCCAAAAAGGTCCAAGAAAAGACTGGTGGCCCAAAATGGTCATGTTAAAAGTTTTGCAGCAGTATTATCAGGCAACGAAAGATGAAAGAGTAATCTCAGCATTAACCAAATACTTTCATTTCCAATTGGAGGAATTGCCTTCCATGCCGATGGATCACTTGTCCTTTTGGGCAAATCGACGAGCTGGAGACAATTTACAGGTAGTCTATTGGCTCTATAATATTACAGGAGATCCAAAATTGATCGATTTAGGTGAAATCATACAAGAGCAAACCTTTCCTTGGCAAACCATTTATAACAACCCCAAAAATGACCATGTTTTCGAAAACATCTGGCACTATAATCAAGTGAAGGGTTTTCCATTTGATCCGAAAGAAATTGAAAACCTAACCCTGACTCAAATTCCAGGATTACATACAGTCAATGTCGCACAAGGACTAAAACAGCCCGGTATTTACTATCAAAAAAGTGGAGATCCATCAGCCATCGAATCCATAAAAACTGCCTTAGCAACCTTGAAAAAACATCATGGACAAGCTCAGGGTATGTATGGAGGAGATGAGCCTCTTCATGGAAATGCTCCCACTCAGGGAATAGAGTTTTGCTCCATTTCTGAGGAAATGTTCTCCTTAGAAAGTCTGATTAAGATTTCAGGAGATATGGGATTTGCTGATCTATTGGAAAAGATAGCCTACAATGCTTTACCAACGCAAGCCTCCGATGATTACAGTTCACGTCAATATTTTCAGGCGGCGAATCAAGTCTCACTTTCTGATAGGATGGATACTTCCTATGAAACTGAACATCACGGAGGAACTGATTTCGTATTTGGGACACTATCTGGTTATCCATGTTGCACTACCAACATGCATCAAAGCTGGCCTAAATTTGTGCAAAACCTATTTTATGCAACTCAGGATCGAGGTGTTGCTGCCATCCAATTTGCACCGAGCACGGTAAAAATGAAAGTTGGAAACAATGTTGATTTGACTTTGAAAGAATCAACAGGATATCCATTTAGAGATCAGATTTCATTCGAAATGGAGCTTTCGGAGAGTTCACAGTTTCCTTTCCATATAAGAATCCCGGCATGGGCAAGCGCCCCTTCCATTTCAGTAAATGGAGAAAAAGTAGCGTTAGAAATAAATAACGGAATAGCAATCCTAAACCAAACTTGGAAAAATAAAGATCAAATTACTCTGACCTTACCTAGTAAAGCCGAAGTATCGACTTGGTATAAGGGTATGGTAGCTATCGAAAAAGGACCTTTGGTTTATAGTCTAAAGATCGAGTCAAGCTCTTCTACAAAGGATAGAAATGATAGATTCAGGCCTTTTATCGAACATGAAGCAATTAGTCCATGGAACTTTGCGCTTTCCCAATCTGAATTAATCAATATCAACAACTCAATCGAGATTATTGAAAACAATTGGGATGGATCATACCCTTGGAATCTTGAAAATGCTCCTTTAGAAATTAAGGTGAAAGGAATCCAGCTTTCTGAATGGAGAACGGTCAATGGAGCCCCTCGCCTTCCTGATAATTTGAGAAAAAACATCCCAATGTCGGAATGGGAAAATCAAAATCAACTATTGACTTTGATCCCATATGGCTGTAGTACATTAAGGATTACTGAGTTTCCGGTTGTTGAGGTATTGGAATAAAAAAAGCTCCCAATTTGGGAGCTTTTATTTATTAAACGAAGAATTTCAATTTGATTACTTCCTTTTCAGAAAGGAATCGGAAATTACCTCGTTTCAAATCCTTTTTATCTAATCCTGCGAACATCACCCTATCTAATGCGGTCACTTCATAGCCTAAATGAGCGAAGATCCTTCTTACGATTCGGTTTCTACCGATATGGATTTCAAGACCAAGGATGGTTCTGTCTTTAGAAAGAACCTGCATGTCATCGACGTTTGCTGGACCATCTTCCAAAGTCAATCCTTCCAAAATCGCCTCTTCATCCTTTTTGGTCAATGGCTTATCCAATGTTACCTGATAGATTTTTTTGATCTCATTGGATGGGTGTGAAAGCTTTGCTGCCAATTCCCCATCATTTGTAAATAGTAATAGACCTGTTGTATTTCTATCCAATCTGCCCACTGGGAATATTCTCTCTTCACAGGCATTTTCCACCAATTTCATGACCGTTTTTCTTTCCATTGGGTCATTGGTAGTGGTGATAAAATCCTTGGGCTTGTTCAAAAGGACATAAACTGGTTTCTCAGGATTGATTCTTTTCCCTTGATAAACCACTCTATCGGCCTTTTTCACTTTGTAGCCAAGCTCTGTGATCACTTCATTGTTGACAGTCACCAAGCCTTGTGCGATCAAATCATCTGCTTCTCTTCTGCTACAAATACCAGAATTTGCTATGTATTTATTCAGTCTAATCAAGTCAGAAGGCTCAGAACCTTTTACTTTCTTTGCAGGTAAAGCGTCAAAATTATAATCAGGTCTATCTTGATCCTGATCCATTTTCACAGGTCGGTTTTTTCCAAACCCTCTTTTAGCTGGACCTTTTGAAAAAGATTTTACTTCTTTATCGCCGTATATAGGCTTTTGATCCTTACCTCGACCTAAATAAGTTCTCTTTTTGTCACCTCCAGAATTGGAAGAAAATGAATCACCTTTCCCTTTTCCGAAAGTTTTTCTACCCCTTTCAAATCCTTTGGATTCTTCAGATTCCTCATTTTTAGATGAAAAAAACTTCTTCTTTCCATCAAAGGATTTGTTGAAAGGCTTTTTAGAATCATCCTGAAAACGAGAGGTCTTTTTCTCGAATCGATTCTCTTTTTCAAATTTATTAGAAGGACCACCTTTTTTCCAGTCCTTTTTCTCTCCAAATGAACTCTTTCCTGAATCCTTGGATTTGGAAAATTTACCTTTTTCGAACTTCTTGGAATCTCCAGATTCCTGAGAATCACTATTAAAAAAAGGCCTTTTGGAATTGTGCTTTTTCATAAGTATGCAACATCACTGCTGTATTTAGTTAGTTAAAATAAACAATTGGAATTCAATCGCTTAATTGGGCTGCAAAGATACAGGGATTCTACGGATTTATATTCAGTCCGTTCAAAAATTACTTGTTTTTATAATAAAACTCTGTTGCCTTTCTTACCGAACCTTCTGAAAGTAAAAACTTCTTTGCTGTCTCTTCATCAAGTCCTGTAGCTTCCATGATCATCTTAGTCCCTCTATCAACCAACTTGGCATTGGAAAGTTGCATATCCACCATCTTATTCCCTTTCACGCGTCCCAACTTAATCATGACAGTCGTGGAAATCATATTTAGAACCAATTTCTGAGCGGTTCCTGCTTTCATTCTAGTACTTCCTGTCACGAATTCAGGTCCTACTACCACCTCAACAGCATGTTCTACTTCATTGCTAAGTGGTGAATCAGAATTGCAAGTAATACATCCGGTCAGCAAGCCTTCTGATTTTGCTTTTTTGACACCTCCAATAACATAAGGAGTAGTTCCAGAGGCTGCGATCCCAATGATGGTGTCATTGGCATTGAATCCATATTCTTGAATATCTACCCATGCTTGATTAGGGTCATCTTCTGCGTTTTCTACAGCTTTTCGGATCGCAGAATCCCCTCCTGCTATTAAACCCAATACCCAGTCATATGGAACTCCATAAGTTGGTGGGCACTCTGATGCATCCAAAATACCCAATCTCCCAGAAGTACCGGCTCCAATGTAAATCAACCTTCCCCCTTGCTCCATTCTTGGAACAATTTCTTCCACAAGGCTTGAGATGGACGGGATAACCAACTTCACAGCTTCTGGCACACGATGATCCTCTTTATTAATGTTTTCCAACAAATCTTGGACGCTCATTTCATCCAAATTGTCATAATGAGAGGTACTCTCTGTTACTTTCATTTGATTATTTTTTGTTGTATTAGGCAAAGTGATTCACAAATAGTTAAACCATTCCATAAAAGATTATTTGATCTATAACTTTTCTTGATGGTAGAGTGTCAACCCTGCTATTGGACTTTCAATAACTATATTAACATTCAAACCGCGATCAATCGCTGCTTTTCGAAGTATATCCGAATTATAGTAGGCAATGGAACCAACAAAATTGACTGGTTTTTCAAGGTGGTTTTGATATCTACAAACATGCGTATCAAAGAAATCCTGAAAAGAGTCATAAAAGAGACTATAGCAATATGGGTTGGTTTTATGTTCTGTGATAAACCTACAGAAACTTGCCATATACCTATTTGGAAATGGCTTTCTATAAACATGTTCTTGAATGGTATTGGCAGTTAGGTGGAATTTATCAATCAACTCATCCTTGATTTCAGAAGGCATATCATCATTGATAAAATCTCGAAGGAACTTTCTACCAACATATCCTCCACCACCTTCATCTCCCAAAATATAACCAGGAGCTGGTCTTGAGTCTATGATATTTTTTCCATCATAATCACAACTATTAGATCCAGTCCCTAAAATACAAGCTATTCCAGCTTGATGCCCACAAGTCGCATGAGCCGCGGCGGCCAAATCATGATCTACTGTTATCTCTGCTTTGGTGAAAATGGTTCTCAGGGCTTGTTCAACCTCAAATTTTCTTTCAGGGGAAGAACAACCGGCTCCGTAATAATAAATCTTTGAGATTTCACTTTCAATATTCACTAAAAAGTCGTGGCGCATTTGAATCGCCATTTCCTCAGATGTTTGGTAATAAGGATTGAATCCCACTCCTCTATGCTGAGAAATCTTTCCATCCTGATGAATAACTCTCCAGTCCGTTTTACTCGATCCGCTATCTGCAATTAAAATCATACTAAATCAATCGTCCTATGGGCGAAAATTTTTCAAATACTTTTTCTGTATGAGGAGCATCTTTCAGTTCCTCGGTCAGGTCTTGCCCCGCCCAATGCTCGTAATGTTTGCCCGTTTTCCATAATCTAGATTGAGTCACCTCATAGATGATCCCCTTGTATGCGATCCAAACTTCGGGTTTATCTTGCCCATTTCGAAGAGCAAGCTGTTGGCGTGTAATTTCTTTCATTAAAGCAATTTGATCTGGGCATTGATCCATCTCTCAGGAATCTCTCCCTTTTGGGCTACTTGGTAATCTGAGTAACTGCATGGAACAGTACTTACCCTATCAAACTTTTCTGTTTCATTATGTGGTATTTCCATCCACCACTTCCCGCTCCTTTTACTTTTATAAAACACCAAGGTGTTTGGTTGAGTATCCAAAGAGACATTGTATTTAATGTAATCACTACTCTTGAAGGAAAGACTATCCTTTCTGGAATAAAACCCTTCAATAAAGTACCAAATCATCACTGCTGTCACTTTCGCAGTTTTGTTGGAAGCATCATCAAAATAGGGATCATATCCATAAATACCGATGGAGCTCAATTTTTCATTCATTCCTGCAAACCAACAAATCTGACAAGCTTCTTCCGCTGTCAATCCAAATGGCTGTGGGTCTATCGCACCTGGAGCATCAGAAGATTGAATCGCACACAAATCAAAACTTAGAAAATCTGCATTTCTAATCAAGGGTTCTATTTCTTTGAATTCCTTTCTCACAACACCCAGTCGCATATGATCAAAATACAATTTTTCAATCACATTGATCAAATTAGGATCCACTAGAAAACTTTGATAGGCCAAATGTGAATAGGAAAACAAGAAATTAGGCTGATGAAGAATAATCTCCTGGGTATGTTGATCAGAAAGAGGACCATCTTCCTCCATATCCAACTTAGCGTCAATAGTAAGTAGGCTGACCAACTTCTTCATCTTTTGATAAGACAAGTATTGCCCATAATCTAGATCATGAGTCCCTCCTATATAAATGGGCAATATTTGCTGCTTCATCAAAGCTTCTCCTACCCTCTGAATACGCTCATAAGTTTCTTCCAAGGTATCCCCGGGAATCATGTCCCCCAAGTCAGCAACGCGATAGGGTCCCACTCCTCTTTTTAAATCATACAACTTCTCTCTGATTTCTAAAGAAGCTCTTTCTACACTTTCAGGCTTCTTGATTCCTCTTGCTTCCTTCAAACCTACCAAGGCAATATGAATGCCCTTTAAATCAGGGAATTCTTCTCCATACCAATGGATTTGCTTGAAGAATGAATTGTCTGGATACTTCTTTTGCCAAAGAAACTCGGGTACTGGTTCGAAAAAAGATTGAATATTCATATGGGTGTGATCTAGGGTAAAAATAATCAAAAAAGAGCCAAGAATTAAGCCAAAATTTGAAAGAACTCAAATTCAATCCACCTTGTGAATCAAAAAAATAGAGCAAAAAAAATCCCGCCGAAGCGGGATTTGTATTTTTAGATTAACCACCGAAGTCGTCAAATCTGATATTTTCGTCTGGAATACCCAAATCTTCGAGCATTTTCAAAACAGCTGCGTTCATCAATGGAGGACCACATAGGTAGAATTCTACCTCATCTGGCTCAGGATGATTTTTCAAGTAATTGTCATACAATACTTGGTGAATGAATCCTACATAACCATCACCTTCTTTGTCTTCCAAAGACTTTTTGATCTTCCAATTATCTTCAGGAAGTGGCTCAGAAAGTCCAATATTAAAGCTGAAATTAGGAAAATCTTCTTCGATAGCTCTGAAGTGAGGCACATAGAACAATTCCTTTTTAGATCTACCACCATACCAGTAAGACACTTTTCTATGCGTCTTTTCTGTATGGAATAGGTGAAAAATCTGAGCTCTCAAAGGAGCCATACCAGCACCACCACCGATATAGATCATTTCTCTTTCGGTTGGATTGATATGGAATTCACCATAAGGGCCTGAAATGGTCACTTTATCACCTGGCTTTCTAGAGAATACATAAGAAGAACAAATACCTGGATTTACATCCATCCATCTATTATTAGCTCTGTCCCATGGTGGAGTCGCGATACGAATAGTCAACATCACGATATTACCTTCCGCTGGGTGATTAGCCATTGAATAAGCTCGGAAAATCTCCTCATCATTTTTCATGACAAGATCCCATAGACCAAATTTATCCCAATCACTTTGATAAACATCCGCTGGGTGCCCCAACTCAGGATGTGGAGTAATATCCATTTCCTTGAAGTTTACTGTGATAGAAGGAACGTCGATCTGAATGTATCCACCAGCTTCAAAATCCAAAGTTTCACCTTCTGGAAGTTTCACTTTAAATTCTTTGATGAAAGTTGATACGTTGTAATTGGAAATAACTTCGCAATCCCACTTCTTGATACCGAAGATCTCTTCAGGAACGCGGATTTTCATATCCTGCTTCACCTTCACTTGGCAAGCCAATCTTACATGGCCTTGCTGCTCAGCTCTACTTAAGTGACCAACTTCGGTAGGAAGAACTTCTCCACCTCCATCTTCCACTACGCACTTACACATTGCGCAAGTACCACCTCCACCACAGGCAGAAGGAAGGAAGATTTTTTGGTTACCTAGAGTAGAAAGTAAGCTAGTTCCAGCTGCAGTGACAATTGGATTGCTTTCGTCTCCGTTGATAACAATTTTCACATCTCCTGAATTGACCAGCTTAGACTGGGCAAACAAAAGAATAAATACCAGTAGCAGAATAATAACAGTAAATGCTACAATGGACGTAATAATTACAGAACCCATGAAATTTTGGTTTAACTTTTCTTATGGATTGATTCCCTTTTTGGGTGCACAAATATATCTATTAATCAATAAAACAGGCTAAAAAGCTTCTCAAATTTGCCTTCTTTGATCTTTAGAATTATTTAAAACTTGTGATTAATTGTTCAAGAGGTTCAACAATACTGTCAACCTGTTTTTTAATTGCCTTCTATCAATTATAAAATCCAAAAATCCGTGTTCCAAAACGAACTCAGAACTTTGGAAACCTTTAGGCAAATCCTTCCCAATTGTTTCGCGAATTACTCGAGGACCGGCAAAACCAATCAAAGCTTCCGGTTCAGCAATGTTGAAATCTCCTAGCATTGCGTAGGAAGCAGTAACCCCGCCTGTGGTAGGATCGGTCAATAGTGAGATGTAAGGAATACCAGCTTCACCCAAAAGTGCCAACTTCGCAGAAGTTTTTGCCATTTGCATCAAGGAAAACCCTGCTTCCATCATTCTAGCTCCTCCAGATTTGGAGATCATCAAGAAAGGCATCTTGTTTTTCAGGGAGTGATCAATAGCTCTTGCAATTTTTTCACCAACAACAGACCCCATAGATCCGCCAATGAAATTGAAATCCATACAAGCTACAACGATATCTAACCCATTCATTTTTCCATAAGCAGATCTAACGGCATCATTCAATTCCGTCTTTTCGATGGTAGCCTTGATTCTGGAAGTGTAAGGTTTGGTATCAGTAAATTTCAACGGATCCCCAGACTTCATATCCTTGTCAAGCTCCGTGAAAGTATTGTTATCAAATAGGATTTCGAAGTACTCTTTGGATCCGATTTTCACATGAAAATCATCATCAGGGCAAACAAAAGCATTGTTTTTCAGCTCTCGCGTATGGATGATGTTGCCATTGGGCGTTTTGAACCACAATCCATCCGGTGCATCTTTCTTCTCTGCAGTGGAGGTTTTGATCCCTTTGTCAGTTCTTTTAAACCAAGCCATATTGAGTTTTTAAAATGATTTTTGACGAGTCAAAGGTTACAAATTTAGACCTAAAATCCGTTAAATAAAACCACCCAAATTTAAACCTGACCGAACAACCCCAAGTTTTCCACTCAATCCTGTATTTTAAATTCCTTTTGAAGGGCATGAAAATAGCCTTAGATTTGTTTTCGATCATTGTACCAAATTATATAATACCCAAATAATCATCTATGAATCTTGCTATTCTATTAATCATATCAGCTATCATATTGATTTTAGCCTATAGATTCTATGGGGCATTTGTTTATAAAAAATTTGGTCTTTCGGATAAAAATGTAGCTCCATCACATACTCATAGAGATGGCGTAGATTATGAACCCAGTAAGCCAATTGTGGTTTTGGGTCATCATTTTGCATCAATTGCAGGTGCCGGACCGATTGTAGGACCTATTATCGCGGTGACTTTTGGATGGATTCCAGCTGTAATTTGGATTTTGGTAGGCGGAATATTTTTTGGTGCCGTACATGATTTGGGAAGTATGGCAGCATCACTCAGAGCAGATGGTAAATCCATTGGGGTGATTATCCGAAATCAAATCGGCTTGAAAGGGAAACAGTTATTTATCCTTTTTAGCTTTTCTACTCTAATCCTAGTAATTGGAGTATTTGCTGACATCATCGCTAAGACATTTGTTGCAAATCCAGGTGTAGCTTCAGCTTCTATTTTGTTTATTTTCCTAGCCATCGGTTTCGGAATTGTCAACCGAATGGTAGGAGATAAAAAAGTGGCATTTATTATCATCTCTATAATAGGTGTGGTTTTGATGTACTTTTTTGTCTATCTCGGAATGCAGCTTCCATTTGTTCTAGATTATAAAATCTGGATTTTGGCTTTGCTCGCTTATGCCTTTATAGCATCTGTAACTCCTGTAAGCTTATTACTTCAACCACGCGACTATCTCAACAGCTTTTTGCTTTATGGGATGATGATCGCTGCCATTTTGGGAGTTTTCATTGCCAATCCAGAAATCAAAATGAGCAATGAAATCACGGTTTCCACAGAAAATCTCGGGTATATTTTCCCTGTTCTTTTCGTGACGATTGCCTGTGGTGCAATTAGTGGATTTCACTCTTTGGTAGCATCAGGAACCACTTCCAAGCAATTGGATAAAGAATCCGATGCGAAAGTTGTCGGATTTGGAGGCATGCTAATTGAATCGTTCTTGGCAATTATTTCCGTAGGCGCTGTGGTGGTTTTGACTAAAAGTGAATACATGGAAAGACTTGCCGGAGAAGGGCCTGTCGCTCTTTTTTCTACAGGATTGGGCGGAATGATTTCTACTCTTGGGATTCCGGAAGAATTTGCGGTGGCATTCGTTGCCTTGACCGTTTCTGCTTTCGCATTGACTACCTTGGACACCTGCACTAGGCTTGCTCGATTTACTTTACAAGAATATTTCGAAGACCTTCCTCAACTAGCAGCAAAAAAAATCGCTCAAAACAGGTATATCTCTACCAGTTTGGTAGTCATCTTCTCAATCCTGCTACTTCTTTCAGGCGGATTCACCACACTTTGGCCAATATTTGGATCGGCCAATCAACTCCTAGCGGCATTGGCTCTCTTAACAATCGCAGTTTGGATGATTCGCAAAAAGCAAAACGCCCTATTTGTGACCATTCCCATGTTTTTCATGTTTACGGTGACTTTGGCATCTTTGGGACTTTTTGCTTGGAAAAACTTCCAAGATCAAGTGTATGTACTTTCACTAATAGCCGCTCTTTTATTCATTTTGGCTATTTCCCTAATGGTATTGGCTACAAAAAGTATAAAAAATGAGATCAAAGAACCCGCAAAGGTTCTCTGATCTCTTATTACATTACTAAAAATTATCGGCTCCATCAATCTTTGCCCGATCGATGGAATATTGTGCAGCATTGATTCCCTGAGTGGTACCAACTGTGGCATCAAAGGTCCAATGGATTCCTCCATAAACTCTTGAGATAGCGGCTTCTTTGGCCCATCCTCTCACTTTGTCTGCTTCATCAGGAAAAATATATGCCAAGACTTCTGCCGCTGCCGCAGAGAAAACAGAATGTCCTGAAGTATAGGATGGGAAATTTGGCGTTCCCGCTATGGTTTCAAATCCTTCAATAGTCTGAATAGGACGTGGATAATGGTAATAATACTTCGCATCCCAACAGCTAATTCCCGCATCCATAATTGCCATATTCATGTAAGCCATCGTCCTTGCAGATCGAAGCGTATTGAACTTATTTTTGACTATGAAATCATTTGCAAACTCATTCCAATGACCTGGAGGCGTATAGGTTCCCAAACCATCCTGCCAAAAATTGGCGATTCTTCTATACTCTTCGCTATGCTCAGCCAAATAGCCCTTGAGAATTTTTACATCTTCCTCGTATGCTGGTGAACCAGGGGTAGGTGGTACAGGAGGCCGAATAGCTTCTACATATGGAACATTCCACATTTTCACTTTACCAAAAAGCGGTGTCAAACCCACTGGCCTTACGGGGGCCTCTTGATTGATCCATTTCCAACCAAATCGTTCAAAAGCAGCATTAGCAATAGAGTCAGATACAGCTTTTGAGGTTTGGGCATTTTTCATCCCATCAGTAGAAGCCCTTGTCAATGCCAAAGCGGCAATTTCTTCACCTATTTTTACTCCCCCATCGATATCACTCTGGACATTTTCTCCAGACAAGATCAAAGTTTCTAAGTGTTCACTCACCTTAGAATTCAAATATTCAACCTCTAAAGGAAACATTGCTTTTAGTATTTCAGCAGATGCAACAGCAACCACTGCTCCATCTGACGGGTAGGAAGGAATAGGGTTTTCCTCATAGGCATGCTCGATTTCCAAATCCTGCAAATAAGGAGAGGCTCGATTGTATTGATACTTATAGTGCCAAGCTGTAATCAACCCATCGAACTGAGCTACTGACATATAAGCTAAGGCCCTGCTTGCGTAGGGAGGATGAGAAAAAGGGAAAACAGGTGGTCCCTCTGGGTTGTTGGGATTTGGCAAAGTATAGGATCCATCCTCATTTGGTCCCGGTATTAAATTATACTTTGCAATTAATTCCAGAGCAATCTCATTCCAACGAACGACGGGGTTATTGGTCCAATGAGCAAGGTTCTTTTTCTGTTGAGAGGTGATTGTTGCAATTGCGGTTTTCACATCTGTCAATTCTGCTTGGTATTCCGAAGAACTGATCGGCATCGGTTCAGAAATAACAATTTCTGAACCACTGGAA
>Ga0207716_100340_pt1 | contig 21741 bp, 24 predicted proteins | sample TtaePargueraPR_FD_187739 | JGI IMG/M metagenome (GOLD analysis project Ga0207716, IMG submission 187739) | Aerobic enrichment media microbial communities from Bioluminiscent Bay, La Parguera, Puerto Rico - Tt and P2 (5) (SPAdes) | ecosystem: Environmental > Aquatic > Marine > Unclassified ... | reverse complement strand
TTCCGGGAATCTCCGGAAGCCACGCCCATCAGCTGCCTGTGCCCCCTATTGACCCGCAAACTGCGCCTGCACCTTACCCATATAGGCGGTGAGCGCCGCCAGCGATTCGCCACTCCAGTCCAGCGGCTCGGCGGCCATCGGCTGAACCATGCAGATCTGGACCATCTCATCCAGATGCACCGACGCCATGCCGAACATGTCCCGGGCCATGGCGACGGCGTGCGGATAGGCGGTGGCGAAAGTAGCGTTGTAACCGGCGCCATCGTTGTGGCAGCTCGCGCAAGACAGGCCATTGCCACTCAGGGAAGTATCGCTGAATAGCTGCTCGCCCAGTGCCATCAGCTTGCAGGGATTGCCCTCGTAGGGCTGGTAATTGGCCGGCCGGGTGACCTTCCGGGCGGCATCGGGATTGGGTTTGGCGCCACACTTGCCGTTAGCTGCCCCGGGGTTACAACCCTTGACCGCGCAGGGATTACAGCTTTTGGTGGCGCACGGGTTCTTCGCCGCACAGGGGTTGGCCGCACAGGGTTTTTTCGCGGCGCAGGGATTCTTGGTAGCGCAGGGATTGCTGGCCGCGCAGGGATTACCTCCGGCTTTTCCGCCGGCCTTGCATTGTTGCCCCGCCTTGCACCTGGTCTTGCACGGCGAACACGGGTTGCAGGCGGCCACCGCCAGCCCGCCACTACCCAGCATGGCAGTTACCAGAACGGCAGACCACCAAGCGGTGCGCCGGTGTTCAAACGAAAGGTGAATCGCTTTGCTCAGTGGATGTATCGTGGACATGGTCTCTCTCCCTGATCATGGAGTTGTGAGCCGGGCCCTTGGCGGCCCGTTACCGCCCGAAGGGGCAGTCAGGAGAAAGACACATCAGATCTGGAACCATTACACTGGCTCATATCTTTAATCACTACCGACGGCACCGCTATCCCAGGAAAAGGTGTAACAGTCCCTTGGTCTGTTTGTCTCCTGATCATCGATAGTCGTCACTTGACCGGAGCCTTACGATGATCCTGAACTGGCTGTCGAGGTGCCTGGCCGCCTTCCTTTCCAAAGAGATTTGCCAGCGCGCCATCAGAACATCAACCTGGCAGGCCACCGTAGCAAGCTTGCAGCCCGGGGACGTCCTGCTGGTGGAAGGCAATACGCGGATCAGCGTCGCAATCAAGTACCTGACCCAGTCCACCTGGTCCCATGCGGCGCTCTACCTGGGGCCGGACGCGGGTCTTGGAACCACCGAGGCGGGTGAGTTTCATGAGCTCGTCGAGGCCGACCTTGCAAAGGGCATCCGGCCAATCCCGTTATCGTTCTACCGTAACGTTCATACCCGCATCTGTCGCCCGGTCGGCCTCAGCGACGACGACATACACGCCCTGACGACTTACGCTCTCAGCAGGCTCGGGCATCAGTACGACCTGAAAAACGTGTTTGATCTGGCACGCTATCTGTGGCCGACACCGCCGGTGCCGGCCCGCTACCGGCATAAGCTGCTGGCATTCGGCAGCGGCGACCCCACCCGGGCCATCTGTTCCACATTCATTGCCGAAGGCTTCCAGCGACTGCGTTATCCGATTCTGCCGGTGGTCAAGGCTCTACCCGCAAATGACCCTGATTGCGCAGACTGCGAGCTGGAACGGTTCCGACTTCGCCATCATTCACTGTTCACACCACGAGATTTTGATGCCTCACCCTATTTTCGGATCATCAAACCCACCCTGGAAGGCGAGTTTGACTACCGGGCCATCGACTGGGAAGACCGGTAACCTAGCGGAGCCGGCATCGAATTAGGGCTTTGACCTTTTACTAATAGTAATGCGAATAGTTCTCAGTATAATGCGCATAACTAAAATAACCTGTGCGCTGGAGAATCCAATGTCAAAATCGAAATACTCGGGGGAGTTTAATCGACATCCGTTGTCCGTTGCCCTGTTCCCCTTGTCGCTGATGGCTATTCACGCGACCTCTGCCGCTGCACAGGAACAGACCGACGCGTCGATCCTGTTGCCCGGCCTGCACGTCACCGCCGACTGGCTCGGGCCACCCACGGAAGATTCCGAGAAAACCTACACCGGATCCCGATCGGTGATCGAGGAGGAAGACCTCCAGAGTCGCGGCGCATTGAATCTGGAGGACGCTTTGCGGCCGGTTCCCGGTTTGCAGGTACTTGATGAAACCGGCACCGGGGTGCTCCCCAATATTGGCGTGCGTGGTTTGAATCCACTCCGTAGTGAGCGACTGCAAATGCTGGTGGATGGCTATCCGATTGCCATTGGTCCATACAGTAACGTTGGTGTCTCGCTCTTCCCCGTCACGCTACCAAGTCTGGAAGCCGTGGATATTGTCCGTGGCGGCGCTTCCGTTCATTACGGGCCCAACAACGTGGGTGGCGTGGTGAATTTCGTTACCAAACCGATTCCGGCAGCAACCTCCCAGACCCTTCGAGAACGGGTGACCATCGCCGAGGAGACCGGCAACGTCTTTACCGATACTTACTACCGTGTCGGTGGCCGGGCAACCGACAAGCTCGACCTGCAGTTCCAGGCCAACGTCCAGCGTGGCGACGGCTTTCGCGACCACTCCGACACCGAAGTGGACAACCTGATCCTGGATGCCCGCTACTACCTGAACGACCAGCACGAACTGGCCTCACAGCTGCAATACTACCGCGTCGATGCCGAGCTTCCCGGCGCCCTGACGCCAGAAGCCTATGAGCAGGACCGCACCCAGAGCCAGCGCCCGTACGATGGCTACGAAGCCGACATGAGCCGCGCCACCTTCACCTGGACCTACACGCCGGCCGACAACGTGGAATTCCAGTGGCGTAATTTCGTACACGATGCCGACCGCACCTTCTTCTTCGGCCAGAACCTCAGCGGTACCGGCAACTGGGCGGACCCGGGGCTGGATTCCACCCACGTTGCGGATTCACCGCGGCTGTTCACCGTGTTGGGCACGGAGCCCCGGCTCGCCATCCATCATGGGCGCCATGACATTACCTTGGGCGCGCGATTTGTCAGCGAGGATGTGGAGTTCGACGTCAATCGCCTGGAACTTGCCTCCGGTGACCGTTCCGTGGCGCGCGACTGGCACCTGGATACCCGGGCCATGGCGTTTTACATCAGTGACACGGTGTCGTTCCTCGATGACCGCCTGACCGTCACGCCGGGTCTGCGCTACGAGGATGTCGATATGGACTTCCGTGACAACCTCAGTGGCAACACCGAGGAAAACAGCGCCGAGGAGTTGTTGCCAGGCCTGACCGTTGGCTACCAGGCGTCCGATGATCTGTTTGTCTTCGCCAACAGCCAACGCTCCCTCGTGCCCGTGCAAATTGCCCAGGCCACACGGGAAGGCGACGTGGCCAATGAAACCGCCTGGAACCACGAACTGGGCGCCCGCCTGCAAGTTACCCCCGATTTACTCTCTTCTATCACACTGTTCCGCATCGATTACGAAGACCAGATTCAGTTTAATCAATCAACCAGTCGCTTCGAAAACCTGGGAGAAACCCGCCACCAGGGTGTCGAGTTGGCAAACCGCTGGAACCTCAACAGCCAGTGGGAACTGGGCCTGGGCTATACCTACCTGGATACCGAACAGCTGACCGGCAACAACGAGGGCAACGAGCTGCCCAACGCACCAACCCACAAAATCAGTGCCGATGCGGTGTACCGGTACCAGGCGTGGGATGCCAGTCTGAACTGGGTGTACGTCAGCGAAAGCTACAGTGATGCGGCCAACACCGAGCAAGAAACCAGCAATGGCAGTGCCGGCGAGTTGCCGGATTACCACCTGGTTACTGCCCGGGTCGGTCGCGATTTCGCGGTAGGCGGTGATCGGGTACTGAATCTGGGCGTAGCCGTCAACAACCTGCTGGATGAGGATTACTACTTCCGCGGCGTGGACGTCAGTCCGGTTGGTCGTGTGCCCCAGCCCGGCCGCAGCTTTATCCTGGAAGCGCAGCTCGATTTCTGATGGCCTATTTACGGAAACGGATTGCGAAGATCCTGCTGGTTGTTCTGCTGTCGCCTGCCTCAGGGTGGGCGGACAACCAGGGTATCCGGCTGACGGATGACCGCGGGGACACCCTGCAGTTGCCCGCTGCGGCAACACGGCCCGCGGCGATTTCGACTTTCGGTGCGGATGTCGCACTGGCGCTGGGTACAGCGCCGGTTGCGGTCACCGACTACGGACTCCAGGGGGTACCTGACTACCTGGCGCCTCAATTAAGCGGTGTTCGGGGTCTCGGACCGCGACACCAGCCCAATCTGGAAGTGCTGTCGTCGGTCCGGCCGGATCTCGTGATCGCCATCCGCCGCTATACCGAGAAGGACGGTGATCAGATCAAAGCCATCGCTCCGCTCCTGGCCCTGGACCTGATCACGGTCGAGGACAGCCTGCGGGCGGTGGAGTTGGCAGGGCAGGCGCTGGGTAAGCCGGCCAAAGCGGAGGCACTCAACGATCGTTTCCTCGAACGGGTTCAATCGCTCGCAGAGCGTAATAATGGCAAGCCCACGGGGACCGTGGCGCTGCTGACCAGCGGCAGTGAAACCCCTTTCGTCTATTACGACCATTTTCTGCCGACGGCGCTGCTGGAGCACCTGGGCTTCGACAATGTGGGTGGCCACTCGCCGAATCCCGACAGCGGCATCCCACTGGGTTACCGGATCAGTCTGGAAGCCCTGCTGGAGCTCAATCCGGACACCATTCTCCTGCTGCCGACCAGTCGTCAGTGTGCGTTCACGATGAATCCCGTCTGGCCCTACCTCAAGGCCGTTCGCACGGGCCAGATCTACGAGGTGCCGCATTACTGGAAAGAAGGCGCTGGCCCGATTGCCCGGGAGCGAATCCTGGACGACATTCAGCGGCTGTTGCTGACGTCGGAACCGGAATAATCATGGCTAACGATGCCACCATGCGCCCAGCGGCCCTGTACGGCGCAACGGTCTCTTTCCTGGTACTCCTGTTCATCATTGGCCTCATGATGGGCCCGCGCTGGGTATCGCCGAGCCAGTTACTGGCCGCCCTGGACGGCAGCAGCGATCTGCTGACGCGGATCACCGTGCTGGAACTGCGGCTGCCGCGTAATTTACTCGGTATTCTCGGTGGCGCAGCCCTGGGCGTGGCTGGAGCTGTCATGCAGGGCGTCACCCGGAACTCCCTGGCCTCGCCGGGCCTGACCGGAGTGATTGCGGCCGCCGCCCTGGCGGTGGTGTCCCTTAGAACTCTGACCTCACCGGGCGCCATATGGCTGCCGCTGATGGCCCTGGGCGGAGGTCTCCTGGGTGGCGCACTGACCTTCGTCATCGCCGGCCGACGGCAGCTTCAGCCCGAGCGTGTGGTGCTCGCCGGCATCGCGGTCACGTCGTTGGCCACTGCACTGACCACGGGTCTTCTGCTGGTGTCTGGAGCAGAAGCGGCCGAGCTCTACTATTGGCTGGCCGGGAGTCTGATGGGTCGGGGCTGGCTTCAACTGCAGATGGTGCTGCCGTGGCTGCTGCTGCCGCTCGGCGCCCTCTTTGCGATGCAGCGGCCGTTCCGATTGCTGCAGCTGGACGATGACCTGGCCCAGGCCATGGGGCTGGCCGTCAGCCGGTGGCGCCTGGTTTTTCTGCTGCTGGCACTGTTACTGGCGGCCGCGCTGGTCGCCTTCACCGGCCCGATCGTCTTTATTGGCCTGGTGGCGCCGCACATTGCCAGGCGATTGATCGGCAACCAGATCCAGCACTGGCTGCCCCTGAGCGCGCTGCTTGGAGGATTGTTGTTGCTGGCCGCCGACATCCTGGCCCGCCAGCTGGCCTTTCCCCAGGAGCTGCCTGTCGGCATGCTGACCGCCCTCATCGGGGCCCCCTGGCTGATTTACCTGCTCAATTCGCGAACCCCACCCCGGAGCGCTTAAGGTGACCCATCCGGCTTCGACAACGTCAAGGGCAGGCCAACGCGGCCTTCGAATTCCCTGCACCGGACCCATCGCCCGACTGCTTCTGGCCGGCGGGCTCAGTCTGGTTATCGTCCTGGTTGCGGGCGTCCAGTTGGGGGCCATAGACCTGACCTGGGCGCAGGTGTGGGCCGGGCTGACCGGCGACAGCTCTGAACACGTGCAGCGAGTGGTCTTCGAATTACGGTTGCCCCGCACCCTGACCGGCGTCCTGATTGGCATTCACTTTGCCCTGTCGGGCTGGCTGTTGCAGTTGCTGAGCCGCAACCCCCTGGCCGAAGCCGGCATTCTCGGCATCTCCGCCGGCGCCAGCCTGGTGGCGGTCGTCGCCTTCATTATCGGGGACTGGCTAGTGTCCAGTGCCAACCCCTACAACAATACGTCGTTTGCCTTGCAGTATCTGCCACTGTTTGCCATGGCAGGCGGGCTCGTAACGGCGCTTACGGTGTACTTCCTTGGCATGCGACATGGCCATCTGTCACCCGTCAAAATGACCCTGACCGGCGCGGTGATTGCCGGTATGTTGCACGCCCTGACCACCGGCGCGCTGGCATTCTGGGGCCACGCCCATACTGAACTGGTCGCCCAGTGGCTGGCCGGCTCGTTGTACGGCGCCGAATGGCAACACCTGCGTACGCTGTTACCCTGGACGCTCATCGGGCTGGCCGGTATCGGGCTGCTCGTACGTCCTCTGGAGGTCATGCAGCTGGACGATCAACACGTTCGCACCCTGGGGCTGGGTCTGAATCGCTGGCGGGCCTTTGCCCTGCTGATTGCCACGCTGCTGGCGGCCAGTGCCGTCGGGGTGGTGGGACCCGTGGGCTTCATCGGTCTGCTGATTCCCCACATCAGCCGGCGGCTGGCCGGGGCCAATCTTCCGGTCCAATTGGTGTTGTGCGCACTGTTGGGGGCGGTGCTGGCCGTACTGGCGGATTTACTTGGCCGGACACTGTTTTCCCCCTACGAAGTGCCCGTGGGCGTGGTTTCCGCTGTCCTCGGCGTCCCGTTTTTTCTGTATCTGTTATCGCGTCAACCCTGAGGCCGGGATCCTCCATGTTACGAACCGAGCACCTTTCACTGGCTTACGGCGACAAAACGGTTGTCGACAACGTCTCGCTGGCCATTCCCGAGGGTGGAATCACCTGCCTGCTGGGCCCCAATGGGTCCGGTAAGAGCACCCTGCTGAAAAGCTTTGCCGGCCTGCTGTCGCCCAGGTCGGGGCAGGTGTTCCTGGACAACCGGCCGGTTGCCCAATGGGATCGTCGTCGGCTGGCGCTGAGGCTCGCCATGCTGCCCCAGAAACCGATTGTGCCCGATGGCATCCGGGTTCAGGACCTGGTGGCACTGGGTCGTTTCCCCCACCGCAAATGGTGGCAGCGTAACCTCACCACCGACGCCAACACGACCCTCGACGCCATGGCAATGACGGGCGTTGCGGACCTCGCAGAACGACCGGTGGAAGCGCTCTCCGGAGGGCAGCAGCAGCGGGTATGGATCGCCATGGCCCTGGCACAGGAGACTGACATCCTGCTGCTGGACGAGCCGACCACGTTTCTGGACTGGGGCTATCAGCTGGAAGTATTGGAACTCTTGTCTACCTTGAACCGGCAACACGGTCTGACCGTGGTCATGTCACTCCATGACCTCAACCAGGCTGCCCAATTTGCGGACCGGATTGCGGTGCTGGCTGACGGCCAGCTCGAAACCATCGGCAGCCCTGCCGAGGTCATTACCGAAGCCATGATCAACCGGGTGTTCCGGGTCAAGACAAGCATCACCGTCGGGCAGGATGGTCGCCCGTTCTGTTCCGGGTTTGCCGGGTCGCTCAACCACCAGCAGCCCGCAGGAATAATTTCTTGATCATGGCAGCACCCTCATGCAGTAACTGACAACATACAGGCTTGATCCTGCTCACAGGTTCACCCTGACGGACTCAGGCCCCACAACAAGACAACTGACTGACATCCTTGGTGAAAGTCTGGGCACAGAGCTTCAGCCCCTCCACCATGGTGAGATAGGGGAAAAGCTCGTCACCGATGTCCTGTACGGTCATGCGGGCGCGCAGGGCCATCACCGCCGTCTGTATCAGCTCCCCGGCCTCGCCGGCGACGGTCTGCACGCCCAGCAGCCGCCCCGAACCCTGTTCAGCGACCATCTTGATAAAACCCTGGGGGTCAAAATTCGCCAGGGCCCGCGGCACGTTTTCAAGACTCAGGGAACGGGTGTCCACCGTGAAGCCCTGTTTGATGGCCTCGGCTTCCGTCAGGCCCGCGGTGGCCACCTGGGGATCGGTAAAGATCACCGCCGGCATGGCGCTCAGGTCCAGGGTGGCGTCGCCGCCAGTCATGTTCACGGCCGCCCGGCTGCCCCCGGCCGCCGCCACATAGATAAACTGGGGCTGGTCGGTGCAGTCGCCGGCAGCATAGATGCCGGGCACCGTGGTCTGCATATAATCGTCCGTGATAATGCTTCCGCCCCGGGTTTCCAGGCCGATGGTGTCCAGGTTCAGATTGTCGGTATTCGGGGTGCGCCCGGTGGCGACCAGCAATTGATTGGCCCGTCGGGTGCCGGCATTAGTGTCCACCAAAAATTCGTTGTCCCGGTAGTGCACCCGACTTGCCTGGGCCTGCTTGAGTACCTCGATACCCTCGCGACTGAAGGCCGCTTCCACTGCATCGCCAATCTCCGGGTCTTCCGAGGCCAGCAGCCGGCTTCGGGCCAGGATGGTGACCTTGCTGCCCAGCCTCGCAAACGCCTGGGCCAGTTCCACGGCCACCACCGAGGCACCAATCACCAACATGCTGGCCGGTATCTGCTGCAGAACCAGCGCACTGCTTGAGGTGAGATAAGGTGTGTCCGCAAGCCCGGGCACTGGTGGCACAGCAGGTCGGGCGCCGGTGCCAATCAGCGCTTTGTCAAAATGAACGGTTTGCTCCGCGCCATCGGTCATTCTGACGGACAGGCTCCGGGAATCCACAAACCGGGCTTCGCCCCGCAGCACCGTAATACCCGGATGGTCACGCAGGATGACCTCATACTTGGCGTCGCGCAATTCCTCGACACGGGCCTGCTGCTGACGGACCAGCGCGCCCCGGTCCACCTCCGGCGCCCGGGCACTCAGGCCGGTATCGAAGGGACTGTCAGCTCGCAGATGCGCAATGTGCGCCGCGCGGATGAGGATTTTCGAGGGCACACAGCCCACATTCACGCAGGTACCTCCGATGGTTCCCCGTTCGATCAGGGTAATCCGGGCACCGCGTTCGGCCGCCTTCAAAGCGGCCGCCATGGCCGCACCACCGCTGCCGATCACGGCGATGTGCTGGTTCTGGTTATTGCTCATGCCAGGCACTCCTCTCAGAAGGGTTGATGTCAGTTTTACAGCAGACGTCATACCGCTTTTTACGCCAGATGGCGTATCCAGTAAGCACGATAAAGAACACCAGGGCAGGCAGCAGCACATAATCCAGATAGCCGGTCAATGCTGCCAAGCCAAGGGTGCCGAGCAGGATCACCAGTATCGGCGTAAAGCAGCACAGTGCCACCAGAACGGTACCGATGATGCTGGCCTTCAATAGCGCTCCGGGTTTTTTCTGTGAGGCGGCTGATCCGTTTGCTCGTTTTTCCATGGCACCTCCGTAGGGACAGGTTGGTCTACTCTGTAACCTTACTTCCGTACCTGACTACAGATGCAACTGTTATGAACGCAAAGACCTTGACCATTGGCACCCTGGCAAAACAGGCCGGCACACACGTAGAAACGATTCGCTATTACCAGCGCCGGGGCCTGTTGCCGGTGCCGGAGAAACCCTACGGCGGCATCCGGCGGTACGACGGAAAGGCGCTGGCGCGGCTGCATTTCATTCGCTCGGCCCAGTGGCTGGGCTTCAGCCTGGATGAGATTTCCGAACTGCTAAAGCTGGAGGACGGCACCCATTGCGCGGAGGCCCTGGCGATGGCCGAGCACAAACTGGCAGATGTCCGCCGCAAGATCGCCGGCCTCAGGAGGATGGAATCAACCCTTGATGATTTGGTAGACCGCTGCCGCTGCAGTGACGATCCTCAGCGGTGCCCTATGGTTGATTCGCTGTATACGGAGCTTGATGTTCCGGCAAACAAGCTTGAGAAATAAGGCTGTCCACCCGAGAAGCACCTGCACCGGCTTGCCACCTGCTCAGTGAAGACTTAACGACAATTTTGAGCAACCGTTCATGAATAGCTAAAATATTGTCATTTGCTCGGAGGTCTTATGATGAGTGATACAAAACCGGTTCTCGTCTTCGATGTTATAGAAACCATTTTTTCGCTGGAGGCCCTGTCCCGGTCCTTCCAGTCAGAAGGACTGCCTGCCCACACCAAGGATGTTTTCTTCCCACAGCTGCTGCGGGATGCGTTTGCCACGTCCGCAACAGGGGCCTATGTCCCATTCGTAGACATGGCCCGGGGCACCCTGCAGGTTCTGCTGACCAACGCTGGCGTGCCCTCCCCAGAGTCCGCCATCGAGCGGATTTTGCCAGTGTTCAGCCAACTTGAAGCCCACTCGGATGTTAAAGAGGCGCTGACCCATGCTAAAGCCAGAGAATTCGACATTCTGTTTTTCACCAATGGTTCGAAACAAAATACCGAAGCACTGGTGGAAAAAAATGGCCTGAGCGATCTGGTGGATCACATTTACTCGATTGACGCGTGTCGGCAGTGGAAACCAAAGGAAGGCGCCTACCGGGCGGCGGTCGAGAGTGCAGGCAGCGAACCCCGCAATTGCGCCATGATAGCCGCCCATGCCTGGGATACCGCGGGTGCGATGAACGCCGGCATGCTGGCGGGTTGGGTGTGTCGCCAGGACCCCATGTTCCACCCGGCAATGACCAAGCCGACCTGCACTTCCGGTAACCTCGTTGAATTGGTGGATTGGCTGTCTGAACGGCTGCGTACGATGAATCGCACCTGAATGAGGCTTTCGAGCTCACTTTAGTTAGTTGCGGGTTGACGGACACGGCGCCCCGCAGGGCGCGCCACCAATGGTCAGGGTCAGGGCATTGCCTGCTGCGAGAATCAGGCTCGCCCAGGTAAACGGCCAGCGACCACTGACCAAGGTTCGAAGCACTCCTTGGCCCTGACTTTTCCACAGTAGCTCCTCCCGTTCAATGTTGCCATGGGCCTTGCGTTCAACGCGGTTGACCCACCAGATGTCGCCAGCCGGCGATAAAGCCGGTGGCGCCGTGATACAGGGCCATACCCAGCACGGTGCCTATCACAAACAGCACCACCATAAAGGGGGCCGTTTCCAGCCAGATCAGCCCACCCAGCAGGGCAAACCCCGCCAGCTCGTTCAGCACGAACCAGTCGGTCGCGGCCCAGTGTCAGTTGTTCCAGAAAGCAATCGTGCGGGCACCGCGATCCAGCTCGGCTGTAACACTCCTCACGACTCCAGTGTCTAAGAGCTAACGGCAACGACTTCGCGTAAGACGCTGTCATCACTGAAACGGCAATGGAGTATGGATCATGAAAAAGATCACCTTGGTTCTGGCTTCTCTTATTCTGGCCTTGTCTGCCACCTCCACACTGGCGATGAATGGACGAGCGGATGACATCAACGAGGCCCGCAGCTATCCAAACAAAACCGCTGAAACGGTGGCGGACGTACGGGTATCCGCAAAATAACCACCGTTACGGCCCGGCGAGGCGGCTTGCCTTGCCGGGCAATGCCATGCCTGCCACTCCGACTTACTTCTGAGCAACACTACCGGTAGTGAAATTCGACGGATCGTTCAGTGACCAGTCGTATTCAATGAATGTCAGCTTCGACGTTTTGGCTACCTGGTCGGCCAACCCGGCACTGGCCCAGTGCCGGATGAAGCTCCGCACGGAACCCTCCGCCTCAACAAAGTCCTGCTCGTACCACTTGAACAGCTCCGTAGCGTGCAGCGTGTCGCCGCTGATCCGCAGATGATACGAAGTGTTGAAAGCACGCCGGGTGTTCTCTTCCAGCATGACCTCCAGATTGTCAGCAGTATAGATCTGTTGCCGCAACGGCGGGCAACCGACCGAGGCACAGTTCACGGCAAAATGAACACGGGCATCCTTCCACCCCCGGGACTGATAGTGCTTGCCGAGCAAGATCCCCTTCTCGATACCATCCAGGGAGAAGCGCTCACCGCCAACCACAAACTTTTTCCGCTCAAAAATGTTGTCAGCGAACGGGTTCAGCCGGCCCCCGTAATCCCAGACCGACGAGACCAGTTCGCCATCCGGCCTTTCGGTCAGAATCTGGGAAACCATGAAAAAATTGTAGGCGTTGATCCAGAAAGCCACGGACTCCTCACGCCCTTGCAGGGTGTCCGGATCGAACGCCTCCAGCGCCTTGCGCTGACGGGCAAGAGTCTTTACCAGCGTGTCATCCGCCAATGCGGTTTCATAGTCGAAAGCAGAGACCAGACCGTCTCCAGGCGGCGTTTGTTCGCTGAGGTACTTTGCCAGCAGTCCCTGGTACTCACGGTAAAGGCGGGGGTTGATATCGGCCCATGCCAGGGCAGGCATCAGGATCAGGGCCAGCAACATCGTTAACAAGCTCTTTGGACGCATTCCCATTCCTCGCTCAATTGGATCGTTTCAAATCTCAAGACCTGGCTACAGACCCGAAAGACATTCAACTGTTACAGCCGCGGTGCAGATGCTTACACCCTGCCATCCAGGTGCAGCCAGCGGGCCAGGCGGGAGTGCGGACGACGGCCGAGGTACACAGGCAGGGTGCTCATGACCAGCAGGATGGTGGCTGCGGCGATGACCGTCAGCACCGGGTTGAGCTCGAAACTGTGGCCCAGCCCGGCAAAAACGAAGGTCATCGGCAACATGCCCAGAGCGGTCGCCAGTGCATAGCGCCAGAGCTGGATAGCGGTGACCCCGGCGGCGTAACTGATCAGGGCGAAGGAGAACAGGGGAATCAGTCGGGTCAGCAACACCGCGACAAACAGGAAGCGCTGGGATCCCCGTGCCGAGAACACCGGATTGTGGTCCAGCTTACGCTGAACCGCCTCGCGCCCGAGGACTCGCGCCAGATAGAACGCAATGAGCGACCCGGCCAGGGCCCCCGCCACTGCAATGGCCGTACCGATGAACATGCCATAGACCAGTCCGGCGGCGGCGCTGATGGGGAGCGTGGGAATCGGCCCGACAACCACGGCCAGAATCATCATCAGCATCAGAAACAAAGGCCCGAGCATGCCCTGGTGCATGAGCCAGTCTGACAGGGCCGCGGGCGCCAGGCTGGCGGGCATCCCCAGCTGGCGCAGCAGCAGCCAGATAGCCGCCATCAGCAGGGCTACGATGGCGAGAAAGGTGAAACGGAAAATCCACTGTGAACGGTTCATCGCGACAGTCTACTCGTCACCAGACGGCCCGAACAGGCGCTGGCCTTTGTCGGAGCGCCCGCTGATGATGAAGCAGAAACCCCGGTGATCTTGTAACGTTCCGCACTCTGATGTGTCCATACCGCGAACACCATTCTCCAGGACCTGCCTTCAGGGCAACCCGGAGGATGGCCACCAGCCATACGGAGGGCACCACCATGAGAACCCTGACCTTACTCGGCGTTCTGCTCGCCTTCGCCATGGGTGCAACCGCCCACGCGGAAGGTGTCAGCAGTGATGATATTGAATGCGGTAACAAGACAACCTGTCTCCAGGAACCGGGGGATGACAACGGGGGGGCAACGGGTTGAGCGGTTAATCCGTAGTTCAAGCCCGGCCGGCAGGCTACCGCACGATGGCCGGGCGTTACTTCTCACCTCCGGATGCGGTTAACGGAGATCCGGATTCAGGGTGTAAGTACCGGTCACTCTGGCACTGGCCAGCACATGGCCTTTCATCGCCTCGCGTACATCGTTGCCATCAAACTCCCCGGTCAGCCCAAGGCTGTCCACATCCAGCGCATGGACTTCAAAGTGGTAATGGTGCAACAGCTCATCATTCCAGGGCGGGCAGGGGCCATCGTAACCGGCGTAGGTCCCCGCCATGTCAGCATTACCGGCGAGGAACTGGGTGTAGTTATTCACCCCACGGACACCGGTCGGTCCCGGGCCGTGGTCCTTGCCCTTGGGAATAACGCCATCACTGTCATGGCCTTCCGGAATGCGATTGACGCTGGCAGGAATATCAACCAGCAACCAGTGGAAGAAGTCTACCCGTGGCAGGTCCCCGGGTACGGTTTTGCCTTCCTGGTTCACGTCATCCGCCCGGCTCGGCACGTCCGGATCAAACATGATCACGGCAAAACTTCTGGTGCCCGCCGGTGCATCTGACCAGGAGACCTCCGGATTGCGGTTGGGACCGAAGCTCATGTGGCTTTCAGCGTTATACACGCCAAAGGCGAACTTTTCCGGAATCGGCTGGCCGTCTTCGATGCCTTGTACCTCGATCTTCACGATTTCATGCTCCTGTTGCTGAAATGTTTGGCTCTGAAATGTTTGGCTCTGGACTGTTTCGCGTGCAGTGGCCCGGTTTTAACAGCCGGTTCGTACCTTTGTCCAGATTAGCAGAGCCGTGAGAATAAGCAGAGCGTCAACGCAAACCGGTGATATCGCTGGAGACTTGCTATCATGATCCGCCACAGGAACCTTCACCGGGAAGCAACCATGACCAACCTGACCCGCCAGCCCGCCAGCTTTGCCCCCGATCGCACGAAAACCACGTGCACCGGCCGGCGCTGACATGTTCAATCAGGGCGAAATCGTTCACCACGTGCGGGATGCGCTCGGCAGCATTCTGGTGGTGGATTACCGCAGGCACCGGGTGCTGACCTTCAACACAATCTTTGAGCAGAGCAAGATTGACCGCCGTTCGCCGTGGCTTCCGGTGCACGAATATAACCGCGCGATGCTGCTTCCGGTGGCCTTCGGGCAACCGCGACACGCCACGGTGCTGGGCCTCGGTGGCGGTGTCATGGCCAGCGCGCTGCATCACCTGTTACCGGCGTGCCAGGTGCATGCGGTCGAGTTACGGCAGGCAGTACTGGACGTTGCCCGGGAATTCTTCAGCCTGCCGGACAGCGACCGGCTGCGGGTCACCATCAGCGATGCCCGCAACGCCCTGGAACAGATGCCCGACAGCAGCACCGATCTCATTCTCGCAGACCTGTACAGTGCCGAGCGCATGAGCCCTGCCCAGGCCCAGCGCCAGTTTATTACCCAGTGCAGCCGGGCCCTGTCCGCCGAGGGCTGGCTGGCGCTCAATTATCATCGCACGCCGGACCACGCCAGCCCGTTTTTCCGGCAACTGAAAATCCATTTTGCGGACGTGCTGCTGTTCCGGAGCAAGAGCAACAACACCGTGATCTATGCCAGCAAACGGCACTTCGAGGCACTGAACTCACGGGATCCGTTGCTCGCCGAGCTTGAAGCCCGCCTCCCCATCGACTGGCGCAAGCTGATGGGCAAGGTGACGCGACTGAGCTGAGTGACCCCACGATGGCCCGCTACCGGTTCTTTTGCCACGCGAACTTGCGGAAAGGCTCATCGACCGGGGTTTCGGCAATGTGATTGATGTAGTTACTCATCACCTTCTGGGACACGATCAGAATCACTTCCAGCACCTGGCGTTTGGTAAAGCCGGCGTTGTGGAACGCCTGCAGGTCCTCGCGGCTGACCTCACCCCGTTTACGGACCACCGCAAGGGTAAAACTGCGCAGCGCTTCCAGCCGGGCGTCCGCCAGCGGGGCTTCATCCCGCAGGGCGTTGGTGATGTCATCGGAGACATTCATCATCCTGGCAATGCCGGTATGGGCCGGTACGCAGTAATGGCAGCCATGCTCGACATTCACGGTTTGCCACACCACGGTCTTTTCGTCGTTGTCGAAGCTGCTTTCAAGCACCAGCCGGTGCAGCGTCTTGTAGCCCTCCAGCACCCCCGGCGCCTCGGCCATCACCGCATGGAGACCCGGAATCATCCCGAATGATTTCCTGGAATCATCCAGCAGCGGTCTGGCAGCGTCAGGAGCCGAGTTCTGGTCGTGAAGTGTAAAGCCTGTCATGGCATTCTCCTTTTTTGAGCGATCATTCAAATACAGCTTCACCGTACCTGTTAATGAGCAAGCGTTCAAGATATAATTGATCGTCCGTTCAAATTCCCAAACGCAGCAAACCGTTATGGCCAGAACTCCACGCTTTGACCGCCAGATTGCCCTGGATCACGCCGTTGCCCTGTTTTGGGAGAAGGGTTATCACGCCACATCCATGAAGCAGATCGAACAGGCTCTCGACATGCGCCCGGGCAGCATTTATGCCACATTTGGCAGCAAGGACGGGCTGTTTGCGGAAGCGTTGGCACGTTATGCCGAGCGGGGAGGCAAGGAACTGGCCGACCACCTGGCCGGTTACGACGCCATCATCGACGGCTTGCAGGATTACCTCCGTAACATTGCCGCGGCCTGCGCTCCGGGCGCTACGGTGCCATCACGGGCCTGCATGGTGGTCAAAACGCTGCTGGAGACCAGTCATACCGACGGTCCGCTGGGTGATCAGGTAAACGGGATTCTCGCAGCCATAGAAACACGCCTGGCCGAAGTACTCACGACGGCCAAAGCCCGCGGCGAGCTGAAACCGGACACCGACTGCCCGCGCCTCGCCCGCTTGCTGCAGGCACAGATCATCGGCTTACGTTCGTTTGCCCAACGGGACGTCACCGCCGCCCATGTGCGGCAACTGGGAGAGGATATGGCGTTACTGCTGGAGCCCTACCGGCTGCATCACTGAGGTCAGCCCGGTGAACTCCCCTTAGGCTCTATGGGGCGACGGCGGCACGGGCGATGCCGTCCAGCGCCTTGGCCAGATTTTCGACCACCGGACAATCAACCGCGCCATGCCGCTGCGCGAGGTAGGCCGGCTCGTTATAACCAAGCCAGACCTGTGACGACTCATCCTCCCACACCAGAGCCTTCAGCGGCAGATCGATACCGACCGTCTGGGCACACGCCATGAACGGCGTGCCACCCTGTGGATTTCCGAAGATAATCACTTCCGTCGGCCGCAGTGATTTGCCGATCTTGCGGGCGCCCGCGGCATGGTCGATACGCGCAAACACTCCAAGATTCCGTTCCTTGATGACGGCCTCGAGTCGATCCATGGTTTCACTGGCACTGTGGGGGCTCTTCAGGGTTGTCATCCCGTCAGCGGCATTCACCAGGCCACTGAACAAAGCAGCGGCTGCAACAACAATAAGGCGGACAGTGGTCACGGGATTCTCCCGGTTGCTCTGGAGTTGGGTTGGACGATAACGCATCAGCGCGTCGTTCAGGCTAGCCCACCTGGGCGGAAAACTCCACGTGGCGGCCACATCGCTGCTGCGCCAGCAATCCAGCGCGACGCCTGGCCAGCTCCCGGCGGACAGCCTTATGTCCGAAAGCTATAAAATCTGCCGCCTTGGAAACTTACAAATCGGTAAGGTATGATTCCGTAAGGCCCGCCGGTTATCAGCGGGGCCAGCAATGGACGCTGAGTCCGGAAACGGAACCCCCTGCAGGAACCTTATGAAACGTACCTTTCTGATCCTTGTCGTGGTCATCGCCAGTGCGCTGTTCTATTCCCATTACCAGATCAAACGGGACATAACCGAAGGGCTGGACCAGATTGCCACCCAGCTGTCTCCGATCGGTGAACTGGTGTACGGCGACGTTACGCTGCACCCGTCGGGCAGCGTTGAAATTGCCAACATGGCCTTCCAACCCCATAGCTCACCGGACGAAATTACCGTGGAGCGGGTCAAGCTGGACACCGGCAACCCCTGGGTGCTGTTCCGACTCGGCGGCCAGCTCCGGGAGAAACAGATTCCGGATCACATGCAGCTGTCGGTGCAGGGCGTCGCCCTCGACATTGACAGTGAATACCTCGACCTACTGGCGAAAGCCGGCGGCGACAACCCCTTTGCCCGCTTCGAGGCCGCCGGTTGCGGTGACCGCGATCACTTCGACGCAGGTGACCTGGCGGCCATGGGCTACAGCACCCTGGTCTGGGACACCAGCCTGGGCTACCGGGTAACTGACGCCGGCACCCGCTTTGCCATCGAGGGCGAGTTCGAGACCCGCGGCCAGGCCGCCGTCACCTTCAAGGTGGTGTTCGACAACGACATGAGCCTTGATAACGTCGGCGCCACCCCCGCCTTTGCCCGCTCCTCCCGGCTCAGTTTTGCCAGCCTGGAGGTCAAGGACCGGGGTTATCTGCGCCGGGTCGCCGACTTCTGCGCCAGGCAGACCGACGTCAGTCCTGCAGAATTCCGCGAGCAGCATCTAACCGCCTGGCGCCAGAACTGGCAGGCGCTGACCATAGATCCCGGCACCACGGTGATGGACGCCTACCGGGATTACCTGGAGCAGCCCGGTAACACCTTATTGCTGGAAATCGCGCCATTTCCGCGGCTGGATCTGACCGAGAACTACCTGAGTACCGATCCGGTCTATCTCAGCCAGCGCCTGAACCCGAAAATCGGCACGGCAAACCTGCCCCTGCAGGCCGTGGCAATGGCAAAGGCCGAAGCCGTGACCGGGGACGACAGCCGCGAGGCTAGCCGCGGATCCGCCAGTGACGCGGTTGCCGTAACCCGCAACACCGTCGCCGTCACTGCCACCGCACTGGCCCGCCACCTGCAAAAGGACGTCAGCCTGAACCTGGTCGGCGGCCGCACCATGAAGGGCCGGATTCTCAGGGTCGATGGCCAGCGCATCCAACTACGGCAGTATGTTCATGGCGGCAACATGGACATCCCGGTGGAGCTGTCTCAGATCCGCAGCGTTCGCCTGATGTAACCGGCACCGGCGCCACAACACCCGTCCGGAGGCCACTCCGGGCGGATGCCCCGTGCCCGCGATCGCACCATTGACGTCATCACAAAGTCGCACAGGCCTTCCGGGCCATCGGGAGAATTGTCCGTCCCGGCGCGACGCGTTAGCATTACGCCCCACTGCCACCATGTCCTGCCGTACCGTGAAGAAAGCCAAGGGTTCTGGCCCAGAGCCCTTGGCTGTCTTCACTTCAAGGTAAGCTGTTATGGATAACCTGCATCATATTGTGGTCATCGGCGGCGGTGCCGGTGGCCTGGAACTGGTCACCCGTCTGGGAAATAAACTGGGCAAGCGCAAGAAAGCCCGCATTACCCTGGTGGACGCCGGGCTGACCCATGTCTGGAAGCCCCTGCTGCACGAAGTCGCCTCCGGCTCCCTGGACGCCAACGCCAACGAAATCAATTACCGCGCCCATGCTCGCAAGCACCACTACGAATTCCAGCTGGGGCGGATGAGCGGGCTGGACCGGCAAGCCCGGGAAATCGTCATTGCCGCGTTCCGCGACGACGACGGCGCCGAGGTGGTACCCGAACGCCGGATCAGCTATGACACCCTCGTCCTGGCCGTGGGCAGCACCGCCAATGACTTCGGCACCCCCGGCGCCCAGCAGCATTGCCTGTTCCTCGACAGCCTCGAGCAGGCCCGACGCTTCCACAAACTGCTGCTCAATGCCTTCCTGCGCAAGAACCACGAGGCCCTCGCCGGTAAGCGCCATGAGCTGCCGATCACCATCATCGGGGCCGGTGCCACGGGGGTCGAGCTGGCGGCGGAGCTGCGGCTGGCGTCCCGTGAGCTTCCGGTCTACGGCATGAACCACCTGCGCTCGCAGGACGTCTCCATCACCGTGGTGGAAGCCGCCGACCGCATCCTGCCCGCCCTGCCGGGGCGGTTATCCGCAGCGGCAACCCGGGAACTGGAACGCCAGCATGTGCAGGTATTGACCGGCCAGCCGGTCAGTGAGGTCCGGGCCGGCACCATCGTGATGAAAGACGGCACCGAACTGGCTTCGGAGATGACCATCTGGGCGGCGGGTATCAAGGCGCCGGCCTTCCTCGCCGAGCTCGACGGACTGGCAGTGAACCGGGGCAACCAGCTGGTGGTCGAGCAGACCCTGCAAACCACCGGCGACAGCAATATCTTTGCCCTTGGCGACTGTGCCGCATGCCCGCAACCGGACTCGGAACGCCCGGTGCCACCCCGGGCCCAGGCCGCCCACCAGCAGGCGGACACCCTGTTCAAGACCCTCAGCCGTCGCCTCGAAGGCGGGGCCGCGGTGCCGTTCGTCTACAACGACCATGGCTCGCTGATCAACTTCAGCCGCTACACCACCGTGGGCAACCTGATGGGCAACCTGTCCGGCCGCAGCATGTACATCGAAGGCAAGGTCGCCCGGTTGTTCTATATCTCGCTGTATCGCATGCACCAGGTGGCGCTGCACGGCGTGGTACGCACCGGCATTATCTGGCTGATGGACCGGATCAGCCGGGCCATGCACCCACGGCTCAAACTGCACTGATGCAAGGACTGGAAACAAAAACCGATCGGGAAGGGAAACAGCGGCAGCTTTACCGGGGGGGATGGAGCGGGTGAAGGGAATCGAACCCTCGTATGCAGCTTGGGAAGCTGCCGTTCTACCATTGAACTACACCCGCAGCAGGGCACGACCGGCCACGCCCTGCAGACTATAATCTGCCCGCCGGCCCGCGGACAAGGGCCTGCGAAAATTTTCCTGGTGTACCCTGCCAGAGGGCGCCCGCCGCGGAGTTGACCTGTTATCATCGGGGCAACAGAAGCGGAGTAGCCATGGACCCTACCTTTACCCTGATCGGAGCACTGATGCTGGTTATCAGCATTGTGCTCAGTCCGTTGTCGAGCCGCGTAGGCATGCCGGTGCTGCTGATTTTTCTTGTCGTCGGCATGATGATGGGGGAAGACGGCCCGGGTGGGGTCAATTTTGACAACTTCGAACTGGCCTTCCTGATCGCCAACCTCGCGCTCGGGGTCATCCTGCTGGACGGCGGCATGCGGACCCGCGCCGAAACCTTTCGTGTCGGCCTGCGCCCGGCACTGATGCTTGCCACCCTCGGGGTGTTCATTACCGCCTTTGGCGCCGGACTGGTGGCCTGGTGGGTTTTCGACCTGCACTGGATGACCGCGTTGCTGATCGGCGCGATCATCTCCTCCACCGACGCGGCGGCAGTGTTCTCGCTGCTACAGGGACGCGGCCTGCACCTCAACGAGCGGGTCAGCGCCACCCTGGAGATCGAATCGGGCAGTAACGACCCGATGGCCATTTTCCTCACCCTGATGCTGGTCACCCTGATTGCCAGCAGTGGCGGCAACGCTGCCCTGGACAGCCTGGTGATGCTGGTCAAACAGTTCGGGATCGGAGCCATTCTCGGGGTGGCCGGGGGCTTTGCAATCGCCCGGCTGGCCAACCTGATCCGCCTGACCCCCTCGCTCTATCCGTTGCTGGTCGTGGCTGCCGGCATGGTGGTATTTTCCGGCACCAACGCCCTCGGTGGCAGTGGTTTCCTTGCCATCTATCTGGCCGGGGTGGTCATCGGCAACCAGTCCGTACGGATGATGCCGATGATCCTGCAAGTCCATGACGGCATGGCCTGGCTCGCCCAGCTCTGCCTGTTCCTGATGCTCGGGCTGCTGGTGACCCCGTCCGAACTGCTCGGGCTGGCGGGCGGCGGCCTGGTACTTGCCCTGGCGCTGATCTTCGTGATCCGGCCACTGACCGTGCTGGTGACCCTCTGGCCCTTCGGCTTCAACCGGCGGGAACTGGGCTTTATCAGCTGGGTCGGATTGCGCGGAGCAGTGCCGATCGTACTCGCGCTGTTTCCCATCATCGCCGACCTGCCGGAAGCCCAGATGATTTTCCACGTGGCGTTCTTCATCGTGCTGGTGTCGCTGGTGGTGCAGGGCACCTCCCTTGCACCGCTGGCCCGCAAACTGCGGCTGGAAGTGCCGGCGGG
>Ga0207716_100339_pt1 | contig 21754 bp, 14 predicted proteins | sample TtaePargueraPR_FD_187739 | JGI IMG/M metagenome (GOLD analysis project Ga0207716, IMG submission 187739) | Aerobic enrichment media microbial communities from Bioluminiscent Bay, La Parguera, Puerto Rico - Tt and P2 (5) (SPAdes) | ecosystem: Environmental > Aquatic > Marine > Unclassified ... | reverse complement strand
TGCTGCCGCGAGCGCGGGGTGACGCTGCGTACCGGCGCCGCGGTCCGCGAGGTGATCGCCGAAAAAGGACGCGCCAGCGGCATCGTTCTGGAGAGCGGCGAGATGATCCGGGCCCGCGCCGTCGTGTCCAATCTCAACCCGAAACTCCTCTTTGGCGGCGGCATGGTGGACGACGCGCTGCTGCCGGCGGATTTCCGCGAACGCATCGGTCACTACCGCTGCGGATCGGGTACGTTCCGGATGAATCTCGCCCTGTCGGACCTGCCACACTTCACCGCCCTGCCCGAGCCCGGCGATCATCTGACTTCCGGCATCATCATCGCGCCCAGCCTGGACTATATGGACCGCGCATACGCTGACGCCCGGCGGGAAGGCTGGTCACGCGACCCCGTCATCGAGATGCTGATCCCGTCCACCCTGGACGACACGCTCGCCCCGCCGGGACAGCACGTCGCCAGCCTGTTCTGCCAGCATGTCTCGCCGGTCCTGCCCGGCGGGCGCGACTGGGACGATTGGCGCGAGACGGTCGCCGACCACATGATCGACACGGTGGATCGCTGGGCGCCGGGCTTCCGCGACCTCGTCATCGGACGCCAGATCCTCTCGCCGAAGGATCTGGAGCGCACCTTCGGCCTCGTCGGCGGCGACATCTTCCACGGCGCGCTGAGCCTGGACCAGCTCTTCTCGGCCCGCCCGGTGCTGGGCCATGCCGACCATCGCAGCCCGGTGAAGGGCCTCTACCAGTGCGGCGCCGGCACCCATCCCGGCGGCGGCGTCACCGGCGCGCCGGGACACAATGCGGCCCGTGAGATCCTGCGCGATTTCGGCAAACGGATGTGAGGATCAGCCTTTCTTCCCCGCGCCAGCGGGGAAGTGGGCCGATGCGTAGCATCGGGTCGAAGGGGCGGCGCGAAGCGCCGTGAAACGGTCGAGCCTCGCTCCAACCTTCCGCCGCGTACCGCGGCGGCCCCTCCCCCGCTTCGCGGGTCCCCCTCCCCACGATGTGGGGAGGAAAGAAAAAAGCCCCGGCCATCCGGCCGGGGCTTTCCTGTTTCAGCGTCAGGCGTCGCCCTAGGCGGCCGTCTTCGCGCGCTCGAGCGATTCCAGGATGAGCTGGCGGGCCTTGTCGCTGTCGTGCCAGCCGGTGACCTTCACCCACTTGTTGGGTTCCAGATCCTTGTAGTGCTCGAAGAAGTGCTTGATGCGCATCAGCTGGGCCTGCTGGACATGGCCGTATTCGGTGATGTCGTCATAGAGCGGGGAGAGCTTGTGGTGCGGCACGCACAGGATCTTCTCGTCCAGGCCGCTCTCGTCTTCCATCATCAGGACGCCGATCGGGCGGGCGCGCACGACACAGCCCGGCACCAGCGTGGTGTGGCCGATGATCATCACATCGATCGGGTCGCCATCCTCGGACAGGGTGTGCGGCATGAAGCCGTAATTGCACGGATAGCTCATCGGCGTGTGCAGGTAGCGGTCGACGAAGAGCGTGCCGGCGTCCTTGTCCATCTCGTACTTGACGGGCTGGCCGCCGACCGGGACCTCGATGATCACATTGATGTCTTCAGGCGGATTGTCGCCCGCGGAAATTTTGTCGATCCGCATCGTTTGCTCCCTAAGGCAGGTCCAGGCACGGCCGGGCAAGGCGCGTCCCGTTGAAATCAGGCGCCGTCATACGATGTTCGACTGCGGGAACCAATGCCCTTGCTGCACCGCAAAAGACATTTTTCGTCAGGCTGTACGGCTTTCATTGGCCGCCTGGAGATGGCTGCGTTCGCGCTTGACCACTTCCTCGCCGCGCAGATGGACGAAATAGCCGCGCTCGCCCTCCCAGGCTGCCAGAAGCCGCGCCGCCACGATCGAGCCGGTCGCGGCGGCATGCGCCTCGATCAGCGCAAGGCAGCGCCGCTCGGCCTCGCCTTCCAGATCGAAGGCCAGCACGGTTTCCGGATTGAGCCGGGCGTCGAGCCGCCGGTCCGGGTCGTAGACGAAGGCGTCGCCGCCGGTCATGCCGGCCGCGAAATTGTCGCCCACCGGGCCCAGGATCACGGCGGCACCGCCGGTCATGTATTCACAGCCATTCGTGCCACAGCCCTCGACCACCGTCTCGGCGCCGGAATTGCGCACGGCGAAGCGCTGACCGGCACGCCCGGCCGCGAACAGCCGGCCCGAGGAGGCCCCGTAAAGACAGGTATTGCCGATAATGGCATGCGCCTCGTTGGCCGGACCCGACCCGCCATGGGGCCGCACGATAATCGTCGCGCCGGAGAGCCCCTTGCCGACATAGTCGTTGGCGTCGCCGTCCAGCTCGATGCGCAGGCCACGGGCCGCAAAAGCGCCCAGGGACTGGCCGGCCGAGCCCCGCAGGCGCAGGGTCAGATGGTCCTCGCCCAGCCCGTCCGGGCCGAAGCGCGAGACGATTTCCGAGGAGGTGCGCGTCCCCACCGTGCGGTCGGTATTCTTCACGCCATAGTCGAGCTGCATCTTCTCGCCGCGATCGAAGGCCGGCGCCGCATCGGCGATGATCTGCTCGTCCAGGCTGGGCGTGACCTCGTTGCGCTGGGTGCGCGTCGAGCGCGCCGGGCGCTCCACCGCATCGGCGCGCGACATGATCAGCGACAGGTCGAGATCGTCGAGCGTTTCCGAGCCGCGCGAGACCTGCGCGAGCAGGTCGGAACGGCCGATCACGTCCTCCAGCGAGGTGGCGCCGAGACCGGACAGGATCTCGCGCACATCCTGGGCCAGGAAGGTCATCAGGTTGACCACATGGTCCGGGAAACCGCCGAAGCGGGCGCGCAGATCCTCGTCCTGGGTGCAAACCCCGACCGGGCAGGTGTTGGAGTGGCACTGGCGCACCATCAGACAGCCCAGGGCCAGCAGCGAGACCGTGCCGATGCCGAATTCCTCGGCACCCAGCATGGCCGCGATCACCATGTCGCGGCCCGTGCGGATGCCGCCATCGGCACGCAGGGTGACCCGTTCTCGCAGCCCGTTGAGCGAGAGCATCTGATGCGCCTCGGCCAGGCCGAGTTCCAGCGGTCCGCCGGCGAACTTGATCGAGGTCAGCGAGGCCGCCCCGGTCCCGCCGACCGAGCCGGAGATATTGATGATGTCGGCATTGGCCTTGGCCACGCCCGCCGCGACGGCGCCGACACCGGCGGCCGCGACCAGCTTCACGCCGACCCGGGCGCGCGGATTGATCTGCTTGAGATCGTAGATCAGCTGCGCCAGGTCCTCGATGGAATAGATATCGTGGTGCGGCGGCGGCGAGATCAGGCTGACGCCCGGCGTGGCATGGCGCATGCGGGCGATGAAGTCGGTCACCTTGAAGCCGGGCAGCTGGCCGCCCTCGCCGGGCTTGGCGCCCTGGGCGACCTTGATCTCGAATTCGCGGCACTGGTTGAGATATTCCGCCGTCACGCCGAAGCGGCCGGACGCGATCTGCTTGACCGCGGAATTCATGTTGTCGCCGTTCGGCAGCGGCTTGTAGCGGATCGGATCCTCGCCGCCCTCGCCGGAGACCGACTTGGCACCGATCCGATTCATCGCAACATTGAGTGCGCCGTGCGCCTCGGGCGACAGGGCGCCGAGCGACATGCCCGGCGTGACGAAACGCCGGCGGATGCCGTTGATCGATTCCACCCGGTCCAGGCCGATGGACGGCCCCAGCGGGCGCATGTCGATCAGGTCGCGCAGCTGGATCGGACCCTGCTGGCCGACGGCCTCGCGATAACGCGACCACGCCTGGGCGTCATTGTCCTTCACCGCGGTCTGCAGCTCGTCGATCACGCGCGCTGACAGGGCATGCCGGTCGCCACTGGCCCGCTGGCGGTAGAAACCGCCGATGGGCAGGCGCGGCTCGCCGGTCCAGGCCTTCTTGTGCAGGTCCAGCGTGCGCACTTCCAGGCCCGGCAGGCCGATGCCGGAAATCCGGCTGACCACGCCCGGCAGATAGGCTTCCACGAGGGCGCGGGAGAGACCCAGAACCTCGAAATTGCAGCCCCCGCGATAGGAGGAGATGATCGAGATGCCCATCTTGGACAGGATCTTCAGCAGCCCGCCGTCGAGCGCGTCCTTGAGCCGCTTGGCCCGGGCCTGGGCCCAGGGGTCGCCGCCCACCGTGTCGCGGCCGGCCGTGATGGTGTCGAAGGCGAGATAGGGGTTCACCGTGGTGGCGCCCAGCCCGACCAGAACGGCGGCATAGTGGGAATCGAAACATTCCGCACACCGCACATTGATCGAGCAGAAATTGCGCAGACCCTCGCGGGTCAGGGTGGAATGCACCGCCCCGGCGACCAGCACCATGGGCAGGGCCGCGCGTTCGCCGTCCTGGCGATGATCGGTCAGCACCAGGTGGGCCGCCCCGTCGCGCACCGCGGCGACGGCCTCGGCGATGACGCCGTCCAGCGCCCTGCGCAGGCTCTGCCCGTCGCCCGTCGCGCCCTCGACCGGCAGCAGGCAGTCGATTTCCTTGACCGCGCCGCCCATATGGCCGCGCCAGCGCTCATAGGCGCCGTTGGACAGGATCGGGCTGTCGAGCACGAGCACGCTGGCCCGCTCCTCGCCGCGGGCCAGGATATTGCCCAGATTGCGGAAGCGGGTTTTCAGCCCCATCACCCGGCCTTCGCGCAAGGGGTCGATCGGCGGGTTGGTGACCTGGGAAAAATTCTGGCGGAAGAAGTGCGAGAGCGGCCGGTAGGTCTCCGACAGCACGGCCAGGGGCGCATCGTCGCCCATCGAACCGACGGCTTCCTTGCCGTCCTCGGCCATGGCGCCCAGCACAAGCTCGATCCCCTCGAAAGAGAACCCGGCGGCCGCCTGGCGGCGCGTCCGCTCGGCATCGTCGAAGGCCTGCGGCTCGGCGCCCGGACCGGTCACCGGCTCGATATCCTCCATCTCGCCGAGCCAGCGGGCATAGGGATGCTGCTCGCTCAGCTCGTCGAGGATTTCCTGCTCGCGGTAGAAACGGCCATTCTCGATATCCAGCGCGATCAGGCGGCCCGGCGTGATCGAGCCGCGCTCGACCACCTTGGACTGGTCGATCGGCGCCATGCCGGTTTCCGAACCAGCGACCAGAATGCCGTCTTCCGTCGTCGCATAGCGCATCGGGCGCAGGCCGTTGCGGTCCATGCCGGCGATCGCCCAGCGACCGTCGAAAGCCGCAATCGCGGCAGGCCCGTCCCAGGGCTCCATCACCGCGTTGCAGTATTCATACATGCGCGCCCAGCCTTCCGGCATCACGTCGGCACGCTTGGACCAGGCCTCGGGGATGAGGATGGTCTTGGTCATCGGCGCGGACCGTCCGGCCCGCACAAGGATCTCGAAGGCCTGGTCGAGGGCGGCACTGTCGGACGCACCGGACTGCACCACGGGGCGCACATCGGCTTCATTGCCCGGGAAGGCCGTCTCGGCGATGTGGATCTCGTGGCTGCGCATCCAGTTCGTATTGCCGCGGATCGTGTTGATCTCGCCATTGTGCGCCAGCATGCGGAAGGGCTGGGCCAGCCGCCATTCCGGGAAGGTGTTGGTGGAATAGCGCTGGTGGAAGATGGCGAAGGGCGAAACGAAGCTTTCGTCGCGCAGGTCGTGATAGAAGCCGTCAATGTCCTGGGCGCGGAACAGGCCCTTGTAGATCACGTCCCGCGAGGACAGCGAGCAGACATAGAGGTCGCGCAGGTTTTCCTCGCGCGCCCGGCGCTCGATGCGGCGGCGCACGATGTAGAGCATGCGCTCCACGCTCTCATTGTCGCGCCCGCGCGGATCGCGGAACAGGACCTGTTCGATCTCCGGCAGGGTGGCGCGGGCCTTGTCGCCGAGCACCGATGTGTCGACCGGCGGCTGGCGCCAGCCATAGAAGGCGAAGCCCTCACGCAGGATTTCCGCCTCGATGATGGCGCGGGCGCGCTCACGGGCGCCGAAATCCGTGCGCGGCAGGAAGACCATGCCGACGATCACATCGCCGCGTTCCGGCTCGTGGCCGGTGCGGGCCACGGCCGCCTTGAAGAAGTCCTGGGGCACGCCGACGCGCAGGCCGGCCCCGTCGCCGGTCAGCCCGTCCGCATCCACGGCACCACGGTGCCAGACCGATTTCAGCGCATCGATCGCCAGTTCCACGATGTCGCGGCGCGCGCGGCCCTGCATGTCGGCGATCAGGCCGACGCCGCAGGCATCGCGCTCGTCTTCCGGACGCCACAGGCCGGTGCTTTCGAGCAGGGACAAGCCGGCCCTGGTGCGGGCCTCATTCCAGGGTTGATGGGTCATTCGGCAGCTCCCAGAACCTGCAGGCGGTTCACCAGATAGCTCTCGATCGAGCGCGCCGCGTCCATACCGTCGCGGATGGCCCAGACCACGAGCGAGGCGCCGCGATGCAGGTCGCCGGCGACGAAAACGCCGTCCAGGCTGGTCATTTTGGTCGCGAGATCGCCGTCGATACGGCCGTCGCGATGGGTTTCCAGATCCGGCGCCTCGAACAGCGTCGGAATGTCTTCCGCCGAGAAGCCCAGCGCCGAGATCACCATGTCGGCGCCCAGATCGTAGGTCTTGCCCGGCTCCGGTTCCGGCGCGCGGCGGCCGGAGGCGTCGGGCGCGCCCAGGCGCATGCCCTGAACGCGCACGGCGCTGATGGTCTCGCCCTTGGTCAGCACGGCCAGCGGCGAGGACAGCCATTCAAAAACGACGCCCTCTTCCTCGGCATGCTTCACCTCGCGGGCCGAGCCGGGCATGTTCTCCCGGTCGCGGCGATAAAGACAGGTCACCGAGGTCGCGCCCTGGCGCACGGCCGTGCGCACGCAGTCCATCGCCGTATCGCCGCCGCCGATCACCACGACGCGCTTGCCCTTGGCGGACAGGCGTTCGTCGGCATCCGGCCGGTCGCCGAGATCGTTGCGGTTGGAACGGGTGAGATAGTCCAGCGCCGGGACCACGCCGTCGCCCGCACCCGGGCAGGTCAGCTGCCGCGCCGCATAAACGCCGGTGGCCAGCAGAACCGCGTGATGCTTGTCGCGCAGATCGGTCAGCGTCGCATCGCGCCCGACTTCGAAACCAGTGCGGATCTCCACGCCGGCCTCGGTCAGCCGGTCGAGCCGGCGCTGCACGACATGCTTGTCCAGCTTGAAGCCGGGAATGCCGTACATCAGCAGGCCGCCCGCCCGGTCGGAACGCTCGTAGACCGTGACGTCATAGCCGGACTCGCGCAGCTTCTCCGCCGCGGCGAGGCCGGCCGGGCCGGAGCCGACAATGCCGATGCTCGCCCCGCGCGGCGCACCGACGCGGATCGGTTTGACCCAGCCTTCCTGCCAGGCAGTGTCCGTGATGTATTGCTCCACGGCACCGATGGTGACCGCGCCATGGCCGGATTTCTCCACCACACATGTGCCTTCGCACAACCGGTCCTGGGGGCAAATGCGGCCGCAAATTTCCGGCATGGTCGAGGTCGCCGAGGAGATCTCGTAGGCCTCTTCCAGACGCCCCTCGCCGGCCAGCATCAGCCAGTCGGGAATATTGTTGTGCAGCGGACAGCCGGACTGGCAGAAGGGAATGCCGCATTGCGAACACCGCGCAGCCTGGTCCTTGGCCTTCGCAGGGTCGAACGGACGGTAGATTTCACGGAAATCCTGCCGCCGTTCCGCCTCGGAACGCTTCTCCGGATAGGCCTGGTCGATGTCGACAAATCTCAGCAAGCGGAACCCCTCATCTGGTTGCGAATTCGCTAGTGCAGCACAGACTTCGGCACCGCACAAGGCGAGGCCGATGTGACGTTTTAGCACTTTTTGCCCGGATTCCCGACTGCCGGGAACAAGTATGCCTTGTCAGAAACCCAGCCCCGCTTCAACTGCAATTTTATTCCCGAAGTGCAGCCGGACACCCCTCCGGCAACGCAAAATGGTTGGGCGGAATTCCGGCTGCGGCGGACATTCGTTGAAACTTCGCCGCCGCCGCACCAGATCGTTCCCGGATGACATCGCGCCGCAGAACATCCTTCGGCGATCACACCTCGCGGAGGATCGCGTGAGGCCGGTCGTCAAGCCGCGGAGCAGCCGCTAGTTTACCCGAAACAGTCGCACAGGACCGCCGGACACGCCTTGGACAGAACCCCCGCCTTCCTGCCCGCCACCGACAGGCTGACCGACCGCTTCGGCCGGACGATCGACTATCTGCGCCTGTCCGTGACGGACCGCTGCGACCTGCGCTGCGTCTACTGCATGGCGGCACGGCCCGACTTCCTGCCCAAATCCGAACTCCTGACCCTGGAAGAGCTGACCGAGGTGAGCGAGGCCTTCATCCGGCGCGGCATCCGCAAGATCCGCATTACCGGCGGCGAGCCCCTGGTGCGGCGCGACGTGGTCCGGCTGATCGGAAATCTCGGCCGCCATGTCGGCGGCGCGCTCGACGAGCTCACCCTGACGACCAATGCCACGCAGCTCGAACAACACGCGGACGCCATTGCGGCGTCAGGCGTGCGCCGCATCAACGTCTCCCTGGACACACTCGACCGCGACCGGTTCGCCCGGCTGACGCGCGGCGGCGATCTCGACCGCACGCTGGGCGGCATCGCCGCGGCGAAACGCGCCGGGCTCGCCGTCAAGATCAATGCCGTCGCCCTGAAAGGCGAGAACGAGGCCGAGATCCCCGCGATGATCGAATGGGCCCATGGCGAAGGCTTCGACCTCACCCTGATCGAGGTCATGCCCGTCGGCGATGTCGGGGCCGACCGGACCGGTCAGTTCCTGCCCTTGAGCGCCGTGCGCGAACGCCTGGAGGCGCGCTGGACCCTGAGCGACCTGCCCGACAGCACGGGCGGCCCGGCACGCTATGCCCGTATCGCGGAAACCAACGGACGCGTCGGCTTCATCACGCCGCTGACCTCGAATTTCTGCGCCGGCTGCAACCGGATCCGGATGACGTGCACCGGCACGCTTCATACCTGCCTGGGCCATGACGACGATCTCGACCTGCGCGGCGCGCTGCGCTCGGGCGGCGTTGCGGCGGTCGACCGGCTGATCGACACGGCCATGGCGATCAAGCCGGAACGCCACGATTTCGACATTGCGCCCGGCTCGACGCCGGCGGTATCGCGCAACATGGCGCGAACGGGAGGCTGAACGATGCGGATCACGGTGAAATACGTCGCCGCCCTGCGCGACCGGATGGGCCGCCCGGAAGAGACTGTCGACCTGCCCGGCGACATCGCCGACAGCGAGGCCCTGATTGCGCATCTGCGCGAGAGCGACGCCGCGGCGGAGGTGCTGACCCATCCGTCGGTCCGCCTGATCCGCAATGATGCGATCGTGCCCCGCCCGGCCCCGCTGGCCTCCGGCGACACGCTGGCCTTCTGCCCGCCTTTCACGGGAGGCTGACATGGCACGGATCGCGACCGGCATTCTGGAGACCCCGCTCGATCCGGCCGCCGAACTGGCGGCGATAGCCGGACAGGACAATTCCGCCGGCGGCGTGGCGAGCTTCGTCGGCCAGGTGCGCGGCGAGGCCGGCCTGACCGCGCTGGAGCTGGAACACTATCCCGGCGTCACCGAAGCCGCACTGGCCCGGATCGCCGAAACCGCCGCGCAGCGCTGGCCGCTGATGCAGGCGGCGATCCGCCACCGGGTCGGCAAGATGATGCCGGGCGAACCCATCGTCTTCGTCGCCGCCAGCGCCGCCCACCGGCGCGAGGCGCTGGAGGCGGTGGGCTACATGATCGACCTCTTGAAGACCGAAGCCCCGTTCTGGAAGCGGGTCCACACGGAAGAGGGCAGCCACTGGGTCGACGCCGTGGACGGCGACCGCGAGGCCGCCGATTTCTGGCTCGACCAGATCGCCAGCGAGGATGCGTAGGAGATGAGCGGGCTGACCCATCAGGACGAGGAAGGCCGCGTGCGCATGGTCGATGTCGGCGACAAGCCGGTCACAGCCCGGCGCGCCGTGGCCTCCGCGCGTGTCGAAATGAGCGCGGACGCCTTCGCCGCGATCCGCGACGGCGCCGGCCCGAAGGGCGACGCACTCAAGACGGCGGAACTGGCCGGAATCATGGCCGCCAAGCGCACGGCCGATCTCATCCCGCTCTGCCACCCCCTGCCCCTGACGAAGGCGAAACTCGCGATCGAGACGGACGAGGCCGGCCGGGCCTTCCGCATCCGCGCCGAAGTGGCGACCGACGGCAAGACCGGCGTCGAGATGGAAGCGCTGACCGCCGCTTCCGTGGCGGCATTGACCCTCTATGACATGGCCAAGGCGCTCGACAAGGCGATCCGGATTACCGACGTCCAGCTGGACGCGAAGAGCGGCGGACGTTCCGGCGACTACCGCCGCGAGGGCGAAGACGCCACCTCCTGAAACCGCGGCCGATCGTCAGGGTGACAGGTTCCGGGCCAGTCGCTAGCGTGAGCGCCGAATTGGGGACCAGGAGACAGAACGATCATGAAAACCGGAAGCCTTTGGCGCGCCGCCGGCTGCGCGCTTGCCCTTGCCGTTGCACCCGCCGTCCAGGCCCAGGACTGGGACGAGGAAACCGACGGGCTGGACCGGCTGGACGGCTTCGTGCCGCTGCATGTCGACACCGATGACGGCCGTATCCTGGCCGAGCTGAGTGCGCAGGAAGACGGCTCGCTGGGCCGCATGATCTACACCTCGCGCCTGACCTCGGGCCTGGGGTCCAACCCGGTCGGTCTGGACCGCGGCGCCGGTATCGGCTCGCAGATCCTGCGCTTCTTCCGGGTCAATGACCGCGTCTTCGCCGAGTTCGAGAATACCGGCTATCGCGCCCTCGGCGCCGAGGATGACGAGGCCCGCGCCACGCAGCAATCCTTCGCGCGCTCGGTGATCTGGAGCACCGACATCGTCGCCGAGGAAGACGGCCGCGTACTCGTCGACCTGTCCGGCTTCCTGACCCGCGATCCGATCGGCACGGCAGACCGCCTGTCCGATACCGGCCAGGGCAGTTTCTCCATCGACAGCGACCGCAGCGCGCCGCTCACCGGCAGCGCCCTCGCCTTCCCGCAGAATGTCGAGATCGACGCCCTGCTGACCCTGTCCGGCGGCGATCCGGGCTCCGAAGTGCGTGCTGTCACGCCGGACCCGGAATCGGTGACGCTGACCGTGCACCATTCCTTCGCGGCCCTGCCGGATGCCGGCCAGCAGATCCGCGAAGCGGACGACCGCTCCGGCGCCATCACGCTGGAATTCTACGACATGGCCGCGCCGCTCGACGCCCCCGTGCGCCGGTCCTACGCCATCCGCCACCGGCTGGACCGGGTCGATCCGTCCGCCCAGAGCGGCCCGGTGGTCGAACCCATCGTCTACTATCTCGACCGCGGCACGCCGCCGCTCATCCGGGATGCGCTGATCGAAGGCGCCTCCTGGTGGGCCGAGGCTTTCGAGGCGGCCGGCTATGAAGACGCCTTCCGCGTCGAACTCCTGCCGGAAGACGCCCATCCGCTGGATATCCGCTACAACATCATCCAGTGGGTCCACCGCCAGACCCGCGGCTGGTCCTACGGCGCCTCGGTGGTCGATCCGCGCACCGGCGAGATCATCAAGGGCCATGTCATCCTGGGCAGCCAGCGCGTGCGGCAGGACCGCATGATCTTCGAGGGCCTGCTGGGCGCCGATGGCACAGGCTCCGGCGCCGCCGACGACCCGCTGGAACTGGCGCTTGCCCGTATCCGCCAGCTCTCCGCCCACGAGGTCGGCCACACGATCGGTCTGGCACACAATTTCGCCGCCAGCGTCTCCGACCGCGCCTCGGTGATGGACTATCCCGCCCCGCTGGTCACGCTCGACGGCAGCGGCGAAATCGACACATCGCAGGCCTATGACACCGGCATCGGCGAATGGGACAAGGTCGCCATCACCTGGCTCTACGGCGAGTTCGGCGAGGGCGAGACGGAAGCGGCCGCCCTCGACCGCATCCTCACCGAGGCCCGCGCGAACGGCCTACTCTACATCACCGACCGGCATGCCCGCGGCAATAACAGCGCCCATCCCCAGGGCAATCTCTGGGACAATGGCGCCGATGCCGTGACTTCGCTGAACGAGACGATGGCTGTCCGCCAGGCCGCACTGGACGCCTTTGGGCCCCAGGTGCTGGCCCGGGGCGAACCGGCCAGCTCGCTGCGCGACGTCTTCTCGCCGATCTATCTCTATCACCGCTACCAGGTGGAGGCCGCGGCCAAGTCGATCGGCGGCGTGGTGTTCGATTACGAGCTGAACAGCGGCGAACAATCCGGGCTTGAGCCCGTGTCGCCTGCCGATCAGCGCCGGGCGCTCGATGGGCTGCTCGCCACGCTCGACCCGCAAGCGCTAGATATTTCCGACCGCGTTCTCGGCCTGATGGCCCCCTCGCCCTTCGCCGACTATGACGATGCGGCGACGCGCGAACTGTTCGAAAGCCCGGCCTATCCGGCCTTCAGCCGGACCGCGGCCGCCGGCGCGGCGTCCCGGATCACCTTCGATGCCATGCTGGCCCCGGCCCGCATTGCACGCCTGGCCGACCAGCACGCCCGCAATGACGCGCAATTGTCGCCGCAGGCGCTGTTCGAGCGGGTCGAGAGCCGGATTTTCGACGCCCCGCGCGGCGAAGCCGGGCGTCTGGGTCCGGTGCGCCACGCGGTCCAGGCCGAATATGCCGACCAGCTGCTCGATCTCGTCGCCCAGGGTTCGCCCGCCGTTGCGAGCCTGGCGCGCCAGCGCCTGGAAGCCATCGCCGCGGACGCGCCCGGGCGCCGCGACGGGGGCGCCGATGCCGCCCATCGCCTGTGGCTCGCCCGCTCGATCGAGGCCGGGCTGGACCGGTTCGATCGCGGCGAAACGCCGGACCTGACCGATACCGATGTTCCGCCGGGCAGCCCGATCGGCGCCGACACCTGCTGGCATTGCGACAGCGCCGCGCTTCTGGGTCTGGACCGGTGAGGCGCGGCGCACTCGTCGCTCTGGCCGCCGGCCTGCTGGCGGGCGCATGCAGCCAGGAGCCGCCGGTACGGCTGGATGCGGACATCATCCCGCAGGAGAGCGGGACGTCGGCCAGCCTGCGCGGTCTCGCCGTGGTCGATGCGCAGACGGCCTGGATCGGCGCGCCGGACGGGCAGGTCCTGCGCACCGTCGATGGCGGTGAGACCTGGACACTGACACGCATTCCCGGCGCGGAGGGGCTCGACCTGCGTTCGGCCCACGCCTTTGACGCCGACCACGCGCTTTTCCTGACAGCCGGCCAGCCGGCCCGGCTCTACGTGACCCGCGATGGCGGCGCGAGCTTCCGGACCGTCTGGGAAGACGAGAGCGGGCAGGCCTTTTTCGACGGGATGGACTTCTGGAACGACCGGTACGGCCTCGCCTTTTCCGATCCCGTCGACGGACACTTCCTGATCCTGCTGACCGGCGATGGCGGCGAGACCTGGCGGCCCGCCGGAGACACGCCGGAGGCGCTGGAGGGCGAGGCCGGCTTCGCCGCGTCCGACAGTGCTATCGGGCTGACGCCGTCGGGTTGCGCCTTCATCGGCACGGGCGGCGGCGAAACCGCGCGCATGCTGCGCAGCTGCGATTTCGGCGAGAGCTGGGGCGTGGCCGACACGCCGCTCGCCGCCGGCCGGGAAAGCGCCGGCGTTTTCTCCATCGATGCCACGGGCGAGCGCATCGTCGCGGTCGGCGGCGATTTCGCCGACGAGGAGCGCGACGACGGCAATTTCGCCTGGTCCGACGATGGCGGGAACAGCTGGGAGGGCGCCCTGGAGCCGCCCCATGGGTATCGGTCTGCGGTGGTGCACCTTCCCGGGCATCCCGAGACGCTGATCGCGACCGGTCCCAGCGGGACGGATATTTCCCGCAACAGCGGCGAGATCTGGGTCGACTGGACGGCGATGGACGGCCATCACGCCATCGCCTTCGCGCCGGACGGCAGCGCCGGCTGGGCGGTCGGCTCGCAAGGCCGCATCACCCGGATCGAGGTCGCTCCCGGCCAATGACACAAAAAGCGGGCCCGGCCGCAAGGCCGGACCCGCCTGTGCACGACGCATTTCTGCGCCGCGGGGGCCGCGCGTTCGCGTTAGCCGCCGAAGGACTGGGAGATGGTGGCGAACACGCCGTCATCCCCGCCGTCGGACGCGCTGAAGTAGCGGATGTCCCAGCCGACATTCTCGAACACCGTGCCGGAAATGCCGACCTGGTAGTCCTCGTAGTCGGCCGAGGAGAGGTCGTCGAACCGGCTCGCGCCGACGCGAGCATCCACCGAGACATTGTCGTTGAGCGGCAGGGCCAGACCCGTGGACGCATACCAGCCCGGGCCGATCTCGCCGTAAAACTCCGGCGAATAGGCCAGGTTCGCATCCCATTCGAACGGGCCGAGCGCGTGGCTGACGCCGCCGTAGATCTCGGCAAAGTTCTGGCCGTCCGGGCTGTCGGGATAGAGATAGTAGATGGCGCCGACATCGAAGCCGAAGCCGCCGGCTTCCCAGCCCCAGCCGGCATAGAGGTCGAGTTCCATCGTCGTGTCGTCGGAGAAGTCGACGCTCGACCCCCAGACGCCGACATAGAGGCCGCTTTCGGACGCGACGTCGAACCCGCCGGACACGGCCGGGCCGTCGCCGGTCTGGGAAATCCCGCGGAAGACGTAGTTGGTGGTCAGGGCGACATTGCCCTCGACGGTCTGGGCCGCGACCGGGCCCGTCAGGGCGGCGAGGGCCAGGGCGGCGGTGAGAAACTTGGCTTTCATGTCGTTACTCCTCGTTAGGTGGCGTTGCCTTGCGCCGGCTTTTGCCGGTGGGACGTGAGCGCAGCTTTCCTGTTGCGCGCAGCTGGACCGGCGCGGACTTGAGTTCCAGAGGGGGGCCGGGTCTGGACCGGAATGCCCCGCCGGGGTTTGCGTTCGAAGGCTCGTTGGCGTTCTGGGGTTTCGGCTTGGCGGCCCCGGGCACGCCGGCCGGTTCGGCTGCCGAATGGGCAGCCGAACCGGCCGGTATCCCCGTTAATCCGCCGGGGCCGACGGCTTTCCCGGATCGATCGCGGCGAAGATCGAGCCTGCCGGATGTCCAAGTTCGGACAGGTCGCCACCGACATTCTCGGCGTCCGGCGACAGGCGGATGCCCACCGTGATCTTCAGGATCAGCCAGACCACGAAGCTGGAGACGAAGACGAAGGCACCGATCGCGCCGACCCCGACCGCCTGGCCGAAGAAGGAGGCGTCGGAATTCGTCAGCGGCACGGCCATCGTGCCCCAGATCCCCGCGAACAGGTGGACCGGAATGGCGCCGACCACATCGTCGATCCGCACGGCTTCCAGGAATTTCGCACCGAAGGTGGCGATCACCGCACCGACCGCGCCGATGCCGATGGCTTCCATGATGGTCGGCGTGAGCGGCTCGGCCGTGATCGAGACCAGGCCCGCCAGGGCGCCGTTGAGGCAGTAGGCCAGGTTGGCCTTGCCGCCACCGATGAGCAGCGAGAGCAGATAGGCCGTCACCACGCCCGCGGCCGCGGCCATGTTCGTGTTGGCGAAGATCTGCGAGATCGCGACGGCGTCAGCGGCGGAACCCATGGCGAGCTGGGAGGCCCCGTTGAAGCCGAACCAGCCGAACCACAGGATGAACGTACCCAGCGTGGCCAGCGGCAGCGAGGACGGCACCATCGGCGTCGCATTGGGGCCGAAGCGGCCGGTCCGGGCGCCGAGCAGGATCGCACCGGCCAGGGCAGCCCAACCGCCGGTCGAGTGGACCAGGGTGGAACCGGCGAAATCGGAGAAGCCGAATTCGCTGTCCAGCCAGCCCGCACCCCATTCCCAGGAACCCTGGACCGGGTAGATCACGGCCGTCAGCACGACCACGAAGATGAAGAAGGGGCCGAGCTTGACGCGCTCCGCGATCGTGCCGGACACGATTGAGGCCGCGGTGGCCACGAAGACCATCTGGAAGAACCAGTCGGACGCGGCCGCATAGCCCGTGTCGAGCGCGATTTCCGCATCGCTGGCAATCTCGGACGGACCCCAGATCGCGGGCAGGCCGAAATAGGGCGTCTGGCCGCCATACATGACCTGGTAGCCGACCAGGTAGAACATCAGGCCGGCGATCGAGTAGAGCGCGATGTTCTTCAGGCAGATCGCGGCGGCGTGCTTGGTGCGCACGAAGCCGACCTCCAGCATCGCGAAGCCGGCGGCCATCAGCATCACAAGGAAGCCGCCGATCAGAAACAGTAGTGTGTTGAATACGAATGCGGTTTCGTCGGTGACCTGGGCCTGGGCCGGGCCGGCGAACAGGGCGCCGGCAGCCAGCGCCACAAGCGCGCCGCCAAAAAGTTTCTTCCGCGTGTTTGTCGTGCCAATCATTGGGATCCCCCCGCTCTGGCAACCATCCCTCAAACCGCCGGACGGCCGGCTTCGGTCAGCCGGACGCAAGGCGGTGAACCGTCCTTCAGCGAACGGTCCGCTTGTCGTCGATCTGGATCGGACCTGTGCACGAAACTTGCGCGCAAGGGCGGAACTGACGTCCCGCCGAACAAGGCTGACCCACACTGCCTGGGGCAGTGACGGATCCCATCAATGGCGCTCTGTGGTGCGGCTGCGTTGGCGCAGCTCGTGATTTGACAACTCTATGACAGACCATGCTGCACCGCAACATTTTTCTTGGCCCGCCGAAATCCCGGAAAATATGCCCGTTGGAGCGATATTTTTCCCGGTATACGCAATATTCTTCGACTTTGAGGAAAAGAGCTGGCGGCCGCAGCCGCCAGCAGTTCAATCCACAGAGTCGCGACATGATCGGATGCCGCGAGAAAATCAGCGGCTTGCACGCCAAGACCGGTCAACCGGATTCACGCAATTTTTTACCGACCGTTATGCATTGCCCGGAATTGAGACAGCGTGCCGCAATATCGTGCAAGCTGAACCCGGCTTCATGTTTACCGGCCTCGGGGGCCGTCCGGACGGGTTAGGATGAAGCTCGCCGAGGCCGTCAGGACCAGCGCCTGCACCGCCAATACGGACGGGCGCACCCCCAGCACCCAGCTCAGCGCGAGGGCGGCGATCATCGCCGCGACCGAGACGGCCTTCGTGCGGCGGTCGATACTGCCATGCTCGCGCCAGTTCCGGATCAGGGGTCCGAACTGGCGATGGGTGACCAGCCAGTCATGCATCCGGCGGGAGCTCCGCGCGAAGGCGAAGACCGCCAGGAGCAGGAAGGGCGTGGTCGGCAACAGGGGCAAGGCGGCACCGGCAAATGCCAGTCCCACGCACACAATTCCGAAGCCGAGCCAGACCAGTCGAAACATCATGCGCCATACTAACCCGAAACGCACATTTTGGAGCGTTGGAATTCTGTTTCACCGAACGGCCCCGTGAAGCGGTTTATTGCCGTTTTCATCCATGTTGCGCCCTCATGTGCAGAAATTTTCCAATAGAGGGTTGCAATCCCGATCGAGTGCGGTCACGCTGCAGCGCATTAGGAAACGGGGACGCCCCTGACATGCCGATGAACGCGATTGCCAAGCCGGTCCTGCCGGCCGCTGCCCTTGAGGGCGAGCGGGTGCTGTCGCTCGGTCTCCTTCTTCTCGTACTTGTACTTATTATTCCCTCCATAACGGGAGTGGCGTACGCGCCTGCCAACTAGGTAACCAGACCAAAGGCAGACACGAAAAACCCCGCTCCCGACACCGGAGCGGGGTTTTTCGTGTTCGCTGCACGGAAAGCTTCGATGACACAGAGTTCGAAAAAAACGTCAGACGCGATCACGAAGGGGCCGGCCCGCGCCGCCGCACGCGCCATGCTGCGTGCGACCGGCATGGACGATGCCGACTTCGACAAGCCCCTGATCGGCGTCGTGAATACCTGGACCACGGTGACGCCCTGCAACATGCATCTGGGCGACCTGGCCGAGCCGGTGCGCGACGCCGTGCGCGAAGCGGGCGGTCATCCGTTCGACTTCAACACGGTCGTCGTCTCCGACGGCATCTCCATGGGATCCGAAGGCATGCGCGCCTCGCTGATCTCGCGCGAGACGATCGCCGACAGTATCGAGCTGGCCGTGCGCGGCCACTGCCTGGACGGCGTGGTCATCCTGGTCGGTTGCGACAAGACCATCCCGGCCGCCGCCATGGCGCTGGCGCGCATGGACGTGCCCGGCTGCATCCTCTACGGCGGCACGATCATGCCGGGCCGTCTGGGCGAGAAGGACCTGTCGGTCCAGGACGTGTTCGAGGCCATCGGCGCCCACGCCGCCGGCACGCTGGACGATGACGGGCTGAAATCGGTCGAGAAGGCCGCCTGCCCCGGCGCCGGCGCCTGCGGCGGCCAGTTCACCGCCAACACCATGGCCACCATCCTGTCCGTCATGGGCCTGTCGCCCATGGGCGTGAACGACATTCCCGCGCCCCACCCCGACAAGGCCGAAGCCGCGGCACGCTGCGGCCGCCTGGTGGTGGAACTGGCGCAGAAGGGCATTCGGCCGAGGCAGTTCGTCAGCGCGGCATCCCTCCGCAACGCGGCGATCGCTGCCTCGGCCAGCGGTGGCTCCACCAATGCCATCCTGCACCTGGCCGCCATCGCGGCGGAAGCGGGCGAGCCCTTCTCGATCGACATTTTCGACGAGGTTTCCGGCATCGCCCCGGTGATCACCGATCTCAAACCCGGCGGCCGCTTCCTGGCCCACCACATGTTCCTGGCCGGCGGGACGCGCCTGTTCGCCCAGCGCCTGGTCGAGGCCGGCCTGCTGGCCGACACGCCCACCGTGACCGGCCGCAGCCTGCACGAGGAAGCCGCCGAGGCCGTCGAATCCAAGAACCAGCGCGTCATCAAGACCGTCGCGGATCCGGTGAAGCCGGATGGCGGTTTCCGCATCCTCTACGGCGATCTGGCACCGGACGGCGCGGTGCTGAAAACCTCCGGCCATTCGCGCACCGAAATGGAAGGCCCGGCCCGCGTCTTCGAGAGCGAGGAAGCGGCCTGGGTGGAAATCGAGAACAACCGCATCAAGGCCGGCGATATCGTCATCATCCGCAATGAAGGCCCCAAGGGCGGCCCCGGCATGCGCGAAATGCTGGGCGTCACCGCCGCCCTGGTCGGCCAGGGCCTCAGCGAGGACGTCGCCCTGATCACGGACGGCCGTTTCTCCGGCGCCTCGAAGGGTTTCGTGATCGGCCATGTCAGCCCGGAAGCCGCCGCCGGCGGCCCGATCGGCCTGATCCGGGACGGCGACATCGTCCGCATCGATGTCGGCGCCCGCCAGATCGACGTCGAGGCCGATCTGTCGGCCCGCCGCAAGGACTGGGTGCGCCCCGAACCGAAATCGGTCGGCGGCGTGTTCGCCAAATACGCCGCGCTGGTCTCTTCGGCCTCGCGCGGCGCCGTCACCGTTCCGGCCGGCAGCGAAGCTGCGGCCGCAGCCCCATCCAACGACACAGAGACATCCAAGCAGGAGATCAACGCATGACCGCGTCCGCTTCCAACCCGACTTCCCGGCGCGCCGCCTTCGAAGTCGACACGACCGAATTCAAATCCAAGCCGATCGCGGTCATCGGCTATGGCAGCCAGGGCCGCGCCCACGCCATGAACATGAAGGATTCGGGCTGCGACGTGATCGTCGGCGTCCGTCCGGGCGGTGCCGGCGAAAAGAAGGCCCAGGCCGACGGTCTGAAGACCGCCACGCCGGAAGAGGCCGCCAAGGCCGCCCACGTCATCGCCATCCTGACGCCGGACATGTCCCACGAGGCGGTGTTCCGCGACATGGTCGCGCCCAATCTGGACAAGGGCGATGCGGTGCTGTTCGCGCACGGTTTCTCCGTGCATTTCGGCCGCGTCCAGCCGACCGAGGATATCGACGTCATCCTGGTCGCGCCGAAAGGCCCGGGCGATCTGGTCCGCCGCGAATACGAGATCGGCCGCGGCGTGCCCTGCCTGTTCGCGATCAACCAGGACGCCACCGGCAAGGCGCGCGAGCGCGCACTGAGCTATACGGCCTGTATCGGCGGCGCCACGGCCGGCGTCATCGAGACGACCTTCGCCGAGGAAACCGAGACCGACCTGTTCGGCGAGCAGGCCGTCCTGTGCGGCGGCACGACCGAGCTGGTGATGGCCGGCTACGAGACGCTGGTCGAGGCCGGCTACCAGCCGGAAGTCGCCTATTTCGAATGCCTGCACGAGCTCAAGCTGATCGTCGACCTGCTCTACGAGGGCGGCATGGCGAAGATGCACGAATTCATCTCGGAAACCGCCATCTACGGCGATCTGCGTTCCGGTCCGCGCGTCATCAATGACGAGACCAAGGCCCGCATGCGCGAGGTCCTCCGGGACATCCAGGACGGCACGTTCGCCCGCGACTGGATCACCGAGAACCAGGCCGGAAAGCCGCAATACCAGGCCCTGCTGCGCAAGGATCTGGAACACCCGATCGAGAAGACCGGCGCGGAACTGCGCGCCGACATGCCGTGGCTGCAGCCCGGCGCCAACACGCAGTGACGACAGGAAGGCTTTAGGATCATGACCGCCCTGCCCGCCAATGACAGCCTGGCCGACGCGACCGAAGCGGAGGCCCCCAAGACCGCCAAGCAGACCGGGGCGCACGCCGTCGTGCGCACGCTGGAAGCGCTGGGCGTGGACCGGGTATTCGGCTATCCGGGCGGGGCGATCATGCCGGTCTATGATGCCCTGACCGGTTCGAGCCTGGACCATATCCTGGTGCGCCACGAACAGGCCGCCGCCTTCGCCGCCGACGCCCAGGCCCGGATCACGGGCAAGGCCGGCGTGTGCATGGCGACGTCCGGTCCCGGCGCCACCAATCTGCTGACCGGCATCGCGAACGCGTACATGGACTCGGTGCCCATGATCATCCTGACGGGCCAGGTCCCGTCCGGACTGATGGGTACGGATGCCTTCCAGGAAGTCGACGTGTTCGGCATGTCGATGCCGGTCGTGAAACACTCGATCATCATCCGCGATCCGATGCGGATCCCGGAGATGATCGCGGAAGCCTTCCAGATCGCCGAGGAGGGCCGCCCCGGCCCGGTCCTGATCGATCTGCCGAAGGATGTCCTTCAAGCCGAGGCGTACCCCACCTTACCCCCAGAGCCTCGGCCCACAGCAGGGCCGCCCCGTGCCAGTGACGCCGATATGGCTGCGGCGGCGGCCCTGCTGTCCCAATCCAAGCGCCCCGTCCTCTATATCGGCGGCGGCGTCGCCCTGGGCGGCGCGGTCGAGGCCGTGCGCGGCTTCATGGAGCGCTCCGGCATTCCCGCGGTCGCCACGCTGAAGGGTCTGGGCTGCGCCGATCCGGACGCGGACAATTTCCTGGGCATGCTGGGCATGCATGGCGGACGCGCCGCCAATGTCGCGGTCGACGAATGCGATCTGCTGGTGTGCTGCGGCGCCCGTTTCGACGACCGGGCCACCGGCCGGCTGGACAGTTTCGCCAAGGGTGCGCGCATCATCCACATGGATGCCGACGCGGCCGAGATCGGCAAGCTGCGCGCCGCCGATGTCGCGATTTCCGGCGATATCGCCGATGCGCTGGACCGGCTGGACCCGGGCTATCTGGACATCGATCCCTGGCGCGAGACCTGCCGGGAGCGCAAGGAGCGCCACGCCTTCCGCTATGATGCGCCGGGCAATGGCGTCTTCGCGCCAGCCATGCTGAAGGAATTGTCCGAAGCGGCCGGCGACGATTTCATCGCCGCCTGCGATGTCGGCCAGCACCAGATGTGGGTCGCCCAGCATTGCCGTTTCTCACGGCCGGAAGCCCATCTGACCTCCGCCGGCCTGGGCGCCATGGGCTACGGCCTGCCCGCCGGT
>Ga0207716_100337_pt1 | contig 22008 bp, 16 predicted proteins | sample TtaePargueraPR_FD_187739 | JGI IMG/M metagenome (GOLD analysis project Ga0207716, IMG submission 187739) | Aerobic enrichment media microbial communities from Bioluminiscent Bay, La Parguera, Puerto Rico - Tt and P2 (5) (SPAdes) | ecosystem: Environmental > Aquatic > Marine > Unclassified ... | reverse complement strand
GCCTGAAACAGATAGAACTTCAGCATACTGCGGTTGGCCTGCGTGCCCCATTGTTCGCGCAGTTCGGCATAACGCCGGTCCTCGGGCTTGCCGATATTGCGTATCGCCAGATAGCCGGCCAGGCGTAGCGCCCAGGTAATGCTCAGCGCGGCCAGCAAGATTCGCATGCTCGGGTGGCCGGTGCCGAGTATTGCGTAGCAGGGGCCGGCCGCGCCCACGATGAGTGTCCAGCTGATATCAACGATACCGGCGTTGCGGGTACGGCATTGCACCCGCCAGGTCATATAGACCGCGGCGACAGCGATAACAGCGTGCAACAACATGCTCTGCCATATGGCCATGACTTACCCCGTTATCACGCGGCCACTGCGCCGAGCCGGCGAGTCGAACAGGATATGGGCAACGCCGATATGCCGTTCCGCAAATCCGGCCTCACAGATGGCCAGGTAGAAATCCCACATGCGCATGAAGGTTTCACTATAGCCCAGCCGGCGGATGGCGGCGGCCTCATGCCAGAAGCGCTGCCGCCATATTTCCAGCGTGCGTGCATAGTCTTCGGCAAAGTCTTCCAGATGCGCCAGACGCAGGCCGCTACCGGTAGTCGCCGCTTTCATCAGCTCGGTGATGGAGGGTAGATGGCCACCGGGAAAGATATAGCGTCGGATAAAGTCAGGAGTGCGCCGGTAGCGTGCATATCTCTGATCCTTGCAGGTGATGGCCTGGATCAGGGCGCGTCCATCCGGTTTGAGCAGGCTTTCCACCACCGAGAGATAGCGGGGCAGGTACTCATGTCCCACCGCTTCGATCATTTCGATGGAAACGAGTTTGTCGCACTGGCCTGAAAGTGTTGTGGGCAGATCGCGGTAATCCGCCTTGAGTACCGTGACCTGTTCTCCCAGTCCGGCCCCGAGGATGCGTGTCAGCGCCAGGTCGTATTGTTCCTGCGAAATGGTCGTGGTGGTGACCCGGACGCCGTAGTGCCGGGCTGCATGCATGGCCATTGCACCCCAGCCGGTACCGATTTCCACCAGATGTTCACCCGGCTGGAGATCAAGCTTGCGGCAGATCATGTCCAGCTTGTTGAACTGTGCCTCTTCCAGGGAGTCGGTGCTGTTCCGGAAAATGGCCGATGAATACATCATGCTTTCGTCCAGAAACAGGCGGAAGAAGTCATTGCCCAGATCGTAATGGGCGGCGATATTCAGGCGGCTGTTGTCCCGGTGATTACGGCGGCGCCAGTCGAGGAATCTGAGCGCCGGTTTTTTCAGGCAGGCCAGGCCGCTGTCCATGGCGTCCAGCTGATCAAGGTTGCGGATGAACAGACGCACCAGGCCGACCAGATCAGGGCTGTCCCATAGTCCCAGCATATAGGCCTCACCCAGTCCCACGGCGCCGCCCAGGCAGGCGTGTTGATAGAAGGCAGGATCGTGGATATGTACGTCAATGGGTTCGCAGTGCTCATGTTCGGCATCCGGACCGAGCAGGGTCGCGCCTGCTTCCGCTTCATGCATGCGCACCGCGCCTTCCGAAAGATGGCGAATGCGGTTGAGAAAGGCCTCGCGCAGCATGCGCTCGGATAGCAGGCCGGAGCTGCCGGTGTTCAGGTTGTCGGCGTAGGCAGAAATATGTTCACTCATGTGCCATTCCTTTCAGAGTGACTGGGGGTGGAGGAATCGGGTGCGCCCGCCCGGGGGTGGCGGACGAACGGTACACCTTTGAGCCAGAGCCGCAGGGCCTGCCAGTAAATGGCGGCGGCTATTTTCAGGGTCATGAAAGGCGTGGCGATCAAGGCATGTGCGCAGGCCGCACTGTTCAGTGGTCGGGCGCGTAACTGCAGGCCGGCATGGAACAACACCTTGTCCTTGCGATGATTCTGCAGGCCGATCAATAGGGCATGTTCGGTTTTCAGTATCCGCAGGTGGTAGAGCATGTCCATATCCATGAAGGGCGATACATGCAGGGCCTTGGCGAATTCCAGCGAGATGCTGGCGCTCTGGCCGTCAGGGATGGCCAGCACATAGGGATGCCGTTCATTCCAGGGCGTGTTGTGTACCTCGGCAATGATCCAGCGCAATTGCCCGCTGCCGTCGTGGCAGAAGAACAGGCTGATGGGGTTGAAGCAGAAGCCGAAATAACGCGGCTGGGTCAGCAACATGATGCGACCAGTCGGCCGCTGTCCATGCGTCTGTTCCACCAGATCACGAGCCGCCTCGGCCAGATTTTGTGTTCTGCCGGGCAGGTAATCACTGCGTCTGAAACTGACGATATTGGTTTGTTCCAGTGACCAGAACCAGCGTCCGCGAAAGGCCTGCTCCAGACGATCAAGATCCAGACAGAGCATGCTGAGGCGATAGTTGAAACGATGCGTCCTGGGTGAATGTCGCGCGTGACTGACTTCGCCGGTATACAGGCAGTGCGTCTGTTCGATCACAGCGATTCTCCGAATTGGGCGGTGACATCCAGGGCACTGTGTACGCCATCTTCGTGGAAGCCATTGCGCCAATAGGCGCCACAGAAATGCGTACGGTTCTGGCCACTGATCTCCTGGCGCCGCTCACGGGCCTTTTGTGCACTGAGGGTGTAGACCGGGTGGTCGTACTCATAACGACCCAGGATTTTTTCCTCATTCACCTGCTCGCCCTGATTCAGGGTGACGCAGAGTTCCTCCGGGGCATTCAGTTGTTGCAGGCGATTCATGTGATAGGTCACGGTGGCGGGACGTTCGCGGTCTTCACTCACGCGGTAGTTCCAGGAGGCCCAGGCACGCGGGTTACGTGGCAGCAGGGCACGGTCCGTATGCAGCAGTACCTCGTTTTTCTGATAGGGCAGCTGGCCCAGAATTTCCTGCTCACGCGGGCCTGGGTCCGCCAGCAAGCGCAGTGCCTGGTCGCTGTGGCATGCGAATATCACCTGATCGAAGCGTTCCGTGCCCTGGGCGGTCGTGACGCGGACGTGATCGGGGTGACGTTGCACAGACTCTACGGGGGTATTCAGCCTTGCGCGGTCGCCCATCAGCAGGGCTATGCGCCGTACATATTCACGTGAGCCGCCATGAATCACATACCACTGCGGGTGGCGCGTCACGGTAAGCAGGCCGTGGTTGTCGAAGAACTCCACGAAATGATCTGCCGGAAACTCGCCGGCCGTTGACAACGAACCGGACCAGATGGCTGAGCACATCGGCAGCAGGTAGCGATCGATGAAATCCTGCGAATAATCGCCGTTCTCCAGGTATTGCCCCAGGCTCAGGCCGCAGGGTGAAGCGAGCAGGCGGCGACTTTCGCGATTGAAACGAACAATGTCCCGCAGCATGCGGTAATGATCGGAGCGCAGCAGGTTGCTGCGCTGGGCAAACAGGCCGTTGAAGCCAATGCTGCCGTATTCAATGCCACTGCGGGTGCAGCTGACGCTGAAACTCATCTGGGTAGGCAGACCCTGCACCCGCAGCTGTTTCAGCAGTTTGGTGAAGTAGGGATAGGTGCGGTCGTTATAGACGATGAATCCGGTATCGACAGCATATTGCTGTCCGCCGAGGGTGACATCCACGGTGTGTGTATGCCCGCCCAGGCGGGGCTCTTTTTCAAACAGCACCACTTCATGCTGGCGTCGCAGCAGGTGGGCGCAGACCAGTCCTGATATGCCGCTGCCTATGATCGCAATTCTCATGCAAATAACTCCGAAAACCCCTGGATGTCTCTATATACGCAGCAGTCAGGGGTTTGGATGCAGGACAGATTCGACTTTTTTTCTTGCCGCAGTGGATGGTCGACGGCATGCTATGGATATCCTGTCCAAGAAATTTTGTTGTGGCTGAGAATCAACAACTTGAGCAACTGCTCGCCAGGACGGCCTTGCGCGACCGGGCAGCGTTTCAGCAGCTATATAACCTGACGTCCCCGCATCTGTTTGGCGTTGCGCTGCGTATATTGCATACACGCTCCCTTGCGGAAGAGGCGCTTCAGGATGCATTCGTTCAGATTTGGCAGAAAGCCGGTGAATACCGTGCCGACAAGGCGCAGGTGAACACCTGGATGACCTCCATCACCCGTTACCGGGCGCTCGATATGTTGCGCAAGTCGGCGCGCGAAACCCCGCTTGAAGAATTACCGGATTCCGTGATGCCGGAGCAGCAGGGCGCCCAGATGATGGCGGCGGAGAACGCTGATCTGGAACTCTGCATGGAGGAACTCCAGAACGAACAGCGTGAGTGCATAGCACTTGCCTATGTGGATGGTTACAGCCACCAGGAACTGAGTGACCGGCTGGATACACCGCTGGGTACGGTGAAAAGCTGGATACGCCGTGGGCTGCAGCAGCTCAAGGAGTGTCTGCAGCGATGAATTACCAGAACGAACAACTGCGTGAAGCATTGGCGGCTCAATATGTACTGGGCACCTTGCGTGGTTCTGCCCGATTGCGCTTCGAGCGCTGGCTGAATCAGGATCCGGATCTGCAGAACCGCACCGGTTACTGGGAGCAGGCCCTGCAGCCGCTGGCCGATCAGGTGGTGCCGGTGCAACCACCCAGCCGTGTATGGACCTCCATTCAGACCCGGCTGGGTATGCAAGCGAGCTTGCCGGGCAAGAGTCAGGCGACTTCGCGTCTGCACTGGTTGCGTGGTGCCTGGGTGTCCTTCGGGTTGGCGGCCTTGCTGGTCGCCGTGCTGGTGTTCGGCCCGGCCGAGGAAGTCACCCGCTTTACGCCGGATATCGAAGTCGCCCTGCAGAACGAGCTGGCACAGCCGGTATGGAAGGTGGATGCCGACTCCAGCAAGGACACGGTGGTGGTCAGTACCGTCCGAAATGTGCGGTTGCCGGATGACAAGTCACTGGAACTCTGGCTGGTGCTGGAATCCGGCGAGCCCCCCATATCGCTGGGCCTGATGCCTACCGAGCAGGGACGCAAGTATGTCGTGAAGTCTTCCACACCACTGCGCGAAGGCATCGGCTTCGCTGTCAGTCTGGAGCCCAGGGGCGGCTCACCCACGGGCGTTGCCACCGGTCCGATACTGTATATACAGACTTACCGGGAAACCTGAGGAACCAGGCATCCAAAAGACTGTCCGCGGCGTATAACGTTCAAGACAGCAACGAGGAATGCCCCATGCGAACCAGATCAACGCTACTTTTCCTGCTCAGTGCCGTATTACTCGGCGCTTGCGCCGTGTTGGGCGCGGCGCCGCACCATGAATACTCTGTAGCCGCCGAACAAACCTATGCCGAGCATGCCAGGGAGAAACTGACGGCGGATGTTTATGTGCCTGAAGGCGCCGGCCCGTTTCCGGCCGTGGTCGTCATCCACGGCGGCGGTTGGGTTGGCGGTGAACGCAGCGACATGAACAGCGTGGCGCAGTATCTGGCACGGCAGGGGTTTGTGGCCATGAATATCAGTTATCGCTCGGCAAGACAGCACAGCTACCCGGCCCAGGTCGAGGACTGCCGGGCCGCGGTCCGCTGGCTGCGGGCCAACGCGGCGCGCTACAAGGCCAGCGCCCGGCAGATCGGAGCCATGGGCTATTCCGCCGGCGGTCACCTGGCCCTGATGCTGGGTGTTCAGGACACTGAAGACGAGGCCGCCAGGGTCGCGGCTGTCGTTTCGGGCGCAGGACCGACGGACCTGCGCAAGTATCCGGACAGTGGTCTGGTGAAACGTTTCCTGGGCGGGCGCATGCCGGGGCGCGAGGCCATCTACGCCGATGCCTCACCCATTACTCATGTTTCACCCGACGATTCACCAACGTTTTTCTATCATGGCCGCAGGGACATGGTGGTCGAGATAGAGCAATCCCTGGACATGGCGGCTGCGCTGGAACAGGCAGGTGTGTATACCGAAGTCGATGAGCAACCCTGGGGTCATACCCTGACCTTCGTGTTCGATGATGCAAGCCTGCAGCGTGCGTCGGATTTTCTGCGCCGCCGACTTGAGGGCTAGTCTTCGCTGTCGGTGCCGAGATTGGCCTTCATGCGGGCCAGAGCCCTGGGCAGGGCCGCCAGATCAGCGGCGCTCAGCCCCTTTATCGCCATTTGATAAACATCCAGATTGGCCTGGGTGAACTCTTCCATGAGCGGATTGATCTTGTCGGTGATATACAGGCGGTTGGCGCGTCCGTCTTCAGGGTCGGGCTTGCGTCTGACCCAGCCGTCCCGCTCAAGCCGGTCCACCAGTGTGCCCAGGGGTGCTCTGGCCATATCCAGCATGAAAGCGAGTTCGGTTTGCTTGAGTCCGTTCTGCTGCAGCAGGGCGGCCAGCGCCGTCCATTGCGCCCGGGTCAGGCCCAGTTCCCTGAGGCGGCGGTCGAATTCGCGACGCATAAGGCGGGCGACGTCGTGCAGCAGATAGGCAAGTTCCGCATGTTGTGTGGCTTGTGTTTCGGGCTTTGCGGACATGGGCGCAGTGCAGGTCGTATCAGTGAATGATCCCTATTGTTACCTGCAAGCTCCGCTGTCGGCCAGCAACTAGGTATTCGGCGGGAAACTCAGAATGAATTTGGCGCCTTGATCCGGCACGCCTTCGGCGCGGATATGACCTTTGTGCCGCTCCATAATGCGTTTGCAGACGGCCAGTCCCATCCCGGTGCCGGGATAATTGGCGCGAGTATGCAGGCGTTTGAACACCTCGAAGATTTCATTGGCATGTTCCTGGGCAAAACCGATGCCGTTGTCGGCCACTGAGATGACCGGGCCACTGTCTTCGCTGCCGGCGGATTCCACCTGTACACGAATGACCGGATTCAAGTCCGGTTTGCGGTAGCGAAGGGCATTGGCAATCAGGTTCTGAAATAGCTGTCGCATCTGTACGGCATCTGCCTTGATGGTCGGTAGTTCTGCAATCTCGATGTGCGCATGGCTTTCGGAGATCAGTTCTCCCAGATCGCTCTGAACGTCCTTGAGGACATCGTTCAGATCCGTGGGTTCGAATTCCTGACCATGGGTAGTGACTCTGGAATAGGCGAGCAGGCTTTCCAGCAGCGCCTGCATGCGCGATGCGCCATTGATCATGGTTTCCAGATAGATACGGCTTTTTTCGTCGAGTTGGTCTTCACTGTGCGTCAGCAGTCTTTCGCCGAACATGCTGACTTTACGCAGGGGTTCTTTCAGGTCATGCGCCGCGATGGAAGCGAAGTTTTCCAGATCCCTGTTGGAGCTCATGAGTGCAATGGATTTTTCTTCCAGTTCTTCACGGGCCTTTCTGATATCGTTCAGGCTGTTGTGAAGTTTCTGGTTGGATTCACTCAGTGCCAGTGTCATGCGGCGGGTGGTCTGGAACAGGGAGAGGACGGTGCCGACCAGGAAGGAGAGCAGGACACCGACAATCAGAAAAACAGTCGGTAAGTAGCTATGCCATTGGCGAATAAGCTCGGGCGAAGCACGGCTGACGATGTCTATGGGGACTTTCGCGAAACCCAGCGCAGAGGTGCTGTGCCAGCGCGGGTCTGCTTCATCTTTTTCCTCGGCAATCAGTTGGTCGCCCAGATAAAGAGATGACACGTATTCGGTGTAGCCACGGACTTTCAGTATTTCTGCAAACAGGATGTCGAGCCTCACCAGGGTTACGAGATGACCATTGATCTGGTTCTGATTCGAGGTGGCGATGCTGAGTCGCAGAAACACCTGGCCGGAGTGGCTGGCCACGGTATCGATTTCAAGCGCCTCCAGTTGCTCTGTGTCGTCAAGATCCAGTTCGAACAGTGGCACCAGATCCGCTGTATCCCGTGTCTGCTCTCTGTAGCTGAATAGATTGCTGTCAGGCTCATCTCTTAGCCAGGCCAGTCCGATGATATCGGGGAAACCCTCCAGATAGGTGTGGGTGTCAAAGTTGAATACCGCCTCCGGGTTGCCGATGTTAGTGCTGATGCGTTTGCCCAAACGCTGCAGGGCGCGTCCTTCCATAGTCAGGTAGGTTTTCAGAGTGCCACCCAGGTCTTCATCATGCTTGTTCAGCAGGCTCTGTATATGCAGGGAGTTGGTGGTTTGCAATGCCAGCCAGAGCAGTAACGTAAACAAAAGTACGGTGGCCGCTGAAATATGCGGTAAAAGCGGGATTTCGTATAAATTGCCGACCTCGCTATTGTGAATAACAGTGAATGTGAGCCCGACCGAGAGCATGATAAAGCCAAGTGCGGTGTGCAGTGCCATACGGGTAAAGTTACCCCATATCATGGCACCATCCAGACCTGTGCCATACCCGAGCAGGGCGGTAACGGCAATGGCGAAAACGAAGGCAGCAGTGGACATGCCGACAATGGCTTTCATGCGCAGGCGAAATACGGGCAGGGCAAAGAGAACGCCGAGGTTAATCAGTGCGAAACTCAGCGCCGTGTTCGGTGCCATGCGGCCTGCGTGGGAGGTGCGCACGGTCGTAAAGGGGTCAACGAACAGCGTGTCGATACCAAAATCGCTGTCTACCAGGTATTGCAGGCCCGAGAGCACGGCAATGCTCAGGCCAGCCAGGGTAAGGGAAATACTCAGCCTGGTTTTTTGCAGAAAAAGCAACCAGATGGCGGCTGCGGCCAGCAGGAAGCACAGTGCCGTGTTGAATTGCATGGGCGCATAATCGGGGCGTACCTGAACGATATTGCTGTCCTGCGTCCACCAGCCGCGCATCACCACAACGGCCATGGCCATGGTCAGCACGCATAAGCTGTTGATGAACAGCCAGGTCAGTTTCCGATTAATCACGATGCATACCCTGGGTTCCTATACCTACATTGAAACCTAAAAGTGCATGATTTAACAGGGAAACCTTGCTCGATATGCTGTCAGCCTGTCCTTACGCAGCAAACTGCCGGCGCCTGAAATAAAGGGCTGCAAGCAGGCCGAGATAATATTGCAGAACCACCCACCATAGCGCCGTAAGAATCTGGGTCCCTCCTGGGCCAAGACCCGACACGGCGAACATGCCGGCAATAGCCATGTTGTGTGTAACGGTGCTAAATACCACGCTGATAGCCGGTCTCTTCCCCAGGCCAAGGCTGTCTATCAATCGGTAGGTGAATAGCAATCCGGCCAGGTAAGTAAGCGAAATCGTAAGTCCCAGACTCCAGGGGGTGGCCAGCAGTTGCGTACTGTTACTGCTGATTACCCCCAGGGGAATCAGCAGGGCGCTGGCAGTCAACAGGTAAAGGGCAGCCGGGGCGATCTTCCTGAAGGCAGGCAGGTAGCGGGCGCAGAGCAGACCGAGGCCGAGCGGCATGAGGATTACACATATAGCGACTGCCAGAGTATAGAAGGGTGTGTAATCAAGCAGCGCCATGTCTCGCGACGCCATGGGATTGATCTCAGTCCAGAGATTGAACATCAGAGGTGCGGTACCCGCACTGATAATGGTAGAGAAGAGCACCAGCAACAATGCCAGGGCGGTATTGCCGTGGCCCAGCCAGGTGAGCAGGGCGGCCAGCGCCAGTGCAGGCATGGTGGCGACAAGGATAAGGCCCGAACTTTGTGCTACCGGCAGGAACAACGCGACGCAGACCAGTGCCACAATGATCGGGAAAACGATGTGTATACTGGCCAGGCCCCACCACAGGGCTCTGCGTTTCTTCAGTTGATCACGTATCGCGTCCGTACCAGTGTGCAGGGCGAGGAAAAAGACAATCAGGAAAAAGACCAGATTGGTCTCAATGAAACCTATCGGAGTCAGGCCCGCTTCAACGAAGTTCATTCGTCTCCCGGATTGCTGGGATCATCCTCCGCCTTCAGTTTGAATTGTTGTCTGAGGCGTTGGCCCATCAACTTGTTGATTGTGATGATCGAAGCATAGACGCCGTCGGCAGTGATGTCATGGACGCCGCGCACCATTTTTCCCGGCTCGCGTGTGGTGGGCAGGCTTTCCAGGATTTCGAAAGGGATGTTGGCGATTTCCTGATGCAGGCTGCGTATGGTGGTGGTGCCGTGGGTAATGGCAGACTCGGTGAGGTTCTGGAAATCAGCCAGCTGATTGTGCGTTTCCAGCATCTGCGCCATTTCGCGCTGATGCACAGCCGTGCGGCGTATGGCGGCGGTGGTTTCCTGCAGCTCCCGTTCCAGGCGCGCAATCCAGATCAGCGCCAGCACATTGGCCAGGCCGGTAACAATCAGCAGCAGGAGATTATTGTCCACGGTGGATGCGCACTTCGGCCTGCACGCCAAAATCGGCAAGCTGGTCGCGAATGATTCGGGAAGCCCGTTCGTAAACCTTGCGCCTGACCAGCCTGGGGGTAAGCGAGCCGAATATGCTGGCGAACCAGGACTCCTTGCTCGCCAGTTCCATGGCGTTGAGGATTTCAATGGCGATGAGACTGCTGGCGCTTTCCGAGAATACTTCCTTCAGATCAGCGGGTGGTCCGGCCAACCCGGGATCCAGCGCCTTGGCGCGGGACTTCAATGCATTGATTTCCGAACGTACCCGGCGGATACGCCAGAGCAGAAACAGAATGACAATAAGGTAGATGGTGAGTGTGACCGTCAACACTATCGACATACGCAACCCCTGGTGAAGACTTTTTATGGGTTGACGATACCGCCTGCCAGAGAGGAAGGCTAGAGGGTGGGGGAGGAGAAAATGGTGCTCGGGGCGAGACTCGATAAATTCAGCAGGATCAGAATTGACGCCGCCTGCGGCACCCGTAGAAGGAGAGCCTGAGATGCCTTTCATGAAAGTAAATAGATGGTGCCCAGGGCGAGACTCGAACTCGCACGGCTTTCGCCACTACCCCCTCAAGATAGCGTGTCTACCAGTTCCACCACCTGGGCATGGTGCCGACGGAGGGACTTGAACCCCCACGCGCTCACGCGCACGAGGACCTAAACCTCGCGTGTCTACCAATTCCACCACGTCGGCCAATTCACGCGGCTGCAAGCCGCCGCGGGGGCAGAAATGTACAAGAAAACGCCCGCGCTTGCATCTTTGCCGGCCTAGAAGAGGCGGTCGACTTCCATCTTGAAGTGGCGCACCTGCCGCTCCAGCGTCAGCCCGACGCTGTCAAAAGCCAGTTGATGAGCGCTGATCAGAATCGTAAGCGCCAGTACGGCAGAGGCCTTGTCTGCCTTGTTGCCTTCCATCAGCCATCCCAGCATGGCGCCTGCAGCTCCCCACCAGACGACCAGGATAGCCAGCTGGATTTCATAGCGCAGATCCATAATCCAGCCCCAGGTGAGGGGCGGGCACAGTGACAGCCAGCGCACGGGTTCGCCAAGGCCGATATCGTTATGCCAGTCGAAATGCAGTAACAGGGCGAGCAGGCCGCCGAGCGCCAGGCCGCTGACCATGCCGGCTTTCCAGTGGGGTTTTAGCAAAGTCTTAATCATTAGATGCTGTGATCACGAAAGTAAAAGCGGAGTGTACCGGTCAACTGGATTGACTCCCAAAACCTGGCGAAGAAAATGACAACGACAATACTCTGGCTGATAGTGGCCGTGTTGTTCCTGGCCTACAGCAATGGCGCCAACGACAACTTCAAGGGCGTGGCCACGCTGTTTGGCAGCGGCACTACCAATTACCGGCGCGCCCTCTGGTGGGCAACCGTAACCACTTTTGCCGGTTCGGTTGCTTCCATTTTTATCTCACAGGGACTGATTGCCGCCTTCAGCGGCAAGGGGTTGGTGCCGGTGGAATTGACCGGCGATAGCAGTTTTCTACTGGCGGTGGCTGCGGGTGCGGCATTAACCGTGATGCTGGCGACTGTTGCGGGCATCCCGATTTCAACCACGCATGCGTTGACAGGTTCGCTGGTGGGCGCGGGACTGGTGATGGTGGGCGCGGTTAATTTGCGCCAGCTGGGGCAGGCCTTTTTCCTTCCCTTGGCGTTGAGCCCCTTCCTGGCTCTGGCGTTAACCGCGATTCTCTATCGTGTATTGCATGGTCTGCGTTTGCGTCTGGGTCTGCAGCGGCATCTTTGTGTCTGTATTGAAGAACGCGACGAACAGGTGCATGCCGCGCCGGATGGCACGGTCATGGTGCTAAGAACGGGGCTGCGACTGAGCGCCGGGGAGATCAATGATTGCCGGGAGCGTTACCTGCACCAGGGTAATACCCATCTGCTGGGACTGGATGTGCAGAAGCTGGTGGACGTGCTGCATTACTTCTCTGCGGGCATGGTGAGCTTTGCCCGCGGGCTGAACGATACGCCCAAGATAGTGGCTTTGCTGGTGGCGGCCAGCGTGTCAGGAGTTTCCATGCCCCTGGCCATGACGGCGCTGGGGCTGGCCATGGCAATTGGCGGTCTGCTTAACGCACGAAAAGTGGCCGCGACCATGAGCCAGAAGATTGTGCCCATGAATCACGGTCAGGGCTTTACCGCCAATCTGGTCACGGCATTCATGGTGATATTTGCTTCCCGCCTGGGTATGCCGGTATCTACCACCCATGTTTCCGTTGGTAGTCTGTTTGGTCTTGGGGCCGTGACGGGTACAGGGCGCTGGGACACCATTCGCAATATTGTGCTGGCGTGGGTAGTGACGCTGCCAATGGGCGCGGGTTTTGCCGCTGCGGCTGCCTGGCTTGCCCGATCGCTTTAAAGATTCACGCTGCGGACTGAACGAGGCTTTCGACCGCGCCAGACTGAATGGCAGGTTGTGTTTTCAAGCACATGAAGTTGTGATTCACGCGCTGCCGTTATGTTCGAGGTGCAGAAGCTTTTTCTTGGTGGGTATACCACCGCCAAAGCCCGTGAGACTGCCATTGCTGCCTATGACCCGATGACAGGGAATCACGATGGGCAGGGGATTGCGGCCATTGGCCATGCCCACGGCGCGTGAGGCCTTGGGCCGACCTATGCGTTTGGCGAGTTCGCCATAGCTGATGGTTTCGCCATAGGGAATTTTCTGCAGTTCTTTCAGTACCTGTAACTGGAACTCTGTGCCATGGGGCGCCAGCTTGAGATCAAAGTGACGTCGCTGGCCTGCAAAGTACTCGCTCAACTGTCGGCGGGCATCGCCAAAAACGCTGGCATCTTCAGTCCAGGTTTCTTCGGGTTCACGCCGTCCCTTACCTTCCGGAAAGCCGATAATCTTCAGGCCTTCTTCATCGCCGGCCAACAGTAACTGACCAATCGGACTGTTCAGGTAACAGTATTTCATTGCTGCGTCCTCTTCAGAGCGTATTCCATAGATGAATGGCGGCATAGGCGCGCCAGGGCCGCCATTGTTCCGCATGGGTTTCCAACTGGCGGGAACCGAGGCCGGTGGCCTTGAGCAGGCCCAGGTCGGCGACCGGGAAAGCATCGGGTTCTGACAACCCGCGCATGGCCACGTACTGGCTGGTCCAGGGGCCGATGCCCGGCAGGATTTCCAGCTCTCGGGTGAGACTGTCTGCGTCTACCAGGTTTTCCAGGCAGACCCTGCCGCTCGCAATTTCCGCAGCCACGGTGCTTAAGGTTTCAGCGCGTTTGCGCGTTAGACCCAGGCCGGTCAGGTTGGCCTCGGCAACGTTTTGCGGCTCCGGAAAGACAAAGGCTTCGGAACCGTCCGGAAACTCGCCTGCGGGTTCGCCGCAGAGGCGAACCAGCCGTCCGGCCAGGGTATGGGCGGCGGCCACACTGACTTGCTGGCCAAGGATGGCGCGGACAATGATTTCGAACAGACTCCAGCCGCCGGGCAAACGTAATCCGGGCCTGGCGGTAATGGCAGGTTTAAGCAGCTCGTCCTTCATCAGCTGTGTATTGATGGTGCTGATGTCCGCGCCCAGGTCAAAAACACGCCGCACGCGTTCCACCAGTTTCATCAGCAAGCGGGTTTCGCCTTGCAGCAGGGTCATGCGTAAAGCGTTCTGTGCAGGCGCATGTTGTATGCGAACCTGCAACTTGCAGCCATCGATGTTGAGGCTGCGGTAGTAACTGTCTTCATCCACCCGCTCCAGCCCCGCGATTTGCCGTTGCCGGAAAAACTGCAACATGGATGGCCAGTCATAGGGCGGGCGGTAGGGCAGGTTGAGACTGACATCCGGCCGTGTGGTCTGTTTGCGCAGGCTGCTTGGGGGACGTCCGTAAACTTTCGAAAAGACGGCGTTGAAGCGGCGGATACTGCCGAAACCGGCGGCGAAAGCGATATCTGTCATGGATAGGCCGCTTTCATCAATGAGTTTTTTCGCAAACAGCAGGCGGCGGGTCTGGGCCACTGCGACAGGCGAAGCGCCCAGGTGCTGGCTGAAAAGCCGGCTCAGCTGGCGTGGTGTGATGCCGAATCGGGCCGCCAGCGTTTCCACATTTTCCTCATCCAGTACGCCTTCTTCTATCAGCCGCAGCGCACGGGAAACGGTAGCCGAAGTCCCTTCCCATGCCGGCGTACCGGGCGAGGTTTCGGGGCGGCAGCGCAGACAGGGCCGGAATCCTGCCGTGGCTGCGGCAGCGGCGGATGGAAAGAAATCCACATTCTCGCTCTTGGGGCTGGGTGCCGGACAAACGGGCCGGCAGAACACTCCGGTGGTTTTGACGCCGATGAAAAAGCGGCCGTCGAAACGCGTATCACGCGCCTTGTAGGCACGGGTGCAGACTTCGCGATCCAGAGTGGGTACAGACATCTGTCAGGTCACGCTCATTCACTATAGGCAACCTAATGCTAGCGCAAACGGTACAGATGTCTGGCCGTTTTCGGACATGGTTGCCCGGTATCTAATGGCGGGTCAGATGCTTGGGTGCGCGACCATTGCCGCGCAGCAGTTGCGGGCCGCGGCGGTGCTTGACCAGCCGTGCCAGCGAGCTGCGGTTGTTGATGCCCAGTTTGCGGTAAATGCGATACAGGTGATTCGATACAGTGGACGGCGCAATGTCCGAATGCCGGGCGATTTCCTTGAATGTCATGCCCTGACACACACCCTCGACAACTTCGCGTTCACGTTCGGTCAGCAGGTCCAGAGGGGTTTCTTCCCAGACCTGCACACATATCAGATCATCCAGTGCTTCGGTTTTGCCGCAAATGCCCTCGGCTGAAAACGCTTCGCCTGGCTGCGGCAACTCGAATGGCAGCTGCGGGCCTTTCCAGCCTGAGTAGTAGGTTTCGACCAGATCCAGGAATTGCGGCTGCACTTCATACATATACCCTTCGGAGTCGCAGACCGCTGCGGGTTTGTGGGTACTGTCGCGGGATACCGTCTGGCTCAGGTGAGTGAAGTAGGCGTGGGAAGCGGCATTGATGAGGTGCTCGACTGCCCGTGTAAACGTGGCCTCTTCATCGGCTGTAAACGTTTTGCTGCGGTCAAAGCGGTAGATGCTCAGCAGGGTGGCCATGCCGGAACGCTGGTCGCTGTGCAGAGTGGTCAGAATACGTTCGATCTTGAATTTGCTGAAGCATTTCCGGTAGATCGGACTTTTGTAGAACGCCTTGTCCGGCACCAGCGTTTCCGAATTCAGCGTTTTGCCGATGTTCGTAATCAGGCCTTCCCAGACCGGGTTCGTTTCGTTGGTCATTTCCAGTGTCTGGGGATATTTTTCGCTCAGGCCCAGCAGGGTGATGGTATGGAACTTGGGGGTTTCCAGGTCACCGCTGCCCCACAGGGCGGCATCGAAGGGAATCAGTTCGCGTAACTGCAACAAGGCCCATTCGCGGAAGTGCTCGGCCTGAATGAAGGCACTGGAGCGGTAGAGGTTGGCTATAAAGCTGTCAAAGCTGTCCATGACGCCGGTCTGTGCTGAAGGCTTGAGTGGTCAGGTCGCGATTATTGCCAGCCATTACGTAATCTTTACTAAGCTACCCGGATAAAGTTATTTAAAACAAGGCATTGCGTATTGATCGCCTGCCTTGTTAGGCAAAATTTACTATCGTGCTGACTGCATTGTAATTGCTAGTATCCGAAACCGCATCCACAGCGTCTAACTATTGATAAACGCAGGAATTTTTACAGCAGCCTGCAGGATGCGCTCATAACAAGATTTTAAACAAACCATACACCAGAGTCGCCGACTGAGACTGTCCTTTTAATCATGCGGCGCCGAGGGTGGGAGACAACGCATGCAGCAGTCCGGGAAGCTGTGGGTACTTGTTCTGGTATCCATTCTGATTAGCGCCTGTTCCAACAATGACGGTGATGACGGGTTGCGTCAGGGTCAGTTTGTGGACAGTCCGGTGACGGGTCTGAGCTATGTGTCCTCGCTTGGTCAGGATGCAACCGACGGCAACGGTGTCTTTCGTTACGTGCAAGGCGATGTTGTTGATTTCTACCTGGGGGGTATTGATGGCATAGCGCTGGGCAGCGCGCCGGGCGCGCGCTACCTGACGCCGCTGGACCTGGTGCCCGAAGGCGGCGATGCCCGTATTGCCATCAACATTGCGCGCCTGCTGCAGGGTCTGGACAGTCTGGGGACGCTACAGGATGGCATCCAGATCAATGCGGCGGCCATCGAAGCGGCGCGAGGCCTGGGTCTGGATCAGAGTGTCTTTGATGTGGCGCCGGAGGCATTTCCGCCGGCGGCATTGCAGGCGTTTGTGGCGGCCTATGCCAGCCCGCTGCCGGGTGTGGCTGAAGCGACGGAGCATCTGAACTGCAGTGTGGGGGACATAGAAGCAGGCCGTACGCCGGATGGTGTCTGTGACAGCGACGATGACGACGCGGGTGGTGACGGCGATGCTGGCGGCGATGGAGACAGTGGCGGAGACGGGGATTCCGGTGGTGACGGCGACAGCGGAGGCGATGGCGACTCCGGTGGTGATGGCGACGGCGGTGACGGTGACAATGGCGGCGATGGCGACGGTGATGGTGACAACGATGCGGATTGCGAAGAGGGCGAGCAACTCTGTGCCGGCGCCGGCAAGGCCGTAGTCACACCCAGTCAGGCGCATATCGACGGTGTGGAAGAAACCCGCCTGTTCGTTGCGCCCAAGATCCAGAAATTCAATCTGGGCGGTTTCGGCATCGATCCGTTGCAGAACTTCCCCGACCCTTTTGCCAGCTTTGGCGACAGCCTGACCGAGCCTGCCGGGGAGCGCCTCTTCTCGGGCTCGCAGGGTGACGAAAACACCTGGATACGCGCCATGGCGCTCAAGCAACCGGGGGGCGATACGGTCGTCTTCCTGGTGCTTGATGCCGTGGGCGCCGGCAATATCATTCAGCAGGATCTGAAAGCGGCAGTTGCCGATGCTACCGGCCTGCCCATGGACAACATCCTGTTCGGCCAGACGCATACCCATGCCGGCGCGGATCTGCAGGGACTGTGGGGCGGCGTGCCGCAGGACTGGATTCAGAACACGCTCTATCCACAGGCGGTGGCCGCGGTAGAGGCGGCGCTGGACAGCCTGCGGCCGGCAACGCTGGAACTGCGCAATGGCCATATGCCGGACTTTAACAATTACCGGCGGCCCAAGCGGATCGACGAAGAAATCGAACCCGACACCCTGGCCAGTCTGTTACAGGCGAGGGACAGCAAGGGCAGGCTGATCGGCAGCATCCTGCAGTTCAATGCCCATCCCGTCAGCATTAATGAAGATCCACGAGTGCCGCATGCCGATTTCATTCTGGGCGCTGTGGATTATCTGGAAGACGGCAATGATTCGGTCGCCTTGTATTTCAATGGCCCGATAGCAGATGCTTCTTCTTCCGGCAGCCGTCCGGGCTGCAGTTATCCGGGTGATGAGAATTACGGCAACCAGCGCTGCAAGGGCGAGGGTATGGCCGAAAAGTCCCTCAGTTTCGACAACGCCCGGACGCTGGATAACAGTCTGGAAGTGCGCCACCAGACCGTGTACCTGCCAGTCACGAACCCGCTGTTTGTTGGCGCGGGGCTGATCGGCGCCTTTAATCGTTACTACGACTTCACCCAGTTGCCGGCGGATCAGGTGCCGGGGATCGGGTCCTACGTCCAGCAGGGCATCGTCGAACTGCCGCAGCTTGCGCCTTATGCCACAACGCCGGTAAGCCGCATCACCATCGGCGGCGCCGAAAACGGTCTGGAAATCGTGACCATTCCTGGCGAGTCCACCGGCACCTTTGGCAGCTGGATTCGCAGCCTGGCGGCCGATGAGGCCGACGTCATGCTGCTGGGCCTGACCCAGAACTCCTTCGGTTACATCATTCCCGAGGAAGAATTCAGTTATGTGGACGAGTCCGGCGATGCGGGGCTCATCATTCCGTTTACCGGTTATGAGGAGTTTGTCTCGCTCGGGCCGCTGACGGCGCCGCTGTTGCGTGTTGAAGGTTATGTGCCGCTGTTCGAGGCCGATCCCACTCAGAATTTGCCGCCTTATCTGCTGGCCTGCATGGACGATCCTGCTGATGAGGCCTGCGTGTTCAACATCATCGGTCAGCGGCTGGACTATGTGCAGGGTCAGTTCGCCAATAACTGCCTTGAAGCGGGTGCGCCGGCGGAATTCTGCAGCCTGCTTGATCCGGCTACGCCGCTCTATGGCCCCTGTATTGATGCCGGGTTGCCCGAGGGAGTTTGCGAGATCTTCGGCAGTGACGGGGATGCCGGGGGTGGCGATGCGTCTCTGGATGCCGCCCTGCTGCCATTGGCCGCCGATGCGGTATTGCGGGGTTGCGACTACCTGGATGCTTCCCACTGCCAGTATCCATTCCCCAGTGATTTCTTTACCCGTGCAGATCCGCAGACACCGACCGGCAAGCGCCTGAACTTCAACATCCTGGGCATGCCGCGCAACACGGCGGGCAAGCCGATTGATCCCACCGAATGGAACCGCAACGACGGCTTTTCGCCCGGCGCCATGATCATGGCCTATGTGCCCGGACTGGATCATGCCGAGACCGGGGCAGTCACCATCGGAGATATCAGTGCGTCATTGGCGCCGGATGCGCCGGTGCAGGTGTTCGAGGTGGATCCGCAGACCGGTGTGTTGACGCCACATCTTGTGTGGTCGGAAATGGACAGCAATGCCGGTGTGCTGGCCCGACTGGGAGACATCGGTGGTCCGGAAGTGCTTGAGCGCCCGAACGGGGGACGATCCGCGCTGCTGATTCGGCCAGCCGAGAACTTCAAGGAAGGTCATCGTTATATTGTGGCTCTGCGCAATATGCGAGATGCCGAGGGCAGCATTATTGCGGCGCCGGATGGTTTTCGCGTGTACCGGGACAATATTGAAAGCCTGCTGCCGCCTATCGAGGCGCGTCGTGCCCAGATGAACGACATCCTCATGAAGCTGGATGCCGCCGGGGTTGAACGGGAAGAGCTCTACATGGCCTGGGATTTCACCGTGGCCAGTACCGAGAGCCTGACGGGTCGATTGCTGCATATGCGCGACGATGCCTTCGCGGCATTGGGCGAAAATGCACCGGCCTTTACTGTCGATGCAGTGACCGAAAACCCGAATGACCAGATAGCGCGCCGCATCGAAGGCACGTTTACGGTACCCAGCTACGTGGTACCCGCTGATCCTTCACCGCTGGATGGGCCGGAACTGGGCGGGCTGCTGGATCAACTCAATGAGCAGATACCGGAAGCGGACCTGCCGGTGGATGCCATTGTCTGTGGCGACTTTGCCGATTGCTTCGATTTCGCGGCCTCGGCCAGCCTGCCGCCAAACCGTCTGTTCTACAACCCGGCCGATGCCGGCCTGGAGGGTAATCCGCCCTGGGGTGATGAACTGCCCGACCGGCCCTACCCGGGTGCGGAAATGACGCTGCATTACACCTGTAATATTCCACGCTCGGCGTTGGGGGATCAGGATTTCAGCCAGGCGCAGGGTGCTGATGTGCAGCCTGCACGTGCGTCACTCTACGGACATGGTCTGCTGGGTTCGCAGGGCGAGGTCAATAACGGCAGTCATGTGGCGACCATGAGTAATGGCCATAACGTCATGTTCTGCGCCACCGACTGGTTCGGATTCGCCACCGGCGATCTGCTGAATGTGGCGTCGGTGCTGGTGGACCTGTCCCTGTTCCCCGCGATCCCCGACGGTTCTCAGCAGGGTATGCTCAACAAGATGTTTCTGGCGCGCCTGATGAAACATCCCGAAGGATTTGCCGGTAACAGCAACTTCCAGGTATCCGGCGTGCCGGTGTTCGATACCTCCGAGGTGTTCTACGACGGCAACAGCCAGGGCGGCATCATGGGCGGCGTGGTGGTGGCGACCGCGCCGGATGTGCATCGCGGTGTGCTGGGCGTGCCGGGCATGAACTATTCGACCCTGCTGCGCCGCAGTGTGGATTTCGATCTCTACTCGGTGCCTTTGTATCTGTCTTACCCGGATGAGCTGGATCGCAACTTTCTGTTCGCCTTCATGCAGACGCTGTGGGATCGCTCGGAAAACAACGGTTATGCCCACCACCTGAACAAGGATCCACTGCCACCCTTGCCGGGCGAGCCCGTTGTGACCAAGAAGGTGCTGCTGCATCCGGCACTGGCCGACCACCAGGTCACCATGTGGAGTGCCGAGGTCATGGCGCGCACCATGGATGCGCCGGTCGACCGGACGCGTGTCCACCAGGACCGGCACCCGGATACGGTCGAGTATTTCGACCTGATGGATATCAGTGCCGCGTATCAGCAGGTGGGCCCGGTCAAGCGCCATGACGGGTCGGCGCTGGTGGTCTGGGACGAGCCCTGGACCGGCATCGTCGATGCCCGTTGCGTTGGCGACAGCACACCCGTGCCGCCTTCCGGTAATGTGCCGCCGCGGGAAGGTGACGATCCGCATGAATGCCCGCGCCGTGAGGTGGCCGCGCAGTGCCAGAAGTCGCATTTCCTGCATGTGCAGGGCGCGGTCATTGATGTGACGGCGGTGGATAGTTATGCGGCCTGCCCGGCAGTTCCCGAAAACCCCGGTGGCGGTGGCGACGACGAATCGCAGATTACCCTGGAAGGTTACGGCAGCGGTCTCACCGGCTTGCTGGGCGCGACAGTAGCTGCCTTGCATCCCGTTGTCGTGTCCTTGCTGGATGGAGACCTGGAAGGCGCGGCCACTGACCTGCAAACCGCCGTGACCCTGTTGGCTGATGGCTTGCAGGGTTTGCCCGGCGATGCGGCTTCGCCGGAATCGCTGGTCGGCCTGCACGACAGTCCGGATCAGGTACTTCTGCAGGCGGTGGGAGCCAACCGCGCCGTTGAGCCAGTGGTGCTTACCGGCGCCCAGTTGCCCGGGTGGTCGGTGCCCGCTGCCCTGGGTGTGGGTTATCCCTATCCCTCGGGTGCGATCACCAGCGGCGCATTATTCGATGCCGACCCGACTGGCACTTTCCCCGGTCAGGTGCGTGACGCCCATAACGGTGTGATGCTGTATCCGCCTGAAGGGCAGAGCCTGGCTGACGGCGCCGCGATTGAATCCATTGCCGCCTATCGCTGGGATGGCAATGCCTTTGTCGAGATTCCGGTGCAGGTCGATGAGCGTATGCCGTACTTCCTGGCCAACGCGGGTTCGGATTTCTCGGTGTATTCAGGCACCGATCCCGAGCTGACCTATGTCTGGGATAACGGTGATCCACACACCCTGGGCGAAGAAAGCTGGAAGATGGTCGAAGGCGATTGTTACAAGGCCTACCCGGTGGACGACGGGCCGGTTCCGGATCCGGTCGCCGGGCTGGATAACGATGATGAAATTGTTTTCATGGCGGGCGACGCCGGAGAGCTGTATCCGGGCGTGGAGTTCCCGGCGGACTGGAACGCCGTGCAGGTGGTGACCCTGCATGATCCGCTCAACCCGCAGGATACTCCGCGTGTGGTCTATCTGGTACAGAAGGACGGCGGCTCAAGCTTTACGCATGCCAATGGTTATGTGAACTACGAGCGCATGGTGGATGCCGATCAGTGGATCGACCGTACATTCTTCGCCTCCGATGATCCGGAAAAGCTGGGCACCAGCAACACCGGTTATGGCGCGAATCTTTCCGGCACGGTCTGTGACGATGGCGAGACGCCGCGCAGCGGTTATGTCTCCAGTGACCGTTTCCCGCGTGATGGCCTGGTGGTGACCACCGATACCTATCGCTGGGAAGCTTCGGGCCGCTGGATGGTCAGGGACATCCGTATCAAAGCGCCGGGAGACGACACTTCCGTAGCGGGCTACTGGCAGCAGCGTCATGACCTGGTCGACCGCTGGAAGGGCCGGGCTTTCCAGCAGTCGCCCGACTCGACGATCTCGTTGGTGGGTTTCG
>Ga0207716_100334_pt1 | contig 22167 bp, 21 predicted proteins | sample TtaePargueraPR_FD_187739 | JGI IMG/M metagenome (GOLD analysis project Ga0207716, IMG submission 187739) | Aerobic enrichment media microbial communities from Bioluminiscent Bay, La Parguera, Puerto Rico - Tt and P2 (5) (SPAdes) | ecosystem: Environmental > Aquatic > Marine > Unclassified ... | reverse complement strand
TTACCTGCCGCACCGGTTGCCGGCACTGTTTGCGGTCAGCCACACCGATCCGTTCACCGGGTCGAATGTGCTGGCGCGGGGCATTACCGGGGATCTGGACGGTGAGCCGGTGGTGGCGTCACCGCTGTACAAGCAGCACTTCAGCCTGCGCAGTGGGGTTTGCCTGGAGGACGCCTCGGTGCGGGTGCGCAGCTACCCGGTGCTGCTGGACGGTGACCGGATCCGCCTTGCGGTGCCGGTGCGCCAGCCTGCTGCGGTGGCGGCCTGATCCAGGGTTTGCCGGCGCTGGCGCCTTTGTTGCCAGATTTCCGAACGATCATTGACCGGGGGTCAATTTCACATCAGCCTTGCTCGGGTAAGATGACCGGAAACCTGACAACAAGGACGCCTGTGTGAAGCCCCTGAGTCCCACCGACCAGCTGTTCCTCTGGCTCGAAAAGCGCCAGCAACCCATGCACGTGGGCGGCCTGCAACTGTTCTCGTTTCCCGAGGACGCACCGGATGACTATGTGGCCCGGCTGGCTGCGCAGCTGCGGACGCAGACGGTGGTGACGCCGCCGTTCAACCAGCGCCTCAGCTACCGGCTGGGGCAGCCGGTGTGGGTCGAGGATGAGCACCTGGATCTGGAGCACCACTTTCGCTTCGAGGCCTTGCCGACGCCGGGGCGGATCCGCGAACTGCTGTCCTTTGTTTCCGCGGAGCACTCCCACCTGATGGACCGGGAACGGCCATTGTGGGAATTCCATCTGATTGAAGGACTGAAGAACCGCCAGTTTGCGGTCTACACCAAGGTGCACCACTCGCTGGTCGATGGCGTCTCTGCCATGCGGATGGCCCAGCGCATGTTATCCGCCGATCCGGCACAACGCGGCATGCCGCCGATCTGGGCGCTGCCCACCCGGGCCCCGAGGGCCGGAGGTGAAGAGGGACCGTCGTTGTGGCGCAGCGTCGGTCAGCTGCTGGGCGAATCGGGCAAACAGCTGGGCACCGTCCCTACGGTGGCCCGCGAACTGCTGAAAACCATTAACGACGCCCGCAAGGACCCGGCCTACCGGTCCATCTTCCATGCTCCCCGCAGCATCCTGAACCAGAAAGTCACCGGCTCCCGCCGGTTCGCCGCGCAGTCCTATGGTCTGCAGCGGATCCGGGCGGTTTGCCAGGCCTCGGGCACCACCGTCAACGACGTGGTGATGGCCATGTGCGCCAGTGCGTTGCGCACCTACCTGATGAACCAGGACGCCCTGCCGCAACAACCGCTGATTGCCATGGTGCCGGTATCGCTGCGCAAGGACGACAGCTCCGAGGGCAACCAGGTCGGCGTCATCCTCGCCAACCTGCACACCGACATCGCCGACCCCGGCGAACGGTTACGGAAAATCCACCAGGGCATCCGCGAAGCCAAGGATCGCTATGCCAACATGTCGTCCGGGGAAATCATCAACTACACCGCGCTGACCCTGGCGCCGGCGGCCTTCCACCTGCTGACCGGCATGGCGCCGAATTGGCAGACCTTCAACGTGGTGATCTCCAACGTACCGGGGCCAACTGAAGACGGCTACTGGAATGGGGCAAAACTGGAAGGCATGTACCCGGTCTCCATCGCCATGGACCGGCTGGCCCTCAACATGACCCTGACCAGCTACCGCGACCAGGTGGAGTTCGGCCTCATTGGCTGCCGCCGCACCCTCCCCAGCCTGCAGCGTATGCTGGACTACCTGGACGAGGGTCTGGCGGAACTGGAGGCCGCGGCCGGGTGCTGATCAGCCGAACCGGGTTTCCTGGTTGCGCTCGGAAATCTGGCTGTTCAGCGTCCAGAAGTCATACAACACGCCAACCATGAACAGGCCGCCGGTGAGCAGGTAAAGGATCCCGGTGATCCACTTGCCCATGTACATGCGGTGCAGGCCGAAAATCCCGGTAAAGGTCAGCAGCAGCCAACCGATGTTGTAGCTGACCTCCCCCTCGCGAAACCGCAGGTCCGCTTCCCGATCCATCCCCGGAATCAGGAACAGGTCGATGATCCAGCCGATGAACAGCAGGCCGAGGGTGAAAAACCAGATGGTTCCGGTGATCGGCTTGCCGTAGTAAAAACGGTGAGCCCCCAGAAACCCGAAAATCCAGAGCAAATACCCGAACAGTTTACTGTGCGTATCTGGCCGCTGTTCCATAACAAACTCCTTGGTCTTCAGTAATCAAAAATCACCGCACGCCAAGCAGACCACAACTACGCGGTTCGGCAAGGGTATGGGGTGAACAGGTGGACAGGCACTCACGGCCCCACTTCCGGCGCCGGATCCGGCCCGCCTTCGCGGAACTCGCTGGCCGACTTGCCGGTCCACTTGCGGAATGCCCGGCTGAAATTCGACAGGTCGGCATAACCCAGTTCATAGGCAATCTCGCCGATCGACTGGTTGGTGTAGCGCAACAACTGGATCGCCCGGTCCTTCAGCACCGCCTCGACGATCTCCCGGTAGGTGGTCTCCTTCTCTGCCAGCCGCCGCTTCAGCGTACGCGACGACACACAGAAGCGCTCCGCCATGGCTTCCAGCGACGGCAGCGGCCCCGGCATCAGCCGCAGCATATTACGGATCGCCAGGGTAATGTCACCCTGTTCGCGGATGGCCTTCTGCAACTCGAACTCACACTGCTCCCGCGCCATGCGCGAGGCATCCGCATCCGCCAGCCGCATCCGCACATCCAGCAGGCCCCGGGGAAACACCATCATTTCCTCCGGGCGGCCGTACTCGAACCGCACCGGCAACTGATCGGCAAAACGCCGGTAATAGTCCGGCTCGGCACGGCTCAGGTGCACCACAACCCCCGGCAGCTTGCCATCCACCAGGGCAAACCCCTTGCCGGCAGCATCCTCCCGATCCAGCAACTGCTCGGCCAGCATGATCAGGGTGGCGCTCACCGTCTCGGCCAGGAACGGATACAACCCGGGCACATCAAACTCGGTACACAGCTGCACCAGCACCTTATCGCCGGCGTCGGACTGCACCATACTGAGGAAAGGCGCCCGTAGCTGCAGGTAACGCTGCACCGACTCCAGCGCCCCGGCAAAGGTGGGGCTGGTCAGGGCGGCAAAACCAAGGGTGCCGTGAATGGTCAACCGCAACTCCCGCGCCAGGGCAAAACTGAGGCCATCTTTGCCGGCCAGCGCCAGCGCCCGCTCGGCCATGACGATGGCATCGGTGACAAACACCCGGCTGTCGTTTTCCTTGAGATCAGCGGGGGTGAAACTCAGGCCCTCGTAGAGGACCCGGTCATTGTGGCCCAGCTGCCGCACCGTTTCGGCCAGCACCCGCAGATACACCCCGGGCACGAGGAAAAACCCCAGCATTTGCCGTTCTTTATCCGGGCTGGTGGTGGCCATAGCGGTTCCTTCTGATGATTGGAAAAGCAGAAAACCGATGCTAACAGATGCCAACGTCCACCACAGTGGGATACGAGGCCGGTGTGACACTGTCAGCATAGCCAATAAAACCGCCACGCTGGCCCATCCTGAACGATGGCCGTCCCTTTTTCGCCTTCAAAGCCGGCCTTGACTTGCACACACTGGAGCCATGACTTCAGCCAAAGCGTCGTGACGCAGAGGAGTGTAACCATGCTGAGAACAAAAACGGCCACCACCGACACGCCGGTATCCCACACCCCGGACAATGTATCCATCAAGCCGCAACGCATGGGCTTCGAGTTCGGCGAGCAGGTACCCCGCTACTGGCTCGACAACAACTACCTGCTGAGCCACATGATGAATGCGCTTTCGGTGCTGTTTCCCCAGGGCGAGCAGTTCTTCGTGGACTCGGTGCGTCAGTACCGTGACCAGATAACCGATCCGAAGCTGAAGGAGGAGGTGCGCGGATTCATCGGCCAGGAGGCCATGCACTCCCTCGAGCATGTTGCAATGAACCAGCATGTCCGCGATCAGGGTATGCCGGTGGACGACATGGAAAAACACCTTGCGGTAGTGCTCGGCATTGCCAGTAAGCTTCCCAGGCGCCACCAGCTGGCCATCACCTGCGCCCTTGAGCACATGACCGCGATGATGGCGGACATGCTGCTGGAACGGGACGACGTGCGCGAAGACATGCACGAATCCATGCGGCCACTGTGGATGTGGCACGCCATCGAGGAAACCGAACACAAGGCCGTCACCTACGACGTCTTCAAGCAGGTCGGAGGCACCTATGCCGAGCGCAGTTTCTACCTCGCATTCAGTACCGCCGCCCTGGGCGTGATGGCAACCTACTTCACCACCCGCATGATGCTGAACGACCCGAAACACTTCTCCCTGAAGGACGCCGGCAAAGGGCTGTGGCGGATGTGGGGCAAGAACGGCACCTTCTCAAGCCTGATTCCCAGCTGGCTGGAGTACTTCAAGCCGGACTTCCACCCCTGGGATCACGACAACAGTGAAGTGATTGCCCGCTTCAAGAGCGAGATCGAACAGCACATTGCACCGCAATACAAGAACGGCAACCGTCGTACCCTGCAGTGATGAGCGGTAAGCCCCGGGCAGCGAGTCCGCCACGGGCCCGCTCCGGACGGCTCACCGGTCAGAGGCTCTCCCCGGCTGCGGGGGGAGCCAGCCCCTGCATGACCACTTCCCCTTTTCGCCACAACCGCCACTCGCCCGGTTGGTAGATATCCCAGCGCTCGTCGGCCGTCAGCGGCTCGGTGACAATCACGCTGACAATGTCGTTGGGGGTGGTTTCCGCTTCGAAATCCACCGTGACGTCGGCGTCCTTGAGGCGGGCCGGACCGAACGGGGCGCGGCGGGTAATGCTGGCCATCTTGGTGGTGCAGTAGGTAAACAGCCAGTCGCCATTGCTCAGCAGCAGGTTGAACACCCCCTGACTGGCATAGCCCGCCGACAGCCGCACCAGCAGGTCCACCACGTCGGCCACCGGGGCATCGCGGTTACCGTCACGACGCAGGTGATTGAGCAGATCACAGAACAGGGCCTCGCTGTCGGTGTCGCCGACCGCTTCGTAGAAGCCGGGCGCGGCGCGGAAGCCCTGGAGCTGGCCATTGTGGGCAAACACCCAGTAGCGGCCCCAGAGTTCGCGCATGAAGGGGTGGGTATTGGCAAGGCAGACGGCACCGACATTGGCTTGCCGGATATGGCAGATGGCCACTTCGCTCTTGATGGGGTGGGTCTGGACCACTTCCGCAATCCGGGAATTGGCACTGGCCTCGGGTTCATGGAACGCCCGCACCCCCTTGCCTTCATAGAATGCGACACCCCAGCCGTCCTTGTGGGGGCCGGTTTCACCGCCACGGCGGGTCAGGCCGGTGAAACTGAAGCACAGGTCAGTCGGGGTGTTGGCACTCATCGCCAGTAATTCGCACATAATTGAACAGCGTCACCATCAGCGGGGGATTCTTCGGCAAGAGTAACCCCGTTGGCACCGGTTAACCAGCCAGGGCGCTGTTGTGCACTACCGGTGAACCGGGACGTGCCACGGTATTGCGCCCGGAGTGCTTGCCGCGGTACAGACAGTGATCGGCCGCCCGGAACAGGTCATCCACCGTGGCGCCATCGGCGGGCCAGCAGGCAATGCCAAACGAGGCGGTGATGCGCACGGTAGAGGCTCCGTAACTCAGTTCGCTGCCGGCAATGCATTCACGAAGCTCGTCAATCAGTTCGAAGGCATCGTCACCGTGAACATCCCGCAGGATCAGCCCGAATTCCTCACCACCCAGGCGGCCGACCGAGTCGGTGGCCCGCAGGCGCTCGGTCAGACAATCGCCGATGTGGCGCAACACCTGGTCGCCGGCCTCATGGCCGAGGGTATCGTTAACCTGCTTGAAGTAGTCAATGTCCATCAGCACCAGGGCAAAGCCGGTGCGGCTGCGCCGGCATTCCGCCAGGGTACGGTTGAGGATCGCCTGGAAACTGCCACGATTGCCCAGCCCGGTAAGCGCGTCGGTCTGGGCGATGGTCACCAGTTTCTCTTCCGCTTCTTCCCGCCGGTTCTCGTAAAGGTGAATGAACACCAGCATCAGCACCCCGCACAGCACCATGTTGAGCAGGTCAATCATGATCCGGGCATCGCCCACCGTGCCGAGGTAGAGGTAGTAGCTGATACCGCCTGCCGTCATGAACGGCAGCGACAGCCACAACCCCTCCCGTTTGCCCAGCAGCAGGTAGGCCAGCACCGGCATCATCAGCACCCAGACAAACGCCGCGACCGACGCATCGGGCACCAGCATGATCATCAGGAAGAACGAAAACAGGGCGACCAGATAGCTGTAGATCCACCACTGCAGGTGGGGGGTCCGGTCGATACGCCGGGTACCTGCCAGCAGCACGCCACTGGCCAGCAACTCCAGGCCAGCGAGCCAGTAGACCCCGCTGATCAGTTGCAGGCAGGCGAAAACCAACAGTGCGGAACCGGTGGCAATAAATAACAGCCGCATTAACGAGCGACGGTGACTGTCACGGAGCCCGGAGCGACTGTCCCTTAATGACGCGCCGAGGTCAGGATGATGGGGTGTTTTCATGGCTGCTTCTTTCCCTGATACACAGCGAGTATAGAAGGTAACTGCGGTATGTAAAATAAACCTACGGGTAAGCAGCCGGCGTCCCTGCCGCTGCGGTCACCCGCGGCACCATCGTTCGCACCCCCGGCCCGGATGCCCGCACCGGGGGGCGGATCAGTCAGCCGTCACACGGCTCAGACATACAGGTTCTTGCGGGAAAACCGCTCAACCAGCGGCTGGTAAGCCGAACCCAGCAAGCGGTTGATGGCATCGATGCCCCAGGCATCCGGACCCACCAGAATCCGTGACTCATCTTTCTGGATGCCCTTGACGATGATTTCCGCAGCCTTGTCCGGGGTGGTCATGGCCAGCTTGTCAAAGCCCTTGCGCTGGGCATCGCCATTTTCGGATTTGCCCATGCGCGCGGAGTTGGCGATGTTGGTGCGGATACCACCGGGATGCACACAGCTCACCGACACCGGCTGGTTCTCCAGTTTCATTTCCTGGCGCAGGGACTCGGTGAACCCGCGAACAGCAAACTTGGCGGCGTTGTAGGCGCTCTGCTTGGGCACGCCGATCAGGCCAAAGACACTGGAAATGTTCACCACATGGCCATCACCGGAGGCGATCAGGTGCGGCAGGAAGGCGCGGGATCCATGGGCCACACCCCAGAAGTCGATGTCCATGACCCATTTGAAGTCTTCGTCGGTCATTTCCCGCACCGTCGCCGACAGTGCCACACCGGCATTGTTGATGACCAGGTTGACCTTACCGAAGTCGGCAGCCACCTGGTCCGCGTGGGCGTATATGGCATCACGATCGGATACATCAAGACGGTAGGTGCGCACTTCGGCGCCACCGCAGGCCGCCGCAGTTTCCGCCAGCCCGGCCTCGTTGACGTCGGACAGCGCCAGGCGGCATCCCTTGGCTGCCAGCGCGCTGGCGAGGGCGCGGCCGATACCGGAGCCGGCACCGGTTACCACGGCCACTTTGTTCTTGAGATCCTTCATGATTGCTGACCCTCTGTTTTGTTTTGAACATGAAAGCAGGTACGTTACGACCCTTGTACTGTAACAGTTGGCCAGCCATGCAAAATGGCACCAGATGCCGCCGGCTGCGGGCGCTCCGGCCAGTTGGGCGGTCCCCGCCCGCAACTTCCAGCCGGTGACAGGGGACGCCGGCAGGTGCATTGGTTACAATCGCCAATCATCACCACGCCCAACTGACGGAATTGACGATGGAATGGAGCCTTACCCACTTCTGGCTGATCCTGGCCCTGGTACTCAGCCTTGCCGAACTAACCTCGGGGGTTCTGTTGTTGCTGGCCCTCGGCGTTGCGGCCGCGCTGACGGCACTGGTGGCCTTCCTTGGCGCGCCGTTCGAGTGGCAACTGGTCGCCATGGGGGTACTGTCCGGCATCCTGGTGCCGGTCGCCATCCGCTGGATCCGGCCCCGGTTCTCACCCAAGGGGGTGGCCTACGGCACCACCGGCACCGGGGTGGAGCACGGCCGGCGCTATCACACCCTGCAGCGGGATTTTGACGGCGCCACCGGTATCAAGGTCAACGGCGATTTTTACCGGCTGAAACTGGAAGACGGTTCCAGCCCCGAACTGCCGGAGGGCACTCCGGTCATTTTCGAACAGTTTGATGGCACCACCGCCATCGTGCATCTCGCAAACCACCACAAGGAGCAGTAAACATGGAGTCACTGGTTACCCCCGGGCTGGTTATCAGCCTGATCGTTGTCGCGGTCGGTATTTTCATCATTGCCAAGGGCCTGGTGATCGTCCGCCAGTCCGAGGTGATGGTCATCGAGCGTCTGGGCTCGTTCAACCGCGTCCTCGAAAGCGGCATCAACATCATCATTCCGTTCATCGAGAAGCCACGCCCCATCACCATGATCCGCTACATGCGGATGGGCGATGACTACCACCCGGTGACCAGCGACGAGGTCCGCATCGACCGCCGCGAAACCGTGATGGACTTTCCCGGCCAGCCGGTGGTCACCACCGACAACGTGACCGTGAAAATCAACGGCGCGCTGTACTACCAGATCATTGACCCGCGTCGCGCGGTGTACGAAGTCGCCAACATGAGCCAGGCGGTCGAGGTACTGGCCAAGACCACACTGCGCTCGGTGGTGGGCAAGATGGAACTGGACAAGCTGTTTGAATCCCGCAGCGAGGTCAACAGCGCCATCCAGGCCGAGATGGAAGAGCCTGCTTCCAAGTGGGGGGTCAAGCTGACCCGGGTGGAGGTGCAGGACATCAGCATGCCGGAAGAAGTGGAAGAGGCCATGCGCCTGCAGATGGCCGCCGAACGCAAGCGCCGGGCCACGGTGACCGAGGCCGAAGGTGAGAAGGCGGCGGCCATTGCCATGGCCCAGGGCCAGCGCGAATCGGCCATCCTGAATGCCCAGGGCGACAAGGAATCCGCCATCCTGCGCGCCCAGGGCGAACAGGAATCCATCCGCCTGGTACTCAATGCCATTGGCGAAACCGAAGAGAACAAGCGCACGGTGGTGGGCTACCTGCTGGGCCAGAGCTACATCAAGGCGCTGCCAACCATGGCGAAGGACGGCGAGCGGGTCTTCATCCCCTACGAGTCGTCCGCCCTGCTGGGCTCCATGGGTATGTTCCGCGAGCTGGCCGGCAGCCCGGAAGACGTGGTGAGGGACTCCCTGCGCCGGGATGGCCTGCGCGGAGGCATGGTGGCGTCGGCCGGCAACAGCTGAGGCCTGCAACGGGACCAGGCGGCCGGATGAGCCCCCCCACGGGGCTTTCCGGCCAGGTGGCCGCTACCCCAGCAAGTGATCCAGCGGTTGCTCGTAACCGGGTGCAAACACCTCCAGGAAGTACAGCACTTCCGGCAGGGCCTGCTGCTGCAGGCGGTGGAGAATCTGCTCCGCCGCCGGCTCGAATTCCTTGTTGCCGGCCTGGATCTCGGCCCGGCATTTCAACAGCGCGGACAGCCGGTCTGCGGCCTTGATCAGTTCCCGCTCACCGTACGCCAGCCCGGACTCCCGCAGATAGGGCGCGAACGATTCCCGCAGTTCCTCCGGTAACAGCGCCAGCAGTTCTTCCTGGGCCTTGTGCTCGATATCCCCGAACACCTCCCGCATCACTTTCGAGTGATACTTGACCGGGGTGGGCATATCACCGGTAATCACCTCGGTAGCATCGTGATACAGCGCCGCCGCGGCAATGCGGTCTGCATTGACGGTACCGCCAAAGTGCCGGTTACGGATCAGTGCCAGGGCGTGAGCCAGGGTGGCCACCTCCCAGGAATGGGTCGCGACGTTTTCCTCAATGGCGTTACGCATCAGCCCCCAACGGCGAATCCAGCGTAATCGGGCTACGTAGGCAAAAAAATGGCTGAGGGGGCGTCTGGTCACGTTGGTTTCCTTAACAGCAGGGGTGTCCTCATCAACGGGAAGGTTCTTCATCAGCGGGCGTCCAGGGTGAACTGCACCACCACCTGGCCATCGCCCGACGGCGCGCCATTGAGCTGGGGGTCAAGCAGGAACAGCTGGCTGGCCGGAATATCATGGTCGTCCAGCAGCGAACGTTGCAGCCAGAGGCCTCGGGCCACCGCCAGGTTTCCCAGCGCTTCCGGGGGTAACGCCAGCTCAGCGGTCAGCTGCCGGTACAGCGTCGCCTGCCATTGGCTGTCGCTGAGCTCACCACCCTGGCGGGCCACGGCCTGCTCACGCAGCGGTGCCACCGCCACACCGCTGTCGGCCACCGCCTGCTCCAGGCGACGGATCCGCGCGGCCTGAGTCTCGCTGCCATCCAGACCCAGGCGCCGATTCAGTTGCTGCTGGCGCAGCGCCGCCCCGTCGAGCTCCGGTACCACCGCGCCGCGGACATTAAGCAATAACTCTGGGCGCTCGCTGAGGGCCCTGGCCAGCACATCCAGCTTGCCGGCCTGCTCCCCGGACAACGCTTCCGCGCCGGGGGCAAAGCTGACCTGCCCCAGTTCTTCGCCGGACAGCCCGGCCATATCGGCAATCGAGCCCAGCATGCTGAACGGCGACATCGCCGCCTTGGCCAGCAGGTTGACGAAGGCCCGCATCACCACCCGGCCGACACTGAACTCGGGATCGTTAAGGTCACCACTGACCGGCAGGTCAATCTCGATTATGCCGTCGCTGTCCCGCAACAGCGCCAGCCCCAGTTTGACCGGAGCGTTGACCGCCTCGTCGCTGGGCACTGTCTGGCCCAGTTCGAGGCGGTCCATGACCACCAGGTTGGTAGCATCGATGCGGCTACCGGCAATCTTGTAGTCCAGGTTCAGCGCCAGCTTGCCGCCATCCACCCCGTACCCCAGGTAACGACCGAAATAGGGCGACAGGGTAGGCAGCGACAGGTCCTGCAGCCGGATTACCAGCTCGCTGGAATCTTCCGTACCCAGGGTCCCGATGGAACCGTCAAAACTGAGCCGGGACAGGTCGCCTACCCGCCCCTGAATGGCAACCCGCCCCTGTTGCGGGGAAATGTTGCTGAGGCCGGTGACCGAGCCATTGAGCTCGCCGAAACGGGTCGCAAAAACCGGAGAAAGACTGCGATCGGTGTAATTGACCCCGCTGTTTTCCAGGATGACCTCTCCGATACGGAAGATCAGGCCCGCTTCTCCGGTCTCACTCGGCGCCCCTTGCGCGTTCTCGCCAGCTGCCGATTCCCGCACGATGCGTTCGACATTGTGAACCCCCTCCACCGAACGCACCACGTTCGCCGCAGCACCGGCAAGGGTAACCGTACCGATTTCCAGCCGCGCGGGCGCCACGTTGTATTCGATCGGCGCCAGCCGCAGCGCCTGCCAGGCCAGCAACGGCTCGTCGCTGCCGGCCAGGCCCAGATCCAGCCCGGCAATTTCACCGGTGCCACTGAAGGTCCCGGTGAGCGGATCCTTTTGGCCATCCAGGTCCAGGTTACCGTCCAGGGTCAGCTGGCCCTTACGCACTTCGAGGTTGGTGGCGGTTTTGAGGTAGGGTTCAAACGCCGCCAGGGTCACCGCGGATACGGCCAGCCCGGACTCCAGGGTGAACGGGGCCAGGGTGACCCGGCCGTCGGCCTGCAGCCGGCCGCCACTGGCAAGGCCGGCCTGCAGGCTGTACGGCACGGGTTCTTCCAGCCGGTCGCTGAGGGTACCCAGGGTCAGCTGCAGCGCCTCCAGGCGCAGATCTGCCGGTTCCGGCAAGGCCTCGTCGCGCCAGCCCACGTTGCTGTCGGTGAGTTCAACCGCTGCCACCGTCCAGCGGAAGGGGGTAGTGGCCGCAGCGCCAGTATCGTCATCGCCGGCATCGCTCCCGGCATCCGCCGCCTGCAACGGTGTCACCAGGTTGATCTGCCCGTTCTTGTCACGCAGCAGGTCAATGGCAAGCCCGCTGGCCCCGACCCGGCCAACCCGCGCCTCGCGACCGGCCAGGCTGAAGCCCAGCTGCTCCAGGTCAATGGCAGCAGCGCGTAACTCCGGTGGCTGCCCGTCGCTGTCACCGGCAACCGCCAGTGCCAGGTCGCGGACGTTGATCACACCGGCGGAAGTCTCCAGCTGGACACCGTCGGCCATGGCAAAGTCATAGTCAGTGGCCAGGCTCACGGTTCCGCCTGCCAGCTCATAGGGCAGGTAGGGCTGGAGGAAATGGCCGAGGGTGAGGTAGTCAACGTTGGCGATGCTGAGGAAGCCACTGGACTCCAGCGGCGTGACACTGAGGTTACCCTGCCACTGGATGGTCTGGGCGCCAAGGGCCGCATTCACCACGTAGTCGCTGTTCTGGCCATCACGGGAAAAGGTGGCCAGATCGGTCAGCGTCAGATCCAGCGGGGTCACCCGGAAGTCGGCAGGCTCCGCACCGGTAAAATCGCGAAACAGCAGTTCACCGCCACTGAGGGCGACCCGGCGAAAGTAGAGCTTGGGCGGCGCCCCATCGGCCGCCGGCGCCGGGGTTTCGGCGGCATCCGTCACAGCATTGTGGGCCTGCCAGTCGCGGGCGAAATTGACCGTGGAGTCTTCCAGCAGGTCGACGCGAATGAACGGCTCATCCAGCTGGATATTCTGGAAGCCGACGATACCCCGGAACAACTGGAAAAACCCGAGGTCAAGGTAGAACCGGTCAAAGCCGATCACCTTTTCTCCGCCACTGTCGAGGGCTGACAGGTCGACCGCCTCGACACTCAGGGCGAACGGATTGGTCCGGATACCGGTCACGGTGGTCTGCCACCCCATACGCTGCTGAAGCTGATCGGGCAGCGTCCGCTCCAGCCACCAGGGCAACAACAGGAAACCGGCCAGGGTGTAGAGGACAACAAGCACGAGGAATCCGATCAACAGATTCCTCGGAAGACGACTGCGCTGACGGCTCTGGGCCACGGACTTCTCCTCGTGAGCGACTGAAAACCAGGGCCCTCTCGGCCCACTGCCTGCTCACAAGGATAGTCGTCCGGAGGCCGGTTTGTCAGCTTCCCCGGCCGACTCCCGGCAACCCGCGTCCCGACATCCTGCGCTGACAGCAACCCGCGAACCCGATATGCTCAGCAGTCGTATAACCACCCGGCAGCCACGCACGATGACCAAGGCCAGGTGATCCGGCGGGCTGTCGGGGTTGGCTGATGCGCCAGTGACGTTATTGAGGCAGAGAGGAAGGTGTTATGGATATCGGCGATATGCGTCGTGATTTTGAAAGCGAAGGCCTGGACCGGGACGCGCTGAACGACGATCCGGTGGCCCAGTTCCACCACTGGTTCGAGGATGCCCGCCAGGCCGGCATCCTGGAACCCAATGCCATGTCCCTGGCGACCACCGGCACTGATGGTATGCCGGATATCCGTACCGTACTGCTGAAGTACTTCGACCAGACCGGCTTTGTGTTCTATACCAATTACGGTAGCCGCAAGGCCCGCGAGCTGGACGAGAACCCCCGCGCCGCCCTGCTGTTTCCGTGGATCGGACTGAACCGCCAGGTCCGCATCCAGGGCCGGGTGGAAAAAGTCAGCAAGACCGAGTCACTGCGTTACTTCGCGTCCCGGCCGCGTGGCAGCCAGATCGGCGCCTGGGTGTCTGAACAGAGCAAGGCGATCACCTCCCGTGGCCTGCTGGAACAGAAAGTGGCGGAGATCCGACGCAAGTTCAGCGATGGCGAGGTACCTCTGCCCTCGTTCTGGGGTGGTTACCGGGTGGTACCGGAACGTATCGAATTCTGGCAGGGCCGGCCCAGCCGGCTACACGACCGTTTTGAATATGTGAGGCAGGATGATGGCTGGCTTATCCAGCGACTGCAGCCCTGAGGTGGCACCGCAGATCTGGCTGGCGTTCCAGCCGGAATCGGTCAGCGACAGCTTGCCGGAGTGGCTGACAGACTCCGAGCGGGAGATCGTGGCCCGCTTTGGTGGCCGCCGGCGGCGCGAATACCTCCATAGCCGCTGGCTGATCCGGCAGGCCCTGGCCGCCAGCGCCGGCTGTCCGACAGACGACTGCTACCCGGTTGCCGGCCGGCCGGTGGCGTCGGCCAGACCACCGGGCTGGCAGCTGTCACTCAGCCACAGTCATGGCCTGTCGGCCGTTGCCACCACCCGGCAACCCGGTCTGGGGCTGGATCTCGAACCGCTGGCCCGGCGTCCGGACTGGCAACGTGTCGTTCGCCGCTGGTTCACCCCCCGGGAACAGGCCTGGCTGCTGGCACGCAATGACCCGGAAGCCTTCCTCCGGGTCTGGACCCTGAAAGAGGCCTGGCTGAAAGCCACCCGCCGCGGCATTGCCAATCACCTGCAGACCCTGGAGGTTGACGAGGACTTCAACCTGCAGGGCGACGATCCGGCCACCGACTGGTGTGCCGCCGTCGGCCATGGCGGCGACTTCCTGGTAACCCTGGTCTATCACTCTGCCGCCGGGGACAGCCCCCGGGCGCGGGCACTGATGACGCCTGTGGCCACGCTGGATCTGGCGGATGCCCGACCGGCGCCCGGCATCGCGGTGCACTGGCTGTTGCAACGCCGGATCCGGCCCGCCGACCGCGGCCACCCTCCGCGAGGCGGCAAACAATCGTAAAGGAGAACCACCATGAGCCAGACCGGGCAACGCTGTCCCTGGTGCGGCAGCGACCCGCTGTACGTGCACTACCACGACACGGTCTGGGGCCGGCCGGAAACCGATGACCTGGCACTGTTCGAGAAACTCTGCCTCGACGGCCAGCAGGCCGGGCTCAGCTGGATCACCATCCTGCGCAAGCAGCACAGCTACCGGGCAGCGTATGATGATTTCGATCCGGTCAGGATTGCCCGCTACGACGACCGGAAAGTGGCGGATTTGCTGCAGGATCCCGGCATTATCCGCAATCGCCTGAAAGTGCAATCCATCATCAAAAATTCGCGAAGTTTTCTGGATTTCAAGGAAAAAGATCAGAGTTTCGCCGATTTTCTCTGGTCTTTTGTCGACCATCAGCCGCGCCAGAATCGCTGGCAGAGCATCGCCGAGGTGCCGGCCGCCACCACCGAATCGGAGGCCATGTCGCGGGCGCTCAAGCGGGCGGGCTTCACCTTTGTGGGGCCGACCATCGTCTATGCCTTCATGCAGGCTACCGGAATGGTCAACGACCACCTCGTCGGATGCCCGGCCCACGACGAATGCCGACAGCTGGCAGCCAGCCTGGCGTTGGTCCGCTGATCCCGAATGGCGGTCGGCTCGTAAGTTTCCCGGTAACACAACGACCGGAGTCGACCCGTGAGAATTACCCTGGAAGAGCTCAAATCCAGTCCCGGCCAGGTCATCGACCTGCTCGAGATCCTGTCCCTGGAAGGACAGCGCTATATGGCACGACTGCACCTTGGCGGTGACATCAAACTGTTGTCGGATGCCGGAGGGCAGACCCGGCTGTTCCGCAGCAGCTGGGAGATTCAGGACTGCCTTGGCAGCGTAACCATTGCCCGGACCGAAGTGGTGCATTCGTCCGCCTACACCCAGATGATTGGCATGGATACCGCGGAGTTCGAACCGCTGCGTATCAAGGTTCAGGGGCAATAACGGTGTTTGCTGTTGCCCGTATCGCCATCGCCATCGGCCTGGCCGGCCTGGCGCCCTTCGTGCTGGGCGTCATCGGGGTCATCGCGCTGCCGGAGTACCGTGCCCTGCTGACCGGTTATTTTTACCTTTACAGCGCGGGGATTCTGGCGTTCATGGCAGGGATCTACTGGCCGCTGTCGATGCAGATCGAACAGCGCTGCTACCCGCTGTCACCACTGAGCACCGTTCTGGTCAGCCAGGCGTTCTTTGTCGCCGCAGGGGTTGGCCTGCTGTTGCCCGCCCTGTACCAAGTGGTGGTATATACCACCGCCTATACGGCGCTGTGTGTGGTGGATCTGCGCTGGATGAAGAGTTACTGGCCGGCCTGGTACCGTCGCCTGCGGCTGCAGCTGACCGTGGTGGTGGTGAGTTGCCAGCTGCTGATGGGAGGCTGGCTGCTGCTGGCGCCCTAGGAAATGACGCAGCCGGGCGCGGTGTGGCACACGATGGGCAGGTCGCAAGCGGATCCGGCTCACCGGAGAAGGTGACCGGGAAGACGCCTGGCCATCACTGACTGCCAGGCGCCCCGGTCAGGAGGCAAGACACCCTCCATTACCGGCGGCGGAAGCGACCGGTTCCAGCCGCCGGCAATTTTGACCCACGATCACGCCGCAACGATGGCGTACTCGTGGTTGTGAGGCTCGATGAGCGCACCGTGAAGGGCAGTAATCGCCTTCTCGTAGCAGTCCTCATCGATGACGAACTGGATATCCACCTGGCGCATGCACTGATGGATCGCCAGTACGCTGATTTCCGCCTCCGCCAGCGACTTCACCGAGCCGGCGAGGATACCGGGCACTTTCATGTCGCTGCCGATGGCCGAGACCAGCGCCACCTTGCGGGTATTGATCTCGGCATTGGGGAACGCCTCTTCCAGCGCCTTGACCACGCGCTTGACGTGCTTCAGCGTGGTGTCCACGTAGTGGGTGATGGTATTGGCGTTGGTGTCCTTGGACATGAAGCGCACCTTGAAGCGGCTCAGTACATCCAGGATCCTGCGATCCGAACCCGGCTCGCCCTGCATATCCTGGTCAAACACCTCGATGGCAAATACACCCTTGGCGCCGGCGATGATTTCCACCTGGGCCTTCTCACTGACATAGTCTCCGGTGATCAGGGTACCGGTATGCTCCGGCTCGAAGGTGTTTTTCACCCGCAACGGAATCTCGTTCTGGCGCAAGCCCTTGCCCGCGCGGGGGTGAATGGCTTCCATTCCCAGGTTGGCCAGCTGGTCGGCCACGTCGTAGTTGGTACGCCCAAGGGGCACCACCTTGTCGGCGCCGACAATGTTGGGGTCGGCGGAACTCAGGTGGTATTCCTTGTGGATCACAGCCTCACGGGCCCGGGTAATCACGGCAACCCGGCTGAAGGTCATCTCGCTATAGCCCCGGTCGAAGGTCCGCATCAGGCCTTCCTTGCACTGGGCATAACCGGTCACGATGGGCAGCTCGCGGGTGAGGTCCACGGCATCGAACGCCTGCTTCAGTTTCTCGTCCAGCGGCAGCAGTTCGCTGTCGCGCCAGCCGGTCAGATCAACAAAACGGGCATTGATGCCTTCCTGCTGCAGCTTCAGCGCGGTATTGAAGGCACTGTGGGCCTCGCCGATACCCGCCAGCATTTCCCGTACCGTCAGCAGATGCTCCTCAAGCTGGAACTGGCCATAGGAGCACAGGCGCTGGAGGTCAATCAGGCAGCCGCGCACCCCCTCGATGCGGTCGGTGATGAACTGGTCCGCCTGCTGCTTGAGCATCGGGTCTGCAAAAAGCTCCCCGTTGATATCGGTGAGCAGCTTGATCAGCTTGGTGAGGTCGTCGCCCCAGGCCCAGTCTGACTCGGCGTCGGCAAACAGGGCATAGACACCCGGCTCGCCGGTTTTCTTGTGCTCCAGCAGTTCGTTGGTGACACCGCCGTAGGCGGAGACCACGAAGATGCGCTGATAGAGCTCTTCCTTGCTGCGACCACCGAGAATGATGTTGTCACGGACGGCCTCGTAATTGCTCATCGAGGTGCCGCCGATCTTCTCCACGGTATGTAATTGGCTAGTCATAGTGGTTTCTTCGCTATCCTGCAGAATGAATGTCCGGGTTCAGCGGGCGTCTCAGGACGCCTCGCTGATACCCTCCTGCATGATTTCATCCACACTCTCTGCCAGCAGCCGGGCACCCAGGCGCAAGTCGTCTTCACTGGTGGTCAGCGGCATCAGGCACTTGATCACCTCATCGTTGGGACCACTGGTCTCGATGATCAGGCCTTTTGCAAAGGCGCGCTTGGTGATCGGGCCGGTCAGGTCCGGGTGGGTCGCCTCGATACCGCGCATCAGGCCGCGTCCCTTCATCCGGAACTCGTTGGGGTACTTGTCACAGATCGCCTGCAGGGCATCACCCAGCACCTTGGTCTTGGCTTTCACTTCCTTCGCGAAGGCGTCGTCTTTCCAGTAGGTCTCGACGGCAGTGCGGGCAGTGATGAACGCCATGTTGTTACCACGGAAGGTACCGTTGTGCTCGCCCGGATCCCAGACGTCCAGTTCCGGCTTGAACAGTACCAGCGCCATTGGCAGGCCGTAGCCACTGAGGGACTTGGACACAGTCACGATGTCCGGCTTGATACCGGCAAACTCGAAACTGAAGAACTCACCGGTCCGGCCGTTACCCGCCTGGATGTCGTCCAGGATCAGCAGGATGTCATGCTTCTTGCACAGCTTTTCCAGACCCTGCAGCCACTCGGCACTGGCCGCGTTCAGGCCACCTTCGCCCTGAACCGCCTCGACAATCACTGCCGCCGGCAGCTCGACACCGGAGGAACTGTCAGAGAGTACCTTGTCCATGATTTCCAGGGTGTCGATATCCTCACCCAGGTAACCGTCATAGAACATGAAGTCGACGTTACCCAGCGGGGTTCCGACACCACCGCGGTGGTGCACGTTACCGGTGGCGGCAACCGCCCCCATGGTCACACCGTGGAAGCCGTTGGTGAAGGAGATGATCCCGGTACGGCCTTTCACCTTGCGGGCCAGCTTCATGGCCGCTTCGACACTGTTGGTGCCGGTGGGGCCGGTGAACTGCATCTTGTAGTCCAGACCACGGGGATCCAGGATGTACTTCTTGTAAGCCTCGATGAAGTCGTGCTTGGCGGTGGTGAACAGGTCCAGGCCCTGGCTCACGCCGTCAGCCTCGATGTACTCGAGCAGCGCCTTCTTCAGGACATCATTGTTGTGGCCGTAGTTCAGTGAACCGGCACCGGCCAGGAAATCCAGGTACTGCTTGCCGTCCTCGGTGTAAAGGTGGGCGTTCTTGGCACGGTTGAAGATGACCGGAAAGGCACGGGAATAAACACGTACTTCGGATTCGGTTGACTTGAAAATTTCCATTGTCTTGCCTCTTAGCATGTCAGGTTCGAGGTGGAAGTGCGGTAGCCCATCGGTTTCGGTCGCGATCGGCTTGCCGCACGCTGGTTTAAGCCTTGATGACAGACCTACCTCAGTGGTCCGCCGGCTTGTCCGCAGAGCGGTCGATTCAGCCTGTCAGTCGTCAGGTTCTCAGACCGGCTTTGTGAAAGGCCCGATGCGCAGCAGAAATTCCGAATCGTGCTGGCCACCAAAGTGGGTGCCTTTCTCAAAGTGCTCGTGATAGGTGAGCTCAGCCCCCAGATCACGGGCAAAGGAGCGGAACAGTGCCCAGGACGCTTCGTTGTCCTCGGTAATCGTGGTTTCCAGATGCGTTACCTTGCGGCAGGCATCGCGGGCCACGATTTCCTTGAGCATCCGCTTGGCCAGGCCCTGTCCACGACCTTTCTCGTGAACTGCCACCTGCCAGACAAACACCGTCTCGGGCTGTTGGGGAGGGATGTACCCGGAGATAAAGCCGACCAGATCGCCGTCCTTCTCCGCAGCCACGCCGGTCTCGGCAAAGTGACTGCACTGCAACAGGTTGCAGTAAATCGAATTGGGGTCCAGCGGCGGGCACTCAGCCACCAGCTGGTGGAGCCTGAAGCCATCATCCTTCGTCGGTTTGCGGAGGGTGATGGCGGTGGTATTCGAACCTTCAGATGTCATAACGTAATCAATTCGCCTCAAAATTTAGGGTTAAATTATATAGACCACAAAATATATTTCAAGTCGAAGGATTCTGGCAGGACGTCGTAACCGGCAGCGCTTCCTGATTAAGGATAGCCTGCCGGGGACCAAAGGCCAGTTAAAAGCGGATGAAGTTCTGGTCAGAAAATGAGTGCGGAGGGTATCAGGGCAGTCCCGCCGAGGAGACGTTCACGATAGGAGACGGCGGCATCGGAGCCGGCCGGCCATAACCGGTCGAAGTCTGCCAGCCAGGCTTGCAAATCAAAGGCTACCGGCTGCAACGCGCAGTGCAGCGGCAGCAATGCCTGCTGCGCGACGGCGCCACCGGCGGGCGTCCGGGCGATACGGGCAAGCAGCCCGCGGGGGTCGCCCTGCAGGTTACCCATCCCTGCAGAGCCATTGTTAATGACCAGCCGCGAGCGGCCATCCACCTCGCCCTGCCAGATCAGTGGCAGGCAGGTATGGCTGCACACCAGGATGTCCGCACCGGTCTGGCGGAACCAGCGCGCCACCGCTTCATGATTGCCGGCCTGGAAGGATTCATGGGCCAGCCCCCAGCCCGCAAGGGATTCCGGATCGCCATGAAGCACCAAAACCTTTAGGCCACCAAACATCAGACAGCGCCAGCGCGGCAACTCCGCAAGGGATTGTTGAATATCCGGATGATTTGCGGCCACGGTCTGCAATTGCAGCATGATGGCGTTGGAACGCTCGACCACCCCCTGGTCGACAAAGTCCGGGTAGGCACAGCCACAGCCAGCCCCCGCGCTGGGATGGGCCAGCTCGTACTCCACATTGCCCAGGCTCGCGGTGTGCCGAAGTACCCGCTGGTTGATTTCCCGGAACAGGCTATCGCTGGCATTGAACCAGTTGAAGTCGCCATTGAACACCAACCGGACCGAGCGCCCCGAAGCGCGCTCCCGCCTGGCCATGCTTTCGATCTCGTCCAGCGCAAACGGGTTACCATAGAGCCCGCCAATGACATAGAGGACATCGTCAGTAACCGTTTCGGTCCGCTCACACAAGCGCTCTGGACGGTAACGGTAATGAACCGGACAGGCACGCCCTTCATCGGCAGCCATCATAACCTCAAGCGCCGCTGGTGGCCGGCGACCGCCCCGCCAGCCTGCGGAGCACCAGCGGCAGGAAAAATCCGGCGGAGCAGATCAGGAAGCCGTAGGCGTTCACTCCAAGTAACATGGCATATTTACCGTCTCCGATTGCCCAGCTTGCCGGAATCAGCCCCATGGCCAGCAAGACACCCAGCCCCAGTCCGGTCCAGAAACTCAGGTGGAAACTCCAGGGTGACCAGCGGGTGACGCCGTAGAACAGAAACACCGGCGCCAGGCCCATGACCATGGTGCCCGATATGGTGGTGGCCTTGAGGATGTCGGTGCCGGCAAACATCGGCAGGTTACCCGCAAATGCGAAAATGACCATAACCACCGCACCCACACGAATACTTGGCAGCTTGTCCCTGGCACGTTGCGCCAGCCGGGGGAGATCCACTGCAAGAGATTTCGCCAGTGAGGTGAAGGTGGAATCCAGCGTCGAGCCGGCCGAGGTCATCATGATCACACTCATAAAGAACAACGCCGCCAGCCCCAGGGACTGGCCCACCGCAGCAGGTGCGTTACCCATGGCCTCAATGCCATTGAGGCGGGCATGGACACCCACCAGGCTGAAGATAAACACCGCCACAAAGCCCAGCAGCCCCGCCACCACAAAGCTTTTCAGCATGGTCTTTTCCTTGTTCACAAACCCCCGGTCTGTCAGCACCGGATCGTGGAACGGATAGCTGAACATCTGCAGCAAAGCCACCAGTAGCAAATCAGCGCCGGCGTTGAGCCGGAAGTCGCCATTGCTCAGCAGGGTGCCGGTGTCGTTGGCCGGGATAATCAGGAACAACACCGCACCAACAAAGAACACAAACACAAAGGCCTGGATCACATCGGTAAAGATCGACGAGCGCAGCCCGCCCTTCAGGCTGTAGGCCAGGGTAAACATGGTGAACAGCATCGCCGCGGCGTAATACTCCCACTCTCCGGGCAGCCCGAAGTAACCACCCACTACCGCGGTGTTGCTCCAGACTTCGTTATACAGCCGGATCAGAATCGCCGCGGCAAAGGCCAGCGCTGCCAGCCGGCCAAAGCGCGAGGTGAGAAAGTCCTGCAGGCTGCGGGCACCGGTCTGGGTGCGAATCAGGTAGATCACGTAGCCGGCCACGGGAATCGACAGCCAGTAGCTGGCATAGGCCAGACCACCCACCACGCCATAGGCGGCCCCCAGGTTGGCGGCGTTGGTTACCGATTTGGCGAAAATCCAGCTGATGAAGATGCTGGCAGTGAGTGACCACTGACCCACCGGGTTGCCATGATCATCCGCGCCCTTGTAGAACGAGTTCGGGTTTTTGCTCTTGGGCGAAAGGACGTACATGACCACGCCGTAGACCAGCAGGAATCCCCAGAACAGGGCGGCTTCAGTAATGTTCATTGTTCATTCCGGATTGTTGATTGTTCGTATTCGGGGCAGGTCAGTGAGGGGCGGGGG
>Ga0207716_100333_pt1 | contig 22169 bp, 16 predicted proteins | sample TtaePargueraPR_FD_187739 | JGI IMG/M metagenome (GOLD analysis project Ga0207716, IMG submission 187739) | Aerobic enrichment media microbial communities from Bioluminiscent Bay, La Parguera, Puerto Rico - Tt and P2 (5) (SPAdes) | ecosystem: Environmental > Aquatic > Marine > Unclassified ... | reverse complement strand
GGCCCCAGCTCTTCGCCCAGCGCGGCTATGTCTATTTCACCATCGACAATCGCGGCGCCACCAATCGTGGCCGGGATTTCGAGGCGCCTCTGGACCGCAGCATGGGAAGCGTCGAGGTGGAGGACCAGTTGGTCGGGCTGGACTATCTGAAGAACCTCGACTTCGTCGATGCGGATCGCGTCGGCATCTGGGGCTGGTCCTATGGCGGCTACATGACGCTGATGACCACGCTGCAGGCGCCGGGCGAATTCGCTGCCGGCGTGGCCGGCGCGCCGGTCACCGACTGGTCGCTCTACGACACGGCCTATACCGAGCGCTACATGGACACGCCGCAGAGCAATGCGGAAGGCTATGAGCAGGGCTCGGTCTTCGCCCATCTGGACGGTTACGAGACGCCGCTCCTGCTGATCCACGGCATGGCCGACGACAATGTCATCTTCGCCAATTCCGTGCGGCTCTACTCGCAGATGCAGGAGCGCCGCTACCCGTTCGAGATGATGACCTATCCCGGCCAGCGCCACGGCGTGCGCGGCGAGGACCGGCAGGTGCATCTGTGGACGATGATTTTCGACTATTTCGACCGCACGCTGAAAGACGGCGAATAGGGGGAGCGGGCGCATGATCCGCCAGAGCGTTCTGGACGGGGCCGACACGATCCGCGAGCGGTTCCGCTCGGCGCAGCCCTTCCGCCACGCCTGTATCGACGGTTTCCTGGAACCGGACATCGCCGAGCAGGCGCTGGCCGATTTCCCGGGCTTCGACAGCGAGGCGGCGCGCAACGAGTTCGGCGAGGTGGGCCGCAAGGCGGTGAATACCGACCTGCCGAAGATCAGCCCCTTCTACGCGACGCTGAGCGAATATCTGGTGTCCGACACCTTCATGGCGGCGATGTCGGCGCTGACGGGCATTCCCGGCCTCAAGCCCGATGTGAACCAGTATGGCGGCGGCACACACGAGAATCTCGACGGGCAGTCGCTCGATCCCCATGTCGATTTCAACTACGACATGGCTACCGGCCGGCACCGGCGGATCAACCTGCTGATCTATCTCAACAAGGACTGGGACGAAGCCTGGGGCGGGAATATCGCGCTGCACAGCAATCCGCGCGATCCGGACACCGACAGGAGCGTCGCCTACACGCCCGACTTCAACCGCGCCGTCCTGTTCGAGACGAACGAACATTCCTGGCACGGCTTCCGGCGGATCGAGATCCCCGAAGACGCGCCGACACGCTCGCGCAAATGCCTGTCGATCTACCTTTATACCGATACGCGTCCGGAGGAGGAGATCGCCCCGCCGCACGGCACGTTCTACGTGCCCCCGCCCCTGCCCGGAACGATCGCGGAAGGCCGTACGCTGACGGCGCAGGACATGGTGGAGATCCGCGACCGGCTGGAGCGCTGGTCGCACTGGCTGGAATTCCACCAGGAACGCGAACTCGACCTGTCCGGCCAGGTCGAGGCGCTGTCCGCCCAGATCGATACGGATATCAATCGCGGCGTGCGCCACCATGCCGGGGCCCTGGTGCGCGAGATCGGCGCGCTGGGCGTCGCCCTCGCCAATGCCGCCGCGCGGCTGACGGGGCTGAAGCGCTAGAAGGCGACCCAGCGGTCGGCGTCCGCGCGCATGCGGTCGCGGCGGGATTTCCAGTCCGGCATCACGCTTTCCACGACGCGCCAGTAGGCCGGCGAATGATTGGGCTCGACCAGGTGGGCCGCCTCGTGGGCGCAGACATAGTCGATCAGGTCTTCGGGAAAGCCCATCAGGCGCCAGTTGAGCCGGATCGTGCCGTCGGCGGCACAGGAGCCCCAGCGGCGCTTCTGGTCGCGCACGATGACCTTGCGCACCGGGCGGCCCAGCTGTCCGGCATAGGCCTCGACACGCGGCGCCATCAGCGCGGCGCCCTCCCGCTTGTAGTAGCGCTGCAGCGCCGCCGTCAGCGTGCGCTCGCGCAATTCGCCGGCCAGGTCGGGATCGTGGCGCAGGACAAGCCGGTCCTGTTCGCGCCGCACCGTGGTGCGCACACCGCAAGGGTCGAGCGCCAGCGCCAGCTCGCCGCCCAGCCAGGGCAGTTGCGCCCCGTCTTCCAGGCGCAGTTCGCGCGGCGCCGGGCGGGCCGCCCAGGCCTCCAGCTTGCTGAGAATCCAGTTCGACTTGGTGGCCAGCGCCCTTTCGATCTCGCGCTCGCTGACCCGGCGCGGCGCCGTCACCGACAGTCCCTCGCGGCCGATGGAAAAACCGATCGTGCGCCGCTTCGAACGCTTGAGCGTATAGGCGACCTCGCGCCCGTCCAGCCGGATCGATCGCGCCGCCGAGGTCATGCCACCGTCAGCAGGTCGGCGCAGATGGCTTCCAGCCCGGCCCGGTCGTCGTCGTCGAAGGCGCCGAACTCGGTGGAGTCGATGTCCAGCACCGCCGCCAGCTGCCCGTCCTTGCCGCGAACGGGAACGACGATCTCGGAATTCGACCGGCTGTCGCAGGCGATATGGCCGGGAAAGGCGTGGACGTCCTCGACCAGCTGGGTCTCGCCGGTGGCGGCCGCCGCACCGCACACGCCCTTGCCGAAGGGAATGCGCAGACAGCCCAGCGTGCCCTGATAGGGGCCGACGACGAGTTCTTCGGGCTTGGCCGGATCGACCTCGTAGAAACCGGTCCAGAAGAAGCGCGCGCCGAAGGCCTCGCGCAGCAGGCAGGACGCCGTGGCGTAGCGCGCGGTCACGCTGGTCTCGCCGGCGATCACCGAGGCGATCTGCTTGCGGACATCGGCATAGGTTTCGGACTTGGTCGGCATAGACGTTTCCTCTGGCAGGCGAGGCACAGATTGGTCGCCCGCCCGGTCCGTTCAAGTCCGCGCTGCAGCCACGATGCGGTCAGATGCGCACCAGCCCGCGCAGGGACTGGCGGATGGCGCGATCCATCGCCTGTTCCGCCGCGCCGCCGCCGGGGCCGTCGCTGCCGCGGCGATCGTCCCGGTCGTCGCGGCGCTCATCGCGGTCGCCGGTCTCGTATTCCAGCCGCGTATTGATCATGCGGATGCGCGCATCGACCAGGCCGTAGACATCCGCCGGGATCTTCTTGGTGACGTTCATGCCGAGATCCCGGGCTTCCTTCAGCGAGATCGACTGGCTGTGGGACATCTCGCCGGCGGTGAGATAGTCGGCGAGATAGTGTTCGGACTGCCCGTGCTTCCTGTGCACCGGATTGACGATTTCGCGCGCCACCTTCACCGCGTACTGATCGTATTTGCGGGCCTCATGGGCCAGCATGACCAGCACGTCCTGGGTGGCCAGGGCGCCCTTCTGGTCGATCAGTGCGTCGTAGGCGTCCGTCGGGAAGCCGCCATAGATCGTGTCGATCGGCCCCAGCGAGGCGGTCTCGTGCATGCCGATCTCGTCGGCCGCGAGCGCGATCATCGTGCCGCCGGACATGGCGATATAGGGCACATAGACGACGACACGCGGATCCCGTTTGGGATTGTGGTGCCCTTTCAGCTTCCTGAGATGCTGCTTGAGCGCCTGGGCGATCATGTGGGCCGGCCTCGCATAACCGCCGAGCGTGTGCAGCACGACCACGACCTTCGCCCGCGGATTGGCCTGGCGGATGGCGGCGACGGCCTGGAAGGCCTCGTCGAAGGCGATCTGCTGCTGGGCGCTGTCGCGGCCGACGAAGTCGTCGCCCAGATCGTGGATGAGATCGATCAGGACCGTATTGCCCGTCTCGATCTTCTTGCGCAGCTTCTCGTATTCCTTGCGCGCCTCGTCATAGTCGGCGAAGCGCTTGCGGCGAAGCTTGACGATCTGGCGTTCGTCGGAGCTGGCGCGCTGCTTGTTGAGATAGGCCGCATAGCCAAGCCCCAGGACGGCAAGCAGCACAAGCGCAACAGCCGCCCCGATCAGGACGATATTGTCGATCCCCTCGACCACGGCACCCCCCGGGACTCGCATCTTCGTGGAGATGCGGAACGTCCCGGAGATATTAACCAAACCTTAAGGCGGCGGACAAGCGGTTCGAAATGACCACAGGCCGGTCCGGCAGCCGTCAGTCCAGCGCGCCGGACGCGGCCGGTGCACCACCGGTACGCGCGGCCACGGCGCGCTCCTCAACGAGCTGGTTGAGCAGCCCGGCCAGGCGCACACCGCCCTGCTTGAGCTGGTCGCGGCTGATGCGCAGGGCGCGCCGGTAGTAGGCATCGCCCGGCTCGATCGTCTGCTCGGCATCGGCCCAGTAATAGGCGAAGCCGCGCGAGCGCACGATGTCATGGCTTTCCTGGGCCCAGCCGATGGCGTCCAGCGGCGCATAGACATCGACCCCGCCCAGCGGGATTTCCGCCGCCAGCGCGTCGGCGAGATACGACCAGCGCTCGCCCTCCGGCGCCCAGGGCCATTCCTCGCCCATATGGTCGAGAATGATCTCGCTGTCCCAGACCCGGTGAAGATTGGTGAAGCGCTCGCCGCGCCAGAGCACCGGAATGTCGTTGCCGCCGCGATCGCCCTCGATCGACACGTGCAGCGGCTGGTGCACATCGCCCATCCAGTGGGCGAGGAATTTGAGGGCTTCCAGGCGCTCTTCATCGCTGCGGGACCGGTCCGCGAAGAGACCCGCATGCAGATCGATGGCGGAGGTGACGCAGCCATCCTCGGCGCAGTCTTCCGGATCGATGTGCGGATCGTCGCGGGTCTGGTTGATATAGTGCCAGGGCGCGGTGTGGCGGTGGGTCGTGCCGCGGACCTGGTCGGCCCAGGAACAGGCATCGCGGAAATGATCGAACTCGTCGTCCAGCGCGATCAGTCGGTCGACTTCCGTCCGCGCCTCGTCGGAAAGATAGCGATAGGCCAGATCGCACACGATGCGATGCCCATCGCGCCCGTAGGCCTGCGCCGGCGCCGTCAGCCCCGCACACGCCGCCAGTGTCGCCGCAGCGACCAGTCCGCCCCATATCCGCATGATGCACTCCGCCCTTGATACAGGCGGTCCGCACCGCCCTCCGGGCGTGTCTCTAGGGGAGGCGGCGCATACGCTCTACTAGCCAGAGCGGGCATGAAAAAACCGCACTACCCCCGATGGCGGCGGCGACGCCAGAGCGACCATCTGGTTTCGTCACACATCATGAACTATACCGTCTGGACGGTATTGACTGTACCGTCTGGACGGTTTATGTGCAGCGCAGCATTCAACACGTGTGGGAGCCCGCATGTCGGACAAGCCGACCACGAAGGACCTGATCCTCGACGCCGCGGAAACCGTCGTGGCGCGCGAAGGCGCGCGTCACATGACGATCGAGGCCGTCGCCGCCGAAGCGGGCATTTCCAAGGGCGGCGTCCTCTATCACTACCCCAACAAGATGGCGCTGCTGGAAGCCATGGTGACCCGCATGGTCACCGGTGTGCGCGACGACATCCACCGTGCCGAGGCCGAGGCGAAGGCGCGCGGCCTGCCGGTCCTGCCGCATGTCATCGAGACGCTGTTCTACCGCGACGCCCCGAAGGAACAGGTCGGAAATGCCGTCCTCGCCGCTTCGGCCGAACAGCCTCACTTGCTGGAAGTTGCCGGCACCGTGCTCGCCAGGGAGTTCCAGCGGCTCACCGACGAATCCCCCGATCCCGTGCTGGCCCAGATTGCCCTGCTGACGCTCGACGGTCTGAAACTGACCGCCCTGCTGGGCCTCAACCACGTCTTTGACAACCAGATAGACGCGATCATGGATCGCGTCATCGCGATGACCCGTGAGATGTATCAATGAACCGCCTCGTCCCGATCCCGGCCCTGGCCGGCCTGCTTGCCCTGGCCGCTTGCTCGGGCGAAACGCCCGCCCCCGAGGCGCCGCCGCGCCTGGTCCAGCTGGGCGAGGTGACCAGCATGGCGCCGGAAGCCCGGCACGAATTCGTCGGCCGCGTGGAAGCCCGGCTGAGCGTGGACATGGCGTTCCAGGTCGGCGGACAGCTGGCGGAGCTGCCAGTGACCGAAGGCCAGCGTATCGAAGAAGGCGATCTGGTCGCCAGGCTCGACCTGGAGGATTTCGAACTCGCCCTGCAGGAAGCCCGCGTCCAGATGCAGCAGGTTCGCACCGACCTGGAACGCCAGCGCACCCTGCACGAACGCGGCATCGCCTCCCAGGCGGCCCTGGACAGTGCCCAGACCCAGTACGACCTGCGTCAAGTGGCACTGGAGAACGCCCAGCGGAACCTGGAATATGCCACGCTGAGCGCGCCTTTCGACGGGCTGGTCAGCCGGCGTCTCGTGGACAATTTCACCATCGTCTCGCCGGGCCAGCCGGTCGTGCGCATTCAGGATATCGGTGAGCTGCGGGTGTCCATCCCGGTCTCCGAGGACATGGTCGCCACCTTCGACCAGACGAACCTTCTGTCCCTGGAAGCCGCCTTTTCCTTCCTGCCCGGGCAGACATTCAGCCTGACGCCGCGCGAACTGGTCAGTGAACCGGACGACACGTCCAACACCTATCGCGCCATCGCCGCCCTGCCCGAAAACATTCCGGCCAACATCCTGCCCGGCATGACGGCCACCGTGTGGGCCGAGTTCGAACGCAACGGCCCGGTCACGACCAATGTCGCCGTTCCGCTTGCCGCCGTGGCGGAACGCCCCGACGGCACGAACATGGTCTGGCGCTACGACGCGGAGACCGGCACGGTCATCTCGCAGGACGTGGAGACCGACGGGCTGCGGGGCGAGCAGGTCATCATCAGCGCCGGCATCGAGCCGGGGGACGTCATCGTCACCGCCGGCGTGTCGGCCCTGCATGAGGGCATGGAAGTCCGCCCGCTCGACGAGTCGCAGCCGCGTTTCGGATCCACCCAATGAGCCTGCAGTCGCAAAGCGCCATCTCCTTCGCCCGCACCTCGATCGAAAAGCCGGTCATCACCTGGCTGATCATCCTGTTCTGCGTGCTCGGCGGTCTCTACGGCTTCCTCAATGTCGGCCGGCTGGAAGACCCGTCCTTCACGATCAAGCAGGCGATCATCTTCACCCCCTATCCCGGCGCCACCGCCGAGGAGGTGGAGCTGGAGGTGACCGAACACCTGGAGATCGCCATCCAGCAGATGGGCGACGTGAAGGAAATCCTCTCGGAAAGCTCGCCCGGCATGTCGGAAATCCATGTCGAACTGCTCGACACGACCGACGCCGACGACGTGCCCGCCGCCTGGACCGAATTGCGCGCCCGCATCCGCGATGCCCGCCCGGGCCTGCCGCCCGGCGCGCAGGCGCCCATCGTCTACGACGATTTCGGGGACACTTACGGCATCTTCTACGCCGTCACCGCGGAGGGCTATTCCGACGAGCGCATCCGGGACATCGCCCGCATGCTCCGGCGCGAACTCCTCACCGTGGACAATGTCGCCAAGGTCTCGGTCGACGGCGAACCGGAGGAGCGGATCTATATCGAGATCCCCCAGGAAAGCCTGTCCCAGCTCGGCCTGTCCTATGAAAGCGTGCTGAGCGAACTGGACCGCCAGAATGCCGTCGTCTCCGCCGGCGCGACGCCGCTGGACGAGAATTATGTCCGCATCTCCATTCCCCAGACGCTCGGCGGGGTCGACGCGATCAGCAATCTCCTGATCACGCCGGGCAATGGCAGCGAAGCGATCCGGCTCTCGGACATTGCCGAGGTTTCCCGCACGAGCGAGGAACGGCCGCAGCAATTCATCTACCACAACAATGCCCGCGCCTTCACGCTGGGCGTCTCCGGCCTGTCGACCGCGAATATCGTCGATGTGGGCCACGCCGTGGAAGCCCGCCTGGCCGCGCTGGAATCCGAGCTGCCGGTCGGCGTAGTGCTGCATCCGATCTACGAGCAGCACAACGTGGTCGATGACGCGATCAACAACTTCCTGCTCAGCCTGGGCCTGTCGATTGCGATCGTGATCGGCGTGCTGTGCATCTTCATGGGCTGGCGCGCGGGCCTGACCGTGGGCTCCGCCCTCTTCCTGACCGTCGCCGGCACGATCTTCTTCATGAACCTGTTCGCCATCGAGATGGAGCGCATCTCGCTGGGCGCGCTGATCATCGCCATGGGCATGCTGGTCGACAACGCCATCGTGGTCGCGGAAGGCATGCTGACCGGCGTGATGAAGGGCAAGCCGCGCCTGGATGCCGCCGAGGAAGCCGTCGAGGCCACACAGTGGCCGCTGCTCGGCGCGACGGTGATCGGCATCCTGGCTTTCGCCGGTATCGGCCTGTCACCGGACGCCACGGGCGAATTCCTGTTCTCCCTGTTCGCGGTCATCGGCATTTCCCTGCTTCTCAGCTGGGTCGTCGCGGTGACCGTCGTCCCGATGATCGGCTTCCACCTCTTCCACGCCCAGCGCCAGAAGGCCCTGGAACGCGGCGATGCGCCGGAGGATGACGAGGCCCTCTATTCCGGCCGCATGTACCGCTTCTACCGCGCCGCGCTGGAGCCGGCGCTGGGCCGCCGCTGGCTGGTCCTGGGCGGTCTGATCGCGGTGACCGTGGTGTGCTATGTCGGCTTCGGCTCGGTGAAGAATTCCTTCTTCCCGGATTCCAACACGCCGATGTTCTACGTGAATGTGGAACACCCCGAAGGCACCGACATCCTCGCCACCGACGCGACCATGCGCGAGATCGGCGCCTTCATCGCCGAACAGCCGGAAACGGAAGCCTTCGACACCTTCGTCGGCGCGGGCGCCGCGCGCTTCATGCTGACCTATCAGTCCGAACAGCCCAATACGGCCTACGGCCAGGTGATCGTGCGCACCGCCCATCGCGACGAGATCCCCGCCCTGGCCGACCGGATCCTGGAACATGTCCGCGACACCTATCCCCAGGTCCGCATCCGTGCCGACCGGATCGTCTTCGGCCCGTCCTCCGGTGCGAAGCTGGAAGCGCGCATCCTCGGCCCCGATGCCGCGGTGCTGCGCGATCTGGCCGATCAGGTGATGCAGGCGCTCGACGCCCGCGGCAACATCATCGACCTGCGCACGGACTGGCGCAGCCGGGCCCCGGTGATCAATCCTGTGCTGATCGAGGAGCGCGCCCGGACCATCGGCGTGACCCGCGAGAACATCGCCAATGCCATGCTGTTCGCCACCGAGGGCTCGCAGGTCGGCGTCTACCGCGAAGGCGAGGAACTGATCCCGATCGTCGCCCGCGCACCGGCTTCCGAACGGGCCGGCGAGACCTATCTGGGCGACCGGCTGGTCTGGAGTTCCCAGCAGGCGGCCTACGTGCCGATCGGCCAGGTGGTCTCGCACTTCGCCGTGGATTTCGAGGACGTGCTGATCCAGCGCCGCGACCGCACGCGTACCATCTCGGTGCGGGCCAATCCGCAACCGGACGAAACGGCGGCGCAGGCCTTCGGCCGCTTCAGCGAGATCGTGGAATCCGTGGAACTGCCCCCCGGCTACACGCTGGAATGGGGCGGGGAGTACGAAAGCTCCGTGGAAGCGAACGAGTCGCTGGGCAGCCAGCTGCCGCTGACCTTCATCGCCATGCTGACCATTTCCTTCCTGCTCTTCGCCAAGGTCCGTCAGCCGCTCATCATCTGGGCTGTGGTTCCCATGTCGGTGAACGGGGTGGTGATCGGCCTCCTGGCCACGAATGTCGCCTTCTCCTTCACCGCCCTGCTGGGCCTTCTGTCCCTGTCGGGCATGCTGATCAAGAACGCCATCGTGCTGGTCGACGAGATCGACATGCGCATCAAGGCCGGCACCGACCACTTCCAGGCCGTGCGCGACGGGTCGGTCAGCCGCCTGAGGCCGGTCCTGCTGGCTGCGGCGACGACCATCCTGGGCATGACGCCGCTGCTGGCCGACGCCTTCTTCCAGGGCATGGCGGTGACGATCATCGGCGGGCTGACCTTCGCCTCGATCCTCACCATGATCGCGGTCCCGGTGCTCTACGCCCTCTTCTTCGGCATCGAACGGCCGGGGCGCGACCAAGAGGCCGCTTGACGATCCGGCGCGGGCAGGCCAACGCTCCTGTCCCATGAGCAGGATCGAAAAAGCCCACAATATCGCGGCGCTGCGCCGAGAGGCGCGGCGTCGTCTTCCCCGGATGGTGTTCGACTATATCGACGGCGGAGCCGACGACGAGATCACGCTGGGCGGCAATAATCGCCGCTTCGCCGACTACGAACTCTTGTTCAAGTCGCTCGTCGACATCTCCGAGATCGACACCTCGACCACCGTGATGGGCGACGCCGCCTCCGCCCCGATCATCGTCACGCCGACCGCCGTGCAGCGCCTCTTCCATCCGCGCGAGGGCGAGGCGGCTGTGGCGCGGGCCGCGAAGAAGGCCGGGCTGGTCCACTGTCTCTCCACCCTCGCCTCGACCACGATCGAGGATATCGCCAGCTTCAATGACGGGCCGAAATGGTTCCAGGTCTATGTCTGGAAGGACCGCGCCCTGGTCGAGCAGGCGCTGGAACGCGCCCGGGCGGCGGGCTTCACCGGGCTGATCCTCACGGTCGACGTGCCCGTGGCCGGCAATCGCGAGCGCGACCTCGTCAACGCCTTCTCGGTCCCCCCGGAAATCAACGCCAAGACGGTCAGCCAGGTTCTCGCGCGACCGGGCTATCTCTGGGACATCGCCACCACGTCGAAAATCTCCACCGCCAACTGGGTCGATCTGGAAACCCGCGACATGGGCATCGCCGAATTCCTCGACACCCAGTTCGACCGCACGGTGACCTGGGAGGATGCGAAGTGGATGAAGGAGGTCTGGGGCGGCCCCTTCGCCATCAAGGGCATCTGCCGCCCCGACGACGCACGCCGCTGTGTGGACGCCGGTGCCGATGCGGTGTGGATCTCCAATCATGGCGGGCGCCAGCTCGACACCGCGCCGGCCACGATCGACACGCTGGCCGATGTCGTCGCCGCGGTGAGCGATCAGGCCGAAGTCATCCTGGACGGCGGCATCCGCCGCGGCACGGATATCGTCAAGGCGATCGCCCTGGGGGCCAAGGCCGTCGCCGTGGGCCGTCCCTATCTCTACGGGCTGGGCGCGGGCGGCGAAGCCGGCGTGACCCGCGCGCTCGACATCCTCACCAGCGCCCTGCGGCGCGACATGGCGCTCACCGGCGTCACCCGGCTGGACGAATTGTCGCCGGACTTCGTGCGCAAACCGCGCTAGGACAGACACAACAACAAGACACAATACGGTTGGAGGATTGTCGATGTTTGCAGCGGAAAGCCTTGTGCGCACCCTGATCAACCAGGGTGTGGACGTCTGTTTCACCAATCCAGGCACATCGGAAATGCACATGGTCGCAGCGCTCGACCGGATCGAGGGCATGCGTTCGGTACTGTGCCTCTTCGAGGGCGTGGCGACCGGCGCCGCGGACGGTTATGCGCGCATGGCGGACAAGCCGGCCTGCACCCTGCTGCACCTGGGTCCCGGCGTCGGCAACGGCCTGGCCAACCTGCACAACGCCCAGCGCGGCCATGCCCCCGTCGTCAACATCGTCGGCGATCACGCCCGCGACCACCTCAAGCTCGACGCACCGCTGACCAGCGATGTGGACGGTGTGTGCCGTCCGATGTCGCGCTGGGTCGGCCGGGTTGAGCAGCCCTCCGAGGTCTCCGCCATGGCGGTCGAGGCGGTGCGCCAGGCCTATGGCCCAGAACGCGGCGTCGCCAGCCTCATCCTGCCCGCCGACTGCGCCTGGTCCGATGCCGAGCCGGACGTGCTGCCCGCGATCGACCCGCCCGGGCTGAACGCCGTGCCGGCGGAAACCGTGGACCGCGTCGCGGAGGCTCTCAAGGCCGCCAAATCCCCGGTCATCCTGCTGGGCAACGACGCCTGCCTCGATACCGGCCTGGAGGCCGCCGGACGGGTCGCCGAAGCGACGGGAGCAAAACTCTTCATGGACACGTTCGTGTCGCGTATCGCACGCGGCCACGGCCGGGTCTCGCCCCAGCGCCTCGCCTATTTCGGCGAACAGGCGCTGGAGGAACTGGCCGGCAGCGACCTTCTGGTGATCGCCGGATCGAAGCCGCCCGTCGCCTTCTTCGCCTATCCCGACCAGCCGGGCGAGCTGACGCCGCCGGGGACCGAAACGCTCACCCTGGGCGACGCGTCGAACGACATGCAGGGCGCGCTGCAGGCGCTCGCGGCACACTTCCCGGACGCGGCATCGCCGGACCTGCCGCCACGGTCGGGCGCGCCGGATGTCGATCCGGAGGCCCCGCTCAATCCGGGCTATGTCGGCATCTCCATGCTGCAGCACATGCCCGAGGATTCCGTGATCTGCGACGATGCCACCACGTCGGGCATGGGCGTCTTCCCCTGGCTCGAGCACGGGCCGCGCCATGACTGGCTGTGCCTGACCGGCGGGGCGATCGGCTCGGGCATGCCCCAGGCCGTCGGCGCCGCCATGGCCTGTCCGGACCGCCAAGTCTTCGCCCTCAGCGGCGACGGCGCCGCCGCCTATACGCTGCAGGCCCTGTGGACACAGGCGCGTGAAAAGCAGAACGTGATCAACGTCGTCTTCGCCAATCACTCCTATCTGGTGCTCAATGTCGAGTTGGCCCGCGTCGGCGCCGGCGAGCCCGGGCCTGCCGCACAGCAGATGCTGTCGCTGGACGATCCGAAAATGGACTGGGTGAAGCTGTCCGAAGGCTTCGGCGTGCCGGCGCAGCGCGCCCGCACGGCCGGCGCGTTCGATGAAGCCCTGCAGGCCGCGCTGAAGGCCGGAGGCCCACAGCTCATCGTGGCGGAAATCTAGCGCTCGGCTCCGGCGGCGGCCTGACCGGCCGAGCCGCCGGACGCCCCGTCGCCGGCAGGGGCGAGCAGATCGGCCAGCAATGCCCGCAGCGTGCCCATCTCGACAGGCTTGGGCAGATAGCCGGAGAAACCGTCGGCCTCGAATGCCCGCCGGTGGTCGTCGGAAGCCAGCGCCGTCACGGCGACGATGCGGGCCTCGCCGGAGGCACGGGTCTCGCGAATGCAGCGCATCGCGCTGACCCCGTCCATTTCCGGCATCTGGATATCCATCAGCACGATGTCATAGGACTCGGCTGTCGCCTTGTTCACCGCTTCGCGGCCGCCGGCGGCGCAATCGATCTCCAGCCCGCCGCCCGTCACGACCTGCTGCACCATCGCCCGCAGCACGAGCTGGTTGGTGGCCACATCGTCGACCACGAGAATGCGGAACGGCTCTTCGACAAGGATGGGTTCCATCGGCGGCGCCTCGGCCGCCACGGGCGCGGCCTGGCCGGGCGCGAACGCGATGTCGCAGCAGAAGCTGGCGCCGCGGCCGGGCTCGCTGGACAGGGTGATGTCGCCCCCCATCTGGCGCGCCAGGCGGCGGCAGATCGCCAGGCCCAGACCGGTGCCGCCATACTGGCGCGTGGTCGAGGTATCGACCTGGGTAAAAGCCTCGAAGATCGTCTCGTGCTTGTCGCGCGGAATGCCCACGCCGGTATCGCGCACGCTGATACGGGTGCGGATCGTGTCGCCCTCGCCGCCGGCCGTGTCCAGCGCGACCGTGATGCCGCCGCGATGGGTGAATTTCACCGCATTGCTGACCAGGTTGTTGACGATCTGGCGCACGCGCGCCGGGTCGCCGTGCACGTCGAGCCGGTCGCCGACCGCTTCGTGGGAGAAGGCCAGGCCCAGCCCTTTCGAGCCCGCCTGGGCGCGCCAGTGTTCGACCACGCCGCGCAACAGGGCGACGAGATCGAAATCGGCCGGTTCCAGGTCCAGCGCGCCGGCCTCGATCTTGGACAGATCGAGCACATCGTTGAGCAATTCCAGCAGCGACTTGCCGGAGGTGTCGATCAGCTTGAGAGAGTGTTTGTGCTCGTCGCTCAGGCGCGTGTCCTGCAGAAGCACGCTGGTCATGCCCAGCACGCCGTTCAGCGGCGTGCGGACCTCGTGACTCATATTGGCGATGAATTCCGACTTGGCCTGGTTCGCCTCGCGGGCCGCGACCAGCGCGTCCTCGAGCCTGGCATTGTATTCTTCCAGCGCCGTCTGCGCGTCGCGCGCGGCCGAACGGAAACTCGTGCCGAACAGCACGATCCAGCCGCAGGAGAAAGCCGAGGCCGCAACGAGGATGTGCAACATTTCCGGCGGGCTGAAGGCGAGCAGCGTGTCGTTGGCGCGCTGGGCTTCCCAGAGCACATAGCCGAAATAGGCGGCGACCGGGACGATCGCGCCGAGAACCGCCCGGCGTCCCCAGGCGATATAGGCGCCCAGAATGATGCCCGGCAGGTAGAGCGAGGCCGGCGGGAAGGAGCCGCGATTGGCGTAGGCGGCTGTCGACAGCGCGAGCGCCGCCAGGAAAAGCATCATGGCGATGGTCAGGTTCGGACGGCGCAGCTTCAGCCCGGTACCGCCGACCAGACCCGCCAGCACGGCCGATCCCACGGCCAGTTCGGCCATGCCCGGACGGCCGTCGACCAGGAAGGTCAGGACGGCCGCATTCACCAACCCCATCAGGCAGAACACAACCGTGAAGGCGACCGCGATCCGGCTGCGCACCGCATGATCGAGATCGACCCGCGGGTCCGCACCGACCAGCCTGTCCATCCATTTCCAAGACATGCGTCTCTACTCCTTGCGCGTCCTTCTACCCTTTCAGCGTTAACAACCGGCATACAACCCCAAGCTGGACGCAGGACGGCGCATCATACCCGCAGTGCGGATGAACATATTCCATGACGTTGCCTTAACGTGACGGCAAGGTTGAGGCTCGACCCTGTCATCCGAAGTGCGGGCGACCGCCCCGCAGCCCAGCGACGTACCCCCTATCCTGGAGGTCCGATGTACACTGAAGACGGTTTCGAACTGCGTCCGGTCGGCGACACGATGGAAATCTACGCGTCGGGCGAACAGTTCCACGAGACGCATCCGCCCGTCATCGCCGCCTTCAACGCCCTCGCCACCCGGATGCCGGTCACCAAGGTGATCTGTGACGTCCGGCTGGCCGCCTATATCCTCGACCCCACCGAACTGGAAATCCGGGCCCGCACCACGGCGCGCGCGCTGCGGCCCTACAAGACGGCCTTCGTCTGCCTCGCCGACCAGCGTCCGCTCCTGGAACGCACGGCGATAAACATCCGCGAACAGGGCGGCGTGGCGGAACTCTTCTCCAGCAAGAGCGAGGCCCGCGACTGGCTGGCGGAGCAGGGTGCGAACCAGGGCCCGGCAGCGCCTTCCCGTCAAACGGCACCCGGTCTGGCATAGCGGCCGGGCGGCCGCACAGGCCGAAGCCCCCGGACAGGCGGTTTGCATTTCCGCCGAAAGATGTCACATCACCACCGATGTCCGAACGCCTGCCCCACAGAACCGTTATCGCCCTGATTGCGCTCGGCGTTCTCGGCCGCCTCGTCGAGCTCGTCCTGCCCGTCTTCCTGGAATCGATGCGCGCGGGCATCGGCTATTCCAATTCCAGTCTCGGCCTCATCGCGGGCGCGGAGCTGTCCGGTATCATCGTCAGCTCCATCGTCATGGTGCCCCTTCTGAGAGGCGTGTCCGCCGACCGGATTCTGCCCGGCGCCATCATCCTGTTTGCCCTGGCGAACCTGGCCTGCGCCTTCGTGTCGCCTGCCTGGGCCATGGCCATCCTGCGCTTCCTTGCAGGCCTTTTGTGCGAGGGGCCGCTCCTGGTGATCGCCGTCGCGCTTCTCGGCCGGGCCCGGGGCGCCAGCCGCATCTATGCGGCCTTCATGGCCACGCAGATGACCGTCGGTGCCCTCGCCCTGCTCGGACTGGGCGCGGCGGACACGGCCTTCGGCTTTACCGGCGTTGCGATCGGACTGAGCGCGGTGACCCTCGCCTGCCTGGCCGCCCTGCCCTTCCTGCCGAAGGACTCGGCCTTCCCGCAGTCCTCGACCGGGGAGGCCGGCAGGATCGGTGCCGTGGTGTGGAGCGTGCTCGTCGCGATGGGCCTGTTCCACCTGGCCATATCCGGAGCCTGGGCCTTCCTGCAGCAGAAGGGCGTGCAGCTCGGCCTGTCCTCCCTGGACAGCGGCGGTCTCCTGGCCGTGATGATGGGCTCGGGCATTCTCGGCGCGGTCTATGTCGCCCGGCGCGACACCCCGCGCAGCCTCCTGCTCGCGACCTGCGTGGTGGCCGCAATGGCCATGCTCGGCGCCTTCCTGAGCCAGGGCGTCGTGCTGTTCACCGTCTCGGGGATCACCCTCATGATCGCCTGGAACCTGTCGGTTCCGCACCAGATCGCGCTGATGGGCGAGGATCTCGACGCGGCCCACCATCTGGGCTTCGTTCCCGCCGCCCAGGGGATCGGCCTGGCCGCGGGCCCGGCCCTGACCGGCCTGCTGTCCGAGCCCGGGGAATACACGACCGCAGCGATCCTCGTGATCGCCGCCATGCTCGCCAGTTTGCTTCTATTCTATCGGGGTCATAGATTCCGTCCCGGGTAGGGACCTGTGGGGAGGGGCGGCGTGTTCTACGAAAAGCATTGCGCGAAGATCATTTCGGACATGACGCAGGTCGTCGTGGCCGTGGGACTTGTGTCGATCCTGGCGAATTTCGTGCGGATCTCGTCCAACGAGCCGGACTTCCTGCTCAGCGAGGCCTTCTGGCTGCGTTCGGTCCTGCTTGTCCTGACCATCCTGTTCACCGCCTATCACCTGCTGGCCTACGCCGCCGACGCAGTGACCCAGAACGGCGACAGCGGCTGGGCCCGCCATTCGCGCGGCCCCACGAACATCATCCTGCTTTTCCTGATCGATCTCATGGCGCTGGCTGCCATGGGCGCGATGTACGGCATCCTGTCGGTCGGCAGCGCCCGGACAGAGAGCGGGTTCACGATCGACTGGTCGACGCTGGCCTGGCTCTCCGGGCTGGCGGCCAGCTGGCATTTCGCCATCGCACTCTGGCACGTCATCGCCGGATCGAAGGCCACCGCATGGCTTTCCCACCTCGGCTTTTGCCTGTTGCAGGGCGCCCTGTTCGCCAGCGCGCTTCTGTGCGGCACGATCGGCGCCTTCGGCGTGAGCGGAACGCTCGCGCAATGGGGCTGGATCGCGCTCTTCGCGGCCGTGATCGGCGTGCTCTACTTCCAGCGCGGCCGCAAGCTCCTGCGCCAGGCGCTGGAAACCGACGAACCGGCGCAGGCGGAATAAGGACCGCCGGGCAGGCTGGCGCAAACGAAAAGGCGGGCCCGGCCGGGCCCGCCTCTCCATCGATCTCCCGGTCCCCCGTCAAAAGGTCCAGTCGAAGCCGATCCGCACCGAGCGCGGTGCCTGGTAGCGCCGGACGGCACCATAGTTCGGATCCGGCGAACCGGACCCCGTATCGCCATTCTCGTTGTAGTCGGTACCCGCTTCCAGGCCGAGAATGTTGAACACGTCCGCCCGCAGGATAAGGTCGCCGCGGCCTTCGCCCATCGGCACGGCATAGCGCGCCGACATGTCGAGCCGGGTTTCCCAGTCGCTCTCGAACTCGGAGCTGCGGCGGGAGGCTTCACCCTGGCAATACCAGGACGAGGCACCGTAGGCAGCAGCCGACGGATCGGTCGGGTGAACGCCCCGGCAGCCGTAGAGACGTGGCGAGGTCACCGACAGATTGCCACCGATCAGCAGATCGTCGAGCAACTGGTAGCTGCCCCACAGCTTGAGCTGGTGACGGCGGTGGTTCGGCAGGTAGCCATAGGCATTGTCCGTCAGACCCGGGTGGTCGTACAGGATCGTGGTGCCCGCATCGTCCTGGCCGTTATCCGACAGCACCGTGCCCTCGTAATTGCCGTAGGACGTCGACCAGACATAGGAGCCTCGCAGCCCCCACACCCCGTCGAAGGCCCGCTCGAAGCTCAGCTCCAGCGCCGCATAGTCGCGCTCGGCGACCGGCAGGTTGAGCTGTTCCTCGGTCAGGTGGATGATGGTCGGCTCGGACTGGCCGGGCAGCGGATCGCGGGTGTAGACGTCGATCGCCTCGCCCGGATTCATGATCACGTACTGATAGTCACCGAACCAGATATCACCGCAACCGGCGATACCATTCTCGTCGCAGTAGGTGATCAGGGCATCGTCGATCGCCACGTCTTCAGACACATCGCCGAGGATGCGCCAGGTCGCCCGGGCCCCGATCGTCCAGTCGTCGTTCAGGTCGTGATCGACACCGATCGAGAACTCGTCCTCATAGGTCGCCCGCAGGTCCTGCGAGGTCTTCGAGAAGGCCGGCTCCTGGGACCCGTTGCCGTAAACGATACAGGCAACCGTGCCGGCCGGCGACATGGCTCCGTCCGGACAGGCACTGGCCCCCAGTGCCGCGATGCCGGAATTCGACGTGGTCCGCACATCGCCGATCACAAACTCGCCGGTCGTCGTGTCGAGCGACAGCAGCTCGAAATACTCGCGGACATAGAGGTCGGCCCCGCGGTAGCTCATATTGAGCGCCGGCGGAATGAAGTAGCGGCCGTAAGAGCCGTAGAGACGCGTCCGGCTGTCGCCGAAGACGTCGTAGTTGAAACCGACCCGGGCGGCCCAGTTGTTGTCGAGATCGACCGGAACATCGCCGACCAGGTTTTCCAGCAGGAAATGGTCGTTGCGCACACCCATCTGGATATTGAGCCGGTCGGTCACATCCCAGGAGTCCTGGATGTAGAAGGCCTCGTTCTCGCCCTCGACCGATCCGCCGAAACGGCCGACGGTCGAGCGGATGATCTCCGAACCGGCCGGCAGACCGTAGATCGCCTCCGTGCTGGCCGACACCGTGTAGGCCGTCCAGTCCGCGCCGCCGGTCCGCGACAGCACGTGTGTCAGCGACAGACGCTCGTTCTCATAGCCGATACGCACATGGTGCGAGCCCATGAAATCGAAGAAGACATCGCCGTCGATGCGATAGAATTCCCGCCGCGTCTCGTTGAACTCGTTATTGCCGGTGGTCTGCGGACCGATACGGATGGCCGTGCCTGACCGCTGGTCGTAGACCAGCGAGGTATCGGGATCCGACGCGACCGTGGACTGCCGGTCATCGCTGACCCCGTAAGCGGCCGAGATCGTGAAGTTGTCGGTGATGTTGCCGGTATACTTGGCCACATAGCTCGGACCGCCGTTTTCATACACCGTCGTGCCGATGATATCGGTCCCGATCGTATCCACCCCGTCGAAGCTGTAGGAGTCCAGCGTCGTCTCGCGCTCGGTATCGAAATAGGTGAATTCGAGGTGGTGGTCGTCGGTGATGTAGCCGTCCAGCTTCACCCCGTAGAAGGGATCGTCCGACTCCACCACATTGTAGCTGCTGTTGAGGATCGAAGCGCTTTCCGAACGCGAGTCCTGGGCCTGGTAGAGGCCGTAGAAGAACAGCCGGTCAGGAATGATCGGTCCGCCCGCTTCCAGGATGAGATCCATCGACTCGCTTTCCCCCAGCGAGCTGCGGAAACGGTAGGTGTCCGGGCCGGTCGCGCGCAGGGCATCGGGCGACCAGTTGCCATGGATACCGAACTCGAACTCGTTCGTACCCGACTTGGTCACCGCGTTGATCACGCCGCCCGTCGCCCGGCCGAACTCGGCCGGATAACCGCCATTCTTCACCTCGACCGTCTGGTAGAAGTCGAACGGCACCGTCGCCCCGCCCAGATAGGTGTCGAAGTTCGTGATATTCAGGCCGTTGATGTAGAAGGCGTTCTCGGCTGCGGAACTGCCGCCGACGGCTGCAGCACCGGCACCGCCGCCGCCGATCGACCGGAAGTCCAGATCACCGGCGACCACGGTCGGCGCCAGCTCGATGATCGACTCGATATTGCGGCCGACCGGCAGTGTGGCGACCAGATCCTCGACGTCGACATTCAGGCCGGACGTAGTCTGCTGGAATTGCAGCTGCTGGACCGCGGTGCCGGTGACCACGATGGTCTCGGTCTGGCTCGCCTGCACGGCGTTGAACGTGTAGTTCGACAGACCGCCGACGCGGATGTTGATCGTGTCCGACATGTCCGCGTAACCCGGTGCGGAAATCGTCACGTCATAGGCACCCTGCGGCAGCAGGGTCGCGCGGAAGGAACCGTCGGCGCCGGTCGTCAGGTCGCGGGAGAAGCCCTGCGCCTGGGAGGTCAGCGTCACGTCCGCGCCGGAGACCGGATTGCCGTCGGCATCGACGATGGTGCCGATGATGCCGCCGCTCGTATAGTCCTGCGCACTCGCGACGGTGGCCACACCCGGCACGGCAACGGCCGCCCCCATGACCACAGCCAGCGCATAGGCAGTAGAGCCCAGACAGGCCCGCTTGAAACTCTTCATGGTTATCCCCTCTGTGTTTCCCGTCGGTTAGGGACCGGACGAACGGCGCCCGGTACGGGAGAGCGGAGAGGTATCGGGGATTGGCGAAGCCGCCTCGGGGGTTTGCGACGACACCGGCAGACCGCTCGATCACGGTCTTGTGTTTGCGATGAACAATCCGAAACCGCGACGAACGGCATCCGTAAGACGAAAGCGCTCAACTAGTGTGGGCGCGCCGAATATCCTGTGGAGCCCGTGTTGCCGAACCAGTTGTCGAATCCCTATGTCCGGATCCGCGCCTTCGGACTGATGCTGTCATTGCTCATGGGCATGGTGCAGCTGCTCGCATCCTTCATGATCAACGCATTCCACGGCGGCGCCCTGACGACCGACGACGTCTTCAAGCTCGCACTGAATACGCTGATCAGCCTGGCCGCCGGACAACTGGTGCTGACGGTCTTCATCCACCGCGGGATAGAGAGTGTCCTCGCCTGGATCGCCGCGCTCGCCGGAATGCTGGTCTATGGTGTCGTCGACACGCTGATGGTCACGCTTCTGGAGCAGGGGAGCCTGCCGCAGTTTTCGCGTCTGACGCTGATTTTCGGGATCCGCATGACATCCAACGTCCTGTGGATGTACGGCGTCTGGCTGGGCGCCGCACTCTTCATGCTGTCCCAGCAGCGCGTGGCCGAGGAACGTCAGCGAACGCTGATGCTTGAACGGGCCCAGTTCGAGACCCGCCTGTCCTTCCTGGAAAGCCAGATCAATCCGCACTTCCTGTTCAACGCCCTCAACACGGTCGCCTCGCTGATCGTCCTCGACCGGGCGCCGGACGCCAGGGCGGCGGTCGTGCATCTCGGCCATCTCCTGCGCCGCAGCCTCAACGGGGAAGGCAATCCACTGGCGACGCTGGCCGACGAGATCGCGGCGGCGCAGGCCTATCTCACCATCGAAAAGCTGCGCTTCGCCGACCGGCTGGCCGTCGAATGGGACATCCAGTCCGGCCTGGAGGCCACCACCCTGCCGCGTTTTTCCCTGCAGCCACTGGTCGAGAATGTGATCAAGCATGCCGTCGCGCACGCTCCCGGCGCGGTGCACGCGCGCATCGCCGCGCGCTACGGCTCCGACGGCGTCGAGGTCTCGGTCTGGAATGACGGGGTCGCCGGAACCGCGCACGGCACCGGCATCGCGGAGACCGGCGTCGGACTGCGCAACCTTCGGCAACGGCTCGACCTTCTCTACGCCGGCGAAGCCACCATGACGGTGCGCCGTCCCGCGAACGGCGAATTCGAATGCCGGTTGACCGTACCAGTCGAAGTCCTGAGGGAGGCGGCCCAGTGAAGATCCTGATCGTCGATGACGAACCGCTCGCCATTTCCAGCCTGCGCCGGATGGTGGAGGCCCTGGACGATGTCAGCGTGGTCGGGAGTGCGCGGTCGGCGCGCGCCGCCCTGCACCTGTGCGAGACCCAGCGTCCCGACCTCGTCCTGCTCGACATCGAGATGCCGCAGATGGACGGCGTTACCTTCGCCCGCGACCTGCCGGCCGCCACTGCGCCTCTGGTCGTCTTCATCACCGCCTACGACCAGTTCGCCGTCGATGCTTTCGATATCGAGGCCACCGACTACGTGCTCAAACCGGTCGATCCCGACCGGCTGAAACAGGCGATCGAACGGGCGCGCGCACAGCTCCTGCTGCGCCCGCTGGTGCAGGCCGTGGAAACGGCGGCGCAACGCTTTCGTCCGTCCGGCGCGGCGGCCCCTGCGGATATCCGGGAGACGCCTGTCTACTGGGCCAATGTCGGCGGACGTACCGTGCGGATCCCGGTCTGCGAAATCCGCCATGTCGAAGCCTGCCGGGACTATGCCTATATCCACACCGGAACCGACAAGCACATGGTGCGCGAGACCATGGCCGGGCTGGAGGATGCTTTCCAGGGCACACCCCTGCACCGCATCCACCGCTCCCATATCGTCAATCTGGACCGGGTTCAGTCGGTCTCGCGCGAGACCG
>Ga0207716_100331_pt1 | contig 22248 bp, 15 predicted proteins | sample TtaePargueraPR_FD_187739 | JGI IMG/M metagenome (GOLD analysis project Ga0207716, IMG submission 187739) | Aerobic enrichment media microbial communities from Bioluminiscent Bay, La Parguera, Puerto Rico - Tt and P2 (5) (SPAdes) | ecosystem: Environmental > Aquatic > Marine > Unclassified ... | reverse complement strand
TGTCCCACTATACCGACTGGGGCATTGGCCACGTGCACTCCGGCGCGCTCGGCTGGGTCGGCTTCATCTCCTTCGGCGCCATGTACTGCCTGACGCAATGGGTGTGGAAGCGCGAACGCCTCTACTCCAACGCGCTGGTCGAATGGCACTTCTGGATCGCGACCATCGGCATCGTGCTCTACATCTGCTCGATGTGGGTGTCCGGCATCATGGAAGGCCTGATGTGGCGCGCCTACAACGAGTTCGGCTTCCTCGAATACTCGTTCGTCGAAACCGTCGAGGCCAAGCACATCTCCTACATCATCCGGGCCGTCGGCGGTCTGCTCTATCTGAGCGGCGCGATCATCATGGCCTACAACATGTACCGCACCATCAAGGGCGACGTGAAAGAGGAAGACGAGAATGTCATTCCCCAGTCCGCCGCCGTTCCGGCCGAATAGGGGGCCGTCATGTCAGAACAGAAGAAAAGCCGCTGGAGCAAGCTCCACAACAAGCTCTTCGAGCAGAACTCCCTGCTGCTGACCGTGGGCATCCTGGTCACGGTGTCGATCGGGGGCATCGTCGAGATCGCCCCGCTCTTCTACCTCGACTCCACGATCGAGGAGGTCGAAGGGGTGCGGCCCTACACGCCGCTGGAACAGCTGGGCCGGGACATCTACATCCGCGAGGGCTGCTACAACTGCCACTCGCAGATGGTCCGCCCGCTGCGCGACGAGGTGGAGCGCTACGGCCACTACTCGCTGGCGGCCGAGAGCATGTACGACCACCCTTTCCAGTGGGGCTCGAAGCGGACGGGGCCGGACCTCGCCCGGGTCGGCGGCAAGTATTCCGACGAATGGCATCGCGACCACCTGCGCGACCCGCAGTCCGTGGTGCCGGAATCCATCATGCCGGACTATCCCTTCCTGGAAGAGTCCGAGCTGGACTACGACAACGTCGCGGCCAACCTGCGGGCCCTGCGCCGCGTAGGCGTGCCCTATGACGACGCGATGATCGAGAATGCCGTCGCGGACATCACCACCCAGCTGGATCCTTATGCCGCCGATTATGACGGCTTCCAGGAACGCTACCCGGATGCGGTGATGCGGGACTTCGACGGCGACCCCTCGCGGGTCACCGAGCTCGATGCCCTCGTCGCCTATCTCCAGGTGCTCGGCACCATGGTGGATTTCTCCACCTACGAGGCCGAAGCCGACGAGAATCTGAGGTAGCGCCATGCACGAGACACTCTCCAACTTCGCCCAGACCGGGGGGCTGCTGATCTTCATCCTCCTGTTTGCCGGCGTGCTCGCCTACGCGCTCTGGCCACGCAACCAGGCCAAGTTCGATGCGGCAGCCCGCACGCCCCTGGAAGAAACCGACAAGCCGGAAACGGCCGATCACAACAAGGACGAGACCCATGTCCGAGCATGATCAAGAACGCGAAAGAGACGCCCACTCGGGCACGGCCACGACGGGCCATGAGTGGGACGGCATCAAGGAACTGGATACGCCGCTGCCGCGCTGGTGGCTGTGGATCTTCTACGCCTGTATCGCCTGGTCCGTTGTCTACTGGGTGCTGATGCCGGCCTGGCCGGCCCTGCCGGGCCTGGCGGGCGAGACCGACCACACGCGCGGTCTTCGCGACCACTCCGAACGGGCCAATGTGGCCGAGGCCATGGAGCAGCTGCACGCCACGCGCGCCAGCGGCTTCGCGGCCCTCGAGGGCGCCTCGATCGACGATATCGAGAACGATCCGGAACTGCTCGGCTTCGTCCGGGCAGCCGGCGAGGCGGCCTTCGGCGACAATTGCGCCACCTGCCACGGCTCCGGTGCCCAGGGTGCCATCGGTTATCCCAACCTGAATGACGATATCTGGCTGTGGGGCGGGACCTATGAGGACATCCGCACCACGATCCGCTTCGGCATCCGGTCGGAACACCCCGATACGCGCTTCTCGCAGATGCCGTCCTTCGGCCGTGACGAACTCCTTTCCAACGAGGAAATCGAGAATGTGGCCGACTACGTGCTGTCCCTGTCGGGCGGCGCGCAGGACGCCTCGGCCGACGCGCTGGCGGCAGGCCAGGAGATCTACGACATGCAGTGCGTCTCCTGCCACATGCCGGACGGGACCGGCGACCGCATGCAGGGTGCGCCGAACCTGACCGACCAGAACTGGCTTTACGGCTCCGACCGCGAACAGGTGATCAACATCATCCATCGCGGTCCCTACGGGGTCATGCCGGCCTGGGAAGGCCGTCTCGGCGACGCCACGATCGATGCGCTGGCTGCCTATGTCTATCTGCTGGGCGGCGGCGAGGAAGTCGAGACTGCGGCGAACCGTCCCACGGGGCGGTAGGTCGCATCCCTAAACCAGAGGAACCGGGATAAAGCGCCGTCATGAGTGATACGTCCAATCGCGCCATGGCGGCGCCCGGTGTCCAGAAATCCAAGGCAGAAGCGGTCAACGCCGCGGATACGCGCGAACTCTACAAGAAGCGCGAGCCGATCTATCCCAAACTCGCCCACGGCAAGTTCCGGACCGTGAAATGGTTCGTCATGGCCGTGACGCTGGGCATCTACTATCTCGTGCCCTTCCTGCGCTGGGACCGCGGACCGGACGCGCCGGACCAGGCCGTTCTGGTCGATTTCGCCGGCCGGCGCTTCTACTTCTTCTTCATCGAGATCTGGCCCCAGGAAGTCTACTACATCACCGGGCTGCTGATCATGGCGGCGCTGGCGCTGTTCCTGGCGACCGCGCTCTTCGGCCGGGTCTGGTGCGGCTATGCCTGTCCGCAGACCGTGTGGACCGACCTCTTCATCTGGGTCGAGCGCGCCTTCGAGGGCGACCGCAATGCCCGCATCAAGCTCGACCGCGCGCCGATGTCCTTCGACAAGGCCTGGCGCAAGGTGGGCAAGCACATCGTCTGGCTGCTGATCGCCCTGGCGACGGGCGGGGCGTGGATCCTCTATTTCCACGACGCCTACGACGTCATCGGGAATTTCTTCACCGGCCAGGCCGAGCCGTCCTCCTACCTGTTCGCCGGCATCCTGACCTTCACTACCTACACGCTCGCCGGCACGATGCGCGAGCAGGTGTGCACCTATATGTGCCCCTGGCCGCGTATCCAGGCGGCGATGACCGACCGCGACGCGCTGAACGTCACTTACCGGGTCGACCGGGGCGAGCCGCGCGGGCCGCACAAGAAGAATGAGAGCTGGGAGGGCCGCGGCGACTGCATCGACTGCAAGCAGTGCGTGGCGGTCTGCCCGATGGGGATCGATATCCGCGACGGCGCCCAGCTGGAATGCATCCAGTGCGCCCTGTGCATCGATGCCTGCGACGACATCATGAAGAAGGTGGACCGGCCGACCGGGCTCATCACCTACGAGACCGACGACAATATCGACCGTTTCCAGAAGGGCGAGAAGCCGGTCTACAAATTCATCCGCGCGCGCACTCTGGTCTATGCCACGGCGCTGGCCATCGTGGTGGCGATCATGCTGGGCGCGCTGCTCAACCGGTCCGAGCTGGAGCTGAATTCCCAGCGCGACCGCAATCCGAACTTCGTCATCCTGTCGGACGGATCGGTGCGCAACGGCTACAATCTGAAAGTCGTCAACAAGGCCAACGAGCCGCGCACGCTGACCCTGTCGATCGAGGGCGATCCGCAGATCGAGACGCGCCTGCTCGGCGCCGCCGAGGATGCGCCCATGCAACTGACCGTGGACGCCGACCGGACCCGGGATTTCGTGATATACCTCACCCTGCCGCCTGACGCGATCGACGGTCCGCGCGAGGAATTCGACTTCCGCGTCACCGATACGCGCACGGGCGAAACCGCGACCACGCCGTCCATGATCGTCACCGGAGCGGAACGATGAAGTCCTTCCTCAACCCCGTACGGGGCTGGCATGTCCTGATCCTCATCGTGCTCTTCTTCAGCGTGACGATCGGGGTGAATGCCACCTTCATCACCCTGGCCATGCGCACCCATCCGGGCGAGGACGTGCCGCGTTCCTACTATCAGGGCCTGAACTACAACGACACGCTGGCCCGCCGGCATGCCCAGGAAGCGCTGGGCTGGTCGGCACGGGTCAATGTGGTGGACGGCAATCTCCTCGTTGAGGTCAGCGACGCGGCGGGCGAGCCGGTTCCCGGCCTTGCTCTCGTCGGCACGCTGAACCACCCCACGAACACATCGCGCGACTGTCCGCTCGATTTCGCCGAGACGCGCTCGGGCCTCTATCGTGTCGCGCTGCCCTGCAGCGAGGCCGGCCAGTGGCATCTGCGCGCGCACAATGACGGCGAGGCTCCCTTCGAGATGGAGCACGAGCTTTGGCTGCGCTAGACACCGCCGACTTTTCCGAACCGGTCAGCCAGGTCGATCCGCAGGCCTTCGTGCGCATCGTCGACGGGCAGTGCCATCTCGACCTCTTGGTGCGCGGCGCCGTGTGCGCGGGGTGCATCTCGCGCATCGAGGCGGGGCTTTATGAGGACGACCGCGTCGAACATGCCCGGCTGAACCTGTCCACGGGCCGGCTCAGCCTGAGCTGGCGGGGCGATCCGGCGCTGGCGTCCGCGTATGTCGCCAAGCTGGGCCGGCTGGGCTATCCCGCCACGCCCTACGAGCCGGAGGCCGAGGCCGATCCCCAGAAGGAGGAGGAGCGCAAGCTGCTCCGCGCCCTGGCGGTGGCCGGCTTTGCCATGGCGAATGTCATGCTGCTCTCCATCTCGGTCTGGGCCGGCGGGCTGGAAATGACCGAGGCGACCCAGGCGCTGATGCACCGCATCTCCGCGCTGATCGTGCTGCCGGCGGCGGCCTATGCGGGCCAGCCCTTCTTCCGGTCGGCGATCGCCGCGCTCAGGGGCGGGCACGTCAATATGGACGTGCCGATCTCGCTGGCCGTCATCCTGGCCTGCGGCCTGTCGGTCTGGGAAACCTTCTACGGCCATGGCGACACCTATTACGACGCCGCGGCCATGCTGCTCTTCTTCCTGCTGATCGGGCGTTTCCTGGACATGCGCCTGCGCGCCAAGGCGGGCGAGGCGGCGCGCGGGCTCGCGGCCATGCAGGCCGCCACGGCCAATCGTCTCCTGCCCGACGGCCGGATCGAGGCCGTGCCGGCCCGCGAGGTGAAGGCCGGCGACCGGCTGGTTCTGGCCGCCGGCGACCGGGTGCCGGTCGATGCGGTGATCCGCGAAGGCGAGGGGGCCCTGGACGGCTCGCTGGTGACCGGCGAGACCGCGCCGGTTCCTGCCCGGCCGGGCACGGAGATCTTCTCCGGCATGCTCAACCTGGACGGCAAGCTGGTGCTGGAGGCCACGGCCGACCGCGACAATTCCCTGCTCGCCGAGATCACGCGCCTGGTGGAGGCGGGCGAACAGAGCCGCTCGCGCTATGTGCGCCTGGCCGACCGGGCGGCCAAACTCTACGTGCCCGTGGTGCATTCGCTGGCCGCGCTGACCCTGCTGGGCTGGCTGGTCATCGGGCAGGATCCGCACCTGGCCATCATCCATGCCATCGCGGTGCTGATCATCACCTGCCCCTGCGCGCTGGGTCTGGCCGTGCCGGCCGTCCAGGTCGTCGCCTCCGGGCGGCTCTATCGCGAGGGCGTGCTGGTGAAGTCCGGCGATGCCATGGAGCGCCTGGCCGGTATCGACACGGTCGTCTTCGACAAGACCGGTACGCTGACCGAGGGCAAGCCGCGCCTGGTCAACCGGTCCGATATTCCCGATGCCGCCTTCGACATGGCGGCCCGGCTCGCCCGCACCAGCCGCCACCCGCTCTCCCGCGCCGTCGCCGATGCGGCCGGCATGGGCGCGGCCGCGTCGCAGGCGAAGGAAATCTCCGGCGGCGGGATCGAGGCCGTCGAGGACGGCGTCACCATCCGTTTCGGCTCGGCCCGCTGGCTGGGCATCGAGGCCGCCAGCGATCCGCACACCGAGGCCTGGCTGCAGATCGGCGAGGACGCGCCCGAGCGTTTCCGTTTCGAGGACCGGCTGCGCGCCGATGCGGCGGAGACCGTCGCGGATCTGCGCGAACGCGGCTGCCGGGTCGAGCTGCTGTCCGGCGACCGCCGCGGCCCCGTCGAGGCGATCGCGCGCGAATTGGGCCTGGACGACTGGCAGGCCGAGCTGAAACCCCAGGACAAGATCGCCCGCCTGGACGCCCTGAAGGGCGAGGGGCGGCATGTCGCCATGATCGGCGACGGCATCAATGACGCACCGGCTCTGGCGGCGGCCGATGTCTCCGTGTCGCTCGCCTCGGCAGCGGAGATATCCCAGGCCGCCGCCGATTTTGTGCTGCAGGGCGACAAGCTGGCCGCGGCCCTGGTCGCGCTGGACGTGTCGCGCGGGGCGCGCCGCCGGGTGCTGGAGAATTTCGCCCTTGCCGCGGGCTACAACATGATCGCCGTGCCGCTTGCCGTGGCCGGTTTCGTCACGCCGCTGATCGCCGCCATCGCCATGTCGGCGTCCTCGGTCCTGGTCACGCTCAACGCCCTGAGGCTCGCCCGCTGATGTCCGTCCTGATCTGGTTGATACCCGTCGCCATCGGCATGGGCGGACTGGGGCTCCTGGCCTTCATGTGGAGCCTGAAGTCCGGACAGTTCGACGATCTGGACGGCGCTGCCGAGCGCATCCTGATGGATGACGATAAGCCGATCGTGCCGAAAGGCTATGCCGAGGACGAGGCGGAGGAGGGCGCCGACGGCGAAGCCACCGGCGAGAAATCCCGGTAGGCGTGCCAGGTCGCCAGGGCGATCCAGGGGAAGGTCACCGCCAGTCCCACCAGGAAGACCGCCGAACCCACCGCCACCATGAAGGCGATCAGCCAGGCCCAGGTGAGCATCACGAAGGGCTGCTCGATCACCGCCTTGAAGCTCGCCACCAGCGCGGTCACCGCATCCACGTCCTGGTCCACCAGCATGGGGAAGGCCAGCGCCGACATCGCGAAGGCGATGGCCGCCAGGCCCGCGCCGATCGCGGTGCCGATCACCATCAGGGTCAGTCCGGCCGGATCGGTCAGGGCGAACTCCATGAAGGGGCCGGGCATGAGCGGTGCCGTCGGCGCGACGGCGACCAGCAGGAATTGCGCGACGCGCACCCAGATCAGGAAGAGCATCACCAGCAGCAGGCTGAGAAAGCCGATCTGCGAGATCCGCGAGGGAAAGCGGGAGATGATGAAGCGGAAGCGGGGCGCCTCGCCGCGTTCGAAGGCGCGGGAGACCTGGTAGATGCCGATCGCCAGGGCCGGCGCGATCAGGGCGAAACCGCTCAGGGCGACCGGCACCGCCGAGGCCAGGCCGATGGCGTTGAGGCCCAGCACCATCAGCGCGCCGAAGCCGACGAAGGCCAGGCCGTAGCCGAGCGTGACGCGCGGGGCGCGCATGAGGTCGTTCCATCCGGCTTTGAGCCAGGCCCAGGGCGCATCCCGACGGACGTGCTGAAGTTCAACCATGATGTCCTCCCGGCGACATATTATTCTATCCAGCGTCGGCTGTTTTGCGTCACTACGCCACACTTTATTTGTGGAATTGTCCAGTCAAAGACAGCGTCAGGGAGGCGTTGATGTCGCCGGACGGACTGTCTGAACTCAGCATACTCGGCGGACTGCTGGCCGGTTTCGCCTCCAGCCTGCACTGCGTGGGCATGTGCGGCGGCATCGCGGCCAGCCTCTCCGTCTCGCTGGGCGGGGACAGCACGGGCGGGCGCGCCCGCGCCCTGATGCTCGCCCAGACCGGCCGCATCGCCGCCTATGTGCTCGCCGGGGCGATCCTGGCGGCGCTCGGCTCGCAGGCCTATTTCGCCTTCGACCGGGCCACCGCGCATTTCGTCCTGCGCTGGCTGGCAGCCGCGATGCTGGTCTATATCGGCCTGTCGGTGATGGGCTGGGCGCCGGCCCTGGCCGGGCTCGACCGGATCGGCGCCAGGCTGCTCGGCTGGATCCGGACGCCGTTTTCCGGTGCGCTCTCCCTGGCCAGCCCGCTGCTGGCGGGCTTCCTCTGGGGCTTCCTGCCCTGCGGCATGGTCTATGCCACGCTGTTCTACGCCATGCTCTCGGGCACGGCGCTCAATGGCGCGCTGATCATGTTGGGTTTCGGACTGGGGACGCTGCCTGCGGTGACGGCCGCCGGCTTCAGCCTGTCCGGCCTGCTCGCGGCGGCCCGCGCACCGCGCGTGCGATTCGCCGTGGGCCTTGCGATCGTGGCGCTGGGCATTGCATCCGCCGCCTTGCCCTGGCGCACAATCGCCGCATTTTGCGGCATAGAACTCCCCTGACGGGGGAAAACCGCCGGGCGCGGCAATTTCGCCGGTGCGTTTTTGTTAACAAAGGCTTATGCTCGCCGCCAATGGGATAGGAGTACCGGCATGTCGCAGTGGCACAGCCGTATCCTCGCGCTGGGACTGGCGCTGGGGATGGTCGCGTGTTCCGGACCGTCGACCGAAACAGACGAATCGGCAGGGCTGCAGATGGAGGACCGTGCGGCCGATGCGCCGCGCGCCGAACAGGAAACGCCCAGCGAGTTCGCCTTCCTGCGCTATGCCGTGAATGTCGAGGGCGACAGCCCCCAGCTCTGCCTGAATTTCACACAGCCGCTCGACCCGCAGACCGATTACGAACCCTATGTCGCCGTGACGCCCGAGCGTCCGGTCGCGCTGTCCGCCTCGGGCCGCTCGCTCTGCGTGGGCGGGCTGACCTTCGGCGAGGAGCAGACGCTGACCCTGCGCGAAGGCCTGCCGGCCGCGAGCGGCGAGGAACTCCTCGCCGACGAGACGGTCCAGGTCGATTTCGGCGACCGGCCCGCCTTCGTCGGCATTGCCGGAAACGGCGTGATCCTGCCGCGGCGCGAGGCCGACGGCCTGGCCATCGAGACGGTCAATGTCGGCACGGTCGAGGTGACGCTGTGGCGCATCACCGACCGGGCGCTGGCCTTCCGCTCCATCACCACCGGCTTCAATGCCGGCCAGGGCGAATACAACTGGGTGCCCGAAGAGGAGCGCCCCTTCGAGGTCGGTGAGCGGATCTGGCAGGGCGAGATGGACACGTCCGGCGCGCCCAACACGCCGGTCACCACGGTTTTCCCCATCGCCGAGGCGATCGATACGCTCTCGCCCGGCGCCTACTACGTCTCCGTCAAGGACGCTGCCGAGGCCGATGACGAGGACGGCACGCCGGCGCGGGCCGAGCGCTGGCTGATCATCACCGATCTGGCCATCACGGCCTATCGCGGCGCCGACGGGATCGATTTCGTCGTGCGTTCGCTGCAGACGGCGCTGCCCGAGGAGGGCGTCGAGGTTCAGCTGATCGCCCGCTCCAACGAGATCCTGGCCACGGCGACGACCGATGCGGACGGCCGGGCCCGGTTCGACGGGCCGCTGACCCGGGGCGAGGGCGCCATGGCGCCGCGCCTGCTGACCGCTTATGGCCGCCAGGACGATTTCGCCGTGCTCGACCTGCAGCGCAATCCGGTCGATCTGACCGGCCAGAATATCGGCGGGCGCCAGCGCCCGGACGGGGCGGACGGCTATGTCTGGCTCGATCGCGGCATCTACCGGCCCGGCGAGACCGTGCATGCCGGCGCCATGGTGCGCGACGCGGAAGCGGTGGCGATTTCCGACCGGCCGGTCACGCTGACGGTCTACGGGCCCAACGGGATCGAGGCCGCGGTCTCGCGCTTCGAGGGCCTGCCGCGGGCCGGCTCGGTGTTCTGGGACTATCGCCTGCCCGAGGCCGCCGCCCGCGGCGAATGGCGCATCGTGGCCGAGATGGACGGGTATGGCGTGGTCGGTTCGACCCGTTTTTCCGTCGAGGATTTCGTGCCGCAGCGCATCGCGCTCGACCTGGAGGCCGACGACGAGACGCCGATCCGCCTGGGCGAAACGCGCGAGATCGAGGCCGCTGTACGCTTCCTCTACGGCGCCCCCGGCGCCGGCCTGTCCGTGGAGGGCCGTCTGCGCATCGAGACCGATCCGCGCCCCTTCGCGGATTATGCCGGTTTCAGCTTCGGCCGCCATGACGAACCCTTCCGCGACCGCACCGAGGAGCTGCCCGATACGGTCGCCGATGGCTCCGGTGCGGCGCTGCTCACCGTGGATGCCGGCGAGATCGGGGCCGACGCCACCCAGCCGCTGCGTATCCGGGCCGTGGTTTCTGCCATCGAGCCGGGCGGCCGGGCCGTCGCCGACGATGTGCGCATCCCCTACCGCCCGGCAGACCTCTATCTCGGCCTGAAGCCGCAATTCGAGGGCCGCGCCGAACGCAATGCTGAAAGCGCCTTCGACGTGGTCGCGCTGGACCCTGCCGGCGAAACGGTCGCCGCCGAGGTGAGCTGGCAACTCATGCGCATCGACTGGGAATACGACTGGTACCGCACAGAGGGCGAAAGCTGGCGCTGGCGCCGCACGCGCCATGTCGTGCCGATCGAGGAGGGCGTGATGGCGCTGGACGGCGAGGGCGCCGACGCGCTGCCGCTGCGCGCGCTCGACTGGGGCGACTATCAGCTCGTGGTCAGCCACGAGGCCAGCGGCATGTCCGCCAGCGCCCAGTTCTGGGTCGGCTGGGGCGGCTCTTCCGAGCCGGGCGTGGAAGCGCCGGACCGCGTGTCGATCTCCGGACCGGAAGACCCCGTCGCCGTGGGCGATACCGCCAGTGTCACCATCCTGCCGCCCTATCCGGGCGAGGCCGAGGTGGTGATCGCCAGCGACCGCGTGCTGGAAACCCGCTCGGTCTCCATTCCCGAAGGCGGGGTGGAGCTGACCTTCAACGTCACCGAGGACTGGGGCGCCGGCGCCTATGCCATGGTCACCGTCTACACGCCGCGCCACCCGGTCGAACGGCCGGCCCCGCGCCGGGCCGTCGGCGTCGCCCATCTGCCGGTCGACATGTCCGACCGCACGCTGGAGATCGATTTCAACGCGCCGGACCGCATCCATCCGCGCCAGACCGTGGAGCTGGAGCTGGAGATCGACGGACCCGTGCGTTCCGGCGCCTGGGTGTCCGTGGCCGCGGTCGACGAGGGCATTCTGGCCCTCACGCGTTTTGCCTCGCCGGACCCGCAGGCCTGGTATTTCGGCAAGACGGCGCTCGATGTCGACCTGCACGACGATTACGGCCGCCTGCTCGATCCCAATCAGGGCGCGGCCGCGCCGGTGCGCCAGGGCGGCGACCAGATCGGCGGGGCGGGCCTGACCGTCGTGCCGACGAAGACCGTCGCGCTCTTCTCCGGCCCCGTGGAGGTCGATGCCCAGGGCAATGCGACCGTCAGCTTCGAGGTGCCCGACTTCAATGGCGAGCTGCGCCTGATGGCCGTGGCCTGGACGGGCCGCGCCGTCGGCCAGGCGGCCCGGCCGCTGACCGTGCGCGACGATGTGCCCGCCGAGCTGATCCTGCCGCGCTTCCTGGCGCCGGGCGACACCTCCACCGCCACGCTCACCATCGACAATGTCGACGGCGCGCCCGGCGAATACGCCGTCGCCATGACGGCCGAACCGCCCGTGGTGATGGATGCGGCCGATACGCTGGAACTCGCCGAGGACGAGCGCGCGGACCGCCGCTACGGGCTCACCTCCGAGGATGTCGGCGTCGGTTCTGTCGGCCTGTCGGTCGACGGGCCGTCAGACTTTGCGGTCGCCCGCAGCTATCCGCTGGAAGTGCGCTCGGCCTGGCTGCCCTCCTCGGAGGTCCAGCGCGGCCGGGTGATGCCGGGTGAAAGCTGGCGCCTGTCCTCGGATGTGCTGGCCGGCTACCTGCCCGGCACGGCGGACGTGACGGTGAGTTTCTCGCCGACCCCGCTGGACGAGGCGGCCTTGCTGACCTCGCTCAGCCGCTATCCCTACGGCTGTACCGAACAGATCACCAGCCGGGCCCTGCCGCTGCTCTATTCCGATCCGTTGGCCGATGCGGCCGGCGAGGCGCGCCTGGAGGGTGCCACCGCGCAGGTCCAGGAGGCCATCGCCACCGTGCTCAGCCGCCAGTCGGCGGACGGGGTGATCGGGCTGTGGCGTGTCGGCGATCGCGGTTCGCGGCCCTGGATCGGCGTCTACGCCACCGACTTCCTCGCCCGCGCCAAAGAGGCCGGCTACACCGTGCCCGACGCGGCCATGGAGCGGGCCTACAGCGCGCTGGAACACATCGCCTCCGGCGAGATGTGGCGGGCCGGCGGCTATAACACCGACATCCATCGCTGGCGCGGCCAGACCGATACGCCGGAACGCCTGGCCGACCGCTCGGCCGCCTATGCGCTCTACGTGCTGGCGCGCGCCGGCCGGGTCGACCGGTCGCGCCTGCGCTACATGCATGACGAACGCCTGGAAGAGATTGCCAGCCCGCTGGCGCGCGCCCAGCTGGGTGCCGCGCTCTACCTGATCGGCGACCGGGCGCGGTCTGTCAGCGCGTTCGATGCGGCCGAAGAGGCCCTGGGCTATGAAAATCCGGGCAATTACTACATGTCGCCGCGGCGCGATCTCGCCGGCGTGCTGGCCCTGGCCGCCGAGGCCGGCCAGACCGAGCGCGTGGCGCGCCTGGCCGAACGCGTGGCGCAGGACCTGCCCGAACCGGCGCGCCTGAATACCCAGGAGAAGGCCTTCCTCCTCCTCGCGGCGAACGCGCTGAGCGAGGGCGGCGAGACCGTTGCCGTGGACACCGCTGCTGAAGCCGAGGATGCGGCCGGGCTGGGCTATCGCCTGACCCCGGAGACGGTGGGCGAGGGTGTCGAGTTCCGCGTCACCGGCGATGCGCCGGCCTGGGTCACCCAGATCGCCCACGGCCAGTCGGTCGAGGCGCCCGGCGTCGCCGCCCAGGGCGTGGTGGTGCAGAAGCGGATCCGCCGGCTGGACGGTTCGGCCGCGGACCTGGAGACCCTGGTGCAGGGTGACCGGCTGATCGTCGATATCGTCATCGCCCCGCGCGAGGAACGGGTCATTCCGGCCATTCTGGAAGACCTGCTACCGCCCGGTTTCGAGATCGAGGCCGTGGTGCGGCCGGAGGATGCGGGCAATACCGGCATCTATCCCTGGCTCGACAATATCCGCGCGCCGCGTGTTGCCGAGGCCCGCGACGACCGGTTCGTGGCGGCGCTGGACCTGCGCAATCGCCGCGCCGAACGCGTGGCCTATGTCGTGCGCGCCGTGACGCCGGGCACCTACACCCTGCCGGGCGCCGTGGTGGAGGACATGTACCGGCCGGATACGTTTGCGCGCAGCGGCACCGGGCGCATCGTGATCGCGCCGCGGGGCTAGGACATGCTGGGGCTGCCGCGCATATACTGGGCGGGCGTTGCGGCCCTGACCCTGTTCGCGGGCGTGCTGGCGGCCGATCATGCCCTGCCGCCGCCCATCGAGGCGGCGCTGGAGGTGTCCACCGTCGTCCGCGACCGCAATGGCGAGGTGCTGCGCGCCTTTCCGGTGGCCGACGGGCGCTGGCGCCTGCAGGCGGATCTGGAGACGATCGATCCGGACTTTCTCGACGCGCTGATCGCCTATGAGGACGAGCGCTACTACCGCCATGCGGGGGTCGACCCGTTCGCGCTGGTGCGCGCCACCCGCGACAGTGCTCTGGCGGGGCGGATCGTGTCGGGCGGCTCCACCCTGACCATGCAGCTGGCCCGCCTGATCGAGCCGCGCGAGCGGACGATCGGCGCCAAGCTGCTCCAGATGCTGCGCGCGGTACAGCTGGAGCTGCGCTATTCCAAGCGCGAGATCCTGGAATTCTACCTGACGCTGGCGCCCTATGGCGGCAATCTGGAAGGCGTGCGGGCGGCGAGCTGGGCCTATTTCGGCCGCGAGCCCGACGAGTTGACCGTCGAACAGATCGCCATGCTGATCGCCCTGCCGCAATCGCCCGAGGCGCGCCGGCCCGACCGGCGTCCGGACAATGCCGTGCGCGCCCGGGGCCGCGTGCTCGACCGGCTGGCCGAGGTGGGGCTCGCCCGCACCGAGGCCTCCGCCGACGCCGTGCTCGACCCTGCGCCCGGCCGCCGCGATTTTCCCGCCGATGCCTGGCATGCTGCCGAAGCCCTGCACCGCGCCGCGCCGGAGACGGCCGACCTGGTCTCCACCCTCGATATTCGCCTTCAGCACATGCTGCAGGAAGAGTTGGCGCTGGCCGCCGCGGAGACCGGGCCTGACGTGCAGTTCTCCGCCCTCCTGGTGGAGACGGAGACCCGTGCCGTGCGGGCCATGGCGGGTTCGGCCAGCCGGGAGCGGCCGGGCGGCTGGATGGACCTGACCGACCGGGCGCGCTCGCCCGGCTCGACGCTGAAACCCTTCATCTACGCCATGGCCTTCGACGACGGTCTGGCCGCCGGCGGCACGCGCATCGCCGACCTGCCGCGCCGCTTTGCCGGCTACCGGCCGGACAATTTCGACCGGCGTTTCCGCGGCGACGTGACGATCGCGGAAGCGCTGCAGCATTCGCTCAACGTACCCGCCGTGACCGCGCTGGACGGGGTCGGGGCGCGCCGTTTCAACGCGGCGCTGACCTTTGCCGGCGCCCATCCGCAGCGGCCCCGCGCCGCCGGCAGCGATAGCGGGCTGGCCGTGGCGCTGGGCGGGGCGGGCCTGACCGTGCGGCAACTGGCCGTGCTCTATGCGGCGCTGGGCGATGAGGGCGTGGCGCGGCCCCTGCGCTGGCGCGAGGACGATCCGCAGCCGGAGGGCGGCTATGCCGTGATCGGTGCGGAATCGGCCGCCGAAGTGCTCGACATATTGCGCCGCGCGCCGCATCCGGGCGGGCGCATGCCGGCTTCGCTGGCCCGCGGCGCGCCGGACATTGCCTTCAAGACCGGCACGTCTTACGGCTTCCGCGACGCCTGGGCGGCCGGCGTGACGGGGCGCTACACGCTGGTCGTCTGGACCGGCCGCGCCGACGGCGCGCCGCGCGAGGGCGTGACCGGCCGGGAAGGCGCGCTGCCGCTCCTCTTCCGCCTCGCCGACGGGCTGGAGCGGATCGAGCCGGGCTCGGTCTCGCGCGCCGGCGACCGCGCCCCGCCGGCCGACACGCCCGGCACGATGGCCGAATACCGCACCGACCCGGCCCCGCACATCCTCTTCCCGCCGGACGGCGCGGAAGTGTGGTCGCAGAGCGCCGAGCGGGGCTTCATCCTGGCGGCCCAGGCGCGCGGCGATCTGACCTGGTATGCCGATGGCGAGCGCGTCGGGCGCAATGCGCTGGGCGAGCCGGTCTGGGTGCCGCCGGGGCCGGGTTTCTATGCCGTCACCGCCGTGGACGATGCGGGCCGCACGGCCCGTTCGCGGGTGCGCATCCGCACGGGTGGCTGAGCCCGGCGGCCAAGACGTTTTGAACCGCCGCACGGGCTTGCGCGGCGCGCGGCGAGCCGCAAGACTGACACCTTCTGTATCGGGGAGACTTCCACATGTTTCGTACGCTTATGACGGCAGGCTGTGCCGCGCTGACCTCGCTTGCGCCGGCCTTCGCCGAGGATGACGGAAACTGGGCGCTGGTCGTCCATGGCGGTGCGGGCGTGATCGAACGCGACAGCATGACGCCGGAGACCGATGCGGCCTATCGCGCGGCCATGAACGCGGCGCTGGAGCGCGGCGAGGCGGTGCTGTCCGAAGGCGGCAGCGCGCTGGACGCCATCGAGGCGGTTATCCGTGGCCTGGAGGACGATCCCATGTTCAATTCCGGCCGCGGCGCGGTCTTCACGGCGGCCGGCCGCAACGAGCTGGACGCCTCGATCATGGACGGCGCGACGCTTCAGGCGGGGGCGGTTGCGGGCGTCACCCAGGTGCGTCATCCGATCTCCCTGGCGCGGGCGGTGATGGATCATTCGCGTCACGTTATGTTGCAAAGCGAGGGTGCGGAGACCTTCGCCCGGGAACAGGGTCTGGAGATCGTCGACCCGGCCTTCTTCTTCACCGAGCGCCGCTGGGCCGCCATGGAGCGCGCGCTCGGCGGGATGGGGCTGGACATCCCCCCGCGCCCGGAAGGCGCGCCGGATCCCGAACCCGTCCAGGAAGGCATGCTGGAGCGCGACGCGCTGGAACACCGTTTCGGCACGGTCGGCGTCGTCGCGCTGGACGAGGCCGGCAATATCGCCGCGGGCACGTCCACGGGCGGGCTGACGGCCAAGCGCTGGGGCCGGGTCGGCGACAGCCCGATCATCGGGGCTGGCACCTATGCCAACAATGAGAGCTGCGGCGTGTCGGCCACCGGCACGGGCGAGTATTTCATCCGCCTGACCGTGGCCAGCCGCATCTGCGCCCTGGTCGAGCTCCAGGGCCTCACCCTGCAGGACGCCTCCGATCGCGTGATCCAGGACGAGCTGACGGCCATGGGCGGCGATGGCGGCATTGTCGCGCTGACCGCCGACGGCGATATCGCCTGGAGCTTCAACACGCCGGGCATGTACCGCGCCAGCCTCGCGGAAGGCGGCGAGCCCGTGGTGGCGATCTACGGCGACGAGGACTAGGCATGGCGCAGACGGGCGAGCGTGGCGGCGCCGGCGCGGACATCACCGTCAACCGGCTGTTCTGCACACCGGTGATCGAGGTGCGCCTGCCCGGCGCCGACACCCTGGTCGAGGCGCTCAAGGCGGCGATCCTGGAGCGGCGCGCCGCCTCGCCGGGCGTTCGCCGCTCGAACATCCATGGCTGGCATTCCGACATCGGGATGCTCGACTGGGGCGGCGAGGCGGCCGTCACGCTGGCGCGCGAGACCATGCAGGTGTGCGGCCGTTTCACCTCGGACGTGAATGCCGCCCAGGGCCGCTCGCGCTGGGAGATGGGCATGGAGATGTGGGCCAATGTCTCGCCCGCCGGCGCGTCCAACCAGATGCACGCCCATCCCGGCTCCTTCTGGTCGGCCAGCTTCTATGTCGACGATGGCGGCGACACCGAGGACGGCTTCTTCGTCGCCCAGGACCCGCGCTTCCCCATGATCCGCATGGTCGCCCCGGACCTCGTCTTCACCGACGAAAACGGCGAAAAGCAGATGTCCCAGTTCCGCGTCCGCCCCGAGCCCGGCAAGCTGGTCGTCTTCCCCTCCTGGCTGATGCACGCCGTACGGCCCCACAAGGGGCCGAGGGAGCGGATCTCCGTGGCGATGAATGTGCTGGCACTGCCGGCGGGGGCTCCGCCGGAGGGGTGAGGGGGGCCTACTTCGGCGAAACCCGATAGCGGTCATTAGTTAGTATTCTCGCCATAGCAGAAGTCCCGCCTCTACGCGCATGGTCGACTCAATTCGACAAGCGGCTAGGTTAGAGCTTCGAACATGGTAGGCAGCTCGTTATGAATACTAGTCTTGCTAAGATCGGCCGTTGGATCTCAGATAAGCTCGTCAATATGGCGGAAGCGCTGCGCTCACGATCGGTTTCGCCAGTGGAACTAGCGAAATTTGTTGATCTCGCCCCTACTGATGAAGCTGACGAAGAAGGGGTATATTCGGCCGCATTGAAGTTCGCGACCGACAGTCCGAATGTCTCTAATATTGCTCTCACTGGACCTTATGGCTCAGGCAAGAGCAGCATCATCCGATCGTTCCTGAAGTCCTACCCCCGCCAAGCCCTGCAGATATCTCTCGCCGCCTTCCTGCCGGAAGTAGGCGATGAGCAATCCGCTGAGCACAAAGCGACTAAAGACGATGCACAGCGCGCAGAGCGCACTGTGACTAAACAGGAAATTGAACGGAGCATCCTTCAGCAACTGCTTTATGGCGCAGATGCAGACAAACTGCCACTCTCGCGTTTCAAGCGCATCCAATCACCTGGGTTCTGGTCGATCTTTCGATCACTCTACATTGTTACCGGACTGCTCGCTCTGTGGCATGTTTTCCATAATCACGCAGAGATTTGGCAGGGTTCGTATTTCGAACCGTTCAATCTTACAAACTGGCTCGATCTCTCAGTCGCCGCTTTCGCGCTGATCTTCCTTTGGTCTGCGATCCATTTCTTCTACGTCGCCAGCTTCGGCGTGTCGCTCAAAAGCATTTCGCTGAAGGACATCGAGTTGCGCCCCTCCTCGGACGAACAGGATTCGATTCTGAATCGTCACTTGGATGAGATCGTCTACTTCTTTCAATCGACGCGATACGACCTCGTTGTCGTGGAGGATCTCGATCGCTTCGAGGATTCTGACATCTTCGTCACCCTTCGGGAGATCAATAGTCTCGTGAACGGCAATGTGGGTGTGAAACGCCAGGTCAGATTTCTCTACGCGCTGCGCGACGACATGTTCATCAACACCGACCGGACAAAGTTCTTCGAATTCATCATCCCGGTTATTCCAATTATCAACAGTTCGAACTCGATTGACATGGTGCTCGCGCAGGGCAAGCGGCTGGAACTTGACGGAAGGCTCGATCAGCAATTCTTGCGCGAAGTGTCGCGCTACCTAAGCGACATGCGACTGATCCATAACATCTTCAACGAGTATGCTATCTACGTCGCAAATCTGGAAACCGACGGCGAGAACATATTGGACGCTACGAAGCTTCTCGCCGTGCTCATCTACAAAAACGTTTACCCAAGGGATTTCGAACAACTCCATCGTGGTAAAGGGCAGCTCGCCGGAATTTTGGGGCGCAAAGACGAGCTCATCGCTGCGCTTGAACAGAAATATCGATCTGAGATTGCCGAACTAGAACGCGATATCGAAAGAGCCGAACAGCAGAACCCGAAGGATCTGCGCGAGCTAAGACGTATTTACGCAATGGCTCTGCTTGAAAAGCTGCCAGCCAACACCACGGGCTTAAGCCTGGACGGTCATGAGGTTGTACCGATCTCTCAATTATCCGAGCACACGGATCTTGAAAAGTTCATCACGGCACCAACGCTTTATTGGCGCCATTCTAATGGTAGCATCCAACAGAAGGGCAACCCTAGCTTCGAAGAAAGTGTAGATCCCAAAGCAGGTTTTGCCGAACGGGCGCGAAACATTGAGCACAAGGCGGACGCACATAAGAAGGCTGTGCATCGAAGGGTCGACTATCTGAGAAACGAGATAAAAACGATCCGGACGAGCAAGTTCAATGTCCTGCTGCGCTCCAGCCTGCAAGAGGTCGAAAGCCTCTTTGAAAATCTCGGCGATGGCGGTGAACTCGCCCGGTTCTTACTCTTGGAAGGCTATCTCGATGATAGCTACTACCAGTATACCTCTCTGTTCCACAAGGGGCGGCTTTCACCGAACGACAACAAATTCCTGATACAAATCAGGGCCTTTCAAACACCCGAACCTCTCTTCCCGATCAACAACCCGAATGAAGTTATCGCGGGAATGAGGGAGGATGATTTCGGCCTCGATTATGCGCTGAACGTACGGCTCGTCGACGCGCTCCTGGAGAGCGCGGAGCATAGGGAGCGGCTCAGAAAGGTGTTCGCATACCTTTCGAATGAGTTTGCCAACGAGCAGGAATTCTTCGAAGCCTATTACGCGACGGGATCGCAGGTTGGCGAATTCTTGAGGCAGCTCGTTGACGCTTGGCGCGGCTTCGTACCCGCGGCCATTCAAGGCTCCTCTGCAGCCTTACATATCGCGGGTCTCATCGAGCATCTTCCTCAGTCTATGCTTGCTCGCGAACGCGAGCAGCATCCCGAACTAAGGTCGTTCGTGGCCGACAACCTCCGGGACATTCTTGATCTCTTGGAGGGGGTAGATTCGGTCAAGTTTGAAGAATTGCAGATCGAGACGAAAGATTTTTCGGCAATCGATGAATATCCGAATGTAGTCCGCAGACTGTATGAGCTCGGCCATTACTGTCTGAACGAAGCGAACTTCGACTACATCTTCGGCTCCATCCTCAGAGAAGAAACCGGCCTGGATCTGCGAAAGCGGCATTATACAAGAATTCGAAACTCAGGCGCCGAGCCTCTCATTCAGCGGGTAGAAGGCGATTTCGCAGCGTATTTCATGAATGTGCTGCTGGAGATGGACGATAACGATGAGGAAGATATCGCAGCAATTTTGGCTGTAATGTCCCACGATGAGCTCGGCACCGAAGAGATAGAAACTTTCGTCTTGCGCCAAACCGAACTCTTGCCAGCACTCGAAGAAGTGCCAGCGCCTTATCAGACCCTTGTGGTCCGTGAGGCTCACATCGCTCCCACATGGTCCAACTGCCTCGCTTATCTCCGTTCGGAGACTTTCGCGAGGGACGCTCTCATCGCCTTCCTCGATGATGACGAGGCCCGAACCAATCTTCTGAAAACGTCGATTCCGGAAACAGAGGAAGCGTTTCCTCTCCGCCAGTTCCTGATCGATGCAGAGGAACTCGAGGATGAGGTATATCGTGAATATATCCGGGTGCTACCCAAGAAGTTCAAACAATTTCCGAAGGCTGTAAGCGCCTGCAAGCGTCGGATACTTATAGAAGAGCAGGGTGTCAGGTTTACGGACGAGAATTTGGCCGAACTTGACGGCGAGACCGATCTTCAGACGTTATTCCTCGCCCAGAACATCGCCGCCTATCTTGGTGATCCCAGCTCTTTCTCTATCGACGACGACCTCCACGAGAGCTTGCTTGGTACCGATATCTCAGATGACCAGAAGCGTAGAATCATCGATTTGCTGGACTTGAGCGATCTTCCCAGCCTCCCCGAGCGTGCTGGTATCATCGGACCGATCCTATTGCGGACAAATGGGGCGCTGTCTTTACTTACTCCTGCTATCGTCAAGGCAATTGTCGAGAACGCTAAGCCAGTAAGCGCACAGGTCCGGTTGCTCAATCTTCTCCATGAACCGCTCAATAAAAATGAGGTTCGTGAGATCTTGGCGCAGCTCCCTTACCCATACTCGAACATCCAGACCGGATATACGCGTCCTAGGCTCAAGAGGACGAGTGAAAACAGCGAGCTGGTCAGGTGGTTGGATGAGCGAGGCATCATCTCTTCGGTAGGGGAGGCGCTCTTGTCAGACGATATCTTGGTTCACCTATATCGATCCTAAGGCGATCACCCATGTCATCGCCTCTTTCGCGAGCACACTTGCATCAGTGTGTCAACGTTCGCCAGATGCATTTGCTGCCGCTGGCAGCCGATCTGTCGCTTTCTAGACATCCACGACAATGGTCAGAGCAGCGGCCGAAGTGGGCCTCTGAAGCCGCTCAGGTCTCTTTGGGCTACTGACAGGAGAGGTCCAACCCGAGGTGACGGTCTTCCCTCAGTCCCCTTCTGCCCCCATCCCCCTCACAAAATCGACTCATCCCCCCGGGAGAAATACGCCCCGTCCGCCTGCATCTGCGCGATGATGTGGTCGAAGGTGGCGCGCACCCTTGCGCTCTTGCGCACCGTTTCGTGCGCCACCACCCACAGGTCGAGCGAGGATTCGAAGTGGGGGAGGATGCGTTCCAGGTTGGGGTTGCGCCGGGCCAGGCGGTGCGAGGTGACGCCGACGCCGAAGCCGGCGGCGATGCCCATGACCTGGCTGGCGGGGGAGTTGGCCTTCATGGAGACGTGGCGCGGCAGGACGGGGGCGCCTTCCGCGGTGGCCGGCCAGCCGAAATAATCGCCGATCGTCCAGCCCACGCAGGCGTGATCCGCCAGATCCTCCTCGCGTTCCGGGCGGCCGTGCGCCTCGAGATAGTCGCTGGAGGCGTAAAGCCCCGCGCCGACCGTGGCGCCGCGGCGGCCGATCAGGCTCTGCTGGGTGCCGGGCCCGTTCCAGCGCAGGGCGATATCGGCCTCGCGGTCGGCCAGGTTGGCGGAATTATTCTTGATGACGATCTCGATGCCGATGCCCGGATTGTCGCGCTGGAAGGAGACCAGGGCGCGCGGCAGCCAGTCCGCGCCGATGCCTTCGGAGGCGGAGACCACGACAAGGCCCGACAGGGACTGGTCCTGGGCGATCACGGCGCGCTCGATGGCCGACGCCTCCTCGCGCATGCGCCTGGCGTGGGCGACGACTTTCTGGCCCAGCGGGGTGAGCCGGGACTGGCCGTTATCGCGCTCGAAAACGGGCTCGCCGAAGCGTTGTTCCAGCGCCTGGAGGCGGCGCGTGACCGTGGGTTGGCTGACGCCGAGCTGCTGGGCTGCGGCGGTCAGGCTGCCGGCTTCGGAGATCGCCAGGCAGACAAGATAATCGGACCAGTCATCCATGCGTTTATGTATTCCGGCGATCCTGAATTCGTCAATTCCATTCGCATATCTACGTTCTAAATCTGAACACTGTTTACCCGGGTTGAGCCGCTTCCGCAGGAGGCGGTTTTTCCGCGACATGTTGAATGGTCGCGCGGCCGTGCGGCAGAGCCCAGACCCGTTCCGCTTGCGGCGGGACAGGGCTCCGTGCGGCGGCGCTATTGGAGGAGTGACCAT
>Ga0207716_100328_pt1 | contig 22552 bp, 18 predicted proteins | sample TtaePargueraPR_FD_187739 | JGI IMG/M metagenome (GOLD analysis project Ga0207716, IMG submission 187739) | Aerobic enrichment media microbial communities from Bioluminiscent Bay, La Parguera, Puerto Rico - Tt and P2 (5) (SPAdes) | ecosystem: Environmental > Aquatic > Marine > Unclassified ... | reverse complement strand
CGCAGGGGCAACACGCGGCTCTGCGCCGGGATATGCATGCGGGTCCGGCGGGCCTGCCACGACCCGTGCAACCGGTCCGCACCGCGCCTCGTGCTTGCGGCCGCGAATCCGCCCCGTTACCTTCCGCGCGACATTTACCAGAGGCCCTGCCGACCATGCTCACCCTTTTTAGGTCCTTCGCCAAATCGCCTTTCGCACTGGTGATCATTCTTCTCATCGTGCTCGCCTTCGCCTTTACCGGCGTGGGCGGCATTTTCACCGGCAGCGGCACGGCGGTCGTCGTGGCGGGCAATCAGCAGGTGTCCGTGCGCGAACTGGCCCAGGCCTTCGAGCGCGAACTGCAGCGCGTGCAGCAGGAAAATCCGGACATCACCCGCGAACGGGCACTGGAACTGGGGCTGGGCGAACAGGTGCTGCAGCGCCTGACCACCTATGCGGCGCTGGAGGCGAAAGCCGACGAGCTGGGCCTGGAGATCTCCGACGAGATGCTGGTCGAGGAAGCCGCCCAGCAGCCGGCCTTCCGCAATCCCGTCACCGATCGTTTCGACTACGACACGATGATCAGCGTGCTGCAGAGCAACGGCATGACCGAGGCACAATTCCAGGCCGAGCTGGAAGGCGATCTGCGCCGCCAGCAACTGGCCTTCGCGCTGGCCCGCGGCATTCCCGCGCCGGAATTCCTGGCCCAGACGCGGCTGGACGTGCGTCGCGAGCAGCGCCGCATCGTCGCCCTCCTCCTGGACGCCTCCAGCGCCGACGCGATCGAGGATCCCACGGACGAGCAGCTGGAAAGCTTCATCGCCGACAATCAGGACATGACCGATAATAACGGCCTGCCGGTCTTCGAGGCGCCGGAATTCCGCGCCATCACCCTGGTGCGCTTCCGCCTGTCGGACTTCGTGCGCGACGTGGAAATCGACGAGGCCATGCTGCGCGAGACCTATGACTACCAGGTCGAGACCGGGCAGCTGGGCACGCCGGCACGCCGCTCCTTCGTCCAGCTCAATGCGCCGGACGAGGAAACCGCCGGCACCATCGCCGAGCGCCTGGCCGCCGGCGAGAGCGCCGATGCCCTGGCCGCCGAGCTCGATCTGGGCGAACCGGTCGTGCTGGAGGACGTCGAGGCCTATGAAGTACCCGACACCCAGGTCGCCGAGGCCGTCTTCGCGATGGAGCAGGACGCCAGCGGCGCCGTGGAAGGCCGTTTCGGCTGGAATGCCGTTCTGGTCACCATGGCCGAGGACGACCAGATGCCCAGCTTCGAGGACCAGCTCCCCGAACTGCGCGAGGAATCCGCCCGCGCCGACGCGCTGGACGCGCTCTACGACCAGATCGCCGATTTCGAGGAGGCCCGCGCCGGCGGCGCCACGCTGGAACAGGCCGCGGCGGCCTCGGGCACGCCGATCGAGATGTTCGCGCCGATGGACCAGTACGGCCGCGACCAGAGCCTGGACATCGACATGCAGCGCTATTCCCAGCTGGGCCAGGACATCCTGCCGGCCGCGTTCGAACAGACGCAGGGCTTCGCCATCGATCTGCAGCAATACAACGAGACCGACTATTTCACGGTGCGCGTGGACGAGATCATCCCCGCCCAGCCTCGTCCGCTGGCCGATGTCCGCGACATCGCCGAAGCGCGCTGGCGCGAGATCCAGGTCGACACCCAGCTGCAGACGCGCACCGAAGAGGCGCTGGAACAGCTCGATGCCGGCGAACCGCTGGACATGGTCGCCCTGACCACGGGCGGACGCACCGAGAGCACCACCACGACGCGCAGCGCCACCGCGCCGAATTTCGGCCGCAACGTGGTCAGCCGCGCCTTCGGGCTCGCACCCGGCGAGTGGGCGAGCGTGCAGACCGGTACCGGCAGCTATGCGCTGATCAGCGTCGAGGAGATTATCCCGGCCGACACCAGCGCCCTGCCCGCCAGCGAAACCGATCCGCTGCGCCAGGAGATCGCCGGCGAGATGAGCGAGGATGTCCTGGTCTCGATGCAGCAGGCGCTGCAGCGCGAGTACGGCCTGAACGATGCGGCCGTCGATCGCCGTCTGGCCGCCCAGGCGCTCGGACAAGACCCCGCCGCCGCACAATGACGGCGCGCGCGACGGTCTCGCCGGACTTCGCCACGGTCGCGGATGCCTTCGAGCGCGGCGAAACGTCGGTTCTCCAGGCGCGCCGTGTCGACGACCTGCTCACGCCGGTCGCCGCCTTTCTCAAGCTGGCGCGCGACCGCAAGGACGTCTTCCTGCTGGAATCCGTCGAGGGCGGCGCCTGGCGCGGCCGCTATTCCGCCATCGGGCTGGACCCGGACCTGATCTGGCAGTGCCGCGACGGACAGGTGTCCGAAGCGCGGGGCCTGGCCGTCGGAGAACGGCGTTTCACGCCCGTCGATGCGGAGCCGATGACGGCCCTGCGCCAGGTGATCGAGGACGCGCACTGTCCGCTGCCGATCGATGCGCCGCCGCTGGCCTCCGGCCTGTTCGGCTATGTCGGCTACGACATGGTGCGTTATCTGGAGACCCTGCCGGAAAACGCCGGCGCCGATCCGCTGGACGTGCCGGAAAGCTGCCTGCTGCGCCCGCGCATCATGGTGGTGTTCGACGCGCTCAAGCAGGAAATCCAGGTCTACAGCCCGGTGCGCCCGGGCGAGTATTCCGCCCGCGAGGCCTATGATGCCGCCGTGGAGCGCATGCAGACCACGCTCGACGCCCTGGCCGGCGCCACGCCGGACCTCATGCCGCCGGAAGGCGAACTCGGCGAGCGGCAGTCGAACCAGAGCGAGGACGACTACCGCCAGGCCGTCGACAAGGCGCGCGACTATATCCGCGCCGGCGACGCCTTCCAGGTCGTGCCCAGCCAGCGCTTTTCCGCGGAGTATCCCGCCGATCCCTTCTGGCTCTACCGCTCGCTGAGACGGCTCAACCCCTCGCCCTTCCTCTTCTTCTTCCGTTTCGATGGATTCGAGATCGTCGGCTCCAGCCCGGAAATCCTGGTCCGCCTGCGCGACGGCGTCGTCACCGTGCGCCCGATCGCCGGTACCCGCCCGCGCGGCAAGACGCCGGCCGAGGACGATGCCTACGAGGCCGATCTTCTGGCCGACCCCAAGGAACGCGCCGAACACCTCATGCTGCTCGATCTGGGGCGCAACGATATCGGCCGCGTCGCCAAGCCCGGCTCGGTGCGCATCACCTCGCGCGAGATCGTCGAGCGCTACAGCCACGTCATGCATATCGTGTCGAATGTGGAAGGCGATCTGGCCGAGGGCGAGGATGCGGTCTCCGCCCTGTTCGCGGGCTTTCCGGCGGGCACGGTCTCCGGCGCCCCGAAAGTGCGGGCCATGGAAATCATCGACGAGCTGGAACCGCACCGCCGCGGCATCTATTCCGGCGCCGTGGGCTATTTCTCGGCCGATGGCGGGATGGACACGTGTATCGCCCTGCGCACGGCGGTGGTGAAGGACGGCAAGATCCACGTCCAGGCGGGCGCCGGGGTGGTGCTCGACAGCGATCCGGAATCGGAACGGGTGGAAACGGTGAACAAGGCCGCCGCTCTTTTCCGGGCGGCCGAGGACTCACTGCAGCGCTGAGCTGGCATCCGCGGTCGGCGTCGCCGTGCGTTCGATCTGGTCCGACAGCGCCGTCACCGTGACGAATTCGACACCGCGCTCGCGCGCACCGGCAATCCAGGCTTCCAGCGCGTCCAGCGTTTCCGGATGGGGGTGGCCGATGGCCACGGCCCAGCCGCGCGAGCGTGCCAGCGCCTCGGTCTCCGCCAGCCGCGCGGCAATATCGGCCGGCGTGAGCACATGGTCGAGGAAGATGTCGCGCTGCAGGGTGCGAAGGCCCAGACCGTCGGCCACAGCCCGGCCCCGGCTCTCGCCCGTGGTCAGGGAATCGAGAAACAGCGGATCGTTTCCGGCCAGCGCGCCCAGCGCCACGCGCATGGCACGCGGATCGGCGGTGAAGCGGCTGCCCATATGGTTGTTCAGGCCGACCGCATCCGGCACGCGGGCCATCGCCCAGCGCATCCGCGCCTGCAGATCGGCATCGCTCAGCCCGACGCGCAGCGCGTTCGGCCCTGGATCGGCCAGGCCGACCGGCTCCATGGGCATGTGCAGCAGGACGTCGTGGCCGGCGGCCGCAGCGCCGGAAGACACGAGGCCGGCGGCCTCGGCATAGGGCAGCACCGCGATGCTCACGCCCGCGTCCAGGGCGATGGTGCGGCGGGCCGCATCCACATCCAGCCCGACATCGTCGATCACGATGGCGATGCGTGGCCCCGCAGCCGCAAGAGCCTCGCGCGACGGCACCGTCGTGGCGGCAGCGGGCACCGGATCCGGCCGGGCGCCGGCCGCTAGATCCGCCTGCACGGCCACGCCAGCAGGCGCCGCCTCGACGATTGCGATCTCGGCCACGGTTTGCGGCGGGCTTTGCGGAACGATTCCGGCATCGGCCGCCAGGGCGGGTCCCGCCTGGCTGGCCACGGAAAAGACAACCGCGCCGACCAGATAGGCACAGGCCACCAGCGCGCCGGCAAAGGCCGGCACGGCGGAATTCAGGCTGCGAATCAGGGGGCGGTTCGTCTGCGTCATGCGTTAACCACGCGCGAAAGGGTTTAATCCGGCGTTAAGCAGCACGCGGGATTGGCCTGCGCGCCCGGACCGCCTAGATTTCCCGGCCCGGAGAGAGCCATGCTTCTGATCGTCGACAATTATGACAGTTTCACCTTCAACCTGGTGCACTACTTCCAGGAACTGGGTGCCACGACTCGCGTCATCCGCAATGACGCAATGTCGGCCGAGGCGGCGCTGGCGCTCGGCGCGACCGGTATCGTGCTCTCGCCCGGCCCCTGCGATCCCGACCGGGCCGGCATCTGCCTAGAGCTGATCGAAACCGCGCCGCATCACCTGCCGATCCTCGGCGTGTGCCTGGGCCACCAGGCCATCGGCCAAGCCTTCGGCGGCGAGGTGGTCTCGGCCATGGAAATCATGCACGGCAAGACCAGCCCGATCGAGCATGACGGTAGCGGCGTGTTCGCCGGTCTCGCCAATCCCTTCACCGCGACACGCTACCACTCCCTCGCCGTGCGCCCGGGCAGCGTTCCGGATGTGCTCCGCGTCACCGCGAAAACGCAGGACGGCGAGATCATGGGGCTGAGCCACCGCGAGCGCCCGATCCACGGCGTGCAATTCCATCCCGAATCCATCGCTTCGGAACACGGTCACGACCTGCTGGCGAACTTTCTCGCCCTCACCGGCAGTCCCAGCGCCGCCGCAGCCTGAGCCCACGCTCCCAACACCCCCCGCGAACCGGAAGACCCCAGCATGACCGCCCTTTCCCGCTGCCTGCAGGCTTTCAGCCGGGCCGAACGGCCGGACGCCGACGACATCGCCGGCGCCTTTGCCGGACTGATGGATGGCGAGGCCTCCGATCCGGCCATCGCCGGCTTCCTGATGGGGCTGGCCGCACAGGGCGAACGCCCGTCCGACATCGCCGCCGGCGCCCGGGTGATGCGCGCCCGCATGACCCGTATCCAGGCCCCCGAAGGCGCCATCGACACCTGCGGTACGGGCGGCGACGGCAAGGGCGCCTACAATATCTCCACCGCCGCGGCGATCGTGGCCGCCGGAGCCGGCGCCATCGTCGCCAAGCACGGCAACCGGGCCGCCTCGTCCAAGTCCGGCTCCTCCGACGTGCTCGCAGCGCTGGGCATCGATCTGGATTGCGGACCGGAACGTGTCGAACGCTCGCTCAAGGAGGCCGGTGCCGGCTTCCTTTACGCCCCGGCCCACCATTCCGCCGTGCGCCATGTCGGCCCGGCCCGCCAGGCGCTGGGCGTGCGCACGGTCTTCAACCTCCTGGGACCGCTCTCCAATCCGGCCGGCGTGAAGCGGCAATTGCTGGGCGTCTATCACAAGCGCTGGCTGGTCCCGATGGCCGAGGCGCTGCGCGATCTGGGCTGCGAACGCGCCCTGGTGATCTGCGGCGCGGACGGCATGGACGAGATCACCACGACCGCCGCCACCCATGTCGCCGAACTGCGCCAGGGCGAGATCCGCACCTTCGACTTCCATCCGGGCGAGGCCGGGATCGAGCTGGCCGGCGAAGCCGATCTGCGCGGCGGCGACCCGGCCTTCAATGCGGCCGCCATCGAGCGGCTTCTGGACGGCGAGACCGGGCCGTTCCGCGATATCGTGCTGCTCAATGCCGGTGCCGCCCTGCTGGTGGCCGACCGCGCCGAAACCATTGCCGCCGGCGCCGCCCAGGCCGCCGCCGCGATCGATGACGGCCGCGCCCGGGCGACCCTGAACGCCATGGTGGCGATTTCCAGAGGCGAGGCCGGATCATGACGTCGACGCCCGACACGCTCGCCCGCATCGGCGCCTACAAGCGCGAGCACATCGAGGCCTGCAAGGCCGAGCGCCCGCTGGCCGAGATCGAGGCGCGGGCCCGCGATGCCGCACCGGTGCGCGGCTTTCTCACGGCGCTGGGACGCGCCGCCGACACGCACGGACTCGGCCTCATCGCCGAGGTCAAGAAAGCCAGCCCGTCCAAGGGCCTGATCCGCGAGGACTTCGATCCGCCGGCCCTCGCCCGGGCCTATGAGGCGGGCGGCGCGACCTGCCTGTCCGTACTCACCGACGGGCCCAGCTTCCAGGGCGCCGACGCCTTCCTCACCGCCGCAAGGGACGCGGTCGCCCTGCCCGCCCTGCGCAAGGACTTCATGTACGATCCCTACCAGGTCGCCGAAGCGCGCATGCTGGGCGCGGATGCGATCCTGATCATCCTGGCGGCCGTCGACGACGACACCGCCATCCGGCTGAGCGAGGAAGCCGCGCGCTGGGGCATGGACGCGCTGGTCGAGGTGCACGATGCGGCGGAGATGGAACGCGCGCTCGACATGAACGCCGCCCTGATCGGCATCAATAACCGCAATCTGCGCACGTTCGAGACCTCGCTGGAAACCTTCGAGACCCTGGCGCCGCATGTCGGCACCGGACGCTTCCTGGTGGCCGAGAGCGGGATCTTCTCGCATGACGACGCGCTGCGCCTCCAGCGCTCGGGCGCCCGGGCCCTGCTGGTGGGCGAAAGCCTGATGCGCCAGGACGACGTCACGGCGGCCACGCGCGCGCTCCTGGCGAGACAGGGCGAGGCTTGATGCCCCTTGGTTGACGCTGACGGGGAACACTTGTAGAACAAACGGCAGAATTCCTGATTTGTTCCCGACTCCCCGCGATCCTGAGCGGGAGCGGGCCAGTTTAAGGGGGCTGCCGTGCTCACGCGGAAACAGAACGAGCTTCTGCTCTTCATCCACCAGCGTATCAAGGAAACCGGCGTCTCGCCCTCCTTCGACGAGATGAAGGCGGCGCTCCAGCTGGCCTCCAAGTCCGGCGTGCACCGGCTGATCACGGCCCTGGAAGAGCGCGGCTTCATCCGCCGCCTGCCGCACCGGGCCCGGGCGCTGGAAGTGCTCAAACTGCCTGAATCCGCGGCCAGTTCCAGCCAGCCCGTTCCCTCGGGCGATCTCGGTCCCAATGTCGTGCGGGCCGATTTCTCCAAGCCGGACGGCGAAGAGCGCGAAACCACGATCGAAGTGCCCATTCTCGGCCGCATCGCCGCGGGCGTGCCGATTTCCGCCATCCAGCACGAGACCGACCGCCTGCCCATCCCCGCCGACATGATCGGCGGCGGCGAGCATTTCGCCCTTGAGGTGAAGGGCGATTCGATGATCGAGGCCGGCATTCTCGATGGCGACACCGTTCTGATCCGCCGCTGCGAGTCGGCGGACACGGGCGATATCGTCGTGGCCCTGGTCGACGACGAGGAAGCCACGCTGAAACGCCTGCGCAAGAAGGGCGGCTCGATCGCGCTGGAGGCCGCCAATCCGGAATACGAGACCCGGATCTTCGGGCCCGACCGCGTCAAGGTACAGGGCTGCCTGGTGGGCCTCATCCGCAAGTATCACTGATATCGCGCAAGGCATGCGTTTGCCAGGCCGCTCGGGGCCCGTCGCGCCCGAATGCGGTCCTCGCTGGTCAGGCCCAACACGCCTGACAGGCTGCGCGTGACAGGTCGCGCCTGCCGGGCCGCGCCTGTCGGGCCGCACGCGCTACCAGACCCGGGCGAACCCGTCCGCACCGGTGATCGCGCGGTCGTGCCAGGGCCTGTGACGGCCCGGTGCCAGGACGTGGCGGATCCGCCAGCTCCCGTCCTCTTCGGCCCAGAGCATGGCGCCGCCCCGCCGCGCCAGCGCATCGGCATCGATCACCGGCGCGGCACACCCCCTGACGCGATGGGCCGGCACGCGTCGCCGCGAGACGATCAGCCCCGCCCGCCGGCAATCCTCGGCCAGACCGTCCAGCGCGTCGAGCAGCACGAGCGGCCGGTGACCGGACACCGCACCCGCGCAGCCGTCCGTATCGCAATCCAGGACCAGGGGGCCCGGCGGGTCGCGGCGCCCCTCGCCTTCCAGGAAGACCTGCACGGGAAACCGGCTACGCCGGGTATCGCTGACGGCCCAGCCGCCCCGCTCTGCGTCCCGCGCCACGATCACGCCGTCGCGGGAGATGAAGAGATCCGGCCGCGCGGCCGTGGCCCAGAACGCGATCGAGACCGCCATCAGACCGGCTCCCGCGACGCGCCATCCGCCGCGCGCCGCACAGGCCAGGGCGAAGCCGCTGCCATAGAGCGCCAGCACCCAGCCCGGCGCGGAGGGAATGGTGCGCTCGGCGCCGGGCCAGCCGGAGACCGCATGGGCCAAGGCGAGCACGAGGTCGAGCCCGGCCCCCATCACCGTCAGCGGCAGGCCGTCCAGCCCCACGGGCATGAGAAACAGCGCCAGCACGCCGGCCGGCATGACGATCAGGGTGAAGACCGGCATGACCAGGAGATTGCCGGCGAGCCCGAAAGCCGCGACATGGTGGAAATGGAAGGCCCCGAAGCCCGACGTCGCCAGGCCGGCCACCAGGCTGGTCGTGCCCAGCCCGCCGAAGAATTGCCGCACGCCGCGCCCGGCATCCAGCGGGGCCGGCGGCGGCCGGCGTGACTGCCAGATCTGCGCCGCCGCGATCAGCGCGGCCACGGCCGCGAAGGACATCTGGAAGCCCGGCGTGACCACGGCTTCCGGCGTCAGGACGAGGACGGCGGTCATCGCGAGGGCGAGCGTGTGGAAGGACAGGACGCGCCGCCGCGCCAGCACGGCGCCGAGTACCGAAGCCGTCATGATGAAGGCGCGCTGGGTGGGAATGGCGCCGCCGGACAGGGCCAGATAGATCGCCGCGGCCGCCAGGGCTGCCAACGCGGCGGGCACGGCCGGGTCGTGACGCCGCGACCAGCGGCCCAGACCCGCCGCCGCCAGACGCACTGCGAAGAAGACGCCGCCCGCGAACAGCGCCATGTGCATGCCGGAAATCGCCAGCATGTGCCCCAGCCCGGCACCGCGCAACGCCTCCACATCCTCCGGCGCCAGGCGCGACCGGTCGCCGGTGAGGAGTGCTGCCGCCAGGGCGCCGGACCGGCCCTCCAGACGCTGCGTGATCCGCTCGGCCATCGCCCAGCGCAGCGCGGTGATGCGTCTTTGCACCCCGTCGGCCCTCATATCCGGCCCGGCCCGGGCGGGCGCGATCGCATAGCCGGTCGCGGCGATACGCCGGAAGAAGGCGTGAAAGGCGAAATCATAGCCGCCGGGCACGGCGGCGATGCGCGGCGGCGCCAGCACGGTCTCGACGGATACGGGATCGCCGGGACGCACAGGGCCCGGAGAGCCCAGCACGCGGATGCGGTAGCCCGGCACATCGCCGGATGCGGGAACCCTAACCATGAGGCGGGCACGGCCCGAGGCACTGGTCTCGATGGCCGCCAGCCAGCCCTCGATCCGTACCGCCTCGCCATGCGTGTCGATGGCCGCGATCGCGGAGGCGGCCTGTACCCGCTGGTCCGCACGGCCAAACCCCAGGAGAAGACCGAGCAACACGATTGCCAGCATGCGCAGCGCCGCGCGGGCGCGCACGGGGCCTCGCCAGGCGGCGAGCACGGCACCGGACAGCGCCGGCATGCCCGCCGCCAGGCCGGCCCGCGCCGGCAGGACGCCCGTCAGATACAGTGCAGCCCCGGCGGCCACACCCAGGGCGAGCAAAATCGCTGGGCTGAAAAAGGCTTCCGACCCAAGCGTCAGCGGCGATTTCTTCAAGTACCCTGCCGCCGGACGCGGCGGGCTTGCGTCAGGATGAAGCACGAAGCAGCCTTCGGTCTATCGCAAAAGCTGATATTCATGCTAACACGACTTTCCCTTCCTGCAGCGCAGCATGAATTCGCACGTGCAAAACAACGACAACCCCATCCGTACGCGCTTTGCGCCCTCCCCCACGGGTTTCCTGCATATCGGCGGCGCCCGCACGGCGCTGTTCAACTGGCTCTTTGCCCGCCATCATGGCGGCGAATTCCATCTTCGCATCGAGGATACCGACCGGGCCCGCTCCACCCAGGAGGCGATCGACGCCATTCTGGACGGGCTGAGCTGGCTGGGTCTGGACTGGGACGGCGACGTGGTCTCCCAGTATGCCCGCGCCGGACGCCATGCCGAGGTGGCCGAGGAACTCCTCGGCCAGGGCAAGGCGTTCAAATGCTATTGCACGGCCGAGGAGGTCCAGGAATTGCGCGACCAGGCCTTCGCCGAGGGCCGCGCCCTGCGCTCGCCCTGGCGCGACCGCGCGCCCGACGCGGCGCCGGCCGACACGCCCTACGTGGTGCGCTTCAAGGCGCCGGACAGCGATCTGGTGCTGGAAGACGCCGTACAGGGCACGGTGCGCTGGGCATCCAAGGAATTCGACGATCTCATCCTGCTGCGCTCGGACGGCAGCCCGACCTATAATCTCGCCGTGGTGGTCGACGATCACGACATGGGTATCACCCATATCGTGCGCGGCGACGACCATCTGGTGAATGGCGGCCGTCAGAGCCAGATCTACGACGCGCTGGGCTGGGACCGTCCGGTCTTCGCCCATGTGCCGTTGATCCACGGCCAGGACGGCAAGAAACTCTCCAAGCGCCATGGCGCGCTGGGCGCGGAAGCCTATCGCGACATGGGCTATCTGCCCGAGGGCCTGCGCAACTACCTGCTGCGCCTGGGCTGGTCCCATGGCGACCAGGAGATCTTCACCGACGAAGAGGCGATAGTCGCCTTCACGCTGGACGGTCTCAACAAGGCTCCGGCCCGCATGGATATGGACAAGCTGAACCATATCAACGGCCATCATCTGAGCCGGGCCGATGACGGCCGCCTGGTCGAACTGGTGGCGCCCTTCCTGGATGCGCTTGAAGACCGGATCGACGATCCCCAGATCGTCAGCCAGCGGCTTCTGGCCGCGATGCCGGTGCTCAAGACACGGGCGGCCACACTGGAAGAGCTGGCCCGTCAGGCCTATTTCCTGCTCAAGGCACGCCCGTTCTGCCTGGAAGGCAAGGCCGCCAAGCCGCTCAATGACGAGGCCCGGCAGCGTCTTTACCGCCTGTTCACCCGCCTGGGCGATCTGGCTGCATGGACCGAGGACGCGCTGGCCACGGAACTGAAGAATTTCGCCGAGGCCGAAGAGGTCGGGTTCGGCAAGGTCGGACAGCCGCTTCGCGCGGCGCTGACCGGCGGGGCACCCGCTCCGGATCTGTCGCTCGTCATGGCCTTCCTGGGCCGCGAGGAGACGCTGGATCGTATCGAAGACCAGATGATGGCGGACGCCTGAGCGGCCGCGAACCTAGGGGATGACGTGATGGAAAACAAAGCCAAACCGAACGGAACGGCCACGCTGTCTTACAACGGCCAGTCTTACGACCTGCCGGTGCTGAGCGGCGAGATCGGTCCGGACGTGATCGACATCCGCAAGCTCTACGCCCAGACCGGCATGTTCACCTATGATCCGGGCTTCACCTCCACGGCGAGCTGCGAAAGCCAGATCACCTATATCGATGGCGGCGAAGGCACGCTGCTCTATCGGGGTTACCCGATCGACCAGCTGGCCGAGAATTCCAACTTCATGGAAGTCTGCTACCTGCTGCTGCACGGCGAACTGCCGACCTCGAACGAGTTCGAGACCTTCGACTGGACGATCCGCCGGCATTCCATGCTGCACGACCAGTTCGACCAGTTCTTCCGCGGTTTCCGCCGCGACGCCCACCCGATGGCCATCATGGTCGGCACGGTCGGCGCCCTGTCGGCCTTCTACCACGACTCGACGGACATCAACGATCCGGAGGCCCGCACGATCGCGAGCCATCGCATGATCGCCAAGATGCCGACGATTGCGGCACGCGCCTACAAGTACGCCATCGGCCAGCCCTTCATCAGCCCGCGCAACGAGCTGGACTACGCGGCCAACTTCCTGCGCCAGTGCTTCGCGGTTCCGGCGGAGGACTACAAGGGCTCCGACGTGCTCGCCAAGGCGATGGACAAGATCTTCATCCTGCACGCCGATCACGAGCAGAACGCCTCGACCTCGACGGTGCGCCTGGCCGGTTCGTCCGGCGCCAATCCGTTCGCCTGTATCGCGTCGGGCATCGCCTCGCTGTGGGGTCCGGCCCATGGCGGCGCCAACGAGGCGGCGCTGAACATGCTGCGCGAGATCGGTTCGGTCGACCAGATCCCCGAATACATCAAGAAGGCGAAGGACAAGGACGATCCCTTCCGCCTGATGGGTTTCGGTCACCGCGTCTACAAGAACTACGATCCGCGGGCCACGGTGATGCGCGAGACCTGCCATCAGGTGCTCGACGAGCTGGGCGTGCGCAACGACCCGACCCTGCAGGTCGCCATGGAGCTGGAGCGCATCGCGCTGGAAGACGAGTATTTCGTCGACAAGAAGCTCTATCCGAACATCGACTTCTATTCGGGCATCACGCTGAAGGCGATGGGCTTCCCGACCGAGATGTTCACCGTGCTCTTCGCCCTGGCCCGCACCGTGGGCTGGATCGCGCAATGGTCGGAAATGATCGAGGATCCCTCGCAGAAGATCGGCCGTCCGCGCCAGCTCTTCACCGGCGCCACGCCGCGCGACTATGTCGATATCGCCAAGCGCTGATCAACCGGCAGAACAACGAGAAAGGCCGCCCCTCCGGGCGGCCTTTTTTTATGGCGCGAGCGTGTCGAGCACGGCCTCGGCGGCGCGGTCGCTGGCCCGCCCGTCCCCGCGCATCTCGTCCGTGGTCTCGACAAGGCGGCGGGACAGGGTCTCGCGGCGCGCCGGATCGTCCAGCAGGGCGGAGACCGCGGCGGCCAGATTGGCGCCCGTCGCCTTCGTCTGGACGAGCTCGGGCACGAGCTCCTCGTCTGCGGCGATGTTCACCAGGCTGATATATTTGGCCTTCATGAGGTTGAAGAGGCGCGCCGTCGCCCAGGTGACCCAGCCCAGCCGGTAGCTCGTGACGGTGGGCACGCCCGCCGTCGCCAGCTCGGTGACCACGGTGCCCGAACAGGCCAGAGCCGCATCGGCCGCGGCGAAAGCGTCGGCCTTCTCGCTCTCCTCCACCAGAACGATACCGGCCATGCGTTCATCGGCCTCCATCCGGCCGCGCAGCGCGTCCATCACCGGATCGGCCGCGGGCACGACCACGGCGAGGCCGGGATCGCGACGGCGCAGCCGTTCGACGGCGCGGGCGAAGGGTTCGTAGAGCCGCCGGACCTCGGACTGCCGGCTGCCGAACAGCACGGTGAGGACGGCCGCATCCTTCTCTATGCCATGGCGCAGACGGAAGGCTTCACCGTCCCCGGGCTGGAGCCGCTCCAGCGTGGGATTGCCCACGAAGGTCACCGGCAGGCCGTGCGCCTCGTAGAAGGGCGCATCGAAATTGAGGATGGTGAGCAGCCTGTCGACCGCCGCCGCCAGCGTTGCGGCGCGGCCGGGCCGTGTGGCGAAGACCTGGGGGCCGACATACTTGATCAGCTTGATCGACGGATCGGCCTCGCGCACCCCGCGCGCGACCCGCAGCGTATAGCCCCAGCTGTCGATCAGGACGACCGCATCGGGTTTGACCGCCAGGATGTCCGCGACGCTGGCGTCCACGGCCGCCATGACCCGCTTGTAGGCCATCAGCCCGTCGATCCAGCCGAAAATGGCGAGGTCGGAGATGTCGATGGCGGAGGTCACCCCCTCCTCGGCCATGGCCCGGCCGCCGATGCCGGCGAAACGGACGGCGCCATCGGTCTGCGCCCGCAGCGAGCGCATCAGCGCCGCGCCGAGATGGTCGCCGGAGCGCTCCACGGCCACGACATAGATCAGCGGTGCCTCGCTCATTCCCCGGCCTCCCGGACCAGCAGGAAGAGACCGCGCGCCTCCAGCGCCTCGATCACGGCCTCGCGATCGACCACGAGCGCCCCGCCGGCTTCCAGGACAATCCCCGCCAGGCCCGCCGCATCGCACAGACGCACCGTATCGACGCCGACCGTGGGCATGTCGATGCGCCGTTCCTGGATCGGTTTGGGGCGTTTCGCCAGGACACCGCGCCGCGCCTGCGGCGTGCCGCGCAGGGCTTCCGGCAGGCCGGCCACGCGTTCCAGCATGGCATTGGTCCCCTCCTGGGCCTCCACGGCCAGCACCAGGCCGTCGGCCACGACCGCGCCCTGGCCGATATCCAGCTGCCCGATCCCCGCGGCGACCTGCATCGCCTTGTCCGCATCGGCCAGCGCGGCCTCGTCCGGCTTCACGTGCCCCAGACAGCCCGGGCCGAGGGCGCCTTCGTCCAGGAGGGTGTCTGCGCCGACGACCGTGAACCCGGCGCGTTCGAACGCCTCCACGATCACGCGCAGGATGGCATCGTCGCCCTTGCGCCCGGCTGCCAGCACGCGCGGCAGAAGCTTGAGGCCGCCGGCATCCAGCCGCAGCGCCTTGAAATCCGGGCGGGTGACATAGCCGGCGAAGCACACGGCGTCGCAACCGGCCTGTTTGAGGGATTTCATGATGGCGCCGATCTCGCCGACGGAATGCTCGACCATGTCGGCATCCTCGAAGCCGTCGTCGGCAAAGCCCTTGAGGCGGACGACCAGCACATCCCGCCCGTCCAGGGCATTCAGGATCTCGCGCGGCAGCGCGCCGCCCCCGGCGAGCAGGCCCAGCCGGGTCCAGTCAGCCGCGCCGGGCGTCTCAGTCATGGGGCATGCAGACGGGGCGTTTCGCATCCTCGCGGATGAAGCCGATGATCTCCATCACCGGGGCGTTCTCGCGATAGATGTGCGCGACATCGTCGACCCGTTCCTCGAACGTGCCTTCCTGGGCGAACAGGAGGCGATAGGCGGCCCGCAGATCGCGCAGCGTCTCGCGCGGCATGCCGCGGCGCTTCAGCCCGACCACGTTCAGCCCGGCGAGGTGGGCGTGATTGCCGATCACCGAGCCGTAGGGGATCACGTCCGCCGTCACCATGGCCATGGCGCCGACGAAGGCGTGGCGGCCGATCCGGCTTTTCTGGTGAATACCGGCAAGACCGCCGAGGATGACGTGATCGTCGACGGTCGTCTCCCCGCCGATCGCCGCGCCGTTGGCAAAGACGACCCGGTCGCCGACGATGCAGTCGTGCGCCACATGGGCGCCGACCATGAAATACCCGTCATCGCCAACCACCGTCTGCGCGCGGGCAAACGTGGTGCCCGGATGCATGGTGACGTTCTCGCGCAGGATATTGCGCTGGCCGATGATCAGCCGCGTATCCTCGCCCTGGTATTTGAAGTCCTGGGGCGGGTGGCCGATATGGACGCCCGGATAGAGGACGCAATCCTCGCCGACCGACGTGTTCCCGGCGACCGTGACGTGGGACATCAGCCGCACGCGGTCGGCCAGTTTCGCCTTGGGGCCGACGATGCAGAAGGGGCCGATCTTGACCCCCTCGCCCAGTTCGGCGGCCGGATCGACGATCGCGGCGGGATGGATGTCTGCGCTCATCGGTGATCCACCGCCTTGGCGGAAAAATCGGCCTGAACGGCACGCACGCCGTCGGCGAAGACCTCGCCCTTGAACTTGAAGACGCCATGGCGCGCCGCCGTCACCTCGACGGGCATGCGCAGCATCATGCCGGGACGCACGGGCGAGCGGAACCGCACCTTGTCGGCGCCCATGAAGTAGACCGTGGCCGAATCCGGCGCCGCCTCGAGCGTCTTGTACATCAGGACAGCGCCCGCCTGGGCCATCGCCTCGATCATCAGCACGCCGGGCATCACCGGATTGCCCGGGAAATGCCCCGGGAAGAAGGGTTCGTTCGCCGTCACGCCCTTCAGCCCGACGATCGACTTGCCGGCGACATAGTCCTCGGCCGCATCGATCAGCAGGAAGGGATAGCGGTGCGGCAGAAGCTGCAGGATTTCTCTGTGTTCTATCCGGTCGGACACGCCGGTCAGTCCTTCTTTTTCGTCTTTCGATCGCCGCGCTTGGCCAGGCGCCGCACTTCGGAGACCTGGCGCAGATACTGGCGCAGGGGCTGGGCGGGATCGCCCATCCAGGTCTCGCCGGCGGGCACGCTTTCGGCCAGCGCCGAATTGCCCCCGATCCGGGCGCCCTTGCCGATGGTGATGTGGTCCTGCAGGCCCACACGGCCGCCGAACATCACATCGTCCTCGATCACGCAGCTGCCCGACACGCCGGCAAAGGCGGCCATGGCGACATTGCGGCCGACGCGGCAATTGTGACCGATATGGCAGAGATTATCGATCTTTGTCCCCTCGCCGATCGTGGTCGCCCCGAATTGCCCGCGGTCGACACAGCTGTTCGCGCCGATCGTCACGGATGCCGCGATCTCGACGACGCCCAGATGCGGCATGTCGACGAGCCCCGCATCGGATACTGCGGCACCGAAACCGGTCTCGCCAATCACGGCTCCCGAAAGAATGTTGCAGTTTTCGCCCAGATCGGCGCACAGGATGACGGTCCGCGGGCCCAGATAGCTGCCCGACCCGATGCGACAGCCCGGTCCGATCGAACTGCCCGGGCCGATCACCACATTCTCGCCGATCCGCGCACCGGCACCGATCACCACGCCATGACCGATCACGGCGCTGGCGGCGATGTCGGCGTCCGGCGCGATTGCGTGGTCAACCGGGAAGGGTTTGAGCCTGTAGAGCGCCGCCGCGGCCCGGCCGAAGGCTGCGCGAGGCTGGTCGTGCGTGAGCACTTTCGCGCCCCGGCCGGCCAGCTCCTCCGCCAGCGCGGGCGGTGCGAACACCACCACATCGTCGAGGCGGATATCGGGATGGGCGCGCAGAAGTTTGGCGTTTTCCAGATAGCAAAGCACGCCGGGGCGGGCCTCGCTGATCGGAGCGACGGTGTCGACACGATCGCTCCCGGGCGCTGAATCGGAAATCGCCGCACCCGAAAGCGCGGCGATCTCGTTCAGTGCCAGGGGGCCAAGCCGGTCGAAAAAGCGCGGATCGGCCATGGTCCGGGGCGTTACTGCTGTTGCTGGGCAGCGGCAGCGGCCGCTTCCTGGGACACGCGCACCCGCGTCACCGTCACGGTCGGAACCTGCTGGTTCAGACGGTTGATGACTTCCTGGGAGATGTCGAAGTCCGGCGAAGCGAACACCAGGTTGGCGCGATCGACCAGGATGTCGATGCCGCGTTCCTCGACGACGGCTTCCAGGATCGGGCCGAGCGCGTCATAGACGGGACGCATGGCCTGACGCTCGGTCTGCACGATTTCCTGCTGGCGGGCCCGGCGGGCCAGCTCGAACTGCTGGGCCTGCTGGTTGAGGGCCTCGATGCGCTGCATCAGGTCCGGGCGCTGCTGCACGGCCTGCGGCGTCATCGACGCCGTTTCCGCGTTCAGACGCTCGGTCTCCTGCTGGATGGGCTGGCCCATCGCGGTCAGTTCGGCATCGATTTCCTGAGCGATTTCCTGCATGCGCGACTGGATGTGCTGGCCGGCCGCGCTTTCGCGCATGACGCGCTCTTCATTCATCACGGCGATGTTCGGCTGCTGGGCCAGGCTGGGCGCCGCCAGGCCGGCAAACAGAGCCGGAAGGAGGAGAAGTGTCTTGAGAAATTTCATAACTTTAGAACCCTGTTCTCGTGCTGAACCGGAAGAATTCGGCCCTGTCGTAATCCTCCTTGATGAAGGCTTCGGCAAAGTCGAACCGCACCGGTCCGAAAGGTGAATCCCAGAAAATGCTCACGCCCGCCGAGGCCCGCAGGGCCATGTCGTCGATCGTGAACGCAGTTCCAGCGTTGCCTTCCTCGATCTGGTCGACCGAATCGAGAAGCCCCAGTGTGCCGAACTCGGTGAAGACACTCGCTCGCACACCGTATTGCTCCGGCAATCCGGTCGGGAAGGACACCTCGAACGCCCCGATTGCATACAGACGGCCACCCAGGGCATCGCCCCGGACCAGCTCGCCCGTTTCGTCGTCCCGGCTGACGATGCGCGGGCCGATACCCGCGACCTCGAAACCGCGGAACGAGTTGCCGCCCTTGAAGAAGCGGTCGTTGATCCGGACCGTATCACCGCCCCAAGGCATGACAAAACCGCCATTCATCGTGAAGCTCGCGATGACGTTATTGTCGAAAATCCCCGGGAGGACAGGCCGATAGATTGCACCCTCGAGTTCGGACCGGACATAGCGGACATCCCCGCCCACGCCGGCAAAACCTTGCGACAGCTGGAGCCGGTAGCCCCGGCTAGGCTCGATCGGATCGTTCAGGCGCGACCAGTTGAGCGTATAGGTCAGCACCGACGTCGTGCGCTCGCCGGCCTGGTTCAACAGCGCCTGGGACGCCGAGGAATAGACCAGCACGTTGTCGTTACGCAGCGTGTAGCCCAGCTGCAGGTTGGTCGAGGCCGTCACCGGGAAGCCCAGGCGGATACTCGCACCGGTCGATTCGGTCTGGAAGGACGCCTCGGACAGGAAGTCCGAATTGACCCGGAAGAGGTCGAAACCGGCCGCCAGGTTGCGATCCAGGAAGCGCGGCTCGGTGAAGCGGATATCGATCGATTCGCGGTTCGAACTGGCCGAGATGCGGAAGCGCAGGAACTGGCCGCGGCCGCGCAGGTTCCGTTCGGAGATCGACAGGTCGACCAGGAAGGCGTCGGTCGATGAGAAACCGGCGCCGAAGGCCAGCTCGCCCGTCGGCTGCTCGGTCACATTGACCTGGACGCGCGCACGGTCCGGCGCCGAGCCCGGCGTCTCGTTGACCTCGACCTCCTCGAAGAAGCCCAGGCGGCGCACATTGTTGCGCGACCGGTCGATCAGGACCTGGTTGAAGGCGTCGCCTTCGACGATGTCCAGCTCGCGGCGGATCACCCGGTCCAGGGTCCGCGTATTGCCGGCAATATCGATGCGCTCGATATAGACGCGCGGGCCTTCGTCGATGACAAATTCGATGTCGACCGTGCGGTCCTCGCGATTGCGCGTGGTGCGCGGCGAGATGTTCACGAAGGCATAGCCCGCCGCGCCGGCCGCGAAGGTCAGCTGGTCGATCCCGTCCTCGATCAGCTCGCCGCGGAAAAGATCGCCCTCATTGATGGGCAGCGTGGCGGCGAGGAATTCCTCGTTGAGATCCTCGATCTCGGTGGACACGGTCACTTCGCCGAAATTGAAGACCTCGCCCTCGTCCACCGTGATGGTGATGTAGAAGCTTTCCTGATCCGGCGTCAGTTCGGCCACGGCCGAGAGCACGCGGAAGTTCGCATAGCCCTGGTTCATGTAGAACTGGCGCAGCAATTCCTGGTCGTATTCCAGACGGTCCGGGTCGTAATTGTCGTTCGAGGAGAAGAACCGCCACCAGCGCGATTCCCGCGTCACCAGTTCGCGGCGCAGACGGCGGTCGGAATAGCTGTCATTGCCGATGAAGTTGATGCGGCGCACGCCGGTCACCGGGCCTTCGGAAATCTCGAAGATCAGGTCGACGCGGTTCTGCGGCTGTTCGACGATCTGCGGCGTCACGGAGGCGGCGAACCGGCCCGAGCGGCGATAGACCTCGATGATGCGCTGAACGTCCGACTGGACGCGGGCGCGCGTGAAGATGGCGCGCGGCTGGGCCTCGATCTCGTCGGTGATCTTGTCGTCGTCGATCGCGCTGTTCCCTTCCAGGATCACCCGGTTGATGATCGGGTTTTCCTGGACGCGCACGACCACGAGCTCGCCGCGATCCTCGATCTGCACGTCGGAGAAAAGGCCGGTCGCGAACAGCGTCTGGATGGACAGGTTAACCAGGCGGGTGTCGAAGGTCTGGCCGGGCTGGATCAGCAGGTAGGACAGGACCGTATCGGCCTCGACGCGCTGATTGCCCTCCACCAGGATCTGCCGGATCACCGGCTGTGCCTCGGCCTCCTCGGTTTGCAGACCCACCTGCGGAGCGTCTTCCACACCGGTTTGCTGGGCCGGCGCCAGGGCCGGCAGACACACAGTCAAAAGGGCTGCGAAGAGCACACGCAGAACACTTGCCATGGAAGATCGCCGCTTGCTGGGCCCGGTCAGAAAATCTGTCCGAGCAGGTAATTCAGGTCATTCCAGGTCGCTACAAGCATCATACCGAGCACAAGTGCAAGTCCCACCCGGAATCCGATGGCTTGCGCTTTCATGCTCAGCGGACGCCGGGCAACCGCTTCATAGGCGTAATACACCAGATGCCCGCCGTCGAGGATGGGGATCGGTAGAAGATTCACCAAACCCAGTCCCACCGACAGGAAGCCCGCGAGGTGCACCAGATTGATAAGGAGAAGAAAAGTGCTCTCCCCCGCATTGCCGCCCGCCTCGACGCTGGTGACGGCGGTCTGGCCCGCCGCCGTGGCGATCCCCACCGGCCCGTTGAGCAGTTCCGGCGAGACCCGCCCGGTCACCACGCGGATGACGTAGCGTCCGGTCATCGAAACCGCCGTCCAGGTCCGGTCGACACCGTGGCCGATGGCGGTCACAGGATTGTAGCTGTCGCGCAGGGGCGGCGTTGTCACCGAGCCCAGCCCGATCCGGCCGAGCGTGCGCGAGCCGCCGAACTGGTCCTCGACCACGGTGGGACGCGGCGCGGCCCGGATCACCATCGCCTCGCCATCGCGTTCCACATCGAAACGCAATTCCTCGCCCGGACGCCAGACGACTTCGGTGACGATGTCCTGGAAACGGTCGATCTCGCTGCCATTGATGGCCACGATCCGGTCGCCTTCCCGGAAACCGGCTTCCGCGGCGGCACTGTCTTCGGCCACCGTGCCCACGACGGGCGGCTGGTAGGGCTGGCCGCCCAGCGCCAGCGCCAGGGCGGCGAAGATGAAGATGGCCAGGATAAAATTGGCGATCGGGCCCGCCGCCGTCACGAAGGCGCGCTGCCAGATCGGCTTGAAGTGATAGCACTTGTCCGCGTCCGGCCCCATCCGGCGCCGGATCTCGTCGAGCTTGTCGGCGTCGGGCTCGCTGGCCGCGCCGGCATCGCCGAGAAATTTCACATAGCCGCCGAGCGGAAAGGCCGCGATGCGCCACACCGTGCCGCGCTTGTCGCGCCAGGAGGCGATGGTCGGGCCGAACCCCATGGAAAAGGCTTCCGCATGCACGCCGCAAAACCGGCCGGCCCAGTAGTGGCCCAGCTCGTGGATCACGACGACGATCGAGATCAGGAAGACGAAGGAGAAGATTGTGAGAAAGCCGGTGCCGATCAGGCTCATGACATCGTGTTCCGTGATTGTGTCCCTGCCGTCCAGCCGGCAATCAAGTCGCGTGCCAGTTCGCGGGCACGCCGATCGATGGCGAAGACATCCTCGAAATCCGACAGCGACCGGGGCATGTTCGTGTCCCCCTGACCGAGCGCCAGAACCTCTTCAACACTGGCCGCGATGTCAAGAAACCCGATGCGGCCGTCCAGGAAGGCCTCCACGGCGACCTCGTTCGCGGCATTCAGCACGGCCGGCGCGATACCGCCTGCCCTTATGGCCTCGCGGGCCAGCCGTATGGCGGGAAAGCGTTCCATGTCCGGCGGCTCGAAATCCAGCCGCGCGATCTCGGCCAGACGAAGGCGCTCCACCGGCGCGGCCATGCGTTCCGGCCAGGCCAGCGTACTGGCGATCGGCGTGCGCATGTCCGGCGAACCGAGCTGGGCGAGAAGACTGCCATCGGCGTATTCCACCAGCCCGTGGACGATGGACTGGGGGTGGACCACCACTTCCACCTGTTCCGGCGGCAGGTCGAACAGCCAGCACGCCTCGATGATCTCCAGCCCCTTGTTCATCATCGACGCGCTGTCGATGGTGATCTTGGCGCCCATCTCCCAGGTGGGATGAGCCAGGGCGTCGGCGCGCGCCGCCATGCGCATGCGCGCCAGCGGCCAGGTGCGGAAGGGCCCGCCCGACGCCGTCAGCGTGATGGCGCGGATCGTGTCGCGGTGGGCCCCGTTGAAGACCTGGAAGACCGCATTGTGCTCGCTGTCCACGGGCAGAAGCGTGGCCCCGCAGCGCGCCGCCTCCTGCATGAAGAGCGGGCCGGCGCAGACCAGGCATTCCTTGTTGGCGAAGGCCAGCGCCGTGCCCTGGCGCACGGCCTCGAGCGTGGGGCGCAATCCTGCCGCCCCGACGATGGCCGCCATGATCCAGTCGGCCGGCATGGCCGCG
>Ga0207716_100326_pt1 | contig 22663 bp, 26 predicted proteins | sample TtaePargueraPR_FD_187739 | JGI IMG/M metagenome (GOLD analysis project Ga0207716, IMG submission 187739) | Aerobic enrichment media microbial communities from Bioluminiscent Bay, La Parguera, Puerto Rico - Tt and P2 (5) (SPAdes) | ecosystem: Environmental > Aquatic > Marine > Unclassified ... | reverse complement strand
CGGCCGTGCCGGAATCGTCCGCCGGTTCGAACTCGGCATCGACGGGTTCGGGATCGAGGGTTTCGTTGGGATCAGCCATGTCGGCCCGTGATTCGCGCTGTTTGATCCAGCTTAGGACGCGTTGGAGGCGCGCGCCAGTTCTGCACTATCGTCCAGCAGGCCGAGAAGCGCATCCTCATTGGGCTGCGGTGCGGCAATCAGCGCACGGAAACCGGCGCCTTCCAGGGGTTTCAGCGTGTTCCCGGAAATGCCGTAGACCGTCACCGAGCCGAGCCAGTGGTGCAGGCCGAACTTGCGCAGGAGGTCGAGGAAGGTCTTCGCACCGCGCGCGGAATGCACCAGCACGGAGACCGGCGCGCCGGACACGATGGCGGCGATCGCCTCCTCGCCCAGCGTGTCGACGGCCACGGCGCCGTAGCCGATGGCATCATGAACGCGGAAACCGTCGGGCTTGAGCGCACCGCCCAGATTGCCGGCGACGTGAATGCCGCGCACATGCAGGAGGTCGCCGTCTTCCGGCTTCGCCTTGCGGCGGATCAGCTTGGCCAGCGCTTCCACATCGCCCCGCGCGGTGTGGACTTTCCTGAAGCCGACATCGCGCGCGGCCTCGGCCGTGGCGTCGCCCACCGCGAAGACGGGCAGGTCGCGCTCGGGCCGGCGCGGCGCCCAGGCCCGCACGCCGTTCGCGCTGGTGAAGACAATGGCTTGCGTGCCGGCCAGGTCGACATCGATACGGGCCCGGAAATTGATGTCCAGAACCGGCGACACGATGGGGTCGATCCCCATCCGCCGCAGTCCCGCAGCGGTGCGTTCGGCGCCGGGCCAGCCGCGTGTCACCAATACCGTCATGCAGCCCCCAGGGCCTCGGCAAGGCCGTCTCCGGCGGCCTCGCGAATGGCCTGGCCGAGGCTGCAGCCGGCTGTGGCGGCGTCCGTGGGCGTGGCTGTGTTCATGTCGATCCGGGTGCTTTCCCGCCAGCGGCGTCGTCCGTCAGGAGTCAAAACTTCGCCGATGAAATCCATTGATTCATTATTAAGATGGGCCGCGATCGGCGTCCGGCAAGAGCCATCCAGTTGCTTCAGGAAAGCACGTTCGGCCGTGATCGCAAGGGCTGTCGCGTCATGATTGAGCGGTGCCAGCCAGGCGCGCGCGTCTGCATCGTCCTCCCGCACGGCGACGCCGACGGCGCCCTGTGCGCAGGCCGGCAGCATCTCGTCGGCCTCCAGCGGCGCGGCGTCCGCTTCGCTCCGGCCCAGCCGGTTGAGGCCCGCACGGGCGAGGAAGGTGGCGTAGATATCGCCCTCGCGCAGCTTGCCCAGCCGCGTATCCACATTGCCGCGCAAGGGCACGACGGTGAGATCCGGCCGGGCGTGGAGCAATTGCGCCTGGCGCCGCAGGCTGGCCGTGCCGATCACCACGTTTGCCGGCAGGTCGGCCAGGCGGGTTTCCCCGCCGCGGGCCAGCAGCATGTCGCGCGGATCCTCGCGCTCCAGAATGGCACTCAGGGCCAGCCCGCCGGGGAGTTCGGTGGGCACGTCCTTCATGGAATGCACCGCGAAGGTCGCCTCGCCGGCCAGCTGGGCCTCGTCGATTTCCTTGGTGAAAAGCCCTTTCCCGCCGGCTTCCAGCAAGGTGCGGTCCTGGATCCGGTCGCCGGTGCTGATAAGCCCCAGGATCGGGAAGAGGTGTTCGCCTTCCTCCGCGTCCAGCCCGCAGGCGGCGATCAGTCGGGCCTGCACGTCGCGGGCCTGCACCAGGGCAAGCGGGGAACGGCGGGTGGCGATGGGCTGGGGTTGTGACGGCGGCTTCACGTTGCAGGATCCCGGTGTTGAGGCTATCGGTCGGCCATGGACTTAGCCCCCACATCCGCCCCGGCGCAACCAGGCGCGCTCACCGTGCTCGGTCTGGAATCGAGCTGCGACGAGAGCGCGGCCGCCGTGCTGCGCCGTCATCCGGACGGGCGCGTCGAGGTGTTGTCGGATCTCGTGCTCGGGCAGACCGAGGCCCATGCGCCCTTCGGCGGCGTGGTTCCGGAGATCGCGGCGCGGGCCCATGCCGAGGCGATGGACGGTCTGGCAGCCGCCGCGCTGAAAGAGGCCGGGCTGACCCTGGACGCGATCGACGGTATCGCCGCGACATCGGGTCCCGGCCTGATAGGCGGGGTGATGGCGGCGCTGATGACGGCCAAGGGGCTGGCGCTGGGCTCGGGCAAGCCGCTGATCGCGGTGAACCATCTGGAGGGGCATGCGCTCTCGCCGCGGCTCAGCGAGGATCTCGACTTCCCTTATCTGCTCCTCCTGGTCTCCGGCGGGCATACCCAATTGCTGGTCGCTGAAGCCGTGGGCCGCTATCGCCGCCTGGGCTCGACCCTGGACGATGCGGCCGGCGAGGCCTTCGACAAGACGGCGAAAGTGCTCGGCCTGGGCTTTCCCGGCGGACCGGCGCTGGAGCGCTGCGCCGGGACGGGCGATGCCGGGCGGTTCGATCTGCCGGTGCCGCTCAAGGGCAAGCCGGGTTGCGATTTTTCCTTTGCCGGGCTGAAGACCGCCGCACGGCAGATCTGGGACGGGCTGGAGGCGCCGGACGACCGGGACAAGGCCGACCTGGCGGCCTCCGTGCAGGCGGCGATCGCGGATTCGCTCGCCCGCCGCACCCGAAGGGCCATGGCACAGTTCGCCGCGGATTATCCGGACGTGGAAATGCCGCGTCCGCTGGTCGTGGCTGGAGGCGTGGCGGCCAACCGCGCCGTGCGGGTCGCGCTGGAAACGGCGGCCGCAGAGGAAGGTTTTCGCCTGATCGCCCCGCCCATGAAATGGTGCACTGACAATGCGGCCATGATCGCCCTGGCGGGACTGGAGAGGCTGGCGCGCGGCGAAACCGATGCGCTGGACGCACCGGCTCGCGCCCGCTGGCCATTGGACGCCGCCTCGGCCAAGCTGTCGCCGGCCATCGGATCCGGACGGAAAGGACCCAAAGCGTGAGCGATTATCAGACCATCGGCGTGATCGGCGCCGGCGCCTGGGGCACCGCCCTCGCCCAGACCGCGGCCAAGGCGGGCCGCGACGTCGTGCTGTGGTCCTTCGAACAGGATGTCGCCGACGCCATCAACACCAAGCGCTGCAATACCATCTTCCTGCCGGAAGTGGAGCTGGAGCCGTCGATCCAGGCCGTCACGGCGATCTCCGAACTGGATGCCTGCGAAGCGGTCCTCGCCGTCGCACCCGCGCAACATCTGCGTCACGTTCTGGAGACATTCGCGCCCTATGCGCGTGACGGTGTGCCCCTCGTCCTGTGCGCCAAGGGGATCGAGCAGGAGACGCTGTCCTTGATGACGGACGTGCTCGGCGAGACCATTCCGCGCGCCATTCCGGCCGTGCTCTCCGGGCCCAGCTTCGCCATCGACACGGCGCAGGGCCTGCCGACGGCGGTCACGCTCGCCTGTGCCGACGAAGCGGTCGGCAATGCGCTGATCGCCGCGCTGGGGACGAACCGTTTCCGGCCCTATCTGGCGACGGATCTGGTCGGTGCCGAGATCGGCGGGGCGGTGAAGAATGTGCTGGCGATCGCCTGCGGGATTTCCGAAGGCAAGGGGCTGGGAAAATCGGCCCATGCGGCGCTGATCTCGCGCGGTTTCGCCGAGATGACGCGGCTGGGCGTGGCGCTGGGCGGCCAGCGCGAGACGCTGGCCGGCCTGTGCGGGCTGGGGGATCTGGTGCTGACCTGCTCCTCGCCGCAATCGCGCAACATGTCCTGCGGTCTGGCGCTGGGACGCGGCGTGTCGCTGGACGACATCATGGCCGGACGCCGCGCCGTGACCGAGGGTGTGGCCAGTGCGCCGGCGGTCGTTGCGCTGGCGAAACGCCATGGCGTGGAAATGCCGATCTGCGAGGCCGTCGCGGAAATACTCGCGGGCCGCAGCAGCGTGGACGATGCCATCGAGGCGCTTCTGTCGCGCCCCTTTACCCTGGAGACCGCCTGATGCTCTTCCTGGTCCATACCTGGGACAGGCCCGGCGCGCTGGATGTGCGCATGGCCAATCGCAATGATCACATCGCCTGGCTGACGGCGGGGGGCGACTCGGTAAAGGCAGCCGGGCCCTGGCTTGACGACGCGGGCGACATGGCCGGGTCTCTCCTGATTATCGACGCCGCCGACCGTGCGGATCTGGATGCCTGGCTGGCCGAGGACCCCTACGCAAAGGCGGACCTGTTCGAACGGGTGGAGATCGCGCCCTGGCGCTGGGTCTTCAATCCGCCGGCCGACAGCGCGGCATGAGGCCGAAACCGCCGGCCGGAACCGCGCTCATCGCGCTTGACGACATTCCCGATCCCGGTGCCCGCGCGGCGGACTGGGAAAAGGGCGCCGTGCTGGTCGTGCGGCGCGGCGGAGACGTGACGGCCTGGTCGAATGTCTGCCCGCACGCCGGACTGCCGCTGACCCTGCCCGACGGGCGGGGCCTGCTGCACCAGGGCGAGACGCTGGTCTGCCCGGTCCATGGGGCGAGTTTCGACGCGGCCGGCGGGGACTGCACCGGCGGTCCGGCCGCCGGCGACCGGCTGACGCCCATCCCCGTCGATGTGGTCGATGGCGTGGTCCGCGCCGGCTGAGGCCTATTCGGCCGGCGTTTCCGCCAGGGCCGCGTCGACCGTCTCGGCGGCTTCCACCAGACCGCGGCCCGTCGCTGCGTCACGCACGACGGCACAGAAGGCGCCGTCGCGGGCGCGGTGATAGATGACCGCGTCGGTGGTCGGATCGTACTGTTCGCCGGCGATGCGGAAGAATTGCGCGGCCGCGTCGTCGAGCGTGCGGCGCTGCTCCTCCGGCAGGCTCGCCACCTGGAATTCATAGTCGGCGGCCTCACCATCCAGCGTGTGCGAAACAAGCACGATGCCCGACGGGCCGCGCTCGATCAGCGTCTGGCCGGGTTCCAGCAGGGCCGAGGGCGTGTCCGAGAAACAGGCTTCCGAAGAGGCGAGATTGTCTTCGCTGTATGCCCCGCCGGCGGGAGCGTTGGAGCCGTCCTGGCCATCCGCGTCCTGCGGGGCGGAACAGGCCGCGACGGCGAGCGTCAGGGCGAAGGCGTAAAGGGCTTTCATCGGCGTGTCCCCTCCATGAGGCGCATGTGTCCGCGGGTCCTGTATCGGATCGGCCGTGGACGGAGAAATGAAACTTCTGTGTCGCAGTGCCGGACGGAACGAGCTAAGCGCGCGACCCGTTACGATGCAAGCCGGCGCGAAAAAACGCCGCGACAATATGCGCTTGGCCCCATGGCTTGCCGATTGCGCGTCCGCATGGCCAAGTATCCACACTAGCAACGGGGTGTAGGTCCATGACAAAGACACCGATAGACGCCGTCACCTGGGTCGCCGCTTTCGATGGCGGCAAGGCTCTGATCTGGCGCAATGAAGGCTTCGACGACCAGCCCAATCTGATCCTCGTCGAGACGCTCGGTATCGAGAATCCGCCCGATCACGACCAGGGCGAGGACAAGCCGGGCCGGTTCCCCGATCCGACCCATGGCCGCTCCTCGGTCAGCCAGACCGACTATCATCAGCTCACCAAGGAGCGCTTCGTCGACGAGGTCGTGGAACACCTCAACAAGGCCTGCGCCGCCAAGAAGTTCGACCGTCTGGTCGTGATGGCGCCGGACAAGGCGCTCGGCGAGGCCCGCAAGCAATTCTCCGACGCCCTGGCGGACGTCGTCATCGAGGATGCCGTGGACGTCGTCCACGAGCCCGTCGACAAGATCGAGAAGCGTGTCGTCGCCAAGCTGTCAGGCTAGCAGGCCCTATTCCGCGGCATCGGCCCTCGGCTGCACGCCGAAGAAGCTGCCCAGTTCCGTGACCAGCGCCTGGCGGGCGGCGGCGACAAGCTCGGCACCCTTCTCGGGCGTGGCCTGGGACGGGTCCGAGCCGATGCGGCCGTCCGGGAAGTTGCGGCGATAGTCCGCGGCATCGGTGAAGCCGGCGACCGGAGCGATCTTGGGTGTCATCTCGACCGATTTGATGGCGCCGGGATGGGCGTAATAGGTCACCGACACTTCCGACGCCGTGGCATGCATGCCCTCGCCGACGGGGAAGAGATTGCGGCTCACATCGCCCACGCCGGCCAGCTCCCACCAGTTTCGCTGGGTCAGCTTGACCGGGCAGGGCGCCGCGTCGAGCGAGAAGTTGGCATAGAATTCGGCGAAGGCGGCATTGATCGTGGTGATGTTGCCGCCATGGCCGTTGAGGAAATAGATCCGGTCGAAACCGTGCCGGGTCAGGCTCTCGATCCAGTCGTTCAGCGCCGCGATCATGGTGGTCGGGCGCAGCGTCATCGAGCCGGGAAAGGCCAGGTGGTGCTGGGCCACACCGACATTGAAGGTCGGCCCGACGAGAAATCCGTCCGCCTCGCCGGCTTCCGCGGCGATGACTTCCGGACAGATCGCGTCCGTGCCGACCAGCCCGTTCGGCCCGTGCTGCTCGGTCGAGCCGATCGGGATCACGATGCCCTTGCAGCGTTTCAGATAGGCCTCGACTTCGGGCCAGGATGCGTGGTGCAGAAGCATGGCGGAGCCTCCCGGATGGCGTTGCTCGAAGGAGCTAAACCGGACCGGTGGCCGCGCGCAAGTGCGGCGGCTAGTGCCCGCGGCGGCTCTCGCGGCGATAGATGAATGCGGCAAGGCCCGTCAGGATGACGGCGAAGGCCAGAATGATGTGCATGTCCCCTCCATCGGGCCGCGAACTGGCGCGACCCGGCCGGAACTGTGCCTGAAAACCCCTTCGCAAGCGTAAACTCGCCCAATGCGTGTCTCACGGCGCGTCACGGGGTCGTGATTTTGGGTTGGGCCGGGCCGGCCGCATGATCCGGCCGGCCTGGGGGCACACCCAATCGATCAGGAGGGGAAGAATGCGTCACTTGATTTCAGCGACCGCGGCCATCGCGCTGGCGGCGGCCGCATCCGCGGCCATGGCCCAGGACGGGATGATGTCCGACGAAGAGCCCATGTCGCAGGAAACGGACATGATGTCCCATGACGACGGCATGATGCCGCAGAGCATCGAGGCGGCCGTGGCCGACGAGACGCGGCCCGAGGAGGACCGCCTGCTGGACGTGAACCGGCATCCGGCCGAGGTGCTGCTCTTCGCCGGCATCGAGCACGGCTGGCGGGTCGCCGACCTGACCGCCGGGGCGGGTTACTACACCCGTGTCCTCTCGACCGCCGTGGGCCAGGAAGGCCATGTCTATTCGCACAATCCCAGCTGGGTTGCCGAACGCTATCCCGACACGGACGAGGCCCTGGCCGGCGTGGCGGAGGAACGCGAGAATGTCACCCATGTCGTCGCGCCGATCGAGGATTTCGCGGCCGATATCGAGGCGCCTCTGGATGCGGTGATGATGGTGCTCTTCTATCACGACACAGCCTGGGACGAGACCGACCGGGCGGCGATGAACGCGGCGATCTACGACGCGCTCCGGCCGGGCGGGGTCTATCTGGTGATCGATCACCACGCCCCGGAAGGCAGCGGGCTGGAGCATGTCGAGACCACCCACCGCATCGACGCGGCCGTGGTGCGCGAGGAGGTCGAGGCGGCCGGTTTCGAACTGGATGCCCAGAGCGACATGCTCGCCAATCCGGACGATCCGCGCGACATCTCGGTGTTCGACGAGGAGGTCCGCCGCATGACGGACCGTTTCGTCTACCGCTTCCGCAAGCCGGAAGCGATGTAGCGGGCGCCGGTGGCCGGGCGTGGCCGGTCAGGCCGCGCCCAGCGACTGGCGGAAGCGGTCGAGTTCCTCGTCCAGGCGCCGGGCCGAGCCGTTCAGCTCGCCGGAGGCCCGGGTGAAGCTCTCCGCAGCGCCGGAGGTGCGGGCGGCGGCGTCACTGACCTCGTCCATACTGGAATTCACCTGCGAGGTGGCAGACGCGGCCTTCTCCGCCAGTTCGGCGATCTCGCGCGTGGCTTGGTCCTGCTGGGCAAAGGCGTCCTGGACGCTGTCCGTCGACGAACGCAGCTCGGCGATGATCTCGGAGATCCGGCCCAGCGACACGGCGGCGCCGCTCGAGGCGCCGCGCATCGCCTCGATGCGCGAGCCGATATCGTTGGAGGCGCTGGTGGTCTGCTCGGCCAGGGCTTTCACTTCGGAGGCCACAACGGCAAAGCCCTTGCCGGCCTCGCCGGCGCGGGCCGCCTCGATCGTGGCGTTAAGCGCGAGCAGGTTGGTCTGCTCGGCCACGTCGGCCACGAGTTTCATGATGGTCTCGATCTCGCCGGCGGCCGTTTCCAGCTGCTCGACCGAGCGGCCGGCCCCCTCGGCTTCCGCGACCGCGCGTTCGGATACGCCGGAACTGCTTTCCAGAATGCGCGAGACTTCGCTGATCGAGGCCGATAGCTCCTGGGCGGCGGCGGCAACGGACTGGACGTCGGAATTGGTCGAGGACGCTTGCGTCACGGCGCTGTCCGCGCCCAGACGCGTGGCTTCGGCGTCGCTGCCGAGCTGGCGCGCCAGCGTGTCGACCTGTTCGGCGGCGCCGGAAATTCCCGTGGAGACGTGGCGCAGGGCGGCTTCGAACTCTTCGGCCAGGGCGGCGATCTCGTGCCGCTGACGTTCCGCATTCGACTGGGCGTCGATGGCGGCCTGGGAGCTCGTCGCGGCGGCTTCGCGGGCCTTGTCGGCCTCCTGCATGCGCAGGTCGGAATCGGTGAGGGCCTTTGCCGCCTGATGGGTCATCCAGATCAGGGCGGCGGCCTGGCCGACCACGATCACCGCGTGAAAGACCACGCGCAGGAAGTCCGCGCCGTCCGGGAAGACCGCCCAGGGCAGGAAGAAGTTCAAGGAGAGGTGGTGTACCGCGGTCACGGCCGAGGCGGCGACGATGGCGCGCCAGTCGAGCATGATGGCGCAGATGGCCAGGCCGGCGAAGAACATCATGTGCATGTCCAGCTGCCAGGGCGAGCCGCTGAGCGTGAACACGAACAGGGCCGGATAGGCGATCAGGGCGGCGGCCGTCGCGGCCCGCGACGCCGTCGTGTTCGGCCGCAGGCGCCAATTGGCCAGGGCCAGTCCCGCAACGAGCGCGCTCATGAGCAGGACAGGTACAAGACGCTGCGACGCGACAATGGCCGCAGTCAGCGGGGCGAGGATGGCCAGGGCGAGGATCACCATGGAGGCGACACCCTGGGCGCGCAGCCGAAGCGTATCCAGTTGGGTCATGACGAACGTGCTCCGGTACGGGAAGACGAGGAGGGATAAGGCTCGCTGGCCAGCGAGCCGCCGAGCAGGCAGCCGCCCAGGGCCTGGGGATGAAGTGTGAACCAGGCGCCGGCCTCGCGAAGGCGCGACAGGCCGTCTGCGTCGCTGATTTCCAGAATGCCGATATTGTCCAGGGCACCGAAGCGCACCACGCCGGCATCGGCCTCTGCCGCGGCCCGCATGATGTCCGCCGGCTCCCATCCGGGCGGGAAGATCGCGGCAACCTGCGGCCCGTCCACCGGTTCGGCCAGCGCGAGCAGCGGCGTGCAGACCGTCAGGAGAGACAGGCCGGCTGCCGGCAGGAAGTCGAGAAGGCGAGAGGGGTTCATCGAATCGAGCTGCTCTGGTTTCGCAACACGATCAGTTATCGGAGTTAACCGCTCATTATTTCGCCCGGCGCGCTGTCTGGTAATTTAATACCAAACTATTCAGGGGGATGGCGAAGGCGCCCGAAGATCAGGCTGTCGCGAACCCCGATATGGGTTTCCCAGGCGCCGCGCAGACGGCCTTCCAGCTGGAATCCGAGCGCTTCGAGCAGGGCGATCGAGCCGGCATTGTCCGGATCGGTATCGGCATAGAGCCGCCGCAGACCGAGATCCTCGAAGGCATGGGTGCATACGCGCTGCGCGGCTTCGCGTACCCGTCCTGCGCCCTGGGCATCGGGGCGGGACATGTAACCGATCTCGGCGCAGCCTTCGCGGCGGTCGATCAGGACGACCCAGCCCAGTGCGTCCTGCGGCGTGTCCGCCCGGGCGAAGGCCCAGCTCCGCGAGCCGCCATTCTCGACATTCCAGCGCAGATAGTCCCGCACGGCCTCGACACTCTCCAGCGGGCCGGAGGACCAGTAGCGCATATTCGCCTCGTCCGAGAGGGCGGGCAGGAGCGCCTCCGCATCGTCCAGCTCCAGCGGACGCAGCACCAGCCGCTCGGTCGTCAGCGTGGGGATCGTCTTGGCGGGGGGCGGCGAGACGAGTTCGTGGTTGGTGACGTCCAGGCGGATCTCCTCGAAGCGCTCCTCGATGCAGTCCTGCATGGTCACGAAACAGTCCTGGGAGAACCAGTCGTTTTCCTTGAAGCAGGCCTTGCGCGCGTCCTCGGACGGCCAGAGCGCATAGGACCAGTAGATGCCGTCCTCGTCCTGGTTGAGCGCGGCGCCGTACGAGCGGCAGGTCGCGTGGATGCGGCGGGTGCCTTCGGCCCAGGCCTCCCGGAACTCGGCGTCGCGCCCGGGCTTGAGGCGCCAGCGATAGAGAACGGCTTTGGTCATGCTCGGCTCCTGCGCAGAGGCGTGTGGGCGCGCGAGGCTAGCCGACCTGCCGGAGCCGTGCCACTGGCCGGGCTGCCACAATTTGCCCCAATATGACCCCAGATTGGGCAGCAACCCTTTTTCGTCTTCGCGCATTTCAGGGTCGTCAGGCACGGGCGAGCTGCCTCGCAGCGCCCGAGCGAAACGGGAAAGGAAACTGCCATGAAGACGCTTCTGATGATTTCCGCCGCGACGCTGTTCGGTGCAACCACGGCGCTCGCTCAGGAAAACGAAACCTTCGTCACTCTCGACTCCAACCAGAACGGCGCCGTCAGCTATGACGAAGCCGTGATCGCCGATCCCACGCTGGATCGCGCCTCCTTCGAGGAGCAGGACACGGACGGCAATGGTTCGCTGAACGTCGCCGAGTTCGAGGCCTGGCTGGAAGGCCGCGCCGAAGCGGAAGCCGGCGTTGACGCCGAGGTCGAAGACGAGCCGGCCGATGGCCAGCCCTACGATCTGACCCCGGATGCCGAGGCCGAAATCGATGCGGAAACCGACATCGACAGCCAGTCGGAAGCCGAGATCGATCCGATGGAAGACCCGATGGACGATCCCATCGAGGATCCGATGACCGATCCGGAAGTCGGCGGTGAAGCCGATGCCGAGCTGGAAGCCGAAGGCACGCTCGACGATCCGATGCGCGGGTAATCCTCCCCGCTCCCGCCATCGCATGGAAGCGCCGGTGCTCACGCACCGGCGCTTCTCTTTTTTGGGGTCAGCCCTCGCCCGCCAGGCGCTGCTTGCGCAGAACGCTCGCCCGCACTTTCTCGCTCTCCGAGCGCAACTGGCCGCAGGCGGCGAAGATGTCGCGGCCGCGCGGGGTGCGGATGGGCGAGGCATAGCCGGCCCGGTTCACCACATCGGCAAAGGCCTCGATCTGGTCCCAGTCGGAGCATTCGTACGGGCTGTCCGGCCACGGGTTGAAGGGGATGAGATTGATCTTGGCGGGCACGCCCTTGAGCAGGTTCACCAGGGCCCGCGCCTCGGCCAGGCTGTCATTGACGCCCTTCAGCATCACGTATTCGAAAGTCACGCGTTTCGAATTGCCCAGGCCCGGATAGGCGCGGATCGCGTCCATCAGCTGTGCCAGCGGGTATTTCTTGTTCAGCGGCACCAGCTCGTTGCGCAGATCGTCATTCGTGGCGTGCAGCGAGATGGCCAGCATCGTGCCGGTGCGTTCGCCCAACTCCTGGATCTTCGGCACCACGCCGGAGGTCGACACGGTCGTGCGCCGGCGGCCGATCGCCATGCCGTCGCCGTCGGAAATGATGTCGATCGCGTCGGAGACATGATCGAGATTGTAGAGCGGCTCGCCCATGCCCATGAAGACGATGTTCGTGATCTTCCGGTTCTCGTTCGAGGTCGGCCATTCTTGCAGGTCGTCGCGGGCGATCATCACCTGCGCGGCGATCTCCGCCGCAGTGAGATTGCGCACCAGCGCCTGGGTGCCGGTGTGGCAGAAGGTGCAGTTCAGCGTGCAACCCACCTGGCTGGACACGCACAGCGCGCCCGAGCGCGCCACGTCCGGAATGAAGACGGTCTCGCATTCCACGCCGGGGGCGAGGCGGATCAGGTATTTGCGCGTGCCGTCGACGGAGACGAGGCGTTCCACGATCTCCGGCCGGTCCAGCGTGAATTCCCGGCCCAGCACGGCGCGCAGGTCCTTGGAGACATTCGTCATCTGGTCGAAGGCGGTCGCGCCATAGTGATAGATCCAGCGCCAGAGCTGGTCGGCGCGCATCTTCGCCTTCTTCTCCTCCACGCCGGCGCGTTCGATCAGAACGTCGCGCAATTGTGTGCGCGTGAGGCCGGCAAGCGAGATCGGTCCGGCCGGCGTATCGGGCCGGCGGGCGGAGGAAAGGTCCAGGGACTGGGCGGTCTGCATGTTCATGGCGGCGTCACATACAGGAAAACACTGCACTCCGCGAGGGGGCTGAACGCATGACGGGGTTGCGCCTTCGGGCCGTGCCGGGCTGTGATGACGCCATGAAACTGATCTGCCACCCCATCACCGCCGACGCGCCGACCATCCGCCCGGCCGAAAGCCGCCGCGACTGGATGGACGAGACGCCGGAAAGTTCGGCCTATCGCTGCCTGCCCCTTGCCCTGGCCAACCAGCATGGCTGGGAAGTGTTCACGCCGGTGGGCTTTTCCGCCGCCTGGAATGGCGGCGAGCGGGTCGAGGACGTTTCGGTGCAAATGGACGATCCGCTGATGACCGGCAAGCCCGGCGCGCCGATGACGAATTTCGGCTCCGGCATCCTGACCTTCGAGATGGGCTTCCTGCTGCGCACGCCGCCGGGCTGGAATATCTGGGTGATGGGGCCGGTGAATGCGCCGAAGGACGGGATTTGCGCCCTCAACGGCGTGATCGAGACCGACTGGAGCCCCTACGCCTTCACCATGAACTGGCGTTTCACCCGGCCCGGCGAGGTGCGCTTCGAGGCCGGCGAGGCCGTCGCCCAGCTCTTCCCGGTGCGGCGCGACCTGTTCGACAAGATCGATCCGGAAGTCCGGCCATTGCATGCCGACCCGAAGACGTTCGAACAGTTCGAGACCTGGCGCGTCAGCCGCGCCGACTTCGCCACCCGCCTGCGCGAGGGCGACGAGGACGCGGCCGAGCTGAAATGGCAGAAGGGCTATTATCGCGGTCTGATGCCGGACGGCTCGAAAGGCCCGCCCAGCCACAAGACCAAGCTCCGCCTGAAGCCCTTCGAGGACGGGAAGAAGGGGAAGTAGATAAATTTCTTCTGTCATCCCGGCCGAATGCCCCGCGCAGGCGGGGCGAAGAGCCGGGACCCATACGCTCGCTTTTGGCCGGAAGCAGGCTCGTAGTCAGAGACAGCCGTATCAGCCCGGGTTTATGGGTCCCGGACTTGCGCCCGGCCCAGGGCCGGGCATCCATCCGGGATGACAGCGCTTTCAGGAACGCTACTACCCGCAGAGCGCCTCGACGCGCTGCAGCGCGGCCGTCACACCCGACAGCGAGAATTCGTAGGAGGTTGCCACCCCGGCAGCGGTCGTCGCGGTGACGCGCATCGCTGCGCCGCGGCGCATCTGGCGGATCAGGTCGCTCTCCTCGGACAGGTCGTCCAGGAAGGCTTCGCGCCCGTCCGTGAACATGTCGAAGCGCGAGGAGCCGACGCGGGCTTCCGGCGGGCTGGTGGGGCGCAGGTCGTAGCCGGTCAGCAGGTTGGGCTGTTCGTTCACGGCCCCGGACTGCCAGGAAGCGACGATGAAGTAGACGGTGCCGTGGTCGAAGGAGCGCGGCGCACTGTCTGTGGGGCGGCTGAGCGCATAGCACACCAGCCCGCTTTCGGTGGGCCGGGTGAAAACGCGCCAGTCGGAGTATTCGCCGCGGAATTCCGGTTCGTCCTGGGCGGCGGCCGGCAGGGCGAGGGCCAGGGAACTGGCAAGGGACAGCGTCAGGGCGGTCAGGCAGTATCGCAGGGACACGGGGCTCGATCCTTGTATCGGTGGCCTATCGGACTGTGCGCTCGTCCTTGGCGGTAAGACGGCGAGGGTTAATTCCCTCCTAATCTGGCCTGCCTGAACGTGCGTTCAACGGTGCGCGCCGAACTTCTTTCCCGGCCCGCCGGCCGAGGCGCCCGGTCCGCCGGGCATGAGCGGACGTTCCGGATAGCCGCCGAAATTCAGCGTGCGGTCGTAGAGCGTGATCGCGCAGGCCACGGAGACATTGACGCAGAATTTCGTCGGGATCTTGACGATGTGCTGGCATCGCGCCTGCATCTCTTCGCTCAGCGAGCCGCGCTCGCGGCCGAAGACATAGGCGGCGCACAAGGGATGGCGGAAGGCGGGCAGATCGATGGCCTCGTCCGTCAGTTCGACGCCCACCAGCTGGCAATTCTCCGGCAAGGCCATGGCGTCGATGTCGGGCCACTCGTAGTAGGGCACATGAGTGGCCGACTTGGCCGTGTCCGACTGGTAGACGTCGGTCACCCGGTGATGGGCGCTGACGGAAAAGGCGAAGCTCGCTCCGAAGGCGTGGGCCGTGCGCAGGATCGCGCCCAGATTCATCGGTTTGGAAATGCCTTCCGCCCCGACCGCAAAATATCCGCGCATCATGTGTTCCTGATGATGGGTCCTAGTCGATCTCTACCGTGATCCGCCCGTCCGGGTATACGGCGGCGCGCTTCATGCCCGGCGAGTTGAAGGGCTGGGCCAGCCCGCCCTGGCTGTCGACGCAGATCACGCCGCCCTCGCCGTCCATGCCGCCGATATCCCCGATCGCGCCGGCCGCCGCCTCGGCGAGGGATTGCCGGCCGTAGGCCATGCGGGCGGAAATGTCCTTGGCCGTGGCGCGGCGCAGGAAAAACTCGCCCTGGCCGGTGCAGGAGACGGCGACATGCTCGTCCGCCCAGCAGCCCGCGCCCAGGATCGGGCTGTCGCCCACCCGGCCTTCCAGCTTGTTCAGCGTGCCGCCGGTCGAGGTCGCCGCGGCCAGGCGGCCGGACGTATCCAGTGCCACACAGCCTACGGTTCCGGTCGCGATGGCTCGGTCGTCGGGGGCTGCGGCGGGCGTGTAGTAGTCGTTCACGCTTTCCACTCGCTCCAGCTCCTGCAGGCCGGCGAAACTTTCCGCGCCGCGCCCGGCCAGCATGACGTGCGGGGTGGTCTCCATCACGGCGCGGGCCGCATGGATCGGGCTGACGAAGCCGGTCAGCGCCGCCACGGAGCCGGCGCGCCGGTCCGAGCCGTCCATGATCGCCGCGTCCAGCTCGTAGCGGCCCGCCTTGTTGGGCGAGGCACCCTTGCCGGCCACGTAGAGCCCGGAGGCTTCCAGCCGGCGCACGATCTCGGTGACCACGTCGAGCGCCGCGTCGCCGGCTTCCAGCATCGCCTTGCCGGCCTCGGCCAGCTCACGCATGTGCATGCGCTCGGGATCGTAGCTGCGCGGGGCCAGAACGCCGGCGCCGCCATGCAGGAGAAGGGCATAGCTCTTCGACATGGTCTCGTCCTTCGATGGGGTTGCGCGGATTGCCTTAGCACCGCCGGTCGTGCGGGCCCAACACGGTTTTCCAGCCCTGTGACAATCCGGGGCATCGCAGAGATTTTCTTTTCCGCTCCGACGCGCTATGCCGCAGGGAAAGTCGATAAAGGGGAAGACCAATGAAAATTGACAATTCCATCGCCGCCATCGTCACCGGCGGGGCTTCCGGCCTCGGCGAGGGCACCGCACGCCGCCTTGCGGCCGAGGGCGCCAAGGTCGCCCTGTTCGATATGAACGCGGAGAAGGGCGAGGCTGTCGCCAAGGATATCGGCGGCATCTTCTGCCAGGTGAATGTCGCGGAAGAAGAGAGCGTCGATGCCGGGCTCGCCAAGGCGCGCGAGGCGCACGGCCAGGAACGCGTCTTCGTCAATTGCGCCGGTATCGGCTGGGCCGAGAAGACCGCCCGCCGCTCCTCCTCCACCGGCGAGATCAGCGCGCACTCGGCCAAGGGCTTCCAGACCGTGATCGCGGTGAACCTGATCGGCTCCTTCCTGTGCGCCTCCAAGTCGGCCGCCGGCATGATGTCGCTGGATCCGGCCGGCGACAGCGGCCGCGGCGTGATCGTCAACACGGCCTCCGTGGCGGCCCAGGACGGCCAGATCGGCCAGCTCGCCTATTCCGCCTCCAAGGGCGGCATCTACGGCATGACGCTGCCGATGGCGCGCGACCTCGCCAAGGAAGGCATCCGGGTCAACACCATCCTGCCGGGCTTCTTCGAAACGCCGATCTACGAGCAGATGCCGCCGGAGGTGAAGACCTCGCTGGCTTCGCACCTGCAATTCCCGCAGCGCTTCGGCACGCCGGCGGAATACGCCGATCTCGTCGCCTTCATGGTGATGAACGACTACATCAACGCCGAATGCGTCCGTCTGGACGCCGGCGCCCGCATGCCCCCGAAATAGGGCTGGCTTCGGGACCGGAAACAAAAAGGGCCGGCGGAAACGCCGGCCCTTTTCATGTCGCGGATCGCACGCGGATCAGTCCGGTTCCGGTCTCACGATCTCGTCGGCGAGATTGGCGATCACGTCGCGCGCACCGAAGGCGTTGGGATCGTCCGGCTTGGTGCCGCGGCCGAGGAAGATCTCGGCGCTGGCCTCGTAGCGCGTCGTCTCGCGATAGCTGACATCGTCCCAGAACGGGTCCCGCCAGCCATGCCAGCCCCAGCGCGGATGGTAGTAGGTGTAGTGCACCGGGAAGGTGGAATAGTAGGACGAACGCCAGCCGCTCGAGGTGACGCGGGTATCCTCGTCCGTCGCCCGCGTGACGACGGTGAAGTAGTCATAGCCCTGTTCCACCGTGAGCTCGGCCGCGCGGTAGAGGAGATAGGTTTCCACGGTCTCGCGATTGGTCAGCGAGTTGCCCTCGAAGGACAGCCGGAACCGGTTGGTCTCGATCTGCTGTTCCGCATAGCCGCGGCCGGAGTCGTCGGCGGCCTGGTAGGGGGTCGGCGATGCGCAGGCTGCCACCATGGACAGGGCTGCCAGTGAGAAAAGAACGCGCCTCATGTCGGGCTCCTCTGGAACTCGTGTTACCCTCGCAACATGAATTATGACGCGTCTGCGCCACGGGGAAAGGGGGCCGTGCCAGATTCGGGGCTGGCGCGGCGCCGAATTCGGGGGAAGAGTGGCGTTGCGGGCCGCGTGGTGATAGCTGCCGGGCCGTAGCAAGCTGGACCGTAGCAAGCCGGGCCGGAAAGAAGGGGGACGCAAGGGACATGATCGCCGCGGTATCCGTCATGACCGCTGCAACGGCACTGTTGCTGGCCCAGCCGCCGGGTCGCGGCGACAGCCTGTCCAGCGACCCCGTTCTGGAAGCCTGCGTCGAGGCAGGCGGTACGCGCAGCGCCTGTTCGTGCGTGTCGCGTGAACTGCGCTCGCGGTTCACGCCGCGTCAGATCACCGTGATCGCGGAGGTCATGCCGGATGTCGAGCGGGTGGGCGAGCCCCAGGCACTGGTGGACGAGCTGGGTTTCACGCTCGACCAGATCCTCAATCTGCGCCAGCGCGTGTTGCGCGCCGATCCGGTGATCCGTTCGGCGTGCGGACACGGCCTGTCCCGCGAGGACTAGCCCCAGAAGACCGGCCCCCGAAGACTGGCCCGGCCGCTCAGTTCAGCCGCATCTCGCAGTCCGCGAAGCGCCATTCGGCCGGCCGTATCAGGCCCTGATGGGCGATCCGGACGGTATGGATCACCGCCTCGATCTCGTCCTTCCAGTAGTCGAGAAAGCGCGTCAGGCGCGGATATTTCGGCGCCAGGTCCTGGGTCTGCCAGACAAAGGTCTGCAGCAGTTTGGGATGGTCCGGCATGAAATAGGTCACCTCGGCCGTGGTCAGCCTCAGCCCCTGCATCTGCGCGGCAAAATCGCGATCAACCTCCGCCATCTGTCTCCTCCTTGCAGCGGTCGAGCCCGAAAGGCTCATTCCCCCACTGAATCAAGATTATGAGAAATCGATGAATGAAGGCTGAGCAGGCGGTCAGGGCAGGTCAATCTCCAGGATGACGGTTGGCGGCTGTGCGCCCGCGTCTGCCTCGTTCCGGGCATTGAAGCGCGGCCAGGCAGCATTCGCCACCAGCCAGGCCCGCCCGTCGGCAGGGTCGACCAGGGTCGGTTCCCCCATCTCGCCCTGCATGGCCGGGTGCGCGCGCAGCAGCACTTCGGTCGACGCCACGGCATCGCCCGCCTCATTGAGATCGATGGCCATGACCTGGTGCGGCCGCGAGCCGTTGCGCACGGCGATCAGGCGGCCGTCGCGGGTCTGGCGCAGCCCGTCCAGCCCGATCAGGCTTTCCGACCCTGCTCGCACCAGCGACACGGAGCGGTCGCCCAGATCGATCCGCCACAGTCCTGTGGCGTAGTCGGCCACATAGAGCGCGCCGCGGGCCAGGGCGACGCCCTGCAGGCTGACGAAACGCGGGTCCTCGGCCAGCACTTCCAGCGCGCCGGACACGCTGTCGAGCACATAGACGCGGGGCGCCTGGCTGTCCGAGGCGTAGACCGTGCCGTCGCGCACGGTGAAATCGGCGATCTGCGCGGCGCCCTCGATCTCGTAGCGGCCATAGAGTTCCCCGGTGACCAGATCGAAGGCGAACAGCGCCGTGCCGCCCGCCTCGCCCTCGGCCATCGGCGTCTGCTCGATCGCGGCGGAGCCGGCCCAGACCACGCGCGTGCGGTCGTCCACGGCCAGGCCGAAGACCGACCACAGTCCGTCCTCCTGATCCGCGAAGACCTGCGGTTCGTCGCGGGCGAAGGGCTCCAGCAGCAGGATTTCCCGTCCGGTCACCGAAGACAGGAAGAGCCGGTCGGTCTCGATGTCGACGGCGACGCCCTCGATCAGCGCGCCCGGCCGGTCGATCTCGGCCACGACCTCGGCGCGGCCGGCGGGCGCGGCGTTCTCCGCCAGCCAGGCCGAGACGGCGGTGAAACGGTCGGCGTCGGCTGTCTCCAGCAGGTCCGCGAAAGGCGCGGGATCGAGCGTCAGTCCGGCCGCGGCCAGGCTTTCCAGGGCCGAAAACACGTCCGCGGGTCGACCGGCGCGATACCCCACGGTCGCCAGGCCGCGCAGGATCGCCGGATGGGCGGGTTTGAGATCCAGTGCGGCTTCCAGCAGGCGGCGCGCGGCCTCGTAGTCGGCGTTCGCCATGGCGTCGTTCGCCTGGGCGAACATTTCGCGGGCCAGGGTTTGCGGTGTTTGTGGTGCGTCGGCCTCGTCCTGGGCGCTGGCCGCCGGTGCGGCGAGCAGTGCCAGTGCGGCAGCGACGTGCAGAAGTCTTGTCATCGACATGTCCCCCATTTCCCCCCGAACCGTGTCGGATGCACGGCATGAAACGGAATAATATGGGAAAATTGCGAGGCGAAAAGCGGCGCCTGCGGTCTCAGACTTTCAGGGGAAGCTCGATCTCGCCTTCGTCCTCGACCGGTCCGGTCAGGATCACATGGTCGTCCTTGACGCGCCATTCCACGAAAAGCTCGCCGCCATCGGCCATGATCGAGGCGTGCCGTTCGGCCAGGCCGCGCCGGTGGGCGGCGACCAGGGCGGCACAGGCGCCCGTGCCGCAGGCTGCCGTGATCCCCGCGCCGCGCTCCCAGACGCGCAGGCGGATATGGGTGGCGTCGTAGATCTGGGCGAAACCGGCATTCACCCGCTCGGGAAACAGCGGGTCCAGCTCCACCTCCGGGCCGAGGCGGGCAATGGGCAGGGTCTCCACATCGCGCACGAAGAAGACGGCGTGAGGATTGCCCATGCTGACCGCGCCGGGCATCTCGACCCGCACGCCGCCGGCTTCCGCGGCATAGTCCAGCGCCACCGTGTCCATGTCGCGCGACAGCGGGATGTCCTGCCAGTCCAGGCGGGGCGGACCCATGTCCACGGCGACGGTGAGATCGCCGGCCCGGGCGGCCTGGAGAAGCCCGCCGGCCGTGCCGATGGTCGCCGTGTCGCGGCCGCTCTCCTCCATCAGGTGCCAGGCGGCGGCGCGCGTCCCGTTGCCGCAGGCGCCGACCTCGTCGCCGTCGGCATTCCAGATCCGCATGAAGGCATCGGCGCCCTCGCCGGGTGTGAGCACGAGCAGCTGGTCGAAATGCAGTTCGTGCGCCCAGGCGCGAACGGTCGGCCGCGACAGGCCGATGAGGTCGGCATGTTCGCGGGCATCGGCCAGCACGAATTTGTTGCCGGCCCCGTTCATCAGTCGCGCTTTCATGCTGCCCCGATAGCGCCGAGACGGCTTTACGTCCAGCACCGTGGCGGGCTTAACTGCGCCGGACACAAAGTCGAAGGGGTGACAGCCATGACAAAGATGAAGCCGTTCTGGGCGATGAGCGCGGGGGCGCTTGCGCTCGCTGCCTGCTCGCAGCCCGCCAGCGAAGAAAGCGACACCGTGACCACACAGACACCCGAGACCTCCGAGGAACGCGAGATCGTGCAGATCGATCCGGAGAACGATCCGCGCGTCTGGCTGGAAGAGGTCGAGGGCGAACGGGCGCTGGAATGGGTCGAGGGTCAGAACGAGCGCACCTTCGACCGCCTGCGCGAGGATGAGCGCTATCAGGGCCTCTACGACCAGGCGCTGGCGATCTACCAGAGCGAGGACCGCATTCCCTACGGCGCCTATTATGGCGGCTATGTCTGGAATTTCTGGCAGGATGCCGACAACACGCACGGCCTGTGGCGCCGCACCTCGCTGGAGAGCTATCTCTCCGATGCGCCGGAATGGGATGTGGTTCTGGATCTGGATGCCCTGTCGGAAGCGGAAGACCGCAACTGGGTCTGGCGCGGCGCCAACTGCCTGGCGCCGGACTATGACCGCTGCATGCTGACCCTGTCCGACGGCGGCTCCGACGCGGCCGTGCGCCGCGAATTCGACATCTCCGAGCGCGCCTTCGTGGAGGGCGGTTTCGAGACGCCGGACGCCAAGGGCGGCGTCAGCTGGGTCGATGCGGACACGCTGCTGGTCGGCCTGGCCACCAGCGAAGAGGACTCCACCGACAGCGGCTATCCCTCCGTCGCCTATCGCTGGGAGCGCGGCACCGACCTCGCCGAGGCGACCGAAGTGGTGCGCGGCGACCGCGAGGATGTGGGGCTCTTTACCTTCCGCGCCGAGGATAGCGACGACACCGTCTACATGATGGCGTCCGAAGCGGACACGTTCTACGACACGACCTGGTGGTACCTGCCCATGGACGGCGAGCCGGTGGCCCTGCCCCTGCCGACCAAGTCCGACATCCAGGACCTCTACCAGGGCGAGCTGGTCTTCACGGTCAACGAGGAATGGACCCCGGTGGAGGGCGGCGAGACCTATCCCCAGGGCGCGCTTCTCTCCTTCACCATGGCCGATTTCGTCGAGACCGGCGAACTGCCCGCGGTGAAGACGGTCTATGTGCCCGGTCCGCGCGAATCGATCGGCGGCGTCGGTGCGACGGCTTCGGCGCTTCTGGTAGCGATCGACGAGAATGTCGTCGGCGGGCTGGAAGCCTTCCACTATGCCGGCGGCAACTGGACGTCGGACACGGTGCCGGTGCCGGACAACATGACGATCGGCCTGGGCGCCACGAATTCGCATGAAGACATCGCCTTCATGAATGCCGAGGGCTTCCTGACGCCGGATTCGCTCTACCAGGTGAATGCGGCCGAGCTGACCGCCGAACAGGTCAAGTCGATCCCCGACCGGTTCGACACCGAAGGCCTCGTCGTGGAACAGCACGAGGTGGCCTCCGAGGACGGCACGATGATCCCCTATTTCGTCGTGCGCCGGGAAGACGTGGCGATGGACGGCACGACGCCGACCCTGCTCTACGCCTATGGCGGTTTCCAGGTCTCCATCCGTCCGAGCTATTCCGGCTCGCGCGGCCAGCTCTGGCTGGAAAACGGCGGCGCCTATGTGGTGGCGAATATCCGCGGCGGCGGCGAGTTCGGTCCGGCCTGGCACCAGGCGGGCCTGAAGATGAACCGCCAGCGCATCTATGACGACCTGATCGCCGTGGCCGAGGATCTGCACGAACGCGGCCTGACCAGTCCGCGCCATCTCGGCGTCTATGGCGGCTCCAATGGCGGCCTGCTGACCGGCGTGATGTACACCCAGCGCCCGGACCTGTGGAACGCGGTCGTCTCGGCCGTGCCGCTGCTCGACATGCTGCGCTACAACCAGCTGCTCGCCGGCGCGTCCTGGATGGGTGAATACGGCGATCCGTCCGATCCGGACGAGGGCCAGTTCCTGCGCTCGATCTCGCCCTATCACAATGTCGATGCGAACGGGGACTATCCGGAGATCTACCTCTTCACCTCCACCCAGGACGACCGCGTCCATCCGGGCCATGCCCGCAAGTTCGCGCATCTCCTCTCGGAGGTCGGCCACGACTATCTCTACTACGAGAACACCGCCGGCGGTCACTCCGCCGCGGCCAATCTGGAAGAGACGGCCCGCCGCGACGCGCTGCTCTACACCTTCCTGATGCAGAAGCTGATGGACGATGTGGATCCGCTCGACGCGGAAGAGGCGGCGCCGGAAGAAAGCCCCGACGGGGAATAATCGGTGCTCGTGGCAGCCTTGTACGACAAACGATCGTCATCCCCCGGGCCCTGCTTCGGCAGGGATCCGGGGGATCTCGGCTC